>Ga0265314_10004440_pt1 | contig 13022 bp, 11 predicted proteins | sample 4126metaG_FD_203106 | JGI IMG/M metagenome (GOLD analysis project Ga0265314, IMG submission 203106) | Rhizosphere microbial communities from Carex aquatilis grown in University of Washington, Seatle, WA, United States - 4-1-26 metaG | ecosystem: Host-associated > Plants > Roots > Rhizosphere >... | reverse complement strand
CGACGCCTTCGTCGACGAGCCGGTACGGCTCGATCTCGGTGACGCCGCGGAGCCGGAACCAGTCGCAGACGCGCTCGACGAGCTTCTCCGGCGCAGAGGCCCCGGAGGTCACGCCGACCACGTCGACGCCATCGAGCCAGCTCTCGTCGATCTCGGTCTCGTCGTCGATCAGATGGCCGGCGATGCCCGCAGCGCGCGCGGTCTCGACGAGCCGGTTCGAGTTCGACGAGTTGCGCGAGCCGATCACGAGCAGCAGCTCGATCTCGTTCAGCATCTCCTTGACCGCCCACTGGCGGTTGGAGGTGGCGTAACAGATGTCTTCCTTCTTCGGTGCGTAGATCTGCGGGAAGCGGGCGCGGAGCGCGGTGATGATCTCGCCGGTCTCGTCGACGGAGAGCGTCGTCTGCGTGACGTAGGCGAGCCTCGCGTCCGGAGCGAACGTGAGCCGGTCGACGTCCTCGACCGATTCGACGAGCACGATCGCGTCGGGTGCCTCGCCCATCGTCCCGACGACCTCCTCGTGGCCCTCGTGGCCGATGAGGACGACGGTGTAGCCGTCGGCGGCGTAGCGCCGGGCCTGCACGTGCACCTTCGTGACGAGCGGGCAGGTGGCGTCGATCGTGTTCAGCTTGCGGGTCAGCGCATTCGCGTGCACCGACGGCGCGACTCCGTGCGCCGAGAAGACGACGGTCTCGCCCTCCGGCACCTCACTCTCCTCGTCGACGAAGACCGCCCCGCGCGCCTCGAGGTCGCGGACGACGTGCAGGTTGTGGACGATCTGCTTGCGCACGTAGACGGGTGGTCCGTACAGCTCGAGCGCCTTCTCGACCGTCTCGACGGCGCGCTCGACGCCGGCGCAATAGCCGCGCGGAGACGCGAGGAGGACCTTGCGAACCATGCGGCCAGGGTACCGGCCGAGAAACAGCGAAGCCCGCTGCTTCGGGGGGTCGTCGCAGCGGGCTTCCTGTGATCGCTCACCGCAGCAGACCGCCAGGAACGCGCGCCGCGGTTCGCATCGCCCAGTGCGGAGGACGCTAGCTGGGCCGCGTGGCGGATGAAATAGGCCGGTAGGCCCATCTTTGCAAGGCAGGCGCGTATCGATCCCGCGACGTACCATTTGGCCCCCAGGATGGTGGAAGCCCCGTGAGCCAGGCGACCCAAGCAGTTCTCTTCAACGGCGTGCCGTTGCTGCTGCTGGCCGCCGCATACGCCGCGGTGACCGGCGCGATCCTCCCGATCATCTGGACCGAGCGCCGCCGGGCGCACCCGCTCGACTGGGCCCTCGGGTGCGTCTTCCCCGGGATCGCCGTCGCGGCCGCCATCTTCGGCGTGCTCGTCGTGCACGAGCGGCGGCCGTTCGGCGGCCACACCTGGTTCTCGTTCGCTGCGTCGCTCGTCGCGCTTACGCCGGCGGCGCTCCTGCTTGCGCGCTGGCGCGACCGCGCGCTCGTCGTCGGCGGGATCGGGCGCACGCGGGAGGCCGAGGAGCGCGTCTCGGTGCGCGACCGCGAGCTCGAGGCGGTGTCGGAGATCTCGAACGCGCTCGCGCGGGCCCGGACGACAGAGGACGCCGCCCGGCCCCTCGTCCGCCAGGTCACGGCCCTGCTCGGCGTCGGCTTCGCAGGGGTCGTCTTGGTCACGGATGACGGCGACGAAGGAGTGGGTGTCTACGCCGAGCTGAACGGCGAGGCGGCGTCATGGTGGGAGGAGGTGCGCGTCGACCTGCGCAACGAGCCGTCCGGCATCGCGAGCGCGGTCTTCGACGCTGCGCCGGTGACGGTCTACGACATTGCGAGCTCGCCGCAGGTCAGTCCGCGCCTCGCCGCCCTGGTCGGAGCCCAGAGTGGTGCCTGGCTGCCGATGATCGCCGAAGAACGAGTGATCGGCGTGCTCGTCTTCGCGTCCACCGAAGGGAAGCGCACCTTCCCGGTGGACGAGCTCGCGCTGCTGCAGGCGATCGCGTCGGAGGCAGGGCTCGCGCTGGAGCGGCTCCGCTCGGCGGCGGCGCTCTCCGACGCGCTCGCGCGCGAGCAGCTCGTCGGCCAGGTGGCGCGGCGGATCCGCGCGCAGCTCGAGCCCGAAGCGGTGCTGTCGGTCGCGCGGCAGGAGCTGCACAACGCGCTGCACTCCGACTCGGTCTCGATCTCCGTCGACGAGGGCGCGCACGTGTTCGTCGAGCGCGAGCTCCAGCCGGGCGAGCAGTTCCTCCTCGACACCGTCGAGCGCGAGGTCGACGCTGCGCTGCACACCGCCGGGCTGCTGGCCGAGAACCGGCGTCGCCTCGACCAGCAGGCCGCGCTGCTCCATGCGGCGCAGGTCGTGACGAGCGAGCTCGAGCTCGAGGCCGTGCTCGAACGGCTCGTCGAAGAGGTGACCAAGCTGCTCGACGCCGACGCCGCCGACTGTTATCTCGTCGACACCGAGCGCGGCGTGCTCCGGTGCGCTGCGGTGCACGGATTCGACGATGCACTCGTCGGCTTCGAGTTCACGCCCGAGCACGGTCTCTCCGGCATCGCGCTCTCGAAGGCCGGCCCCGTCGGGGCCGACGACCACGGCCTGATCGACGCGCCGGTCCCGCACAGCGCCTATCAGGGATTCGCGCGTGCGCTCGTCGCGCCGATGGTGTGGGCCGGCGAGACACGCGGTGTGCTCGGCGTCGGAATCCGTGATGAGACCCGGTCGTTCTCCGAGACCGACGTCGAGCTGCTCGAGGCGTTCGCGTCACTCGCGTCGCTTGCGCTGCGCAACGCCGAGAGCTTTGCGGAGCGCTCGCGGCAGGCGCGTGTGCAGCGCGGCTTCTATCGCATTGCGACGCTGCTCGGTGAGCCGCTGTCGCTTGCGGAGACGTACGACGCCGCCGCGCTGGCGGCGGCGGAGGCACTCGGAGGGGACTTCGCCGCGGTGCTTGTGCGTGGCTCGTCCGGGCTCGGTCTCGTCGGCGGTCATGCGCTGCCGGACACCGTGCGCGCGCTCGAGCTGCCGCGCGCGCTCGACGCGGCGGCCGCGGACGGCCACATGCTCGCCGCGAGCCGGCTCGCGAACGACGAACGCTTCGACGGTGAGTGGCGCGACGCGCCGTTCGCGGCGCTGCTCGCGATCCCCGTCGCCGGCGAGACCGCAGGCCTCGTGCTCGTCTTCTTCGAACAGCACCGCGACTTCACCGGTGACGATCTCGAGCTCGCGCACCAGATCGCGGGTGCGACGCGTGGTGCGCTCGACCGGAGCCGGCTCTTCGAGGCGGAGCGGACGGCGCGCTCGCTTTCGCAGCAGCTCGCGCGAACAGGGAGCCTCCTCGCGACTGAGCTCAACCCGGTCGCGGTGCTCGAGGCGGTCGTCACGGAAGCGGTGGCGCTGCTCGGCGTGGACGCCGCCGCGCTCGCGGCGCTCGAGGACGACGAGCTCGTCGTCACCGCTGCGGTCGGAGAGGGCGCGGAGCAGGCGCTCGGTGCGCGCTCCGCAGCAACCGGCTGGGTGGCCGGCGACGTCGTGCAATCGCGCGCGCCGGTCGCGTACGAGGACACTGCGGTGAACGAGAACCTGGCGGAGTCGGACGCACTGCTTGCTCTCGGCCACCGCGCCTATCTCGGTGTGCCGCTCGCCGGCCGCGAGGGCGCGTTGCACGGTGTGCTCTCCGTGTACGCGCGCGAGCCGCGCCTCTGGCGGGAGGACGAGACGCAGGCGCTGGCCGCTCTCGCTGCGAATGCGTCGGTCGCGCTCTCGAACGCCGAGCTCTACCAGCACGTCGCCGTGGAACGCGAGCAGAGCGTCGCGATCCTCGCGAACATCGCCGACGGCATCGTCGCCGTCGATCGCGAAGGGGAGGTCGTGCTCTGGAACCGCGCGGCGGAGGAGATCACCGGCGTGCCGGCGGCCGAGGCGATCGGCCGGACGCCGCTGCAGGTCCTGCAGCGCGACCTCCAGTCCGAGGGGAGCGGGACGAGCAGGCAGGTCGCGATCGTGAACGGCGACCGCGAGGTCTGGCTGTCGCTGACGGAAGCCGTGATGCGCGATCCCACGGGAGCCGTCGCCGGGCGCATCTTCGCGTTCCGCGACATCTCCTCCGAGCACGTCGTCGAACAGATGAAGTCCGACTTCGTCTCGACGGTGTCGGTCGAGCTGCGTGCACCGCTGACGACGATCTACGGGTTCGCGCAGACGCTGCTCCGCGAGGACATCACCTTCGGCGATGCGGAGCGCCATACGTTCATGGAGTTCATCTCACGCGAGTCGGCGCGGTTGACGTCGATCGTCGATGCGCTGCTGAATGTCGCGCGACTCGACACCGGCGACCCGAGCGGCTCGCTTGTCTCGACCGACGTCGCGTCGCTGGTCACGGATGTCGTCACCGCCGCCGGCGCCGTGGCCAACGGTCACCGGCTGGTCGCCGAGGTCGGGCCTGAGCCGCTCGCAGCGCAGGCGGATCCCGAGAAGCTGAGGCAGGTGCTCGACCAGCTCGTCTCGAATGCCCTCAAGTACTCGCCGGGCGGCGGCACCGTCAGCGTGTCCGCGCAGCGGCGGCAGGATACGGTGGAGGTCGCAGTGGCCGACGAGGGCGTCGGCATCCCCGCTGCCGAGCGGGAGCGGATCTTCGCGAAGTTCTACAAGGCAGGTGGCGCGCAGGGCACCGGGTTGGGACTGTTCATCGCCCAGGGCCTCGTGCGTGAGATGGGCGGCAAGATCTGGGTCGACTCGGAGGAGGGACGCGGGTCGCGGTTCGCGTTCGAGCTTCCGGTCGCCGAGGAGGAGTCGGTGTGAGTTTCGACCAGGAAGGGATAACGGTCTGAATGGCAACGCGCGTGTTGGTGATCGACGACGAGTCGCCCATCCGGCTTCTGTGCCGGGTCAACCTCGAGGCCGAGGGCATGGACGTGCTCGAGGCCGCCGACGGCCCGAGCGGGCTGGAGAAGGCACGCGCGGAGATTCCCGACGTGATTCTGCTCGACGTGATGATGCCGGGGCTCGACGGTTGGCGGGTCGCCGAGGAATTGCTCGAGGACGACCGCACCGAGTCGATCCCAATCGTCTTCCTCACCGCGCGCGCAGAGTTGCGAGACCGCGCACGCGGGATCGATCTCGGCGGCGTCGACTACGTGACGAAGCCGTTCAACCCGGTCGAGCTCGCACCGCTCGTGCGCGATCTGATCGAGCGCGTCGAGCGCGGCGAGCGCGACGACCTGCGCCGCGAGAAGCTGTCGGAGCTGCGCTCGCTGCTCGAGCGCGAGTAGGCCCGCGTCAGCGCGCGGTCTGGGCGAGGCCGATCGCGCCCAGCACGACGGCCGCACCGACGAGCTGGACGCCTCCGAGGCTCTCCGAGAGCCAGGCCCAGCCGATGAGCGCCCCGACGACCGGCTCGAGCATCGCCACGATCCCGACTGTCGTCGCGCTCAAATGCCGCAGCGCGCTGATCAGCAGGAAGAACGGGACGATCGTCCCGAGCGCGATCATCCAGACGGCGAGCAGCCACACCGGCAGATGGTGCGCTTGCAGGTTCCCGCCGAGCGGCGTGCTCTCCGTCAGCGTGTGCAGCGGGAACGACCACCAGGGCACGAGCACCGCCCAGAAGGCCGACGCGAAGAGGAAGCCCCAGGCGAGGAGGGACACCGGGTCGCGGCCGCCGATCACGTGCTCGGCGAGCAGGACGTAGAGCGCGTAGGCGAACGCTCCGCCGAGCGCGAACATGATCCCCGCGGTCGACAGCGACGTCCCGCCGCCGAACACGTTCACGATCAGGCCGAGCCCCATCAGCGCGAGCGCGAGCGCGACCCAGATGCGCCGCCGCACCTGGTCGTGTGTGACGAAGCGCGCCCAGAGCGCAACGAGTAGCGGCGCCAGGTACTCGATCAGCAGAGCCACCCCGATCGCCAGGCGGTGAATCGCGAGGAAGTAGAACCACTGCACGAACGCGAGACCGCCGATCCCGAAGATCGCGATGTACGGGAGCTCGCGCCGCGTCAGCCGCAGCCGGCCCGGGGCGATCAGCGCGAGGATTGCCACCAGCCCGAGCGCGGCGCCGAGCGAGCGAACCTGAGCGAGCCGCTCCGACGAGAGGCCGGTCGAGAGGATCGTCTTCGAGACGGCGCCGTTGATCCCCCACAGGACGGCCGCGACGGACGCCATCAGGTAGCCGAGCCGCGGCTGCCGGCGCCGCGCAGGCTGGACGGGAAACGGAGCTTCGCTCACGAACTCGAAGCTACCGTGGCGGTGCGCCTACACTGCGCCGCGACGGGACGTAGCTCAGCCTGGTCAGAGCGCCGCCTTTGGGAGGCGGAAGCCGTCGGTTCGAATCCGACCGTCCCGACTAAGTGCCCAGTGGCGGCTAGAGCTGCCAGTCGCCGTTGCGGAGGATGGGGACGGACGCGCCGTCCTTGGTGACGCCGTCCACTTCCAGGTCGTTCGAGCCGATCATGAAGTCGGTGTGGATCGACGAGTGGTTCACGCCTCGTTCGGATCGTGCTTCCGGCTCCAGCTCGGAGGCCCACGGGATTGCCTGCACGATCGAGGCGCCGAGGGCGATGTGCGACGACGCGTTCTCGTCGAACAGCGTGTCGTAGAAGACGAGCCCGGTCTTGCCGACGGCGGAGTGGCCGTCGACCAGCGCGACCTCGCCGAGGCGCGACGAGCCTTCGTCGGTCGCGATGTGCGTGCGCATGACCTCTTCGCCCGTCTCCGCGTGCACCTCGACGGCATGGCCGCCCTCGAAGCGCACTTCGAGACCGCGCACGATGTTGCCCTGGATCTGCAGCGGCAGCGTCGAGCGGACGGTGCCCTCGACGCGGCGGGCGTCGGGAGTGGTGAAGACCTCTTCGGTCGGCATGTTCGCGACGTGCTTGATGCCGTTCGACTCGTCGAGCGCGGCCTGCCAGTCCCCGTCGGGATGCAGGCCGATCGTCAAATCTGTTCCCGGGCCGCGGTAGCGAAGGTGGTCGAAGCGACGTTCGTTGAGCGCGTCCGCCCGCTGCTGGAGGCGGTCGAGGTGCTCGCGCCAGGCTGCGACCGGGTCCGGCTGGTCGAGCCGCACGGCCTGCCCGACCGCCGTCCAGAGCCGCTCGACGTCGGGCTCGCCGAACACCGTCTGCGCCCAGCCCTCGTTCGGGTACGCCACGATCGTCCAGTTGCAGAGGCCGTCCGTCAGCTTCAGCGACTCCTCTGCGACCGCGCGCATCCGCGCCTTCCCGACGCGCGCGCCGTCGAGATCGGCGAGCAGCTCCGGCTCCGGGTTGCCGGTGATCGCACAGAGCGCGCCGCCCCGCTCGCCGAGCTCGCGCAGGCGCGACACGAGCCACGGCGGCGAATAGCCGAGGAGCTCCTCGTCGGCGAGCTCGATGTGCGCGCGCCGGACGTGCTGGTCGGTGTAGAGGACGTCGACGTACGTGGCGCCGGCCGCGTAGGCCTCGCGCGTGATCGCCCGCACGAACGGGGCATGCTCGATCAGGGCGTTGATGCCGAGAATCTGACCCGGCTGGAGGTTCAGGCCGACCTGGACGGCCAGCCGTGCATAGCTCTCGAGGCGTTGATCGACGGCGGGCACGGCGGCGAACGATAGCTACCCCTCCCGAAGCGGCCGAACTGACCCGTACACTGACCCGCCGTGAAACGGATGATCCTCACCGGAGCCGTTCTCGCCGCCGTGGCCGCGGGCTGCGGCGCCGCCTCGGCGCACCTGTTCACGCTCCAGAAGACGACCGCGTGCCTGAAGGCACAACCCGTGCGGCTCGGCGGCACGCTCGACTTCGTGGCGACGACGGCCACGGGCGGCGCCGTGAAAGTCCACACCAAGGACAACTTCCTGACGGTGGTGTTCGGAGCGACGACGTCCGACGCCGACAACATCGCCGCGGCCTATCGCAGGTTTGCCGCCAAGAACGTCGGGGTCAACGACGTGCTCAACCAGGACGGGAACGCCGTCATGCTCTGGCACACCCACTCGAGCCAGGCCGACCTCGACCTGGTCACCGGCTGCCTCAAATAGCGCCTTCTTCGGCAAGGAATCGCCGGAACCAGAAGATGAAGACCAGGAAGAGCACGATCGCTTGCTCGGCGGCCATCGTCACGCCGGCGATCTGCTGATCCGTCAGCGCCGACAGCCCCCACAGCCGCGGTGCGTGCACGTAGAAGCCGTAGGCGGGCTTCGGTAGCAGCGCGAGCAGCAGGCCGAGTGGTGCGGCGAACACGAATGACGCGAACGCATAGGCCGCGCGAGCGCCGGACGGCAGCCGCCGCGGTACGTCCTGCACGAGCGGCCACCAGACGAGGATCCCGGTCGCGAAGTAGCAGCCGTGCTCGACGTGGATCAGCCACGCCTGGTGCCGGAGCGCCGCGTCGTAGATCGGCGGGACGTGCCAGAAGTAGTAGTTGCCGAGCCAGACCGGCAACGCGAACGCCGGGTGCGTCGCGACGCGCCACCACCCGAAGCGGGCCAGGCGCTCCGCCATCGCCCGCGACGCGCCGAGCACGGCAAGCAGCGGCGCCCACTCGGCCAGGATCACGTTCTGCAGCAGATGCGCCGTCAGCAGGTAGTGGAGCCCGAGGTGGTGGAGGGGCGACCAGAACGCGACCGCAAGCAGCACCATCGAGCCCGCGTAACAGCTGATCCGCCAGCGTGGCGCGCCGAGCCGCCCGACGGCGAACAGGTAAAGCAGAGAGAGCAGCGGCACGACGACGGTGGTGTCGACGTCCGCCTGCCAGGCGTACGGCGAATGCGTGTGAGCAAGCAGCACGGATGGCTAACCTAGCCCTCACGCGCGGGTGTAGCTCAATGGTAGAGCTCCAGCCTTCCAAGCTGATTACGCGGGTTCGATTCCCGCCACCCGCTTAGGCACGCAGTTTCGAGTCGCGCGAATGCGTAGGGTCGTTCGATGCAAGAGCTTGACGAGCGGATCGAGCGCGCGGTCGGTTCGGCGCCCGTGCGCTACACGGCTCGGCCCGGTGGCTACTCCACGGCCGACCGCTTCTCCGTCGAGCTCGCCGACGGGCGGCGCGTGTTCGTCAAGTCCGCAGTGGCAGAGCACCTGGCCGACTGGCTGCGGCGCGAGCACGAGGTCTACGCGTCGCTCGCGGGCGGCTTCATCCCGCGGCTCGAGGGCTGGGACGACGACGGTGTGCGGCCCGTCCTCGCAATCGAGGATCTGAGCGACGCCGACTGGGCGCCGCGCTGGGACGAGGCGCGCGTCGCCGCGGTGCTCGACGCGCTCGCCGAGATCGCGGCCGGCCCGCACCCACCGAACACGCCGACCGTGGAGAGAGGCTTCAGCGGCCTCTTCGATCGCTGGCACGCGGTCGCCGAGGATCCTGAGCCGTTCCTCGCGACCGGGATCCGCGACCGCGCCTGGCTCGACAAGTGGCTGCCGGTGATCGTCGCTGCCGCGGACGCGGTCGACGCGGAGGGCGACTCACTGCTGCATCTCGACGTGCGGAGCGACAACCTGTGCTTCCGGGACGGCCGGGCGATCCTCGTCGACTGGAACTGGGCCTCACTCGGCGACCCACGCCTCGATCTCGCCGCGTGGCTGCCGAGCCTCGCCTGCGAGGGCGGCCCGCGGCCGTGGGAGGTTCTTGCCGACGGCGGCAGCTACGCCGCGTTCATCTCAGGCGTCTGGGCGGCGGTCGTCGGCTTGCCGCCGCCGGAGACGGCACCGGATGTTCGCGCGATGCAGTACCGCCAGCTCGAGGTCGCGCTCGCCTGGTGCGAGCGGGAGCTCTTCTAGCGAAGCTTGTCGGCGAACGGCTCGAGCTCGTGTGCGTGCAGGCCGATCGCGCCTGATTCGAGTGCGGCCTTCACCTCCTGCGCGAGCTCGAGTGCCTCGTGCGCCTGACCAGGCTCGAGGACGGTCGACAACGACGCGACTACGCCGTTTCCCTCACGCAGCTGCAGGTCGACCGTCTTCAACGCTGACTTGTCGTTGATGTACGGGTCGTCGGGGATCCCGACCCAGACCGTGACCGTGCCACCGCCGGGAAGCGTTGCGTGCTCGATCACCGGTGCCGAGCGGAGGCTCACGGACGCAACCTACCAACGTCCGATCGACTGGGGATCCTTACCCGATGACGCCCGAGCGCGTGGTCGACCTGCGCACCCGTACGATCCTGCGCCTCCTGCTGATCGCGCTCGCGGTGGCCGTGACGCTCGAGGTGCTCTGGATCGCCCGGCACGTCCTCGCGTGGGTCGCGATCGCGCTCTTCCTCGCGCTCGCGCTCGCCCCGCTGGTCGGCTGGATCGAACGTCGAGGTCACGTCAGCCGTGGTGTGGCGATCTCGATCGCGTACCTGATCGTGCTGGTCGTGATCGCCGCCGTCGGCGCGACGTTCGTCCCGAAGCTGATCGACGAGGTCAACGGCTTCGTCCAGGCGTTGCCGAACTACGTGCACGACCTGACGCACGGCCGCGGGCGGCTCGGCTTCCTCGAGCGCAAGTACCACGTCGTCGAGAAGGTGCGGCAGCAGGTCAAGGCCGGCGGCGCCAAGAAGGTGCTCGGCCTGTCGGGAGCCGCCGTCACCGTCACGAAGAGCATCATCACGATCATCGCCGCGACGGTGACGATCGTCTTCCTGACGTTCTTCATGCTGCTCGAGGGACGCGGCTGGGTGGAGCGCATCTACTCGCTGTTCCCCGAGCATTCGCAGCCGCGGTGGCGGCGCGTCGGAGACGACATCTACCGGACCGTCGGCGGCTACGTCACCGGCAACATCCTGATCAGCGTGATCGCCGGTGCGTCGATCACGATCGTGCTGCTCGTGATGGGCGTGCCGTATGCGGTCGCGCTCGGCTTGCTCGTCGCGTTCCTCGACCTGATCCCGCTCGCGGGAGCGACCGTCGCCGGGGTCGTCGTCGCGATCGTCGCGTTCCTGCACTCGGTGCCGGCCGGCATCGTCGCCGTCGCCTTCGTGATCGTCTATCAGCAGCTCGAGAATCACTTCCTGCAGCCGGTGATCTACGGCCGCACGGTGCAGCTCTCACCGCTCGTCGTCCTCATCTCGGTGCTCGTCGGCGCAGAGCTCGCGGGCATCCTCGGCGCGCTCGCGGCGATCCCGGTCGCGGGGACGCTGCAGGTGCTCGTGCGCGATCAGCTGACCGCCCGCCGCGGGCCGGTCCTCGAGCCCGAGCCGGCCGCTTCCCCACCAGGGTAGGTCCCAGGGCCCGCGCAGATGGCCCACTCGGCTCATGCGGTTTGTGCCCGGGATGGCGATATTCGAGGCGTGAAACGGATCGCGGTAGCCGTCGCGCTGGTCACGCTGTGTGCCGCCTTTGCGGCACCGGTCGCCGTTCCGGCACCGCACGTCGCGCTCACGTCGCTCGAGTCGGGCGTTCTCACCGAGCTGAACCAGATCCGCGACCAGTACGGCCTCGTCCCGCTGACGCTGAACGCCAAGCTGACGGCCGCTGCCGCCGACCACTCGCGCGAGATGGCCGCCGACGGCTATTTCGAGCACACCTCCGCAGACGGCACGGCGTTCTGGAAGCGCATCGACCGCTGGTATCCGACGACCGACTTCGGCTACTGGTCGGTCGGGGAGAACCTGCTCTGGTCGTCACCGGACGTCGATGCTGCCGGCGCCCTGAAGCTCTGGATGAACTCGCCCGAGCACCGCCGGAACATCCTCACGGCACGGTGGCGCGAGATCGGCGTTTCCGCCCTGCATGTGGCAAGCGCGCCGGGCGTCTACCACGGGCTCGAGGTCACGATCATCACCACGGACTTCGGCGTCCGACACTAGCCAGAAGCCGCGATACCCTCAAAGGGCGCGCCCGTAGCTCAGTGGACAGAGCGACGGCCTTCTAAGCCGTTGGTCGGAGGTTCGAATCCTCCCGGGCGCATCGCTGGTCGGTTCCCGCGCTGGGACGCCGCTACGATGAGCGGCGCACGGTGGCGGTAGCTCAGTTGGTAGAGCCCCGGGTTGTGGTCCCGGTGGTCGCGGGTTCGAGTCCCGTTCGCCACCCTCTCGTGCCATGGTGGAAACGACCCCAGCAGTCCGATGAGCGCATGCTCGACGCGCTCAAGGGAGGCAGTGCGCGTCGTCTGCACACCTGGCGCCGTCGGTCGGAGAGTCACACCCGTCTGGACACGGATGCTGCCCAGACGAAGCTCGACCGGCATCATCGCGCCGAAGACGAACGACCCTAGGCCGGGCCCGGCGGTAGGCTTCACCCGCTCGGCCCCGTAGCTCAGAGGACAGAGCGGGAGCCTTCGAAGCTCCGTGCGGTGGTTCGATTCCACCCGGGGCCGCTCGTCCAAGTTCGACCACGCGGGTGTGGCGGAACTGGTAGACGCGCCGGGTTTAGGTCCCGGTGGGCTTCGGCTCTTGGAGGTTCGACTCCTCTCGCCCGCACTTGACGGATTGACGTTTGTCGATGTATTGTCATATCGACAAACGTCGAAATGTTCTGGAGGCTTGATGCTGGACTCTGCGCCGATCGCCTGCTGTGCCCCACTTGCGGCAGCCACGATCTCCGACGAGGAGGCCGAAGCGACCGCGGAGCTCTTCCGCTCGCTCGGCGATTCCCACCGGGTGAAGATCGTCAACGTGCTCGCGACGAGCAGCGAGCCGGTGTGCGTGTGCGAGCTGATCGAGCCGCTCGGGCTGTCCCAGCCAACGGTCTCGCACCATCTGAAGAGGCTCACCGACGCGGGGCTGCTCGAGCGCGAGCAGCGCGGCAGGTGGGCCTACTTCTCCCTCAACACCGACGCGCTGCGCACGCTCGCGGCCGTCGCGGACGTGAAAGGAGCGTGTTGTCCATGACCACAACAGCTGATGAGCTTCGCGACGAGGTGCGCCGGCGCTATGCCGAATCCGCACGTGCCGTGCTCGACGGCAGCGAAGGGTGCGGCTGCGGGAGCGGCTCGTGCTGCTCCGACGACTCGAGCGCCAGCTCGGTGACGCAGGCGAAGTTCGGCGAGGCGCTCTACGACGCCGAGCAGCGCGGTGAGCTTCCCGACGCCGCCGTGTTGGCGTCGCTCGGTTGCGGCAACCCGATCGCCGTCGCGGATCTGCACGAAGGAGAGGTCGTCCTCGACCTCGGCTCGGGC
>Ga0265314_10004439_pt1 | contig 13024 bp, 18 predicted proteins | sample 4126metaG_FD_203106 | JGI IMG/M metagenome (GOLD analysis project Ga0265314, IMG submission 203106) | Rhizosphere microbial communities from Carex aquatilis grown in University of Washington, Seatle, WA, United States - 4-1-26 metaG | ecosystem: Host-associated > Plants > Roots > Rhizosphere >... | reverse complement strand
TAGTCGGCGTGCTTGCCGCTGGGCTGGCGGCCCTCGATGGCCGCCGCGACCCGCTCGGCGACGACCGGCGCCTCGAAGTGCGCCGTCGAGCCCGCCTTCGAAAGCGGCAGGTCGGTCGCGTCGCCAAGGGCGTGGATATGGGGCTGGCCGGCGACCTGCAGGGTGGCCCGATCGGTCGGCAGCCACCCGCCTGGCGCGCTGGCGAGCCCACTGGCGATGAGGAAGGGCTGGCCGGTGTGCGGCGGCACGAGGATGAGGAGGTCGTAGCCCAGCTCCTCGCCCTCGAGGCTCTCCACGACCTTGCGGTCGGCGTCGATGCGTTCGACGTTGAAGAACGTGTGCAGCTCGATGCCCTTCTCCTCAAGGATCGGGGTGACCATCTCGCTGACCGACTCGATGGTGAAGGCGCGGCCGATGGGGGAGCAGAAATGCAGTTCGCAGCGCTCGCGCAGGTGGCGCTGGCGCAGCTCGGCCTCGATGAGGAGGGCCACCTCCAGCGGTGCCGGCGGGCATTTGTAGGGCATGCCGGCGATACCGATGACGATGCGCCCGCCGCTGAACGCATCGAGCGTGTGGCGCAACTCCAGGGCCGCCTCGGCGGTATAGAAGTGATGGGCCTGCGTGTCGAAGTGCTCGATCGCCTCGGGCACGATGCGGCAGCCCGTGGCGATCACCAGCTCGTTGTAGGGCACCGTCTCGCCCCACTTGAGCGCGACGGTCTGCTGCACCGGGTCGATCTTGACCACGTCGCCCACGACGAGGTGGACACGCGGATCGAGCAGGGAGGTCTCCGGTCGCGACAGGTGGCTGGCGCGCTCGCCGCCCATGGCGATGTACATGAACCCCGGCTGGTAGGTGTGCTGGCCGGTCGCGTCGATGAGCGTGATGCTCGTGCGGTTGTCGTCGAGGCGCTCGCCGAGGCGCTTGACCAGCAGGTTGGCGGTCAGCGTGCCACCGACCCCGCCGCCGAGGATGACGATGCGGTCCACGGTCGCCTACCGCAGCTTCTCGACGACGATCTCGTCGTAGCCGTCCCGGGTCTCGACGCCGACCAGGCGATGGCCGGCCTTGGCGACCCACTTGGGGATGTCGAGCTTGGAGCCGCTGTCCGACGAGAGGACGGCCAGCACGTCGCCCACCTGGGCCTCGCGGATGGCGCGGATCAGCTCCATGAGGGGGCCCGGGCAGTAGCTGCCGCGGGCGTCGATGGTGCGGGTCACGGCGGGGCCCGGGAGGGTCTCGAGCATGCGAAGGGTCCTTTCCGGTCTAGATGAAGAGGCTTGCGTCGGCCTCGGTCATCATCGCGATGGCCGTCGCGGCGCCGGCGGGCTCGCCCATCTCATCGATGAGGTCCTCGCGCTTCAGGCCGAACATGTCCATCGTCATCTGGCAGGGGATGAACTCGACGCCCAGCGTCGTCGCCGCCTCCAGCAGCTCGCGCGGGCTGGCCACGTGGTACTTCTTGCTGAGGACGCCCATCATCCACGGGCCCATGCCCATGAAGTTCATCTTGCTGAGCTTCAGATGGTCGATGCCGGGCCGTTGCATCAGCGTCAGCATCTTCTGCATCCAGTTGTCGCCGACGATGCGCTTCTGGTCCTTGACGAAGGGCAGCAGGCCCCAGAACGTCACGAAGACCTTGCAGCGGACGCCGCTGGCGGCGGCGGTCGAGGACAGGATCATGACGGGCCAGACCTTGTCCAGCTCGCCGCTCCAGTTGACGATGACGAGTTCCTTGGTCTTGACCGCGCCCTCCGGCTCGGGCGCCGGGGCGGGTGACGGCTCGACGGGGATGGGCGGGGCGATCGGTTCGGCGAGAAGGGTCATGACGGGTGCCTCACTTGTGGCGGATGACGAAGCGGTAGACCGCGCCGTCGACGCTCTGCTCGACCAGGTCGTGGCCGGTCGTGCGCGACCACGCGGCGAAGTCCTTGACCGACCCGGCGTCGGTGGCGAGGACCTCCACGAGGGCGCCCGACGCGAGCGGCTTGATGGCTTGGGCCGTCTTGACGATCGGCATCGGGCAGCTCAGGCCGCGGGCATCGACGTGGGTGGTGATCTCGAGGGTCGCCATGAGGTGTACCTCCACTTGGCTCAGATGAAGACGACGGGGCCGTCGCCGGCCGTGATCAGGAATGAGGCCACGCCTTCCACGCCGTCGACGAGGGGATCCAGGTCGGGCGCGTCGAGGTGCAGCAGGTCCATGGAGAGCGAGCAGGCCTGGATGTCCACGCCGCCGAGCTCCTTGGCCTGGCGGAGGGTCTCCGCCCAGGGGGCCTGACCGGCCTTGCGCAGGGCGTCCACCGCGGCGCGGCCGGCGGCGCCGGCCTCCGGGGCCAGGCCGTGGTCGTCGGCGATGTGCGCGGCGCGGAAGGCGTCGAGGGCCCAGTACTGGAGGAAGATGTTGACCGGTCGGCCGAGGGCGGCCGCCCCGGCCGTCAGCACGGCAGCCGCCTGGAGCTTGTCGTCCGTGCCCGAGAACAGGACGAGGTTGAGGGGCTGGCTGGGTTCATCCATCGAAGGTCACCTCGCGGCTGAGGGGACGGGGAGCGGCGCGGGGACCCCGTCGGCGGCGATCGCCCCGAGGCGGTTCAGGCGCCGCCGGAGGACCGCACGCATCAGGTCGCAGGCGACCATCACGTCGGGGTCGACGAGCCGGTAGCGAACCTCCCGGCCGTCGCGTTCGGCCTCCACGATCCCGGCGGCCCGCAGGACAGCCAGGTGCTGGGAGGCATTGGGCTGGCTCATGCCCATGGCGTCGGCGAGGTGCCCGACTTCGAGCGGACCGTTCGCCAGGGCATGCAGGATGTCCAGGCGCCTCGGGCTGGCCAGGGTCTTGAGGATGTCGGCCTGCAGGATCGTGATGTCGTCCATGGCTCGACTATCGACATATGCGCACGTGCTGATGAGTGCCGGACGGCCCTTCCGCGAGGGCCGCAGGTCACATGGCCGCGCGGGCCGGGGCGGCGGGCAGGGTGGTGACGATGCGCGCGCCGCCGGTCGGCGTGGCGGTGGCCAGGATCGTCGCGTCGTGCGCGGTCGCGATGCGCCGGGCGATGGCCAGCCCGAGGCCGCTGCCGCCAAGGCGGTCGCGCTTGGCGCCGGGCAGGCTGGCGAAGGGTTCGAAGACCCGCTCGCGCTGATCGGCGGGGATGCCCGCACCCGTGTCGCTGACGGTGAGCTGGACGGCCCGTGGCCCCGGCGCGACGGCCACCGTCACCTCGCCTCCCGTTGGCGTGTGGTCCAGCCCGTTGTCGACCAGGATCAGCAGCAGCTGCATGAGGCGATCCCTGTCGCCGAGCACCAGCGCGATGGGAGGCGTGTCGATGACCATCCGCACCCCCCGCTCGGTGGCGAGCGCCTCCGTGCGGCGGGCCGTCAGGCGCACGACTTCGGCCAGGTCGACCGGCCGCCGGTCGACGACGAGCGGGGCACCGTCGGCCGCCGCCAGGGCCAGGAGGTCCCCCACCAACCGGCCGAGGCGCTCAGCCTCGGCCACGATGTCCTCCGTCAGGGGTCGCCCTTCGGCCGTCACGAGATCCTCCCGCTGGAGCACCTCCGCATCGGCCCGGATGAGGGCGGCCGGCGTGCGCAGCTCGTGCGACGCCTCGGCCACGAATCGGCGCTGTGCCTCGAACGAGCGCCTGATGGGGACCAATGCCCGATCGGTCACGAAGAGGGTCACGACGGCCGCGCCGAGGAGCCCGAGCAGGCCGACCAACACGATCGCGGAGACCAGGCTGGCCGCCTGTTGGTCGTGCAACGTGAGCACGAAGCCGGCCTGCACGAAGCCGCTGAGTGAGCTGCCGGTCGCGTCCTCTGCGCCCTTGATGGGCAGCGTCAGGAGGCGCACCCGGACCCCACCGAGCGTGACCGTCCGGAGGTCGGAACCGGTCGATCCGGCCTGGCTCGCGGCGGCCCCCACGGGCAGGCCCGCCAGGATGACCCCGGAGGGGTTGGCGATCAGCCTGGCTGAAGGATCCAGGTACAGCACGAACGTGTCCGACGAGGCGGGCGTGTCGGACGCCTCGCCATCATCCGACGAGGTGGGCAGCGACCCCTCCGCGCGCGTCACCGCATCCGTCGCCGAGGAGGTCAGGGCGTGGTCCACGTCGGCGTCGAGGAAGGCCAGGCTCACGAAGGCGGTGACGAAGCCGGTGAAGACGACCAGCAGTGCCGTCGTTAGCAGTGTCACGAGGAACAGGCGTCGTCGGGTGGTGCTGACGAGGCGGGCCAGCGGCGTGGCCATGGCAGCCGCCTACGCCGGGACGCGCAGGGTGTAGCCCACGCCGCGGATCGTCCGCAGCAGCCGCTCCTGCCCCAGCCCGGCCAGCTTGCGCCGCAGGTAGTGCACGTACAGGTCGACCACGTTCGAGTACACGTCGGGCTCCGCGCCCCACACCGCGTCAAGGATCTGCTGCCGCGTGACGACCTGCCCGCTGTGGCGGAGCAGGTACCCGAGCAGGGCGAACTCGCGGGCGGAGAGATCGACCACCCGCTCGCCGACACGGGCCACGTGGCGCGTCTCGTCGAGCTCCAGTTCGCCGGCCCGCAGGCGGCTCGGTGTCTCCGGCGCCGGGCGGCGGCCGAGGGCCCGGACGCGGGCGAGCAGCTCCGAGAAGGCGAACGGCTTGGCCAGGTAGTCGTCGGCCCCCGCGTCGAGGCCGGCGACGCGCTCCTCGACCGCCCCAAGGGCCGTCAGCAGGAGGACCGGGGCCTGCACGCCGCGAGCGCGCATCAGCCGCAGGACCTCCAGGCCGTCGAGGTCGGGCAGCATCCGGTCCAGGATCACCACGTCGTAGGCCGGGCCATCGGTGAAGGCGAGCGCGCCGACACCGTCGGCGGCCACGTCGACCACATGGTGCTCGGCGGTCATGACGCGTCGCACGAGGGCGGCCATGCGGGGCTCATCTTCGACCAGCAACAGGCGCATCGAGCCGATGCTAGGTGTGGTCAGGATGCCCGGTCGAGTGCTGAAGGTCCCATGATGGGCGTGGTCCAGTAGCGCTCGGCGACGATGGCGTCTGGCGACACACCGCGCGCAGCGAGGAGTCGCGTCGCGGCGGCGATCACCTCGGGGTTGCCGCAGAGGTAGGCCACCGTTTCACGCGGGTCCAGCCGATGGCGCTGCCAGGCAGCGTCGAGGGCCACGTCCAGGTGGCCGACCGCGCCGCTCCAGCCGGCATTCAGGGGGTCCGCCGGTCGCGAGATCACCGGCTCATACGCCACCCCGGGGTGGCTCGCGGCCCAGCGCTCGAGCCGCCCCCGGTAGGCCAATTCGGCCGTGTAGGACACCCCGTGCACGACGATCAGGCGAGGCGGGCGGGCATCCGCCGGCCCATCCAGCAGGGCCGCGAGCATCGCGATGATGGGCGCCAGGCCGGTGCCGGTGGCGACGAAGAGGGCTGCCCGGTCCAGCCGGGGGTCCAGCGTCAGCAACCCCTTGGGCGGCCCCACCCGGAGGCGCGCCCCGAGCGGCAGGTCCCACAACCGCGGCGTCAGCGCCCCGTGCGGGACGCGCCTGATGAGGAACTCCAGCTGTGACGCCCCGGTCGGTGGAGAGGCGGTGGAGTAGGGGCGCTGGAGGAGCCGTCCGTCGGCCCAGATGCCGAGGGCGAAGTACTGCCCGGCGAGATGTGTCGCGACCGAGCCGTCGCGTCGCACGACGAAGCGCGCGACGGACGGGCTGAGGTCCAGGCGGCGGACGAGCGTCGCATTGGGCACGAAGGCCGCGGATGTGCCTGCACCGGCCGCCCCGCGCGCACCCGCCGGCCGTACATGCTGGACCACGGCCGGCCCCAGGGCGATCCGAGTCACGGTACGAGGGGGCCGGCTACGCAGCCGGGAGGAGCTCGTCGACCGCTCGACGCGCGCGCGCCGGGTCGCGGAACCACGTCGCGTCCACCAGGGCGAAGCCAGCCCACTCCTGGGGCAGCTGATCGGCCCGGAAGATGGCCTGGTTGGGGCAGGCGGTCTCACACGAGCCGCAGTCGATGCATCCGGCGGGGTCGATATAGAACTTGCGGTCCGACGCGGGATCGGCGCTGATGCAATCGACCGGGCAGACGGCGACGCAGGACTGGTCCTGCTGGTCGATGCATGGTTCGGCGATGACGTAGGACATCAGGGCGTCTCCAGTGAGGTGGATGGCACGGCACGCTGGACGGGCCGGCTGGCGCCGGCGGGTGAGCGGTGCGCCGCGATCGAGATGACCAGGCGGTAGGCGAAGAAGAAGATGGCCACGGCCACCGGGCCCAGGTAGATCCACGAGGCCCAGGTCGCGCCGGTGTCGGACCCCGAGGCGATGCCGTGGGCGGCGGCGCCCAGGAACGCCAGGAACGTCAGGTAGTGGATGAGCCGCCATGCCCGCTGGCCGATCTGGCGGCGGATGTAGAAGCTGCCGGTCACCAGCACGACGAGGTAGAAGGCGACCTGGCCGATGCCCACGGCTGTCGAGGCGTACGGGGAGGCGAACGGGACCACGATCGCGGCGGGCGAGAAGGCGTACGTCTGGTCGCCCAGCAGCAGGAGCCCGTGGAGGCCCGACAGGCCCACGCCGACCAGCGCCAGGTCCTTGTGCAGGGCGAAGCTCACCGGCCGGTGGGCGATCGCATCGAGGAGCTTCGTCGACAGAAGCAGGCCGTACACGACCGAGCCGGCGACCGCGAAGTAGGCCAGGAACCCGGTGACCCGTGCGGCGTACCAGGCGAGCTTCCCCGGTGCCAGCGCGGCCGTGGCCTCAACGAGGCGGATCGCCTCCGGCAGCGCAGCCCCCAGGAACGCGCCCACGATCAGGCCGAAGAAGACCCACAGGATGAGACGGACGGGGCGGGGCAGGCCACGGTACGCCGGCGGCCGGCCGGGGCGCGCGGTCGGGGCAGGCCGGGGACGCTCCAGCGCCACGTCAGCGGCCCCCTGGTTCGTCGAGCAGCGCCAGGGTCCGAGGCGAAGCGATGGTCTCGCCGCGATCCGTGAGCAGGACGGCGCCCCGCACCCCGGCGCGTTCGAGAAGCGCCAGGCCGTCTTCGGAGCCGGCGATCACCGCGGCCTTGGCCAGGCCCTCCGCCTCGGACGCCGAGGCGGCCACGACCGTCGCCTGGACCACGTCGGTCACGGCGGGCAAGCCGGTGCGCGGATCGATGAGGTGGTGGCGCGCCTCGCCGGCCCACTCCCAGCGATGGACCGAGGTGCCCGAGGTGGCGACGCCGTGCGTCGAGGGCCAGGTGCCGCCCTCGGCGGCGAGGTGGAGGACCGCGAGCATGGCCCCGGGGTCGCGGGGATCGTCGACCGCCACGGCCCAGTGGCGGCCGGGCGGACAGCGCACGGCGAGGTCGCCGTCCGCGTCGACGATGGCACCCGACCACCAACGAAGGAGCCCGAGGGCGCGATCGGCGAGCCAGCCTTTGGCGACCCCGTCCAGGTCGAAGCGGACGCCCGGCGCGCGGTGGACGACGGCCGTCCCGTGGGGCCCGGGGACCAGTCGCCAGGCGCGATCGAGCGCCCGGGTCGCGACCCCCGGCTCCGGCGCCTCTGCGGCCAGTCGCGCGTCCAGGAGCGTGATGTCCACGAGGCCATCGGTCGTGCGGGCCGCGGCCTGACCGGCCCGCATCGCGCCCGCCAGCGTGGGCCCCACCGGCACGGTCGCGCCAGCAGCGGCATTGAGAGCCGACAACTCGGAGGCGGTGAGGTGTCGGCTCAGGCGGTCGGCCCAGCGACCCACCCGGACCTGCACGGTCGACGCGTCGTGCCGTGCACGCGCCTCCTCCGACCTCACGGCGGCGAGATGGACGACGAGGCGGCCCCCCATGGCACGCGCCGAGTACGTCAGCGGCTCGATCAGGGTCGTGGCGGGCCGGTGCCGTGTCCCGGCCGCGGTCGCCTGGCCGGCCACGGTCATCACGGCACCACCGTGCCGGACTGGGTCGTGTGCACGATCACCGTCTTCTGGGCCGGCGCCGCGACTCGCGTCACGATCGTGATGGGTTTGGGCGCCTTGGCATCGATGACCGTGGCGCCCGGCGGTGCCGTCTGGCCCGGCTTGAGCTGCACGTACACCACGGGGCGTTGCTGCGTCACCGTTACCGGCGAGGCCGGTGCCAGCGTGGCGGCGTCGGTCACGGGCGCCGCGGCGGGGACCACGAAGATGGCCGTGACGAGGCCCGAGAGGGTCGCCAGACCGCCGATGCCGACGGCCATCCGCATCGGCGTGGGATCAGGCCTGGCCTTGGACGGGCGCCCGGGCTCGGCCTGGTGAGGGGTCGGTCGGGCCTGCATCAGTGGTCCCCCCCGCCGTCATCCCCGCCGCCATCGTCGCCCCCGCTCGGGGTGGGCACGGTCACGTGGATGACCTTGGGCTTGGCCGGCGGCGCCGTCTGGGTCACGTGGATGACCTTGGGCGGGGGCGCCGGGCGGACGTACACGATGTCCGGCGGGAGCGTCCCGAGTGCGGCCGTCGGGGCGGCAGTGGCCGTCACCGGAGCCGCTGTGGCAGCCGCGGCGCGGCTGCTGAGGTAGCTCTGGGCCAGCGAAAACCCCCCGACCGTGGCGATGACCGCGAGCGCGGCCACCACCAGGCCGAGGCGATGGACGGATGAGTTCATGGCAGGTGCGTCCCTCGAATGTCGGTCAGGTGGTCCGGGTTCAGGCGCAACGTAGGCGGCCGCCCTGTGCTGGACCATGGGCCAGGATGTGATGACTCAAAGGAACGGTCAGTCGCCGGGTGCGTTCAGGCGACGAAGATCCATAGGCCACGCTCCTTGCCTTGGGCCCCGTGAGTCGAGGGCCGGTGTTGGTGGAGAGACGCCTCGGGGCGCGGAGGTTTCAGCCGGGCACGAGCCGATGGTCCTATCGCGCCCCGCTCCGTCGGGCCATCCCGGTCAGTCGTCCGATGACGGTCCGGGCGACTGGGCGCCACCTCCCGAACTTCCGGGTCCGTCGTCGCTCGGGTCGCCCGACGGGTCGCCGTCCTTTTCGGAGGGCTGCGCGCTCTCCGCCGGCTCGCTCGGTTCAGCCGACTCATCCGGCCCCCCGCTCGGGGTGGGGCGGGCGGAGGGGTGAGGTGAGCGGTCGGCAGGCGTCGGCGTCACCGGATGCGGGCTGGGCATCGGCGTCGGGGACACGAGGTCGGTGGGGGAGGGTCCCTGCTGCGTGACCAGCCAGCCGTGCACCAGCTGGGCCCCGCCGACGGTGGCCCCGGCGGCCGCCGAACCCAGCACGAGGACGGTCGCCACCACCAGTGCGGCCGCCCGCAGGCGCAGACCGACGCCCCCGCGGCGCTGCCCGCCGACCAGGGCCAGCATCGCCCCGAAGGCCCGGGCCGCGTCCCGCGGCGCCAGCGCCGCGATGGCCCGCGCGAAGGTCACCGGCGGCGTGGGCGGCGCTTCGCGCGCGACCGCGATGAGGACCCGCGGCAGCAGTTCCGGTGGCACGGCGTGGGCGGTGCCCCGGGCGTACGCCTCCAGGTCTCGCGCCACGCCGGTCAGCTCGTCGCTGCCGGGACCCAGGTCGTCCGGTCGATCGAGGCGGGTCATGTGGCCACGCTCGCCGGAAGCGAGTCACGGAGTCGCGCGAGGCCGCGCCGCAGGTGCGTCTTGACGGTTCCCAGCGGACGCCCGGTCGCGTGCGCGATCTCCTCGAGCGTGAGCTCTCCGAAGTAGCGCAGGACGACCGTCTCGCGGTACGGCTCGGGCAGTCCGCCGACCGCCCGCCGCACATCCTCGGCCTCCTGGGCCGACATCAGCAGCCTCGCCGGGTCGGCCGCGGCGGTGAAGGGCGCGCCGGGACTGGTCGGATCCAGGTGCACCGTCGGCCGCCGTCGACCGGCCTGCCGGAGGGCCTGGCGCGTGGCGATGCGCCGCAACCAGCCGGCCAGGGATCCCTGGCTCCGGAAGGTGGCCAACGCCCGGTACGCCAGGACGAACGTCTCCTGCGCGGCATCCTCGGCATCGCTCACGGAGCCGAGCACGCGATAGCAGACGCGGTAGACCATCAACGCCTCACGCTCGACCAGGGTCGCGAACGCTTCCCGATCGCCCGAGGTGATGGCGAGGACCAGCTCGTCATCGGTCACGCGGACAGGCTGCCGCACCGGGGGACCCGACGGCATGACCCATCGGACCCGTGTCGGCGGGACCTTTTGCCGCGATCCGTCGGGGATCCATCGCTTCACAAGAGCGGCCGCGGCGGGGAAAGGTTTCAGCCCGGCTTGTCCGACGGGCCCTTCGACACTAGTCGCCCATGTCCGTGGGCGTCATGATCGGGAGACGTCGCTGGGAGGACCCGCCGTGTCGCGCCACATGTCCCTCGTCGCCGCCATCGTCGCGTTGCTCCTGGTCGCCTGCACGGCCAGTCCGACACCGACACCAACGCCTGCCGCGACTCCCACCACCGGGCCCACCGCGACCGCGACCGCGACCCCGGTGCCGACGGCCACGATCGCGCCGACGACCACCCCCACGGCCTCGGCCCAGGCCACGGACGCGCTGGGCCCCTTCATCTGCGACGCCACCATCGTCCTGCCGGCCGTCGGCACGGGGCAGGCGACGACGACCGCCGTGCGCGTCGGGCTCCAGTCGGGCTACGACCGCCTCGTCTTCGCCTACGCCGGCACGCCACGCCCGCAGTTCACCGTCAACCCGGTGGTCCCGCCCTTCACCCTCGATCCGAGTGGCAAGCCCCTGACCGTGCAGGGCGCCCAGTTCGCGCGCATCCGCCTGGACGGCATCGTGGTCGGCTACAAGGGCGCCACGAGCTTCAAGCCCGGCGGCCCGTTCATCGTCGACGTGGAGCGACAGGGCGAGTCCGAGGGCGAGCAGAGCTGGATCGTGGGCCTCACCACGGGTGCCTGCCCACGGGTCTTCGGCCTGACCGGGCCGAGCCGCTGGGTCGTCGACTTCGGCCGACCCTGATCCCCGGCCGCCGGCCAGGGCCGGCGGCTCAGGGGCGGGTGGGCAGGGTCAGGGGCACCGTGCCGGCTGCCGCCGGGCCGATGGTGGTCCACGGGTCACTGGCCACGGCCAGCCGGAGCATGGCCACGTTGTCGAGCTCGGTGACCGCCTGCAGGTCGACCACGCCGTGCTCCCGGGCCCACGCCAGCCCCGCCAGCAGCAGCGCGGCGCCCACGTGCTGACGCTGCGCCGCGTCGGCCACCACGATGGCGAACTCCACGCGGCGGTCGCCGCATGGCTCCAGGCACAGGTGGCCCACGATGTGGTCTGTCCCGCCCTCGTCCGGCACGACCGCCACGAAGCCCTCGCGATGCTCATGGTCGACCACGGTGTAGGACGTCGCCTCCGTCGGTGAGATACCGGCGCGGGTGGCCATGAAGCGGTGGTGACGGGCCTCCGCCGACAGGCCGGCGTAGAAGCGCTGCAGATCCGCCGCGTCGCCGCCGCGGACCGGCCGCACGGTGACGTCCGCAAGGGACGGCAGGGGGGTGGCGGCGGCCTTCACGGGATCAGGACGGCCGTCCCGTCGAGGGTGCCGGCGCGCAAGCGCTTGAGGGCCGCCACGGCGTCGGCCAGGGGAAAGGGTTGCGGGTCGGTCTGGAGGGGGATCCGCTGGGCGAGGTCCAGGAACTCGCGACCGTCGTGGCGCGTGAAGTTGGCCACGCTGCGGATGCCGCGTTCCCACCACAGCAGGTCGTAGTCGAAGGCCGGCATGGCGTCGAGGTGGATGGCATTGATGGCCAGGGTGGCCCCGCGGGCCAGCGTGCCGAGTGCCGCCACGACGACGCTGCCGACCGGGGCGAAGGTGACCGCCGCGTCCAGGGGCACCGGCGGCTTCTGGGTATAGCCACCCACCCATCCGGCCCCCAGGGCCTCGGCACGCGACCGTTCGGCCGGGGAGCGGGTGAAGACCGAGACGTCGCAGCCCCAGTGACGGGCCACCTGGAGCGCCAGGCGGGCCGAGGCACCGAAGCCGAACAGGCCCAGGCGCCCGCCCGGCTCGATGCCGCAGACCTTGAGGGCCCGGTAGCCGATGATGCCGCCGCACAGGAGTGGCGCGGCCTCCACGTCGCCGAACGACGATGGCAGCTGGTAGACGTGGTCAGCGGCTGCCGTGAGGTACTCGGCGAAGCCGCCATCGCGGTCCCACCCGGTGAAGCGGGCGGCCGGGCACAGGTTCTCGTGCCCCGTGCGGCAGGCCTGGCAGGTGCCGTCGACATCCGCCACCCAGGCCACGCCGACCCGCTCCCCGATGGTCCACCCGGTGACGCCCGCGCCAAGGGCCACGACGTGGCCCACGGCCTGGTGGCCGGGCACGATCGGCAGGCGGTGCGCCGGCAGGTCGCCCATGACGAGCTGGAGATCGGTCCGGCAGACGGCGCAGGCAGCGACCTTGATGAGCAGCTCGCCGGCGCCCGGCCCGGCCTGTTCGGCCCTCGTCAGGTGCAGGCGGGCCCGGGTGAGCGCGCCGGGAGCGGCCAGTTCGACGCGGTGGCCCGCCAGGGGGCCGTTCATCGGGTCGTCACGCCGACCGGTATAGCAGGGCTGACGGCGGCTGTGTCATCGGCCACGAGGCGGGTCCCGGCCCGGCCCGCGAGCACGGCGACGGCATCGTCGAGGGCGCCGATGGCGGCGAAGCCGCCGGTGCGGCGGACGAAGGCCGCGGCCGCCGTGACCTTGGGGCCCATCGATCCGCCGGGGAACGTGCCGTCGGCGACGCCGGCGGCCGCCTGGGCGAGCGTCAGGACAGCGACGCCCGACTCGCCGCTCGTCCCGCGGCCCAGGCGCACGGCGGGGACATCGGTCAGGAGGAGCAGCGCCTGGGCTCCGACGGCCTCGGCAAGCAGCACGGCGGCGAGGTCCTTGTCGACCACGGCCTCCAGGCCGGTGAGGGTGCCGTCCGTGCTCCGCGCCACGGGGATGCCACCGCCGCCCGAGGCGATCACGATGGCGCCGCTGTCGACGAGGGCGCGGAGGCTGGACGCTTCCACGATCTCGCGCGGTGCGGGCGACGGCACGACCCGCCGCCAGCCGGTGCCGTCGCGGGCGACCGTCCAGCCGCGCGTGTGCGCCAGGTA
>Ga0265314_10004437_pt1 | contig 13024 bp, 10 predicted proteins | sample 4126metaG_FD_203106 | JGI IMG/M metagenome (GOLD analysis project Ga0265314, IMG submission 203106) | Rhizosphere microbial communities from Carex aquatilis grown in University of Washington, Seatle, WA, United States - 4-1-26 metaG | ecosystem: Host-associated > Plants > Roots > Rhizosphere >... | reverse complement strand
AGCTCCTTAGTGGATCCCGGCAGGAAAACTGCCTGCGTTGTGGCTTCGATTTTTGGCTTCGAGGGCCGCCTAGATCGGCATCCTCGAGATGTCCTGGTAAGCTTCGACCAGCTTGTTGCGCGTTTCGACCAGCATCTGCATCGAGAGCCGCGCCTGTTCATACGCGGCCAGCACCTGATGGATATCCTGCGTCTCGCCCTTGGCCAGCTTGGTGATCGCGTCGTCGGCCTTGGTCTGGAGGTCCTGCGCTTCGCCCAACGCGTCCTTAATCGCATCTCCGAAAGAGGCGGAGGAAGCTTCGCCCGTGGACTTGTCGCCGGCGCGCTTCGTGGGCCCCATCCCGCCGGGGCCGATGCGCTGCGTCGAAGCCGCTGAACTAGAGATCGGGTCCACGTTCGTCGCCTCCCTGCTGCCTTACGTCCCTTACGACCTGGCCTGCTCGAAAACCTTCTGGATCGTGCCGCGGATGATCTTGTACGCCGCGGAGTTCGCTTCAAAAGAGCGCGAAGCGGTCATCAGATCGACCATCTCTTCGGATTCCTTCACATTCGGGAACTGCACGTAGCCCGTGGCGTCGGCGTCGGGGTGGCCCGGCATAAAGACCTTCGAGCCTTCCGAGTGGTCCACCGCGACTTCGGCGACCTTGACGCCAGCGCCCGTAAATTCGCCCTGCTTGGTCGCGTTCTGCAATTCTTCCTGAAAGACCACGTTGCGGCGCTTGTACGGGCCGCCATCGGAAGAGCGCGTTGAAGAGGCATTGGCCAGGTTCGTCAGCACCACGTCCATGCGCTGGCGTTCCGCGCGCATCGCGGAGACCGGAACGTCCAGAGCTCCGAAGAGCCCCTGCATCCCGCCTTTGGTTCCGCCCACGTTCATGCTCATCTTCACGCTCCTACGTTCGGCCGGTAACGGCCATTTTCTGTAACGAAGTTCGCATGCCTTTAACCGTCATGGCCATCTCGAACCACATTGCGTTCTTCTGCAGTTCGGAGAGCTCCAATTCGAGCTGCACCGAGTTGCCATCGAGGCGCGAAGGCGCGCTTTCGTCCGTCGCCGCCTGAGGCTGCAGCGCGGTGATCGCCTGCGGTCCCTGGTCGATGGCCTTGGCCAACTCTTCCTGAAAGGCCATGTCCTTGCGCTGGTACCCCGGTGTATTCACGTTGGCCAGATTGTGCATCAGGACCCGCTGTCGCTGGGACGAGAGGTCCATGATCTTATCCAGCATCGCTTTGGTCGGGTCGGTCGTCATTTTCGTCCTATTCCTGCAACATTTGCTCGATCCGCAAGAAGTACTGCAAGACTTGGGCCATTCTGAGGGTCTTTAGGCCCCCATTTTTCGGAACTTTTTTCCGAATCCGGGCCTTGGCGCGGCTTAGGCCATCGCTTCTTCCGGAATTTCCTGCGCATGCTCTGAACTCTGGTATTCGCGGAGCTTCGTGTACAGCGTGCGTACACTGATCCCCAGAAGCCGCGAAGCCTTGGTCCGGTTGCCGTTGGTTTGGCGCAAGGTCTTGAGGATGACCTTGCGTTCGACATCGGCGAGCGAGCTGACCGCATCGTCGGTGCTCTCGGCATTCGGGGCGGCAATAACTGTGGTTTCGGGGAGGCCAGCGGCCGGAGCCTTCGCGACATTGGCAATCCCGATGCCGATGGACGACGCCGAAAGGATGTTGCCTTCGTTGAGCAGCACGGCGCGTTCGATCGTGTTCTCCAGTTCGCGAACGTTGCCCGGCCATTCGTAGCCGGAGAGCAGGCCACGGACTTCCTGGCTCATTACGGGCAGTGGGCGGCGATGGCGTTCGGCGTAGCGGCGCAGGAAGTAATCGGCCAGCAGCAGCACGTCGCCGCCGCGCGAGCGCAGCGCGGGTAGGGCCACCGGGACCACGTTCAGGCGATAGAAGAGATCTTCGCGGAACTTACCTTCCTTCACGTGCTTGGCCAGATCGCGGTTCGAGGTGCAGATTACGCGCACGTCGACCTTGACGGTCTTGGATCCGCCTACGCGTTCGAATTCGCGTTCCTGCAGGACGCGCAGCAGCTTGCTCTGCAGCGCGAGCGAGGTTTCGCTGATTTCATCGAGCAGCAGCGTGCCGGTGTGGGCGAGTTCGAAGCGGCCCGGGCGGCGTTCGAGTGCGCCGGTGAAGGCGCCGCGTTCGTGGCCGAAGAGTTCGCTTTCGAGCAGGGTTTCAGGCAACGCCGCGCAGTTGACGCGGATGAAAGGCTTGGTGGCGCGGGGCGAGCGCTGGTGCAGCGCGCGCGCGATCAGTTCCTTGCCCGTGCCGCTTTCGCCGGTGATCAGGATCGTGGCCGAGCTGGCGGCGACTTTGTCGACCAGCCGGAAGACGTCCTTCATCGCGTCGCTGCGGCCAACCAGGTCTTCGAAGCCGTCTTCAGGGCGCACCGCGGTGCGGCGGTAAAAGCGGTTCTCTTCGACCAGCGAGCGGAACTCGGCGGCCTTGGTCAGGAGAACTTCGATGCGGTTGGGCAGGACGGGTTTGGTCAGATAGTCGAAGGCGCCGAGGCGCATGGCTTCGATCGCGGTTTCGAGCGTGGCGTGCGCAGTGCAGAGCACTACCAGCGTCGAAGCGCTGTGTTCCTTGGCCTTGGTCAGGACTTCCAGGCCGTCCGCGCCTTCCATGTGAATGTCAGTGAGCACCATGTCGAAGGCCGGTGAATCGGCAATGATTTTGCAGGCTTCGGTGCCGTTGCCGGCCTGGGTTACGTCGCAGCCCAGGCGAATCAGGGTTTCGACCATGAAATCCCGGACCAGGGGTTCGTCTTCGGCGACCAGCACGCGTTCGATCTGCATTTCGTTTTCTCCTTTAGCCCGGCCTAAAAGCCGGAAGTTCACCGGTCCTATTTGGAATTCGGACCGCTCGTTTTTTCGTTGGACGGCAAGAACACGCGGAAGCAGGTGCCCCCGCCGGGTTCATCCTGAACGTTGACTTGCCCACCGTGCGCCTCGGCCAGCTTGGCGACGGTGGGGAGGCCCAAGCCATTGCCTTGGCGCTTGGTGCTGGCAAAGGGCTGGAATAGCTTGCCGCGGATCTTTTCGGACAAGCCCGGGCCGGTGTCGGCGATTTCGATGCACAGCGCGGCGAAGCCGTCGAGCGAGGCGTCGGCGATGCGGATGCGCAGTTCGCCCGCGCGCTGGGTTTCCATGGCTTCGACTGCGTTGCGCACCAGGTTCAAGAAAACCTGGCGCAGCGCGGTGCGGTCGGCCAAGAGCTGCGGGCGCGCGGTCTGAATAGTCACGCGGCGCTTGATCGGCAAAGCATTGAAGCGCGGATCGGCGAAGACCAGTGCGCAGAGTTCGCTTAGCAGGTCGTCGAGGCGCACGCTTTCGAGCTTGAGCTGCAGCGGGCGCGAGTAGTCGAGCAGGCCCTGCACGAGGCCTTCGAGGTCCTGAACGCCGTTGACGATCGCGTCGGCAAGCTTGCGCTGCGGTGTGACGGCCGCGAGGTCGGACTGGAGGAGCGCGGCGAAGCCCTGGATGCCGCCAAGCGGGTTGCGGATTTCATGGGCGATGACGGCGGCCAGGCGGCCGATTTCGGCCAGCTTGTTGGCGCGCTTGAGTTCGCCTTCGAGAGCCTGGATTTCCCCGAGGTCCTGGAACACAAGCACCGCGCCGATGGCTGCGTGGTCTTTGTCGAACACCGGTGCAACGCCGGCGACGAGCGGCCGCGGTTCGGCGTCGCCTTTGCCCGGCACAACAAGCTTGAGGCGGCCCAGGTTGCGTTCGCCGCGCAGCGCCTGGCGCACGAGTTCGTGAATCCGCGAGTCGTTCGGCAGCCACGCGTTCAGCGATTGGCCGAGGAGCTGCGCGGAAGACTGCCCGCTGAGGCGTTCGGCGGCGGCATTGAAGAGTCGGATCGCCGCGCCGGTGTCCACGGCCACGACACCATCGCTCATGCTTTCAAGCAGGCAGGAGAGATGGCCGCTCAACCGGTCGAGTTCCTGGACCTTGTCGCGCAGCTTCTGGTTGGTGTCCTGCAGCTCGGCTTTGAGTTCGTTGACGCGCTGGGTGAGGACTTCGAACGCGCGTTCGGCGGCTTCCGAGGAGCGCATGAAGTGCTGTAGCGCATCGGCGGCCTGCGGCGGCGCGGCGTTCCCGGTCTCGAGGATCGCCGGGGAGGGGGCCTGGAGGTTAATGAGTCGCGGATGCATTCGCGGGCTTCCGATTTTCGGTGGCCGATGTGTTGGGCAGCGCGGCCTTGATCGATTCGAGTTGTTTGAGGCGTTCGACTTTCCAGCGCGCCATGTCGAGGAGCGCCTTGAGCTCCTGATCCGCGCCGGCCTTGGGTTCAAACGCGGCGACGAGCTGTTCGTAGTGCGCGATGGCTTCGCCGATCTGGCTGTCGCGCTCCAGGATCTGCCCGGCTTCGATGCCGCTTTGCAGGGCCAGCTTGGGCGCGACGGAAGGATTGCCTTCGAGGTGGCGGAAGATGCGCAGTGCTTCCGGGCCGCGGTTCAGGCTGGCCAGGAGCATGCCGCGGCGGAATTCGTAGTCGGCGGCGGCGGGCACGCTGAGGTCGTTGGCGTTGATCTTCTGCAGAGTGTCGAGGAGCTGCGTAGTTCCAGGGAGGTGTTCTTCAATTTCGGCTTTGCGCACCAGCGCGCGCACGGCCAGCGGAGTTTCGGGGTAGGCCGTCGCGACGGCGCCCAGGAGCGCGCTGGCTTCGCGCTGATGCTTCTCCTGCACCATCAGTTCGGCTTCTTCAAAGTCGGCGAGCTTGGTCAGGCGGTGCTCGGGATACTGCGTGCGCAGTTCCTTGAGCGCGACGCGCGCGGGTTCGGCTTCGCCGCGAACGCGCAGGGAGTGCGCGAGGCCCATCAGCGCGGGCGGCAGGATGCGGTCCTTCTCGGGCTTGTCGAGGTTCTGCGCGTCCTTCAGCACGATCGAGAACTGTTCGGCGGCGCGATCGTGCATCTCCAGCGCGGCGAACTCTTCGCCTGCGCGCTGGTGGCATTCAAGCAGACGCTTGTTCTTCGGGTACTTGGTGACCGCGTCGAGGTACGCGCGCGCGGCATCGAACGGGCGGTCTTCGGCCAGGCAGGCCTGCGCGAGCAGGTAGTAGGCTTCGCCGCCGTCTTCATCCTTGAGGTGTGCGCCGAGCAGTCGCTGGAGCGCTTTGCGCGCTTCGGCCGGGCGTTCCTGAGCCAGGAACGAGCGCACGATCTGGAGTTCGGCGTAGGCAAAGTTGTCGTTCAACGGGTCGTGGTCGTTGGCAATCTCGGTAAAGGCTTTGCGCGCTTCGTCGTAGCGGCCCAGGCTCAGCAGCAGGTCGCCGTTAAGGCGTTGCGCGCTGCGGCTGGCCTTGGTTCCGGCGAAGCGATAGATCACATCCTTATAGTGCGCCAGCGCCTTGTCTGTCTGGCCCTGCTTTTCAAACGTGCGCGCTACGTCGAGCAGCGCGTTGGGGGCCTGCGGGTCCTTGGGATTTTCGTAGGCGAAGGATTCGAACTGTTCGCGCGCCTTTTCGTACTGGCCCTGTTCGAAGTTCAGGCGGCCGGCTTCGAGCAGTGCGCGCTTGGCCGCGGGCAACTGCGGGCGTTCGGAGAGCAGGCGTTCATAGTGCATGAGCGCTTCGCGGTCGTGGCCGTCTTCCAGCGCCATCTGCGCCAGAGCCAGACGCGCTTCGCCGATCGCTTCGCTCTCGGGGTGTTCTTCGACCAGGCTCAGGTATGCGTTGCGGGCCTGATCGCGTAGCGCGCGCGCATCGGGCGTGAAGATGGGCAGCTTGCGTTCCGGCGGGGGTGCTTCTTCGCGCGCAACTTCCGTCGGCAGCGTTTCGGGTACGGCATGCGGCGGCAGTGCGGGTGCGGGCGGCTCGGGCTGGCGGTCGACGTCCCAGCTCCCGCCAAGCGACGCGGGCTGCTTGAGTTCGACGACTTCACCCTGGCTGGTTTCGGGTGTCTTGACCGGGGCCGGTTCGACTTTGGGTGTCTCAGTCTTGACCGTCTCAGCCTTGGGCGCGGTCTTGGACGCATCGGCCGGCTTGCTCAGTGCGGCGACCTGCGCCTCGAGTTCGGCGATGCGTGCGGCCATCTGCTTGCTGGCTTCGGTTTCCTTGGGTTCGAACAGGACCGGTGCGGGCTTCGCAGGTTCGGCGACCACGACTTTCTCGTCGAGTTCGGCTTCAATCTGCGGCGGCTTGGCGTGGGTGCGCAGGTGCTTGGGGGGCGGCAGCGGGCGTTCGACGGCCGCGCGGCCGACTTCGCCATTGAGCATGCGCTGCTTGTCGTCGGGCTCCGAACCGATGTAGCCTTCGGAAATCCCATCAAACTTGTCGAGGGTCTCGGGCAGTTTGGCCATGCCGTCGCGCAGGCGCTGCGATTGCGTGCAGGCCGTCTGGAAGAAAGCGAACAGCGCGGCGACGATTGCCAGCAGGGTGCGGGAAGCGAGGCGGCTCATGGCTTGGCCCTCTCTTCCTTCGCATCCGCGACACTGCGCAGGCTGGTCTTCTCGCGGTTATCGGCGAGGTGGCGCAGCAGGTCGCCCCAAGCGACCAGGCGCTGGCTGACCAGATCGGCGGGTTCGTTTTCGGTGAGCCAAGGCGAGAGCAGGCGGTGCGCTTCCTTGAGGTTGCCGGCGTAGGCGGAGCGTTCGATCGCGGCCCACTGGCTGTCGGGCACGCCCGGCGGCGGGGGAACCGCGGCGCTCAAGTCGTTCGATTCCGTGCGGACGCTGGAGGCCACCTTTGGCGCGGCGGGCTTCTGCGTAGTGGGCGCCTTGGCCTCTTCCTTGCCTTCGACCTTGGCGTCGTCATCAAAGTCGATCTTGAGGGAAGCGTCGCGGGCGTGCTTGTCTTCTAGGTCAATGACTTCGGCTTTGACCTTGGTGCGGTCTTCGGGGAGCCGGCCGTTGCGCGCAAGCTTAAGGCGCGCCTGTGCGCTCAGCACCAGCACCTGGCTTTTCTGTTCGGAAGGCAGGTCGAGCTTGCGCAGCGCTTCGAGCAGGACCAGCGCTTCCGGGGCTTCGTCGAGCATGATCAGGGCTTCGGCCCGGTGCAGGCGCGCGAGGTTGGCGCGCGGGGCGTCGGGGAAGCGGCGCGCGAACTGGCCGTAGGCGTCGGAGGCTTCTTCGACGCGGCCCAGCGCGCGGTAGCATTCGGCGGCCATGAACTGGCCCTGTTCGGCCGGCGCGGATTCCGGGAAGTCGGCGACGAGGCGGGCGTAATGCTTGAGGGCTTTTTCGTGGCGCGCCTGGCTCGGCTGGGCCAATCCGAGGGTCGCGTCGCCCAGCTTTAAGAGCAGGAAGGGCAAGACTTTGTCGGCGGGTTCGCTGCGCAGCGCGCGCGTGTAGGCTTCGACGGCTTCATCGAAATGCCCGCGCGCGACGGCCATGTCGCCCTTGGAGGCGAATTCTTCGGCTTCGGTTTCGATTTCTCCAAAGGCTGGCTTGATCGGGGTCTTGTCTTCTTCGGCGGTTTCGTGTCCGCCTTCCTTTTTCTTCGACTCGCCTTCTTTCTTTTCCTCGCCTTCACCTTCCTTCTTGGCGCCTTCCTTTTCCTCTTTATCTGCTTTGGCTTCCTTGGTGCCTTCCTTCTCGCCCGCCTTTTCCTTCTTCTCTTCCTTCTTTTCTTTGCCGTCCTTCTTCTCGTCCTTCTTGGCGGGTTCGGCCTCGGGGATCTCGGTCTCCGCATGCTTGGTGCCCATGAGGAAGAGGCCCGCGCCGAAGACCAGGGCGGCCAAGACCAGGCCGCCGCCTGCCGTCGTAATGATTTCGCTCTTGCTGACTGCCATGATTGCGCTTCCGGGAATCTGGAAAAGCCCAGTTCGTGTCCGGGAATTCGCAACCCATAGGCCAATTTTTCCGAGGTGTGCAGAAGCTTCGCGTTAAGGCTGTATCTTTGGCATCTGGAAGAAGTTGCAGGGTTGGCAAAGTGCAGGAATTTCCATACGCATACGGCGCAGGATGCAATCCGCAACCCGGTCTGTCATGGTCTGCACGCTTAAAGCAGGCTATCGAGTTCCGGATTTTTCTGCTGCTGGTAGCGGCGGAAGCGGAGGCAACTGCGGAGCAGTCGGATCGCCGCGGCGGGCGGGCTTGGATTCTTCGAGGTCCACCGTCGAGGCCAGCGGATACGTTGCCGAAGTGGTGGGCGTGGCAGGGTGAGTGTTCGGTAACGCGGGCCGTGCAGGCAATACCGGCGGCGTGGGCGCGGCGGATTCTTCGGGCGGCGCCGGCGGAACTTCGCTGGGGGCGGGCAGGGTCGGGATCGGGCAATCGTAACTGCGTTCGCCGTTGGCGTCCTTGAGGGTCAGACGCGCCACGCCGCTGGACCCTTGCGGCGGCAGATCGCTTGAGAGGGCGCGCAGACGCACTTCCAGTTTGTAGGGCGTCGCGGACGGGTTGGCATCGAGCGTATTAAGGGGCAGGCCCACGATTTCGGCCTTCCACGGCTTGGGCGCGGTGGCATTCAGCACGGGCAGCGGGCCGAGGCCCAGACCCGTCGGGATCAATTCCACTGGCAGGCGCGCGACGGCCCATTCGCCTTCTTCGGTGCAGCGCGCGGCTTCATTGGGGTTCGGCGAGACCGTCCAGCCGCGTTCGAGTGCCTGGGTCTGGAAGAGCTTGGTGTAGTACGCGTCGTCCTTGACCAGACGCAGCGATGCGCGCGTGCCGCTGACCAGATCGCGCGCGACAAGCGTGTACGCGCCGGTGGGTTCGTTCAGGCCCAGCGCGAAGGGCGCGCTGTAGACGCCGCCTTCGGCTTCGACGCGCTGCGAGTAGTGCGGGAGGTAACGGCCTTCTGGATCGAAGCATTCGAGTTCAAAAATGTGCGGCCCGACCTGGGCTTTGGTTCCGTGCACGGGCTCGAGCGCGAATTCAACCTTGAACGCGCCCAGCGAATCGGTGCGGCGCACGCGCGAGTGCATGGTTTCAATGCGGTAGGGCAGGGCGGCGAGCAGGCTACCATTCTCGGGTACGGCACAGGACACCGCTTCGCCGATGAACGCGCCGGTTTCGAGGTCGTACCAGAAATGCTTTTCGCGCAGCGCGAAAGCCACGGGGCCAGACAATTCGCCGCGGTCGTTGAGGCGCAGGACCCAGCTTTCGCCAACCTGGCGCGCTTCAAAGCGGGCGTTGCGGGCCGGACGGCTTTTCTCATCTTCCACGCGCACCACAGGGCCGCCGAGAGCTTCATGCAAAATCTGGCCGACGAGCACGCGCAGCGCTTCGCCGCCGCGGGGCGCGCCAAAACGGGCGGCGTACTTTTCCGCGGTGAAGCCAGTCAGGCGGAAATCCGCCGAGGGCTGTTTGCGGTCGCGCACGTAATCGCGCACGTCCAAATTCAGGTAGGCGAAGCGTCCCAGGCCGCCCGAGCGGCTGATCAGTGCGTTGGCGCCGAGCGGCGTTTGGCCGTAGGCGAAGCCCTGCGCGGCGCGCACGCCGGGTTCGACCGCCACCAGTTCAGGCGAACGTGGCCCCAGCGGCGTGACTTGCGCGGGGTCGCGCAGTTCGACGTTCGCCCCGGCTTTGTCCCCTCGGAAGTGGCCGCCGGCATCGGAGACTTCCAAACTCGAGCGCGTCAGACCGAATTCGTTATCGAGGACGCCGACCGCACCGGGCCCGTTGGCGGGCAAGGCCCGCGGCTGGCCGTATTCGTCGTACAGTCCGCATTCCGAATCTGCGAGCACCACGCCGCCGCGGCGCGCGAACTCGCGCAGCTCGCCGGCCTGCTTCTCGCTCAACGCGCGCGTCTTGGCCAGGATCAGGACTTTGACGCCCGCGCTTTCGAGCGATTTGACGTACAGCGCGTCGGCGTGCACCGCCATCGGCGCGTAGCCCAGGTCCATAAGCAATTCGCGCCACGCCGCGCAGTCGGGAGCGGACGAAGGTAGTTTGCCGGTTACGGGCGGCTGATAAATCGCGACGCCGTCACCGTGAATCTCGGACGCGTCCCAAAGCTGTTGGGTGGCCGGGCGCAGCGGCAGCGGGGCGTCGCCTTCGAACGCGATGGCCGGGTGGTCCTGATGCCGGGAGGGCAGCGCGGCCGCCGTCGGCAACTGGAATTCGGCGCTCGTCGCAACGCGCCATTCGGTCAGAGCTTCGGGGCGGTTGGCCGGGGCCACCAGCGTGACGAGTTTCTGGCGCTGCCCGAGGCCGCCTTCGAGCGCGAGGGTGAATTTGACCGGAGCTTCCGCGTCGGGCTTGAGCGTGCGGCCGAGTTCGCAATGGCTGACCACGCGGCCGGCTTCATCGACCCAGGCCAAGCGCACAGCCACGAGTGCCGGATCGTAGGTTCCGTACAAGTGACCCGAAAGCAGCGGCGTGCCGTTCTTAGCGTTGGCCAGCGGGTCGAGTTCCAGGCGTAATTCAGTTTGCGTGGCGGAAGTGGGCGCGGGCGGTGGCGGCAGAATGGGCGCGGCTTGTTCGGTCGCGCGGCGGCAGCCGGTGGGCAAGCCCATAAGAAGGAGTGCGCCGGCGCTCAGCGTGGCGAGCGCTCCGACGCGCCGCGAAGGGCGTTCGGATGACGACAGAAAATCTCTACGCCCAGCGCTCAAGCCAGGTACCCCCCACTTTGAATTTTTACCGCGTGCAAACGCAGGTTAGTTGCCGCCCCTGCACTTGTCCAATCACCCGTGGTCCTGATATCGTCAGAAAAGCTAAGAATACGTAGCGTATTCGGGTTTTGGTTGGTAACTTTGGCCTCTGTCTAAGGTTAGATACCGCACGAAGTGTCTTAAAGTCACTCGGCGGCGCTTGAGTTGCCGCACCCATAAGAAGGAGTAGCCATGTCCGTTTTGGAACAAGCGCAGGACCTCAAAGAGCAATTGGTGAGCATCCGACGGGACTTCCACAAGCATCCGGAAATTGCGTTCGAAGAAGTCCGCACTGGCGGCATCGTCGCCGAGTATTGCACCAAGCTGGGCCTGCGCGTGCGGCGCGGCGCGAAGACCGGGGTGATCGCGGAGCTGAACGCGGAGAAGTCCGGCCCGGTGGTGGCGCTGCGCGCAGACATGGATGCGTTGCCGATTCAGGAACAGAACGATGCTGCGTACAAGTCGACGATCGCGGGCAAAGGGCACCTCTGTGGACATGACGCACACACCGCGATGCTGATGGGTGCGGTGCAGGTGCTCTTGAAGCACAAGGACCGCATCCCGTTCCCAGTACGCTTCCTGTTCCAGCCCGCGGAAGAAGTCCCCAAAGGCGGCGCGGAAAAGCTGATCGAAGAAGGCCATCTGGACGGCGTGAGCGAGATCTTCGGCATCCATGTCAACCCGCAGTTGCCGACCGGCGTGCTTGGGATTCGCTCCGGCGCGACGATGGCGAGCATGGACCGCTTCGAGATCGTGATTGAAGGCCGCGGCGGGCACGGCGCGATGCCCAACCTCGCCGCCGATCCGGTCACGACGGCCGCGGAAATCGTGATGGCGCTGCAAACTGTCGTCGCGCGGCGCGTCGATCCGCTCGACCCGGCGGTGGTATCGGTTTGCCAGATCGACGCGGGCTCGGCGTTCAATGTGATTCCGTCCGAATGCCGCATGATCGGGACCGCGCGCAGCCTGGCGGCCAGTGTGCGCGAGAAACTGCCGCGCTGGATGGAAGAGATCGCTGGCGGGGTGGCGCAAGCGCATGGCCTGCGCGCGAAAGTGAGCTATCAGCATGGAACGCCGGTCCTGGTGAACCGGCGCGACGCTGCGGAAGCCATGGGCGCGGCCTTCCGCAACTTGGGCGGCAAAGAAAGCGAGATCCGGCCCACGATGGGCGGCGAAGACTTCGCGTACTATCTCGAACGCGTCCCGGGGTGCTTCGGATTCCTGGGCGCGGGCGACGGTTCGCCGCGCACGGCGCAGTGCTTTCACCACCCGCGCTACGACATCGATGAAGCGGCGCTGCCGTGGGGCAGCGCACTCCTGGCGCAATTGATTCTCGACCGCGCCGGCGTGAAGTAGCGCTTTCGAAAAAACAGGGGCTGCGCTTGGCGCTGCCCCTGTTTTTGTTCCCAGACTTTTTCTACGCGATGGTCGCGAGCATTTCTTTCGTTACCACGTTCTGCGGCTTCTCCCCGGCAAAGTAGCGGAAGAGTTCTTCCGCCGCGGCTTGGCCCACGCGCTGGCGCACCTTGCCCGTCGAACCGGCGATGTGCGGCGAGAGCACCAGGTTGGGCGCACCGTAGAGCGGCGAGCCTTCGATCGGCGGCTCGGGGTCGGTGACGTCGAGGAACGCGAAGAGCTTGCCGCTCTTCAGATGCGGCAGGAGCGCTGCTTCATCGAGAATGCTCCCGCGCGCCGTGTTGACAAGCAGCGCGCCGTCCTGCATCGCTTCGAATTGCTTCGCGCCAATCATGTGATTGGTCGCGGGGATCGACGGCGCGTGCAGGCTCACGATTTCCGAGCGCTTGCACAAGTCGAGCAGTTCGACTTTCTCCGCGCCCAGTTCGCGCGCTTTTTCTGCGGTGATAAACGGATCGTAGACCAGGCAGGTGACATCGAAGGGCTGCAGCAGCTTGAGCACGCTGCGCCCGACATGGCTGGCCGAGACGATCCCGATGGTTGAATTGCGGATCGATTCAGAGCCGCGGATCTCCTTGGGCTTGTCCCACCAGTGGCCTTTCGCCGCCGCGGCCGAAAGCGGGAATAGATTCTTGCGGCCAATGATCATCAGCCCGAGTGCGTAGTGCGCGACATCAATGGCCAACTGGTACGCGGCGCTCGTGACGATCACGCCACGGTCGTAGACGGCGTCGGTGATGTAGCCTTTGACCGAGCCCGCCCCATGCGCCGCGATTTTGAGCTTGGGCGCGGCGGCCAGCACTTCCGCACTGAGCGACGGCGAGCCCCAACTGGTCAGCGAGCCTTCGGCGTCGCGGAGCATGATTTTGGCATCTTCCGGCGTCACCTTGCCGTCGTGGCTGGGCCAGCGAACGTCGAAGGTTTCATCGAGTTGCTGGCGAATCTTGGGTGAGATCACATTGGCCTGGCAGGTGCGATCTACAAGGATGGCGACGACTGGTTTAGACTTCATGGTTTGTGACGGCCTCCTGTGGGTGAATGGCTTGTCTTTGATTCA
>Ga0265314_10004436_pt1 | contig 13025 bp, 12 predicted proteins | sample 4126metaG_FD_203106 | JGI IMG/M metagenome (GOLD analysis project Ga0265314, IMG submission 203106) | Rhizosphere microbial communities from Carex aquatilis grown in University of Washington, Seatle, WA, United States - 4-1-26 metaG | ecosystem: Host-associated > Plants > Roots > Rhizosphere >... | reverse complement strand
GGATGGCGTCAAACCAGTTGTGTCAGGATTTGTAATGCCTGAGCGAACCGCCGCTTGCAACCCGGGCCGCCAAGTCGCCTATATTCAAGTCGCCCATATTCTGGACGCCTGCGCGGTTCGCAGCAACGGTCAGGGGATTCTCGCCTGTTCTGCTATTAGCGCCGACGTTCCCGCCGGCTTTCGCCCTGGCCCTCGCCACCATCGCGCCGGCAACGCCAACCCCGATGACGTAGATCCATCCCTCGTCGAAATCGAACAAATGAGAATTCACCGAGGAGCTGATAAAATTCTGCACGACCACGACAAGGCCGATCCACCCCGCCAAATTACGCTCGAAGAACAGCGCGAGCTGAAAGTACCACATCGCGTAGAGCACGAAACATCCGAGCATGCCCCATTGGATCGCGACATACAGCGTCTGGTTATGCGGATTGCGAACCGAGTTGGCCCATTCCCCGGTCTTGCCCGCGGCTTCCCGGTCGAACACCTGCTTGGTCGATCCGGTACCATGGCCGAACACAGGCGCGGCCACGATCGACCTCACCGAGGTGCGCCAATAGGCCAACCTCTCGGCGTCCGAAGTCGCGATAACGCTGTCGCGACTCAGTTGGTAATCCTGGAGCGAATGATCGACCCGGTTGCGCAGATTGGGCGATGCGTACCAGACCAATGCCTGAACGACCGCGGCTGCGAGCAGAAATTGCGTCGCTTTCGGCCTGCAATATCTGACGGCGAAGATGATCAGCAGCACCGGCAAATAAAGGAACGCGGTCCGGGCGATCACCACGAACATCATGTTGCAATAGAAGCCCAACAGCAAACCGCCGAGGCACCATGCCTGCATTCGTCGGTTCTCGGTGATCAGCGTCAACAAAACCGGCGCCGCCGCGAACACACACAGCGAGAATTCCTGGCTTTGGTCGATGTAGTTCCTGACGGGAATGCCGACTGTCAGGATTTTGGCGGAGCCCAGGCCCGGCACGAAATAGATGACCCAGGAGCACGCCATCACCAGCACGCAGGACGCGAAGAACGCGATGAAGACCCAGGACGATCGCTGCGAACGGCTGAAGTGGTACAGCAAAAGCGGTATCGCCAGCAGCTTGAAGACCGGATGCACCCCCAGGAGGCGCGCGGACCACGGGTCGTCCGCCCACAGCATTCCCAACAGCGCCAACGCAAAAAACGCGACCGGCAGAAAACTCTCAGGCCGCTTCAGCGAAATCAGAAAGGCGCGAAGATTGATCGTCGGCAACAGCACGATCAGCCAGACCACAAGCAGGACTGACACTGCCGTCGTCGACCATGGCAAGGCGAACGCCGCGAGCGCGGGATACAGATCCGTGCATAGCAACCAGAACCGGCTCTTCGGCACGGACGCCAGACGCGCCAACCCTCCGGCAACCTGCGGCGCATTCCGCCCGGTGCTGGATAAGCCTAGAGCCTCGGCATGGATTTGCATCTGTGTTGTGCCCTGAGGCGGTCACTTTCAAACCGCCGAAAAGCCAATCCCGGCAACGACATATCAAGTTACGTTAATGTGAGAACGCCACATGAATCCGAAGCCTGCCGGGCTGTCCAGCCAAAAACTGTATCCAACTGTGTCTGGCCGCGCCGACACGCGCCGAAGCCGGTTTGTACGGAGCAAAACGGCGACTCGGCCGCAACATACTGCTTAGAGCTACCATCGATCGGTCGATTCTGACGATGTATTTACGCCCCGAGCACACGCACGACGCGGATTGATTCGAAAATGGCAAATTACGTCGCCTTGTTGCGCGCGGTGAATGTCGGCGGTACCGGCAAGCTGCCGATGGCGAAGCTTCATGGCATGTGCGTCGACGCCGGTTTCACCGCGGTCAAAACCTACATCGCCAGCGGCAATGTGGTTTTCGCCAGTCCCGCAAAACCGGCCAGGGTGAAAACCGAACTGGAGGCGCGGCTGCTAGCTTATGCCAACAAGCCTGTCGGCGTCATCGTGCGCACCGCGGCCGAAATGCAGGATGTGCTGGAGCGCAATCCGTTTCCCAACGCCGCGCCGAATCGCACCGTCGCGATCTTCCTGGACGGCCCGCCGCCGTCCGATGCCCTCGCCCATGCCGTGGGCTGCACAGACGAGGAAATGCGGCTGGGCGAACGCGAAATCTATGTCCACTACGGCCACGGAATGGCCACTTCCAAATTGCGAATTCCTGCCGCCCGATCCGGCACCATGCGGAACATGAACACCATCGCAAAGCTCGCCAGCATGGCTGCAACGTTGTGACGATCGCCGCATCAAGGCGCAATCAGCTTGATCCTGCCGCCATCGCGGGAACCGTCAGCCAAACCCTCGCGCGCCATCAGCTCGATGGTCGCCCAGTTTTGACGAAAGAACATGGTCGCATCCTGGATCGTCGGTGCCTCAACCTTGACGCTGCAAGCCTGTCTGCCGCCCCGATTCGATATCTGGAAATGAAATGTGTAACCCGTTGTATCCGAGCAATTTTCGATCGGCTGATGATCGCGGCGCATCCAGTATCCCCCCTGTCTTGCGTCGAAGCGGGACAGTTTAGGTTTGCAAATTGGATTTTCGTTGGGCGCGATTGTGGCGCGGAAAATTTTGACGCGGTCGTCACATTCGACAATCGCCGATCAGGCCGAAATTGCGATGTGACTTTCGCAGTGAGCGAGCCGCGCGCGTTATCGTCAGCAGCGATCATTCGACAGATCGAGGACAGGACCACGTATCGCGGTCCCCGCCCGCCGTTCGTCGCGCGGCGAAGAAATCACCAGTTGCGCATGCAGCGCCGGCCGTAGGGTCGGGTGTGCCAGCCCGGGGGCAATTGTAGAGCGGACGGCAGCCGCCATAGGGACCGCGATGCCAGCCGGCGCCGCAGCCACCGAATACCTGAATGACCTGCGCGTTTTGCTGCTGCTGCAGTGGTGCGATCGGCATCGCCTGTGCGGCGGTGATTGCAGCCAGAACGGTGCTTGCGAACAAGCTAATGGTCTAAAAAGTCCTCATGAACATCCTCCTGTTCCACGGTTTGGAAAAATGACGAGCCCGGCGAACCCATGATTTTGTCGGATCTGAAATGGGTAGGTGGATGCAACGCGCGGTTCACCGCTTCACGTGCCTGTGAAAGGCGCGTGGTGCAGGAAACACGGGCCGGCCTGCGATCAGCGGCGTCCCCAGCCAATCGCGGCCCAGATCCGTTCATGCAGGTAATACCAGGCAATCTTGGTGAGGATCTCGATGCCGGCGATCGATCCGGCGATTTCGACCCGGCCGGTCATGAACCAGCTGATCCCAAACGTATCCAGTGTTCCCAAGGTCCGCCAACTAACGGCCTTGAGGACCGATCGCGCGTGTGTCTCTGCTCCACGGAACAAAACCACCGGGCAAGCCTCCCTTGGGATCATCGACGCGACAGCCTATCACGGTGGCTTCCGGCTGGTCCGTCATGCGCGGAATGCGAAAATCGCTCCGCCGCCGATGGACAGGCTGCACGAATACGTGCATTTTACTCAAAGAAATCAGACAAACGCTTTGATCGAATTGAATAATACCGATAGGTCCGGCACACCGTCACGGCCCGCGGGTTCCATTGCGAAGAAGGATTGAAATGAGACTTTTCCCCGTGCTCGTCCTGAGTTGCGCGCTGTGCCAAACGGCGATTGCCCAAACCCCGAATTGCAAATCGATCACGGATTCCGCTGCAAGGCTCGCCTGCTACGACAAGGGCATGCCACCCGCGCCGCCATCGGCCGCCGCGAGGCCGGTCGCGCACCCGGCCCCGGCTCCGAGGACGGATAGCTCAAAATACGTCGACACCATCAGCGCGGAGGACGCCATCATGAACGATCGGATCAAGGGTATCTGCCGCGGTTGCTGAACAGGCAATGCCGCGAAAGACCGCCGCGAGACAAGCCGATCGCGAATTGCTTGCATCCCTGAACTGGGTTTCGCGCACAACCAGGTTTCGAACCGTAGATAACGCAGAAAAACGGCCTATCTGCCATCCTGATGAACCTCCTTGCCTCCCTCCCCACCGTCATCGGCACCGCGGCCATCGCGCCTGCGCTGCTGATCCTTTGGCTGGTGATTGCCGCTGACGAGCGGCCGGGGCCGGCGCCTAAAATCTGGACCGCGTTCCTGCTGGGCGCGGCCAGCATCTCGCTGGTGGGGGTGGTCCGCGCGCCATTTTTGCGGCTGGCGTCGGCGCCCGAAAATCTCTGGGTCGCGCAGGTGCTCCATTCGGTTTTCGGGGTCGCGCTGCCCGAAGAGACCGTCAAGATCCTGGTCATCTTCGCGATCTCGGCACGGCGGCGGCGGTTTGCCGATCCAATGGACACCGTCGTCTATGGCGCGGCGGCCGGCCTTGGCTTCGCGGCTTACGAAAACCTCGATTATCTCGTGCAGCATGCAGAAATCTGGCGAGCGCTGGCGGCGCTGCGCAGCGTGCTGACCGTGCCGTTCCACGGCGCGCTCGGCGTCATCGCCGGCGCCTATCTTGCGATTGCGCGTTCCGGCACCGCGCTCGGCGCGCACCGCCACAACCGCGACTGGGCGCGGCTTTCGAGCTGGATGCTGGTGTTGCTGGCGCCGCTCGGGCTGCACGCGGCATTCGATTTCCCGCTGCTGACGCTGCAGCAAAACCCGGATCTCGGCTCCACCGCCCACTTTATCCTGGGCTCGGCCAGCGTGCTGATCGGTTTCAGCTCGATCGGCTTTGCGGTTCGGCTGGTGCGGCGGGTCGGCCGCCATCACGCCCCGCGCACCGAGCTGGCGCGCGAGCGGTTGGCTCAGCTGCGCCGGATGTGGGCGCTCCTGGTGGTGGGCGGCGGCGCCGGATTTATCGGATTGGTGTTCGTGCTGACCTCGATCCACCATTGGCTCGTCAATCCCGATCGCAACGTGTCGCTGGTGCTGATCCCGATCGGGCTGGTGTCGATCGTGATCGGCATTGCGCTGCTGCTTGTGACCTCCGCGATCTATATCCTCGGCCGTAACCGGTTGCGCGGGACCTCGCAGGGCTTTTCATCCGCGCCCGGTCAGGGCTAGACAGCGGGTGTTCGAAGGATCACGATCGAACAAGAAGGTGGGCGGCAAGCGAGATCCAAGCCGGTTGAATCAAGTGGCCGCTTGCGCCATCATTCACAGATCGCTTTTCAGTACAGTCGGGAGATTTCAATGAGCCTTCCCCAGGACACCGCCAATATGCGATCGAAGATGAATGCGGCGGTCCGCGAGCACTGGAAGGCGTTTTTGTTCGAGGGCGTGCTGCTCGTCGTGCTCGGTCTCGCCGCGATCATCGTGCCGCCGCTGGCGAGCCTCGCCGTCACCATTTTCCTGGGCTGGATGTTCCTGGTCAGCGGCATCGCCGGCCTCGCGCTGACATTCTGGGCACGCGGGATGCCGGGCTTCTGGTGGTCGCTGGTTTCGGCGGTGCTGGCGATTGGCGCGGGCATCATCCTGCTGGCGCGACCGGTCCAGGGCACGCTGACCCTGACCATCGTGGTCGGCGCCTATTTCCTCGCCGAAGGCGTCACCACCATCATGTACGCGCTGGAGCATCGCCGCGAATTGTCGGAGCGATGGTCGTGGCTGCTGGTGGCCGGAATCGTCGACATCGTGATCGCCGGGCTCATCATCGCCGGCCTGCCGGGATCGGCGCTCTGGGCCGTCGGCCTTCTGGTCGGCATCAATCTACTGTTCGGCGGCGCCTCGCTGATCGGAATGGCGCTCGCCGCACGCCAAAGCTGAGTTCAGACAAGGCCGAGTTCTCAGCAGCCTCGGCAGATGCTCTTGATCTTTTTATCGAGCGCCGCGTCTTCGCGATTCACCGCATCGTTCGGGTTGCTCAGGTTCTTCTCCGAGGGCACCTGATCGGCGCGGGGTTGGCGATGGCCAACGGGGGCTTCGGGCACGGCCCGGGGCTGATTTGAGGAAGACGATCCCGTGCTGTTCTGCGCCATCGCCGCAGATCCAAGCATCAGGAACACCAGGGTTGTGAGCAGCCTTTGCATCTCAATTCTCCACCAACAGAGAAACGCTTCATCCGGCGGCCTTCGTACTATTTCAAATCTGCCATCGCTATCATGATTCAAACCTCATGAGATCGGCGGATAGAGATGAACGTCGCCGCAGTAATCCAGCACACGATAGCGCGATTCCGCACCCGGTTCACCTTGTTCGGCAGAAGAATCTGGTCCGGCAGAAGAATTTGCCGGCGACAGGTAGTTCGGGCCGGCCGGCGCTTTGCCGTGACCGCCGGGAATATCGAGCACGAACTCCGGCTGGCACAACCCGGATACCTTTCCCCGCAACGCCATCATCAACTCCTGCCCGCGCGCCAGCGTGGTGCGCAGGTGCGCGGTACCGGGCGCAAGGTCGCCATGATGCAGGTAATAAGGTTTTATCCGGCATTCCACCAAGGCCCGCATCAACGCTTCCAGCGTCGCGGCATCGTCATTGACGCCGCGCAGAAGCACCGACTGGCTGACCAGGGGAATGCCGGCGTCGATCATGCGGGCGCACGCGGCGCGTGCCTTGCCGCTCAGTTCTCTGGGATGATTGGCGTGCACGGCGACCCAGGTCGTGGCGCCGGTAACCTTCAGCGCCGCGACCATTTCGTCGCTGATGGCAGCGGGATCGGCCACCGGCACCCGTGTATGGATCCGGATGATCCTGACGTGATCGATCGCGGCCAGGTCCGTCATGATCCCGGACAGCCGCCGTGGCGACAGCATGAGGGGATCGCCGCCGGTCAGGATCACTTCCCAGATTTCGGGATGTGCCCGGATATAGTCGAGCGCGACCCGGTAGGAGGCTTGCGGCAGCGCGGTCTCTTTGCCCGGACCAACCATTTCGCGCCGAAAGCAAAACCGGCAATACACCGCGCAGACATGGACCAGCTTGAACAGCACGCGGTCGGGGTAGCGGTGCACGATGCCGGCGACCGGCGAATGCGCGTGATCGCCGATCGGGTCGGCATTCTCGCCGGGCTCGCTCTGCAACTCCTCGGCGCTTGGAATGAACTGCCGCGCGACCGGATCGTCGGGGTCGTTGGGATCGATGAGAGCCGCGATATCGTCCGTGACTGCCACCGCATAACGCGAGGCGACTTTTTCCAGATCGGGAAGTGCCGCCGCCGGCGCCAGCCCGCGAGCGACAAGCTCGGCTGGCTCGCGCAAGGTCGAGGCACGTCTGAGACCGGTGTTATTCATGCTTCCCCCGAAGGCGGCGTCCACACCACTTGATCGATCCGGATGGCGCCGCTCGCCAGCATCACCAGCCGGTCGAAGCCGAGCGCGACGCCGCTGGATGGCGGCATCGCCGCGACCGCCGCGAGAAAATCCTCATCGAGCGGATAGCGTTCGCCGTAACGCCGCTGCTTTTCGTCCATCGCCGCGGCAAAACGGCGGCGCTGCTCGGCGGCATCGGTCAATTCGCCGAAGCCGTTGGCAAGCTCCACGCCGCAGGCATAGATCTCAAACCGCTCGGAGACGCGCGGGTCGGTCGGCTTGGTTCGCGCCAAAGCCGCTTCCGGCGCAGGATATTCGAACAGCACGGTCAGACGCCCCTGCCCCAGTTTCGGCTCGACATGCTCGACCAGCACCTTGCTGAAAATGTCCGACCAGGTGTCGTCCCCGGCAATCCGCACGCGCTGTCCCGCTGCTACCGCCAGTGCCGTACGGTCGCCTTCGGCGCCGGAAATGGTCGCCAGCAGATCGATGCCGGCAAAGCGCTCGAACGCGGCCGCCACCGTCAGCAATTCGGGTTCCGCAAAGGGATCGGCGCTTCTGCCGCGAAACGCGAACTGGCCAATGCCGGTCGCCTGCGCTGCATGCGCTATCACGACGACGCTGTCGGCCATGATGGCGTCATAGCTCGCGTTGGCGCGATACCATTCCAGCATGGTGAATTCCGGCAGATGCAGATCGCCACGCTCGCGGTCGCGGAACACCCGGGCGAATTCGAAAATCTTCGTTTCGCCCGCGGCCAGCAATTTCTTGGCGGCGAATTCCGGCGAGGTCCGCAAATAACGTACCGCCCGCTCGCCATCGACGCCCGCAAGCTCGGTGCAGGGCGCATGCAGATGGGTCTCATTGCCCGGCGAAACCTGAAGTATCCCGGTCTCGACCTCGACAAAGCCCTGTTCGTCGAACCACGCTCGGACCGCCTTCGTGATCGCGCTCCGCGCCATCAGGAACGGCTTTCGGTCGGCATGCCGCAACGGCGCCCACCATGGCGAGGGCTGATCGCTAACCATCTAGAATCTGCCTCAGCGTCCCCATCCACGAACTCATAAAAACCGTCAATCGCATTGATATCATTCGATTTTCGATCCCATTCCGACGAACGAAATCGCAAATTGTCGCGACCGCCTTGCGACGCGCCTCTTCATGTCGAAAGATACCGATATTGTCCATTCGCCGGCCGGAAGGACCGACCGTAAAAGGCTGGCATCTGGAGGGCAAATCAGTATGTTGCAGCCCGAAACCGCCTTGGCGGCCCAAAGGACATTCCTTGTCTGGACCGGCCGGAGGCCAAAATCCGGGAAAACAGCCTTGAGAGTCATCGCCAGTTCTATCCGCAAGGGCAACGTCATCGAGCAAGACGGCAAGCTTTATGTGGTCCTGACCGCCGAGAACATCCACCCCGGCAAAGGAACGCCGGTCAGCCAGATCGAAATGCGCCGCATCAGCGATGGCGTGAAGGTGTCCGAGCGCTACAAGACCACCGACCAGGTCGAGAAGGCGACGATTGAGGACCAGAACTTCAATTACCTCTACAAGGACGCCGACGGCTTCCACTTCATGAACAACGACAATTACGACCAGGTTCAGGTGCCGGAGGACATCATAGGCAGCGCCGCGCCCTATCTGCAGGAAAACATGACCGTGAAACTGTCGTTGCACGGCCTGGTTCCTGTCGCGATCCAGATGCCGCAGCGGGCAACCCTCGAGGTCGTGGAAACCGAACCGGTCACCAAGGGCCAGACCGCGTCGTCCTCCTACAAGCCTGCCGTTCTCTCCAACGGCGTGCGCACGGCCGTGCCCCCGCATATCGGCACCGGCACGCGGATCGTGGTGATGGTCGAAGACGGCTCGTATGTCGAACGGGCGAAGGACTAGGCAATATCGGGCATGCGTTGGGGGCGGTTGAGAACAAAGGCTGTCTACCGCCCTCTTTTCCGGCTCGGCGCGCCGACGCTGACATCCCTGCTATTGCTCGTCGCCAGCCCATCCGTCCTGCGCGCGGACGACTTCAGGACGCCAGCGGTCTCCGCGGTGCATGTCGAATGGCGCGCCGTTCTCGACCAGCTCCGCTCCGAGATCAGCGCCACGCCTTCGGTTGCTTCCGCCTTTACCTTCTCGGGCCAGCGCCGGGTGCCCGCATCCGATCCGCGCTCGACGCCGGCCTTGATGCAACTCAATGCCGTGACGTCGAAGATCTTCGCCGGCATCGACCGCAGCCCGGTCCCGGTATTGCTGCCGTTCGATACCGCGGCGTTTCTCGACGCCCGCGCCAACGGCGTGCCGGCCGGCCTTTCGCTTTCGAAGTATCAGGCCGATTTCCGTCCCGTCGACCTGTTTGACGCCGGCCAGGCCGGCTACGACGCGGTGTTTTCGCTCGAGCCCGGCACCGGCGACGGCCTGCCGCAACGGAGCTTCATCAAGCCCGTCGAAGTGCAGATCACAGGCTCGATCCTGACCTACGATATCAACGATTCCCTTGCCGGCAGGGGCGAACCGGTCAAGGCGCTGCAGGTCCAATTTCCAGACCTGCGCCGCTTCATCCGTGAGGGCTATGTCCGTTACGCCTTTACCCGCTTCGGCGTTTCCTATGTGGTGTCGATCCAGTGCCTCGACAGCGTGCCACGCGAGCGGCGGCTGGCCTGTCGCGAGGCTTATCCGATCGCCGAGCGTTTCCTGAAAGCCCTTCGCATCGCCGGCGGCGAACCCTCCCGGGTGCGAACGGATATCCCGTCCGACATCGCCGAACGCCCGGCCGAATGGTCGGCCGACTTCAGCTATCGTCCGGCCGGCGACCTGATCACCAATAGTGGCTATCACAAGCAAAACGGCCGCGCCGACCTGACCGCTTATTCGCAAATCCGGTTTCCGCTGCTGCACGCGCCGGATTTCGTTCGCTCGCAATCGTTCGGCAAGCGCGACAAGATCGATCAACCTTCCGCCGGCTATCCCTGGCGCGATAATTTCTGCGAATCCCGCAGTTTCGAGGTTGGACAATGTCCCGGCGGCTTCGGCCATCAAGGCGAGGACATCCGCCCGGCGCCGTGCTCGGGAAGCAGCAACGACCAGGATCGTTGCGATCCCAAACACCGGCCGGTCGTCGCGGTGCGCGATGGCGTCGTGATCCGCTCGCCAAAACAGCAGGCGGCGACGCTGCAAATCAACACCGGCACCGAGCACATCCGGTTTCGGTACATGCACATGAATCCGTCCACCATGGACGCCGACCGACTGCTCAACGGCCGCCACGTCCAGGAGGGCGAGACGATCGGCGTGGTCTCGAACTATCTCGATCATCCCAACGGCACCACGCGCCATCTGCATTTCGACGTCCAGGTGTTCACGCGCGACGGCTGGCTCTGGGTCAATCCCTACGTCACGCTGATTTCGGCCTATGAGCGGCTGATCCACGGCCATGGCCGCGAGATCGGCCCCGAGATCGCGGCCTCCCCCGCCGTCGCGCACGTTTTGCCGGAGGACGTCATCCATCCTGATCAGCAGGAAGGCGGCGAGAACTAGGCTCGCTGCCTAGGCGCCGGCTTTGCCGCTCTTCGCGCTGGCGCGCCGCAAGGCTTCGGCCAGCGCGCCACCTGTCTCCTCTTTCGCTTTACCCGGCGCCGCCGACGTCATCGACTTCTGCGGAATATCGCGCGGCTTGCCTTGGGCCGGCCGCTCGCCCTTGGCGCCGACCTCGTCGTCGAGCCGCAGCGTCAGCGCGATCCGCTTGCGCGCGACTTCGACCTCCACCACCTTCACCTTGACGATATCGCCCGGCTTCACCACCTCGCGCGGGTCCTTGATGAAAGTCTTCGACATCGCCGAAATATGCACCAACCCGTCCTGGTGTACGCCGATATCGACAAAGGCGCCGAATGCCGCGACGTTGGTCACGGTACCCTCGAGGATCATTCCGCGCTTGAGGTCCTTCAGCGTCTCCACGCCTTCCTTGAACACCGCGGCCTTGAAGGCCGGCCGCGGATCGCGCCCCGGCTTTTCCAGCTCGCGCAGAATGTCGGTCACGGTCGGCAGCCCAAAAGTGTCATCGACGAAGCTCTGCGGCTTCAGCTGCCGCACGATCTCGGCATTGCCGATCAGCGTCTTGATGTCGCTCTTGGTGGCGGCAAGAATTCGCCGGACCACCGGATAGGCCTCGGGGTGAACGCCCGACGTGTCGAGTGGATCCTCGCCGCCGTTGATGCGCAGGAAGCCGGCGCATTGCTCGAACGCTTTCGGCCCTAACCGCGGTACTTCCTTCAGCGCCTTGCGTGACCTGAACGGTCCGTTGGCGTCGCGATGCTGCACGATGCTTTGCGCCAGGCCCGAGCCGATGCCGGACACCCGCGCCAGCAACGGTGCGGACGCGGTGTTGGCATCGACGCCGACCGCATTGACGCAATCCTCCACCACGGCATCGAGCGAGCGCGCCAGCTTGGTTTCGCCGAGATCATGCTGGTATTGCCCGACGCCGATCGCCTTCGGATCGATCTTCACCAGTTCGGCCAACGGATCCTGCAAACGGCGCGCGATCGATACCGCCCCGCGCATGGTGACGTCGAGCTCAGGCAATTCCTCCGACGCAAAGGCCGACGCCGAATAGACCGACGCGCCGGCTTCCGACACCACGATTTTCGACATTTTCAGGTCCGGCAGCAGTTTTACCAGTTCCGTCGCAAGCTTGTCGGTCTCGCGCGACGCGGTGCCGTTGCCGATCGCGATCAGATCGACGCGATGCGCCACCGCCAATTTCCCAAGGGTCGCCAGCGCCGCGTCCCACTGCCGTTGCGGTTCATGCGGATAGACCGCCGTCGTGGTCAGCACCTTGCCGGTAGCGTCGACAACTGCGACCTTGACGCCGGAGCGGAAGCCGGGATCGAGGCCCATGGTGACGCGCGCCCCCGCCGGCGCCGCCAGCAGCAGGTCGCGCAAATTGGATGCAAACACGCGCACGCCTTCGGTCTCGGCCGATGTCCACAGCCGCATCCGCAGATCGATGCCGAGATGCATCTGAATCCTGGTGCGCCACGCCCATCGCGCGGTCTCGGCCAGCCACTTGTCGCCGGGACGGCCCTGGTCCGATATCGCGAAGCGTTGCATGATTTTCAGCTCGTACGGGCCGGAAACACCGGCGGCCGGCGGCTGCGCTTCGGACTGCAATTGCAGATCGAGGATCTCTTCCTTCTCGCCGCGAAACAGCGCCAGAATGCGGTGCGACGGCAGTTTTGTCAGCGGCTCCCGGAATTCGAAATAGTCCTTGAACTTCTCGCCCTCGGTCTTCTTGCCGCGGCGAACGGCGGACACCATCATCCCGTTCGACCACATCTGTTCGCGCAACGCCCCGATCAGATCGGCATCTTCGGCAAACCGCTCGACCAGGATCGCGCGCGCGCCTTCGAGCGCGGCGGCGACGTCGGCTACCCCCTTTTCAGGATCGACAAAAGCCGCGGCTGCTTTTTGCGGGTCATTTTGCGGTTGCGTCAGCAACTGCTCGGACAGTGGCTCAAGGCCGGCCTCCTTGGCGATCTCGGCCTTGGTGCGGCGCTTCGGCTTGAACGGCAAATAGATGTCCTCGAGCCGGCCCTTGCTGTCGGCGGCCAGGATCGCCGCTTCCAGCGCCGCATCGAGCTTGCCCTGTTCGCGAACGGATTCGAGAATGGCCTTGCGACGCTCTTCGAGCTCGCGCAGATAGTTCAAGCGCTCTTCCAGCGTGCGCAATTGGGTGTCGTCGAGCCCGCCGGTGACTTCCTTGCGATATCGCGCCACGAACGGCACCGTGGCGCCTC
>Ga0265314_10004434_pt1 | contig 13026 bp, 10 predicted proteins | sample 4126metaG_FD_203106 | JGI IMG/M metagenome (GOLD analysis project Ga0265314, IMG submission 203106) | Rhizosphere microbial communities from Carex aquatilis grown in University of Washington, Seatle, WA, United States - 4-1-26 metaG | ecosystem: Host-associated > Plants > Roots > Rhizosphere >... | reverse complement strand
GCGCTCTACCCTGGGTACGCCGCACCGCCGCGATTCAACCCTGAAAGGGTTGCGCAGAAGCGTCCAAGGCAGGACTGATGACTTTACTCGATCTAATCTCTTCGAAGCCTAAAGCCCAGCCGGCGACCGTCGTGCTGTCGCGTCCGCCGACGGAAGAACAGGCCGCGCACGGCGCCACGTTCGCGGCGCTCGGCATTGGATTTGAAAAAGCCGGCATCCCCTTCTCCACCATCGATTCCGTTTACGACATGCAGGACGATGATCCCGGCGTGGCGTTTTTGCGCGGCGTCTCCGGCGATCTGATTTTTCTCGGCTGGCATTATCCGCGCGCGATCAAATGGATCCTCGCGCGGCAGGATCTGGAAGTGAACGGCTCGTCCCGCAAACTGCACTGCATCGACGCGCGCGAACCGAAGACCGACGCGACCGTCCTGCGCGTGCGCGACATTCTCGCCGGACGCGCGAACGCGATCGTCGTCGCTCCGCCGAAAAAAGACGACAAGGTCCGCGGACAGGCCGAGCTCACGCCGCGACAGCGCGGGGATCTGGCCGAAAAAATTCTGCCGCCGCCGGCGAACGCGGAACTTTCCGCGCGCTGGTACCCGGTCGTCGACTACGACCAGTGCACGCATTGCATGGAGTGCATGGATTTCTGCCTCTTCGGCGTGTACGGCGTCGACGCGAGCGCCTCGCTGCGCGTGGTTCAGCAGGACCAGTGCCGGCAGGATTGCCCGGCGTGTTCGCGCGTCTGCCCGGTCGGCGCGATTATTTTCCCGAAGTATCACACCAACCAGGCCATCGCCGGTTCCGACAACGGCGGAGACCGCGGCGAAATCAAGCTCGACCTGTCCTCAATTTTTGGAAAGCCCAAAGGCCGCCATCAGGCCGCGCTCGAACGCGACCGCGAGCTGATCAAAGCCGGCCGTAAACCCGCCGGCGCCGACAAAGTGGACAAGCTGGCGGAAGATTTTGATAAGATGGAGTTGTAGAGCCGTTCGTCCCGAATCGCGTGAAAGATTCCCGATAGAAAAGTGGCGCAGACATTCTTGTCTGCGTGACGATAGAAAAGTGGCGCAGACATTCTTGTCTGCGTGACGATAGAAAAGTGGCGCAGACATTCTTGTCTGCGTGACCTGCGTGCACAAAATGCAAGCCGTCCGTCCCGAAGGGACGATTTGAAAATAGCCCAGCACTTCAGTGCTGGGTTGGCGTTGTATTTAACGCGCGAAGTCCCGAAGGGACGGCTGAAATTTTCGCGATGCTTCAGTCGTCCCTTCGGGACTTACTGCAATTGTCTGGCGGCCAGCTTCCCCAACGTCGCCACCGCCTTCTCGAGCTCGGGCGACCACGGCAGCCCGCAATTCAAACGGAAACAATTCTTGAATTTGCCGCTCGCGGAAAAAATGGGGCCGGGGGCGATGCTGATTTTTTCGCTGAGCGCGGCGTCGTGCAGGTCCATCGCGTCACAACCCGCGGGAAGTTCGACCCAGAGCACGAAACCGCCGGCCGGACGCGTGACGCGCGTGCCCGCCGGAAAATGGCGCGAGATCGCTTCGGTCATGTGCTCGACCTGTTCGGCGTAGATGCGGCGGATGCGCCGGACGTGGCGGTCGTAGCCGCCGTTGGCGAGAAATTCGGCGACCGCGAGCTGCGGCACCGTCGCGGTGCCGATCGTGTTGACGAACTTGAGGCGCTCGACGTCGGCCTGAAATTTTCCCGGCGCGACCCAGCCCACGCGGTAGCCGGGCGCGAGCGTTTTGCTGAAGGACGAGCAGAGCATGACGAGGCCGCGCTTGTCGTAGGACTTCGCGGCTTTCGGACGGACGGCGCCGAAGACGAGCTCGCCGTAGATGTCGTCCTCGATCAGCGGAATGTCGCGCTCGGCGAGCATCTTGACGAGCTGCTGCTTGCTCGCGTCCGGCATGCAGCTTCCGAGCGGATTGTTGAAGTTCGGCGAGAAGAGACAGACTTTGACGGCGCTCGATCGCAGCGCGGCGTTCAGCGCGTCGAGACAAATTCCAGTGCGCGGGTGCGTCGGAATTTCGAGCGCGCGCAGATGCAGCGCTTCGATGCTCTGCAAGATGCCGTAGAACGTCGGCGATTCGATCGCGACAGTGTCGCCGGGCTTTGTGACCGCGCGCAGGCAGAGATTGATCGCCTCCTGCGCGCCGCACGTGGTCACGATTTCTTCGGGGCCAAGCACGCAGCCGGCTTCCATCGCGCGGCGCGCGACTTGAATGCGGAGCAGCTCGCTGCCGGGAGGAAAATCGTAGGCGTGGCTCAGCCGCGGATGGAGGCGCGCCATCTGGCCGAGAATCCGGTTGAGCTGGCGCATCGGCAAAAAGTCGGGGCTCGAAACGGCCGCGCCCAGCGGAACGATGCGCGGATCGCGCGCGGCCTGGACCACGCGCATGACCTGCTCGCTGATGCTCACCGCTTTCGGCAGCCCGCGCGGCGAAGACATGGCGGGTTCCGGCGGCGCGGGGCGCAGGCGCAGTTTGACGTAGTAGCCCGACTGCGGGCGCGCTTCGATCAGGCCGCGGCTCTCGAGTTTCTGGTAGGCCTGCAGGACGGTCGAGATGCTGACGCGATATTGGATGCTCAGCCGGCGCACGGACGGAATGCGCTGGCCGGGGCGCAGCGTTCCGCGCTCGATCAGCTTTGCGATCGCGTCGGCGGTTTTCTGGTAGAGACGGGCGTCGGATTTTTCTGGCGGACTCAGCAGTGCAGGCATCGAAGCGGCTCCGTGACAGTTTCCATACTCTTCATACAGTACAGTTTGAGTGAAAGTCAACTGTTATGGTCACAAATCACGTCAACTGAATCTGTTCTGTATGGGTGGACAAGTGGTATGATTCCCGTGGACACAACGGAAGGACGGGGACATGAGCACACTTTGTCTGCACGAGACTGGACGGCCGGCGGCGGTTTTGCCCGCCGCGCGGTTCACCTTAAGCGCCGGAGCGACGACGCGATTTGAAGACCGCCGCGGCCTGCAGATTATTTGCCGCCGTGGAGCGCTGTGGATTACGCAATCGGGCGATCCGCGGGATATACTATTGCTGGAAGGCGAGTCGTTCGTGCTCGATCGCAACGGCCGCGCGGTGGTTCAGGCCTTGAGGACCGCCGAATTTCAAACAGGTGCCGCATGAAACAGACGACGATCGATTCGATGCTCAGCACGGAAAAAACGCTGCCAAAATCGGCGCATCCCGAGCCGGACGCGTGGACCTTTTTCAAACGCGCGGTTCAGCTGCGCTGCCCCGAATGCGGCGTGACGCCGCTGTTCGTTCCGGTCAAGGACATCAAGACGCTGGCGCAGTGGTACGAGCCGCTCAAGGGTTGTCCGAAGTGCGGCTACGAGTACGAACGCGGCTCGGGATATTTCCTACTCTCGATCTGGGCCATCAATTACGGCGTGAGCGGCGTACTCGGAGTGGCCTCGACGTTTTTGCTCGACTCTTACTTTCATCCGCCGCTCTGGGAATTGCTCTGCCTGCTTCTGCTGCTGCCGGTCTTTAGTTTTCTGTTCATGCGCCATTCCAAGTCGCTCTTCTTGGCGTTGGACCATTTTTTTGATCCGCATCTGAAATAGATCCGCTCAGTCACGATGCGCGCGTTTTTGAAAAAGCTCCAGCCACGCCAGCGTGATCTGGTCGGATAGCTCTTTCGAGCCGCGCAAATCGTCCGGCATTTTTCCCCAGAAAAATCCGATCCACCCTGCGACAGAATTGCCGGCGCGATCCATGAATTGCTCCAATTCGGCGGGCGAACATTTCAGCGGAAACGTCTCCTCTATTACAACGGGTCGGCCGACTGAAAATTTGGCGAGCATCTTCAGGTCGTCGTCGAGTTTGCCCTTCTCCGGATAAACGTGGACGCTGATGTAGTCGAGCAGGCCCGTCAAATCCGCGGGAATGAATCCAGACCATGCATCGGCGCGGTCGGGCACTCCGGGCAATAGACCGACAGTGATCATCGCGGCGCGGTCTTCGCTTTTGATGGCCGCGCAGAGTTTCTGGACCCAGTCGTGCGCGACTTTTCCATGCGAGCGCCCGGCCGAATCGAGGCTGATCGCCTGCACGAACGTCTTGTCGCCCATCGGCTGCGCAAGCCACTCGCCGTCTTTGCGCTTTCCGTTGGGCGAGACGGGTTCGTTCATCAGGTCGTAGCAGAAAATCGCGGGGCTGCTTTTGCACTCTGCCGCGACGGCGCGCCAGAAATTCGCCTGCGCGTTCCAGCGCTCGGTTTCGGTCATCGCGTCGTACCACGCGGGCACATCTTTCTTGTGGTAGCAGCCGAGACCGGTGAGATCGATGTAGAGGCCGAGTTTTCCGGCGAAATCCAGAAGTTTTCGCAGGCGCTTGAGGGACTTTTCATTCGGCGTATCGGCAGAAGTCATGAATTTTGCGAACTGGATGTGAACGCGGACGACGTTCGCGCCGAGCTGCTTCATCGCGCGAAAATCGGTCTCGACTTTGGGCCATTCGGTCTCCCAATAGTCCTCGATCAGGCGGCCGGAATGATCGCGGTCGTAGTTGAAACCCCACGGCGAAAATGTTCGCCCGCTTTTCTCGAGCACAAAATGCGCGTGATCGTCCGAGACGCGCACGCGCTCCATTCCGAAAGCGGGAAACGCGGCGAGCAGAACAGCGGCCAGCGCCAGGACTCGATGCATGCACGCCTCCTTATAAAGGAGCGATCACCAATTCGTAAAACTGCCATCGGGTTTGCGGAAGCGCGTCGTCGTCCACGGCTTGAACGGATGCGCGGCGAGGCGCGATTCGTCCACGTCGACGCCGATGCCCGGCGCGCTCGGAATCTCGTAGTGCGGTGCTTTGAATTTGAACGATGGCTTGAACAAATCCGGCGAGAGATCCGGCCCGAGTCCGTACTCCATGATCGAGAAGTTCGGCAGCGCGACCGACAGATGCAGGCACGCGGCCGTCGACAGCGGGCCGAGCGGGTTGTGCGGAACGACGTCGATGTAATGCGTCTCCGCCATCGCCGCGACTTTTTGGGATTCGGTGAAGCCGCCGACGTTGCAGATGTCGATGCGCGCGTAATCGATAGCGTCCTCTTCGATCAACTGCTGGAATTCCCATTTGCTGCTGCACTCTTCGCCCACCGCAAGCGGCACGTTCGTGCGCTTCCGAAACGCGACGTAACTTTTGGGACTCGGGGAGCGCAACGGATCTTCGATAAAGAACGGCCGCATCGGCGCGATCCCGTCGCAGGCTTGCGCCGCGGCGGGCGGATTGAAACGCGTGTGGAAATCGATGCAGAGCTTGATCTCGTCGCCGAGCAGTTCGCGGGCTTTCAGCATCGCAGCGACCGACCCGCGCACCGCGTCGTCGGTGTCGAAAACATCGCCCTCTTTTTGTGCAGCGCTGCTCAAATAGTCGGCATCGGGATTTTTGCGAACCGCCGGGCGCGCTTCAAGCCGCAGCGCGCGCCAGCCCTCGTCGACGCGCTGCTTCGCAATCTCGAGATTGGCCCACGTGTAGCACTCGACGCGATCGCGGCTGCGTCCGCCGAGCAATTGCCAGCACGGCACGTTCAGCGCCTTGCCATAAATATCCCAGAGCGCCAGATCGACGGCGCTGATCGCGCCGGACATGACGGTGCCGGACTCAAAAAAGCCGCCGCGAAACATGACCTGCCAGAGATGATCGATGCGGAGCGGATCTTCGCCAATGAGCGCGGGTTTGAAACTTTCGACGATTCCGGCCATGCCGAGCTCGCGGCCGGAAATGCCGCCTTCGCCCCAGCCATGAATGCCGGCGTCGGTCTCGATCTTGACCAGAAAAATATTGCGGTGCGCGTACGCGGCGAGGATGGGTTTTAGAGCGGTTATTTTCATCGAACTCTCCGGTGCAACGGGGAATATTATTCGTGTCACAGCATACGCAATTTTAGACAAATCTTCTATGCACGTGCAACATGTATCCTTAAAGAACACTGGAACGCGGCTTGCAAACTTGTCACGCACTTGCTGTTTTTGGCAGTTGAATTGACATGTTTCAGCACTTGCGGCCTGCACGTGTCGGAATTGCGACATGAGCTCACATGTGCGCGACGCAAAATGGCACGACAATGAGGTGGCCGGATGATGCTCCCAGGTCAGCAGGACAAGCAGGAAGATTTCCTGAGCACCGATATTCTCAGCACGCGCGTCTTTCAGCGGCTGAGCAAAATTCTGGTGATCAGCAGCGACGGGACCATCCGCGATTATCTCGCAAAGTTGCTGGCGCGTGAACTGCACTCGGTCGAAACCGCGGTCGATGGTGTTGAAGGACTTGCTACCGCCGCCGAAAACCGGCCCGATCTTATCCTGGTTGATGCCGAGTGCGAAAAACTGGACGGGTTTGAAGTCTGTAAGCGTCTGAAGTCCGATCCGGATTTGCAGTATTCGCCGATCATCATGATCACGCGCCGCCAGAAAACCGAATCGCATCTCAAGGGCCTCGAATGCGGCGCGAACGATTTCCTGATGGTTCCCGTCGACGAGCCGATTTTCAAAGCGCGCATCAATTCGCTGCTCAAATACCGCACCGCCGTTTCCGGTCTGAAAAAAGCGCGCGCGGAACTTGAAGCCCGTGTGAAACAGCGCACCGCTGAGCTCGAACGCGAAGTGGCCCAGCACAAACGCACCGAGGCCGCGCTTCACGAAAGCGAAGAACGCTACGCGCTCGCCGCCGAGGGCGCGAACGACGGCCTGTGGGACTGGAACGTCCGCTCGGGCAGCGTCTTTTTTTCGCCGCGCTGGCGGGCGATGCTGGGGCTCGATGCAGAGACGAAGCTCGACAATCTGGAGCACTGGCTCGAACGCGTGCATCACGAAGATTTGCCGCACCTGCGCACCGCGATCGAAGCGCATGTGAACGGCGCCGCGCCGAACCTGCGCGTCGAACACCGCATTCATCACAAAGACGGCACGATCCGCTGGATGCTGGTCCGCGGAAAAGCCACGCGCGACAAAACCGGCTCCGCTTATCGCATGGCCGGCTGGCAGAGCGACATCACCTCGCGAAAAATCATGGAATTGCAGCTGCGCCACGACGCCTTCCACGACGGGCTGACCGGCCTGCCCAACCGCGCACTCTTCCGCGACCGCCTCAACCAGGCGCTCGCGCGCATGCGGCGCAATGAAGATTACCAGTTCGCGGTGCTGCTGCTCGATATCGACCGTTTCAAGATCGTCAACGACAGCCTCGGCCATGGCGTCGGCGACCAGTTGCTGATCGAATTCGCACGGCGCCTGCGGCGTTGTCCGCGCCAGACGGATACTGTCGCGCGGCTCGGCGGCGACGAATTCGTCGTGCTGCTCGACGATATCGACGGCCTGGAAGGCGCGCAGCTTTTCACGAAGCGAATCCAGGACGAAATGAAAGCGCCGTTCGTGCTGCAGCACCGCCAGGTGTTCGTGACGACCAGTTGCGGCATCGCCATGGGCCGGCGGCGCTACGACCGCCCCGACGACGTGCTGCGCGACGCCGACACGGCGCTCTACCAGGCGAAAGCGATCGGCCTCTCGCGGCAGGCGGCGTTCCAGTCGGGCATGCACGCGAAAATCATCAGCCTGCTCGACCTCGAACACGATCTGCGCCGCGCCGTCGACGCCAACGAACTGCGCGTCCATTACCAGCCAATCGTCTCGCTGGAATCCGGAAAAATCACCGGCTTTGAAGCGCTCTGCCGCTGGCAGCATCCGACGCGCGGCATGGTTTCGCCGGGAGAATTTATTCCGCTGGCCGAGGACACGGAGATCATCCACCCGATCACGCTGTGGGTGCTGCGCGAAGCTTGCTCGCAGCTCAAGCGCTGGCAGGTCACCTTCGCCGATCAGCCGCTGACGATGAGCGTCAATCTGTCGGGAAAAGTTTTCGGGCACGCGAGCCTCTCCGGCGAAATCAAGACGGTGCTCGACGAAACCGGCGTGGATGGAAAGAGTTTGAAGCTCGAAATCACCGAAGGCACGTTGATGCATAACGCGCAGGTTTCGACGACGACGCTCGAACGCCTGCGCGCGATGGAAATCCAGTTGATGATCGATGATTTCGGGACCGGCTATTCGTCGCTGAGCTACCTGCACCAGTTGCCGCTGGACGTGCTGAAGATCGACCGCTCGTTCGTCAGCCGCATGGATAGCGAGGACAAGAATTCGGCGATCGTGCGCACGATCGCGTTGCTGGCCGGAAACCTGGGCATGAGTCTGGTCGCCGAAGGCATCGAGACCGAATCGCAGCTCTCGCAATTGCGCGCGCTGAAATGCGAATACGGCCAGGGCTACTTGTTCTCAAAACCCGTCGATTCGCCCAGCATCGAACAACTGCTGGCCTCGAACAAGACCTGGTAAACGAGTCGAGACAAAGCGACGATCGTTCGTCGCTTAAAGTCCGCGAAAAATTTCCGATTGGAAAGTGGCGCAGACATTCCTGTCTGCGTGGCCTTCGCACCCAAGTTGAACCGCTCTTCGCCGCGATCCCCCTGACAAAAGGAGCGCAGACATTCCTGTCTGCAGACCTGCGCCTCCAAGCTGTGAGCCGTTCGTCAAACTGAATGGCGGGCGTTTTAGACCTTGTTCTCTTTCCGGTGCAGCTTCAACCCTTCGCAATGCTGCCTCATCAGATCCGGCTTGTGCTTGTTCAGACTGCGCTCGATGTTGTAGCCGTCGATGCTGCGGTCGGTTTTTTTGATCAGATCGGCCGCGGCCTGGATCTTCTCGGCCGCCTTCACCAGTTCGCTCCAGCCTTCTTCAGCCATCTGCCACGGATTCGGTTCGTTCTCAGCCATGATTCTTGTCTCGCTTTAATTTGGTCATCAAATGACACGGACGCCGCGCGGCGTCCGTGTTTTAATCAAACTATTCGCCGGTCACAAGGATTTCTATCGCGCCTTGTTAAACGGAATGTCGCGGTACTGGTTCTTCAGGCCAAAAATGCGCCGGGCGTGTTCGCCGTCGAAGTTTGCCCCGCTGCTGCGGACCAGGTCTACTCCGAGCGGGAAGAACATGTTCCCCGCCTTGGGCGCCTGGATCGCCGGCAGAATTCCCGTCGACTTGCTGGAGATCACGTTCGTCTGCAGCTTGCCGACAAACGACCTGGTGTTGATCGCAAAGCGTTTTACGCCATCGGCAACGGTGCCGCTGAACCGGATGCTCTGGCTGCTGACATGCAGATTCGTTGCGTTCTGAACGAAATTCTGTCCGATGCGAACGGCGGCCGCGGTCACCCCGCTGAACGTCTGGCCCGCGCCGCCCGAATCCGCCACGCCTGCGCGAGGCATCGCCAGGAACCCGGCGCGCCAGGCATCGCCCGGCTGGCCGCTGAAGGTCGACTGGTCTTTGCCGCGCACGGAGACAATCTGGAATCCGCCGGCGGCGTTGGAACCCGTGCGGCCGAGGCGGTAGTTCAGGGCATAGCGAGAACCGATGACGTCGGTGTCAAAGTCGAGCACTTCGCTGCTGGCAACCGCGTCGCCGATCGTCAACTGCACCGGCAGGCGCGTGATCCCGGCCACCGGAGGCGTGGTCACGAAACCCAGCGCTGCGGCAAAAAAGCCGCCGCTGATCGTGATGTCGGCCGTCCCTTTCGACGCGTTGACCACAACTTTGACTTTGCTCTGATCGCGCAGCACTGCGGAGAACTTTCCCTTGCCGTCCAGGCGGCCGCTGAAGCCGACGCCCGCGAGACGGAATGAAATTTCGGAGTTCAGCAGCTTGAAATCGTCCTGGCCCAGCACATTGACCAGGCTCTTATAGCGCAGGCTGTCGCGAGCGCCGCCGGCAAGGTCGCCGCGAACGCTGCACTGAAGTGTCGAGTTGTCGCTGGAGCTCACCGGGTTGTCGGCGACGACCAGCTGGAAAACCTGGTCCTGCTGCGAACCATCGCGGCTGGTCGCAATTTTCTTTCCGCCGTCAACGCAGCGAACCGTCAACGCAAATGTGCCGACTTTCAGCGGGCGGCCAAGAATCGATCCGTCCGCTGCCACAAAAATTCCCAGGTCCTTGGCCGTCGAAACGCCCGGCCCGGAGATGGAAACCAGCGAGAATGTCATCGCACCGTTTCCGCCAACGACGTCCACTTTGGTCAGGTAGCTGGAAGCGAGCGCGGCCGAAGGAATCTGATCCATCGCGAATTTGAAAACGTTCGTGCAATCCACCAGGAAGATGTTGAAGTAACCGCTGGCAGTCTCCGAATTCGTGCCCTTCGCGTCCTGGACCTGGACAAAGAAGCGGAAGCCCGGTGTTCCATTGGCGGTCTTGGCCGAAAAATTCACGGCCAGCGGAGGCATCGATCCGGCGAGCACGCCCGATAGGCCGAACGTAAGGTCCGTGCGAAAGCCTTCGGTGACATTGATCAGGCTCTGCGATCCGAACGACGTGAAGCGATAGGGGCGCAAACCGCCTTCCGCCGTCACATAGCGCGTGACAACCGAACCGAAGCAGGCATCACCCAGGTCGTATTCATTGGTGAAGCCCGCCAGAAGCGGGTTGGTGAAATGCAAGGGCACGCTCGAACCGACCGCGCGTGTTCCTACTGAAGGACCGGCTTCAGGACCGCTGGTGCTGACGGCAAAACAGAAGCCCGCGGCAGCGAAAACCAGACCCAGTGCAATGGCGCGTGATTTCCAAACTACAACACGCATGATGCCTCCTCGAAATCAGGCGTAACCCTTAAACCAACCCTTCACTTTTATAGCTTGGTTATACATTAACAAATCCGACCGCGCCTGTACAGAGCGCAAAAAAAGTGAATCGCTCCGCAACTCGCGCGTTCGACATCGTTTCAGACGAAAACCCCGGTGCTAGGATTAGGGAAATCAGAGGCCAGCGGGTTTATTTAAATCTCGCACATGTTCACTGACTTTCTTAACGTCCTGATCGCGATCCAGCCGGCAGATCAGAATTTCGCTCTCCGTTTCCACAACCGCAAGCCCCTCAATACCTATGAGTGCTACGCGTTTGCCTGGGGCAAAGATCAGGTTTTTATGCGAATCCACCGGAATCACTTCCGTCTTCGGACCGACCGCGTTTCCGCCTGAGGCCGGCAGATGCGCGGCCACGGCGCTCCACGAGCCGATGTCGTCCCAATCGAAATCGCCGGTGACTGCAGCCACGGATTTCGCGTGTTCCATGATCCCGAAATCGATCGAGATTTTTTTCAGACCGGGAAATTTCTCGCGAGCCAGAGCGTCCCAGTTGCTCCCGCTGCCGGCCAGCGCGTTCGCCATCGCCGCGTGTCCGGGAAGCTGCTGTTCAAATTCCGCCATCAGCGTGGAAAGCTGCCAGAGAAAAATGCCGCCATTCCAATAATACTCGCCGCTGCCGACATATTTCTCCGCCGTCGCGCGGTCGGGTTTCTCGCGAAACTCCGAGACGCGGTACACCGCCGGGCCCGCGCCGTTCGCCGCTTTAACGACTGCGCCGCGATGTATGTAGCCATACCCCGTCGCCGGCGCGCGCGGCACAATTCCGAACGTGATCAGCGCATCGAGATCAACTGCCGCCTGAGCTCCCATGCGCGCTGTCTGTGCGAAACTGTCGACGTTGCGAATGACATGGTCGCCGGGCAGAACGAACATGACCGCGCGTTCATCGGCGGCCAGCGGCGAGCGCTGCAGCTTTTTCAAAATTCCGCCGGCCGCGTAAGCCACGGCTCCGGCAGTGTCGCGCGGTTCGGGCTCCACGAGCAGGTTTTCGGCTGGAAGTTCAGGCAGCGAGCGGCGAATCAAGTCCGCCTGCGCCGCGCCGGAGACCACAAACGCGTCCGACGCCGCGGCAACGGCCCGCCCGCGCACCCATGCTCCTTCTAATAGGCTTTGCGCCTGGCCTCGCGAATCGGTCTGCCCGAACAGGCGCAGATCCCATTTCGGCTTCTCTCGACCCGAAGCCGGCCACAGGCGCGACGACGCGCCGCCTGCCAGAATCACCGGAAATATGCGTGCTTTGCTCATGTGCTCCCTCCGTCTTCGTCTTCACAATTGAAGTAAGGACTTTTCAGCTAAGATTGGTCAAGTTTGGCGCACCAGTGTAACATGGAGGCTCCTTGTTTCCGCCAGCCTTCACGGTCGCCGGGAAAGAGGGTGACACCTTGGGGCTTTTTCAGCGACTTGGCGGAACCCGGCACAGCCATAGAGCAGGCGGAGTGCCAGAGCGCTCGCTGCTACCGGAAACTTGCTGGCAAGTCTAAGTAAATCTTGAATTTGTAAAAGTCCTTTGTACCTTTGGTGAAATCGATTTAAAATCGCGGCAAATAGGGAGCTACCTCGAAAGTATGCCTGCGGATACGCGTAACGCACCGATCCAGGACAGCCTGTTTGGCACATTGGCTGTACGGTATAATTTTGTCTTGGAACACCAGGTCCAGGAAGCGCTCAACATTCAGGAGCAGCTCAAGCAGTCTGGCCAGAACGTGCCCCGCATGGGCGAAATCCTCGCGCAACGCGGCTACATCACCATCGACCAGGTTCAGGCCGTCCTGAAGGGCCAGCTTTCCAGCAGCCCCAAGCGCTTTGGCGAAATTGCATCGGCATCACATTTCTGCACGCACGCCGACGTCGAAGCCGCGCTCCAGGTTCAGAATCAGATCAAGGCCTGCGGCAGCAACCAGCGCCTCGGCGAAATTCTCGTCGCGCGCGGAGCCCTTCGCCCGCACCAGGTCCACGCCGTACTAAAGGAGCAGGGCAAAGCCATCCTGGCCTGTCCCGGCTGCAACGCGAAACTCAACGTGAGCGGCGTTTCGCCGGGTTCGAGCGTCAGTTGTCCGCGCTGCAAAACGGTTTTCACTCCGCCCAGCGGCAGCGAATCCGTTCTTCTCGACAACAACGACATGGACGCGAACGTGCGTGCCGACATGACCGTGGCCATGGCTCCGGTCGGCCAGAACCTCAACCGAATTCCCAGCCAGGTCGGCCCGTACCAGTTGGGCGAGAAACTCGGCAGTGACAGCTCCGGCGTGCTCTTCAAAGCCTTCGATCCGCAGCACGGCACCACCGTGGCCCTGCGCATCCTCAATCCCGCCA
>Ga0265314_10004433_pt1 | contig 13026 bp, 13 predicted proteins | sample 4126metaG_FD_203106 | JGI IMG/M metagenome (GOLD analysis project Ga0265314, IMG submission 203106) | Rhizosphere microbial communities from Carex aquatilis grown in University of Washington, Seatle, WA, United States - 4-1-26 metaG | ecosystem: Host-associated > Plants > Roots > Rhizosphere >... | reverse complement strand
TCGAGCACCTCGCGGATTGCCGCGCCGCTCATCGGCCGCCCGAACAGATAGCCCTGACCCTCGTGGCAGCCCTGCGCGATCACCAGCTTGCGCTGCTCTTCGGTCTCGATGCCTTCGGCGACGACGATCTTGTCGAGGCCGCTGCCGAGGCTCGCCACTGCGCCGATGATCGGCCGCGCGTCGCGCTCCTGGCCGAGGTCGCAGATGAAGGACTGGTCGATCTTGATCTTGTGGAAGGGAAATTTGCGCAGGTAGTTGAGCGAGGAATAGCCGGTGCCGAAATCGTCGAGCGACAGGCCGACGCCGAGCTGGGTGAACTGGCGCATGGTGGCGAGCGTGCTGTCGTTGTCCTCGAGCAGCAGGCGCTCGGTCACCTCGAGTTCAAGGCGCCGTGCCGCCAGACCGCTATGGCCCAGCGCCGCAGCGATCTGCAGCGCCAAGGTGCGATCCCTGAACTGCACCGGCGACAGGTTGACGGCGACCTTGATATCGGCCGGCCAACGCGCCGCCTCGTTGCAGGCGCGCTCCAGCAACCAGCGTCCGAGCGGCACGATCATGCCGGTCTCCTCGGCGACCGGAATGAACACCGCCGGCGGCACCGCGCCGCGCGTCGGGTGCGTCCAGCGCAGCAGTGCCTCGCAGGTGGTGATGCGGCCGCTGGCGAGGTCGACCAGCGGCTGGAAATGCAGATCGAACTGCTCGGCGGCGAGCGCCTCGCGCAGGTCGAGCTCGAGCGCGCGGCGCTCCTGCGTGGCGCGCTCCATGGCGCTGGCGAAGAAGCGATGCCGCCCGCGCCCGGCGGTCTTGGCGGCGTACAAGGCCATGTCGGCCTTCTTGAGCAGATGGTCGACGTCGGTGCCGTCGTGCGGCGCCATGGCGATGCCGATGGAGGCGTCGATATCGATGCGGTGGCCGTCGATCTCGAACGGGTCCTTCAGCGCCGCGGCGATGCGCTGCGCCAGCCAGTCCGGGTCCTGGTCGTGCGTGAGGCCCGCCTGCAGCACGATGAATTCGTCGCCGCCGAAGCGCGAGATCATGTCGGTGGGGCCGACCACCGCGCTGAGCCGCGCCGCGACCGCCTTGAGCAGCTTGTCGCCGACCGGATGACCCAGCGTGTCGTTGATCGACTTGAAGCGGTCGAGATCGACGAGATGCAGCGCGAGCGAACTGCGGCGCTCGGGCAGCTCGGCGAGGAGGGCGGCGATGCGCTCGCGGAATTGCGTGCGGTTGGCGAGCCCGGTCAGCTCGTCGTGCTTGGCCTGCTCCTCGAAACGGGCGGCGAGCGCCGCCTCGTTGCGCGTCATGGTCAGCCCTTGCCGGATCATCTCGCCGAGGCCGACGACGATGTCGATCATGGCGTAGACGAACAGCAGCACGACCACGCCGAGCGACTGGTGCAGCCAGTCGGGATAGAGCGAGAAGGCGACCGCCATCGGCAGCATGGTCAGGAGCAGTTGCCCGATGGCGATGAAGGGCCTCGCCGAGTTGCGGCCGGCGATGGCCGCGGCGTAGCCCGCCAGCATCGTGGTCAGCGCCATCTGCGACGTGGCGTCGACGCTCGGCGTCACCACCAGCCAGCACAAAAGGCCGAGCAGGGCGGTGAAGGCGAAAGCCAAGCCGCCGTAGATGCGCTCCCATAGCAAGACGGCGCCCGCCGTCTTGTCGCCCTTGCGATAGAAGATGGCGGACACGATACGCAAGGCCCCGACCGCGCCGATCGCCGCCGCGGTCGCGATCATCCGCGCGTCGCCGACGTGCAGCGCCACGGTCATGGCGACCAGCAAACAGGTCACGGCGCCGATCAGCAACGAGGCGATCGGCGCGAACAGCGAGTCGACCAAAGCCGCGCGGATCTCCGTCGGGAGGTCCACGTCGGCCCGGCGGGTCTCGATGAGTTTCCGGATAAGCATGTGACCCCTCAACCCGATCAGGCTACCGGCAGGTGCTGAAGGGGGAGCAAACAGCTGCGGCTATCGGCCGTCAGGATGAACGGTTCGTTACGAGCGATCCCGGTCTTTCATTAAAATTTTAACGATCGGCGCCCGTCGCTGCGCCAGGCGGTTTGCAGCCTGCGCGACAAACGAAAACCGCCCCCGAAGAGGTCTCCGGGAGCGGCTGTTTTACGTTAGGACGCCGTCAGTCGGTGTGCTCGGCGTCGCCCATGAGAGCCGTCGCATGGCTGCCGCGCTTCAGAGCGGCGTTGAGCTTCTTGCGGTCGAGCTCGTTCTCCCACCACGACACCACGATGGCGGCGACGCCGTTGCCGCTGATGTTGGTCAGCGCGCGGCACTCGCTCATGAACTTGTCGACGGAGAAGACGATGGCCATGCCCGGCACCAGCGCCGGATTGACCACGGCGAGCGTCGCCGCCAGCGTAATGAAGCCCGCGCCGGTGACGCCGCTGGCGCCTTTCGAGGTGAGCATGGCGACGATCAGGATGGTCATCTGCTGGCCGAACGAGAGGTCGACGCCCATCGCCTGCGCGATGAACAGCGTCGCCAGCGTCATGTAGATGTTGGTGCCGTCGAGGTTGAACGAGTAGCCGGTCGGCACGACCAGGCCCACCACCGATTTCGAACAACCGAGTTGATGCAGCTTTTGCATGAGCTGCGGCAGCGCGCTTTCCGACGACGAGGTGCCGAGCACGACCAGGAGCTCGTCCTTGATGTAGGCGAGATAGCTGAAGATGTTGAAGCCGACGATGCGCGCGATGATGCCGAGCACGACGAAGACGAACAGCGCCGAGGTCAGGTAGAACAGCGCGATCAGGCCGACAAGGTTGCCGAGCGCGGTCGGGCCGTATTTGCCGATGGTGTAGGCCATGGCGCCAAAGGCGCCGATCGGCGCGGCCCGCATCACGATGGTGATGACGCCGAACACCGCGTTGGTGAGGTCGTCGACCAGCCGGCGCACGCCCGCGCCGCGTTCGCCCAGAGCCATCACAGCGAAGCCGAACAGGATGGAGAACAGCAGCACCTGCAGGATGTCGCCCTTGGCGAAGGCGCCGATGACGCTGTCGGGAATGATGTTGAGCACGAAGTCGACCGTCTTATGCTCGCTCGCCTGTTTGGCGAAGCTCGCCACCGCGGCGGCGTCAGCCTTGGCGCCGATGCCGTGACCGACCTGGAAGATGTTGCCGACGACGAGGCCGATGATCAGCGCGAAGGTCGAGACGACTTCGAAGTAGAACAGCGCCTTGATGCCGACGCGCCCCACCTTTTTCGCATCCTGGATATGCGCGATGCCGGAGACGACGGTGCAGAAGATGATCGGCGCGATCACCATTTTGATCAGCTTGATGAAGCCGTCGCCGAGCGCCTTGATCCAGTCGTTGGTGGCGATCTGCGGCTCAAGCCAGCCGAGGATGCCGCCGATGAGGATGGCCGTCAGCACCTGCACATAAAGCAGCTGATACAATGGTTTCTTCGCCGGCGCGCCGTGCGCGGCCGGTATTGCCACCGTGGTCATATCGATCTCCCCCCAGGATGCGTGACGACAAAATCGTGCGGGCTATACGCGACAATACCGCCCGATTATTTGCGCTAGCTCAAATTTGTCCCAGATCAAAACGGCGGCAGGCGGCGGGCCGCAAGGCAAATCGGCGTAAATAAAGAAGTGCGCGCGACGGGCGTTCGGGCAATGCGGTTCGCCCGGAAAAAAGTTCCATTAGTCGCGGCTGCGGGAAGTGCCGTCAGCACACGCGAAAAGCGTGTGCTGACGCAGGAGCTCCGCCGCCCGCGCTCGCGTTACTTCACCGCCAGCAGTTCCACGTCGAAGATCAGCGTCGCGTTCGGCGGGATGACGCCGGCGGCGCCGCGTGCGCCATAGCCAAGCTCGGGCGGGATGATCAGCGTGCGTTTGCCGCCGACCTTCATGGTCAAGACGCCTTCGTCCCAGCCGCGAATGACGCGGCCCATGCCGATGGGAAACTCGAACGGCTCGTTGCGGTCGACTGAGCTATCGAACTTCTTGCCCTTTACTCCGTTCACATAGAGCCAGCCGGTGTAGTGCATGACGCAGGTCTGCCCGGTCCGCGGGCTGGCGCCGGTGCCGACGACGCTGTCCGCGATCTGCAACCCCGATGCCGTGGTCATGATTTTTGCCTGCGCTGCTGCTGGGGTGGAGGAGCCGTCGGCGAGGAGAGTGCCGAATCCGGCGGTAAGCGCCAAAGCTAGCGCCGAGGCCGCTACCGCGCCGGCGCGGAACATTGCTCGCATGATGATGTCCTTGATGGAGGAGAGGAGGGTGAGCGGGTTCTAGCAGCCGGTCCGCCAAATTCAAGCGGGTTGGCGCGCGGCCAGACGGCGCGCGTTGCGCGCCTCGACGATCGGCCGTACCCGTTCCCGCAGCGCATCGACGATGTCCAGCTTTTCCGCAAAGCTCAGCTTCGCGCGCTGCCGCCGCCCGGCCTGCTTGCGGGCGATGATGTCGGAAATGTCGGGGTAGTGCTTACTTTGCATACTTGGAAGTTATGCGATCGCCAGCGGATCAGCAATGCTGGCTTTGGCACAGAAACTCGTCCACGCTCGCTGGAGATCGTGCCGTTCCAGGACACCCTTGAGCGCATTGAGGTCTACTGCCTTTTGCTCAAGAAAGGCCTGCACCCGCGCGAGGTCTTTGAGACGGCCCAAACGTACAGCGATTGCGACGAGGTGCTCTGCGCGAAGGCAACGAGCCTTGAGCGGCGGGTCGCCAGTCGCGTCGATGTCGATCTCTACGGCTTCGTCCAACGCTTCTTCGTCAAGCGGGGAACCGACCGGTAGGAATTGGACCGGCCATCCTTCGACAACATAGCCAACATCGGAGCGCTCGGTATAGCCGATCTTAGCCAATGCTTGTTCGATTGGCGTGAGCAGGATTAAACCCGATTGGCGCTTGTCGAAGTCAGCAAGCGAGATCAGAACATCGAGGTCCTCAGTTAGCGTCGGCTCTATATAATTCAACGCGCCGACGGCTCCGGCGATGGCATAATTTTTAATCGCGCCTTCCTTTGCCAGCCGTGTAATGACCTCGATCGTCTTCCTCAAAGACATCCTGTGCTGCCTACTCCGCCGCTTCCGTCACCCCCGGCAGCCGATAATCCTTGAACCGCTGCCGCAGCGTCAGCTTCTGGATCTTGCCCGTCGCCGTGTGCGGAATTTCCTCGACGAACACCACGTCGTCCGGCATCCACCACTTCGCCACCTTGCCTTGCAGGAAGGCGAGGATGTCTTCGCGCGTGGCGCTCTCGCCTTTCTTGAGCACGATCACCAGCAGCGGGCGCTCGTCCCACTTCGGATGCTTGACGCCGATGGCGGCGGCTTCCGCCACCTTCGGATGACCGACCGCGAGGTTTTCCAGCTCGATGGTCGAGATCCACTCGCCGCCCGACTTGATCACGTCCTTGGCGCGGTCGGTGATCTGCATGTAGCCGTGCATGTCCATGGTGGCGACGTCGCCGGTGTCGAACCAGCCGTCCGCCTCGAACACCTCGCCGCCTTCGCCCTTGTAGTAGCTCTTGGCCACCGCCGGCCCGCGCACCTTGAGCCGCCCGAAGGTCTTGCCGTCCCAGGGCAGTTCCTTGCCGGCGTCGTCGGTGATCTTCATGTCGACACCGAACGGCGGATGTCCCTGCTTCATCTGCACGTCGAGCCGTGCCTCGCCTTTCAACTCGGCGTGCTCCGGCTTCAGCGAGCAAAGCGAGCCGAGCGGCGACATCTCGGTCATGCCCCAGGCGTGGATCACGTCGACGTCGTAGACGTCCTGGAAGGTCTTGATCATCGCGCGCGGACAGGCGGAGCCGCCGATCACCACGCGCTTCAAGTGCGGCAGCCTGCCGCCGGTCTTCTCCAGGTCCTGCAGCAGCATCAGCCACACCGTCGGCACCGCGGCGGTGAACGTCACCTGATACGTGTCGAGCAATTCGTAGATCGAGGCGCCGTCCATCTTGGCGCCCGGCATCACCAGCGTGGCGCCGACCATCGGCGCGGTGAGCGCGAGGCCCCAGCAGTTGGCGTGGAACATCGGCACCACGGGCAGGATGACGTCGTGCGAGGAGCAGTTCATCGCGTCCGGCGCCATGGCCATCATCGAATGCAGCACGTTGGAGCGGTGCGAGTAGAGCACGCCCTTGGGATGGCCGGTGGTGCCGGAGGTGTAGCACATGCCAGCGGCGGTCTTTTCGTCGAACTCCGCCCAGGCGAAATCGCCGTCCACCTCGGCGATCCAGTCTTCGTAGGCGACGGCGTTCTTCAGGCTCGTCTGCGGCATGTGGCCTGCGTCGGTGAGCACGATATAGCGCTCGATTGTCGGCAGCTTGTCGGCGATCTTTTCCAGCAGCGGCACGAAAGTGAGGTCGGTCAGCATCACGCGGTCTTGCGCGTGGTTGACGATCCATACGATCTGCTCGGGGAACAGGCGCGGATTGACCGTGTGGTAGATCGCGCCGATGCCGGTGATGCCGTACCAGGCTTCCAGGTGCCGCCAGGTATTCCAGGCGAGCGTCGCCACGCGGTCGCCGAGCTTGATGCCGTCCTTCTCCAGCCGCTGCGCCACCTTGAGCGCGCGGGCGCGCACCTGCGCGTAGTCGGTGACGTGCATCGGCCCTTCCACCGAGCGGGTAATCACCTTGCGCTCGGCGTGGAACGTGGCGGCGTGGTCGATGACGCGCTGCATCAGCAGCGGCCAATCCTGCATCAGCCCGAGCATAGTCCTCTCCGTTTATTCATCTTGGACCGGCCCCTCGCCGGTCGGGGCTAAGGTTAGCGGGCGCGACGTGCGGCGCAATAGGTCGGTGCCCTAGGGCCACTCATATGGTCGCGTACGTGCCGGGGCCTGTGGGCGATTGTTGTTGAATCATAATAGCTTGGCTGAGGGAAGGCGAAGGCCCAAAGATCAGGGACGCCATTCTTCCGCCAGCACCAACGCGGGACTCAGTGCTTCAATGCCGTAGCGTTTGAAGTCGTCGGTATTGAAGGTCAGAATGCGTCTGACGCCGTGCACAGCCATGGCGGCGACTAAACGTGCGTCATGCACTTTGACGCCCATCACTCCATAGGTCAGCACGAGGCGTTTCCACTCCGCGTAGGTGGCCGGCGAATCCGGCAGCAGAATTAGCGCCTGCTCGATCTTCGCGACTTCCGCCGCAGCGAATGCAACGGAAAAGCCGAGCCCGTTCTGCGCCTGCGGTCTTGTCGCGACGTTCCAGAATTCGGAAATATTCTGCGGCGTGACACAAACCGGTTCGCCGCTTTCCAATATCTTGGCCACGCTCTCGACCGCTAGGGAGTGACTCTCATGATTGGGTTGTGTACGCCGCAGCAGGACGTTTGTGTCGACCAGCGTGCTCATCTAACCGCGTGTGTCGTAGATGGTCTTGCGACTCACGGCCTGATCCGACAGAGGTGGCGTGTGTGGCAGGCCTTGCGCAGTGTGCCGCCAGAACGCCGCGCGTTCGGCCGGCGTCGCCGGTTTGACCCGCGCGGGAACCTGCTGCTCCAGCAGATGACGTAGATATTGTTGCAAAGAAATGCCCTTGCGTGCTGCCTGGTCGGCGAGGCTCGCTTCAATATCCGGCGGCAATTCGATCACCACACTCATGCTGTGAAGTTAATTTATCCGACCGCGCCTGTCCATTGCGGCGCTTGCGACGGCTGGCGGGCGGCCCAACAGGGGCTTTGCAGTGGCAGGCCGGGCGCTAGCGCTGCGCGGTCGCCAGATAGGGCCGGATGGCGTCGACCATGCGTTCGGCCGAGGTGCCGGGCGGCAGGAATCCTTGATAGTGCCCGTCGCGGCCGACCAGATAAATGAAGCTGGAATGGTCGATGCTTCGCTCGGCCTGCTTGGCCGGCTCGGTTTTGCCGTAATAGACCTTGTAGGCGCCGGCGATCTGCTTGATCTGGCGGGCGCTGCCGGTCAGTCCGATCAGCCGCGGGTGATAGAGCGAGACGTAGAGCTTGAGCTCCGCCGGCCGGTCGTGCTCGGGGTCGAGCGTGATGAAGAGCGGCTGCACGCCGTCGCCCGCGGGCCCGAGTTTGTCCAGCGCCATCGCCATGGACTGCAGGTCGATCGGGCAGACGTCGGTGCAGTAGGTATAGCCGAAATAGACCATGAGCAGCTTGCCGCGGAAGTCCGCGTCGCTGCGCGGCCGGCCGTCCTGGTCGATCAGCGTGAACGGCCCGCCGATAGGCCCTTTGTTCCACATCACCGCGTCCATCAGCGCGGCCGCGGACGGCGCCGGCTCGTCTTGTGGCCCATCTTGCGGCACGATGAGCCAGGCGCCGGCGGCGGCGGTGACGACGCCGCCGGCAAAGGCGAGAGCGATGACGGCCCGCTTCACGCCCACCGCTTAGGCGCTGAACGTGATGCGGCTGCCGGTGGTGCCGAGCACCAGTTTCTCCGGCATCTGCGCGCGCACCGCCTGGGTGAAGTTGTCGCCGCTGCAATGCATGGGGATGATCACGTCCGGGTTCAGCGTCTTGATCTCGCCCATCACCGCGTTGAGATACTCCGCCGGCGCCGGTCCGAGATGGAAGCCGCCGACCAGCGCATGCACCTTGTTCACGCCGGACACCTCCATCGCCTGCCGCGCCGAATTGACGATGCCGACGTGGCCGCACGAGCTGATCACGATCAGCCCGCGGCCTTTCAGGTTGAAGCAGGTGGCGTGCTCGTGGATGTGCTCGTCGGGCACGATCTTGCCGAGCATCTCCGCCGGCAGATAGTGGCTGGCGTTGCAGCCGAGGCCGTCCTTCATGGCGAACTCGACCGAGGTGTTGGGCAGCACCTTCTCGATGCTGGCGCGCTTGATCTTGCCGGTGGTGAAGGCGTGGCCGATCTGCGCCGGCGTCTCGCACAGCACGGTCTTCACCTTGTGCGCGGCGAGCGCGCGCCGGTCGAGCACGCCGAACTCGCTGAGTTGTCCGGGCGGGCCCGAATAGCGCTGGCAGAAATTATCCTCGCCGCCGGCATAGAGCGTGAGCTCGGCCGGCAGGCGGTCGCGGTACTTGTCGAGCATGCCAAGGAGGCCGCCGTAATGGTCGAAGTGACCGTGGCTGACGATCAGCGCCTCGATCTTCTTCGGATCGGCGCCGACCAACTCCATGTTGTTGACCAGCGCTTCCGGCGTGTAGCCGAAGTCGACCATCACCGTGTGCTGTTCGGCGCCGCTCTTGCTGTCGATGAGCAGCGACAAGCCCCACTGGTTATGCAGCGTGCGCTTGAAGTCCGGTTGGCGCGGCGCCGGCTCGACCTTGATGTTGCTGAACTGCCCGGGACGCAGGAACAGATTGTACGAACCGTCGACCAGCACGCGGATGGCGACCTCGTCGACGACCGGCGGCTGGATTGGCGCCGCGCTGGCGATCTCGATGCAGTCGAAGCCGCCGGCCGCCGAGGCGGCCGCGAAGGCGGCGGACGCCTTCAGGAAATCACGCCGTTTTAGATCGTTCATAGTCGTCCTCCCCATTTTTTGCTTGGCCGAAGCATCGCGGGTCGTGCAGGGGTTGTCCAGCGGCGGGAACTTTGATTGCGCGAGGAACTTGGTCTCGGCAGACTTGGTCTCGCAGAACGACCTCAATCGGCCTCCAACATGCGAAAAATGCGACGGCTGGCGGCGTTTCTTGTGATTATGAGCCTGTGCGGCGGTCTCGCCTTTGCAGAGGACGCCGCGCATTCCGTATCCGATCCCGCACACAATTCGATTGCTGCGCCCATTCCCTTGCCGCGGCCGCGCCCGGACATCTGGCTGGAGCCGCATTCCTTCCGCGAAGCCGCCGGCCCCGACTTCAACACCGCCGAGGTCACCGACCTGCCCTCCGACTGCCGCAAGCGGCTGGAGGAGATCGCCGAGATCGCGCCGATGCCGCGGCTGATCGGGCCCGGCGCCTGCGGCGGCGGCGACATGGTGCAGCTTGATGCCGTGCGCCTGACGGATGGCGGCACGGTCGCGCTCAATCCGAAGCCGCTCATCCGCTGCGAGATGGCCGAGTCATTGGCCTCCTTTATCCGCGACGACGCCGCTCCGCGTGTCGCCAAGGCCGGCGCCGCGCTCAAGCGCGTCGAGACTTATGACGACTTCGAGTGCCGCGGCCGCAACCGCGTCGTCGGCGCCAAGCTCTCCGAGCACGGCAAGGGCAACGCCGTCGACGTGCGCGCCTTCGTGCTGGCCGACAACAAGGCCATCACGCTGACCGATCCCACCGTGGCGAAGAACCTGCGCGAGGACATCCGCACCGCCGCCTGCGCGCGCTTCACCACGGTGCTGGGCCCTGGTTCCGACAGCCACCACGACAGCCACATCCATCTCGACATCGTGCAGCGCACGCGCGGCTATCGCATCTGCCAGTGGGACGTGCGCGAACCGGTCGTCGCCGAGGTGGTGCCGCTGCCGCCGCCGCGCCCCAAGATCGCCATTAACCAGACGGGTCCCGTTAAGGATGGGGTGAGATAATCGGTTCCCGGCCATTGTCCGTACAAACCGGCCGGGTAGCACTGAAGGCCATGACTATCGGCGATCCGCGTCTGACCATGCCGCCCGTGCTGCTGCGCGCGCCCGCACCGCGCGTGAGCCGCCGCGGCTTCCTCACGGGTGGCCTGGGACTCGCCGGCATCGGCGGGCTGATGCTGTCGGGCGGCGGCACCGCTTATGCCGCGGCCGAGGCCGCCACGGACCTGAACGTCACCGATTACGCTCCGGTGACGCCGGCCTGGCCGGCGCGCCAGAAGCTCACCATCACCGTCGTCGCCGACCTGCATGCCGGTGGACCCAATATGGGCATCGAGCGCGTTCGTACGGTGGTCGACACGGCCGCTTCGCTCAAGTCGGACCTGGTGGTCATCCTCGGCGACTTCTTCGCCACGCATCGTTTCATCACCGAGCATGTGCCGCACGAGGCCTGGGCCGCCGAGCTCGGCCGCCTGAAGGCGCCGCTCGGCGTCTATTCCATCCTCGGCAATCACGACTGGTGGCACGACGTCGCCGGCGTGCGCCGCGCGCTCAACCGCGTGCACATCCCGCTGTTGGAGAACGACGCCGTGCTCATCGGCCCGCCCGGCCGCAAGTTCTGGCTCGCCGGCTTGGGCGACCAGCTTGCGCATTATCTGGGGCCGAGCCGTTTCCAAGGCGTCGACGATTTGCCGGGCACGCTTGCCAAGGTGCACACGGACGATCCGGTCATCCTGCTCGTGCACGAGCCCGACATTTTCCCCGACGTGCCCAAGCGCGTCGCGCTGACGCTCGCCGGTCATACGCACGGCGGCCAGCTCAATCTGCCGCTCATCGGGCGCAGCCTGGCGCCGACCAGTTACGGCGAGCGCTTCGCCTACGGCCACATCGTCGAGCAGGGCCGCCACATGATCGTGTCCGGCGGTCTCGGCTGCAGCAAGGTGCCGCTGCGCTTCAACTCGCCGCCGGAGATCGTGCGCGTGACCTTGGGGGCTTAGAGCGAATTTCGATCGTTGATCCGTCATTGCGAGCGAAGCGAAGCAATCCAGCTCTGGAAAGCAAATTCTGGATTGCTTCGTCGCCCCTTCGGGTCTCCTCGCAATGACGTCTTTGCCAAAACAAAAACGGCGCCCGAAGGCGCCGTTTTCCGAAAAGCCCCTGCTGATGCCTCAGCGGAACGGATTGCCGGTCGAAGCCACGCGCGGATTGAACGGCGAGTCGCCCTGGTTGGGCGCCAGCACCACGACGACGGTGCCGGCCTTCACCCGCTTGTACAGGTCGATGACGTCCTCGTTGGTCATGCGGATGCAGCCCGAGGAGATCGCCTGGCCGATGTATTCCGGCTGGTTGGTGCCGTGGATGCGATACATCGTGTCCTTGTTGCCGTCGTACAGATACATCGCGCGCGCGCCCATCGGGTTCTGCGGGCCGCCCGACACGAAGTTCGGCACGTCCATGCGCTTCTTGATTTCGTCGGTCGGCGTCCAGGTCGGCCATTCGGTCATGCGGCCCACCTTGGCCACGCCCGACCAGGCCAGCGCCTCGTCGCCGACGGTCACGCCGTAGCGGATCGCCTCGCCGCCATCGAGCACGTAATAGAGATAGCGCGCGTCGCTATCGATCACGATCGTGCCGGGGGTTTCCTTGCGGTGATAGGCGACGATGTGGCGCTTGTACGGCTCGGGGATCGAGACCTTCTCGTACGGCGCCGCCGCCAGCAGCTTCTTGTCGCGTGGCGTCAGGTTCGCTTCCGAGGCCGGCTCGACCGTCGACTGCATGCAGCCGCCGAGCAGCAGCCCCATTCCCACCAAAACCGCCGCTAAACCCTTGACCGCCATAACCTTCCTCGATTTCCACTTTGCCCGGGCGGCCCCCGCCGGCGCCCTCAAGCGATTCCCATGAATGTCACCGGCAATTAACCGGAAAGAACCCGACATTTCCATGTTTTCTGCGCCAAGTGGTCGCACCTTCCTGTGGACCTGTGGCAGGAATGCCGCAGTGGTTCCCGGTTCCCTCAAGGCGTTGCGCGCCGCGCAGGATTCAACTGTGCCGGCAAGACGTTAAGAGAGGGTTTACCATAATGCTCGGTATATGAGTGAATTCGTCAGCAGGGCTGACCCGTCTGCCCGAATGTCACGATAGGACAGCATTTGCCGCCCACTTCCGCCGCAGTCGAACGCCATATTCGACTTTAGAAGAACACTGGGGAAAGCAAAAGGATAACGACATGACTACGATCACCAAAACGGAGCAGCGCCAAGACTCCCGCCGGAAAAGCCAGGAGCTCGATCGCCGCTACGGCAAGATCGGCATTTCCGCGGTGGCTGCCGCACTGTGCTCGCAGGGCGAGCGTCCGGACGAGACCGAGAACCGGCACACCGCCTATTACTACGAGCGCGACTAGGCTCTCACGTCATCCGAGTTTCGGCTTAAAGCGCGCGGTCCAATCCCGCGCGCTTCGCCATGTGTGGCGCGCGCGATTTAAGAGTTGCTCGTTTTAAGGCTTTGCCGAATTAAGTCATTGTCGATTTAAGTCTTGCCGATGTCATAGGGCCGGGCCATGACAGAGCGGCACACCACAGAAGACGTCCCGCATGCTTTCG
>Ga0265314_10004432_pt1 | contig 13029 bp, 7 predicted proteins | sample 4126metaG_FD_203106 | JGI IMG/M metagenome (GOLD analysis project Ga0265314, IMG submission 203106) | Rhizosphere microbial communities from Carex aquatilis grown in University of Washington, Seatle, WA, United States - 4-1-26 metaG | ecosystem: Host-associated > Plants > Roots > Rhizosphere >... | reverse complement strand
TTTTCGCGCTCGTAGGCGCTGGCGTGACTGTAATGCTCGTGGCTATTGGCAGCGCTCTCGCTGGAACTTGGCTATACGGATTCCTAAGGCCGAAGCTTCCCCACTGATGTGGTGTGTTTGGGGGGGGGAACTCTGAGCCTGGCCGAATTCTTCCACGCTGACGCACTTGCCTGGGGAAGCATAATATACTATTATGTCAATAGACATACTTATATTGTGGAGTTCTAAAGTGCTTGTGAGCCGTCATCGCGTTCAACTTCGCTGTCGATGGACACCTGTCTTCATTTCCTTCCAGTTGTCTTGAATGTTTTTCAACCGCAATGGACTTGGCAGCTCCCGGATATCTGGCATGAAGCCACCACTGTTTCTACCGTTCCTCATAGTTGCGCTATTCATCTGCGTGACGGTTGCGCAGAATGGCGCGTCGCCAGAAGAGGCGGCGCGAAAACCGGTTCGGGTTCTGCTCGTCGTCGCTCATCCGGACGACGAATACGAAATGGCTGGCACCGTGTACCGAATCAGCAGAGAACTGTCAGGGACTGTCGATCAGGTGATTATCACCGACGGGGAAGCAGGCTACCGCTATTCTTCGCTGGCCGTTCCCTACTACGGTATCGACCTGACGAATGAAGCAGTCGGCAGGGCACGACTGCCCCGCATCCGCAGGGAGGAGGCGCGACGCGCCGGAAGAATCCTAGGCATTCAGCACCAGTGGTTCCTGAACGAGAGAGACGACCAGTTTACGCTTGATGCCGGTGACTCCCTCCACCGGAGTTGGCACGAAGAGCGAATCCTGCAGGTTCTGCAGCAGCGATTGAGCAAGAAACGTTACGATTTCGTTTTCGTACTGCTCCCATCAGACCGGACTCATGGAGAACACAAAGCGGCTTCAATTCTTGCTTTAGAAGCCGTTGAAAAGCTTCCGGCAGGCCAGCGTCCGATCATACTGGGCGCGCAAGCGGGCGGCGGCGATCCGGCGCTTTACACGCCTTTGCAGGGATACTCGCTTACGGCTACAGATTCAGCCGAACCGCAATTTCAGTTTGATCGCGACACTCGCTTCGGTTACCAGAAATCCCTCTCTTATCAGATCGTCGTGGACTGGGTCATCGCGGAACACAAGTCGCAGGGTCTGTTCCAAACCAAATGCCAGCAAGATCGGTTTGAGAATTTCTGGCTGTTCACCGTAAACAGAGGTTCAGCGGCCGGCGAGGCGAAGTCGCTGTTTGCCGCGATTACACCAAGGCCGGAAGGCGCCAAGGAGTCTCGAATTGCAGAAACTTCCAAGCGACATTAGCTGGAAGCGGTGATCACAGATTTCCCGAGCAGGAGCCCACAACCAAGAGCCTGAGGGAAGGATGACTGTCATGCACACTGAACAAATACAAGGTAAAACCGACATTGAATGGGTCCACGAGATCGGCAGCCACGTTGCCGCCGGCGACACTTTAGACGAGGCCCTTGCTGTCACGGTGAGTTTTGCCGTTGCCCTGGTAAATTGCGACTTCTGCTTCATCTATGTTCGGGACAGCGCAGAATTGGTGCTCTGGGTTTGGAAGCATTTGGACGGATCGATCGTCGAGCCTGCCAAGCTTCCCATCGATCAAGGTTACGCCGCTTCGCTGGCGCAACATCGGGTTCCAATCGCCATTTCCACAAACAGCCGTAAGCAGTCCGAGGCGAGGACTTTTAATCAATGGTCAGCCGATCCTGGCGAAACGTTTGTATCAGTACCATTGCTGGCTCGCAAGGAATTGGTGGGCGCCATCGACTTGCGGCATCGCCAGCCTCGCCGATACAGCCTCCGAGAAGTCAAACTGCTCTCGACCGTAGGGCGTCTGTTGGGTGCCGATATCGGCATCTCGCGCCTGGAGAGCCAGAATTCTAACGTGGTGTTGGAACTGGAAACCAGGAAGTTGGTGGAACGCGGGAAAGGCATCCTGCAACGCGACCTTGGTCTGAGCGAAGAGGAGGCCTACTCGAGGTTGCAACGCCAGAGCCGGCAAAAACGCAAGTCCATGAAGGAAATTGCCCAAGCAATCATTCTTGGAGATGAGTTCAGACGCAGCGCGATAACTGATCTGGCACTGGCGTGGCGGAAGTCAAGCTCTGCAGGCACGGCACCGCTTGAGGATTGTTGAGTGCAACCAGTGCGCTGTTGGTTCTTCCTCGACATTTTGGGAAGGTTCTTGGATTTCTGAGAATGGCTCGCTGGGGCAAAAGGTCGACGATCCGGGAAGAATCGCCTGTCCTAAGGCAATTGTCAGGATCGGGAGGTTTCTTCCTTTCGCGATATTCGGCATGAACTCTGGGTAGGTTTGGCGTTGGCGTTGAGGCTGGAGCTTTGGACTCAAACGCCGTCCGCTAATCCAGACCTCATACTTTGCTCAAATGTGAAGTCAACCAGTGCTTGGACATCATTTCCGCTGCCAACGGCCAGCATCATCACAACACCGCTGTAAAAGCGAGCCGTGCGTATCGAAGACTGGAACTGGTTCTCATCGCCGGTTCGATTTCTATCCTCATTCTGAGAGGGTTTTACTCATACCGAAGGTGCTAAACGCGGAACGACTAAAGACTCAAGTACAGAACCGCGGAGGCCACGCGAGGGCGGTTTTCCTGAGTCGGCGTTTGACAGTTGCTGGCCGTCCAATTTCGCTGCACCTCCGATTTGCTGGAAAGCACGGGTTCGGGCGGCTAGAACATCCCGCCGAGCGCAGCCCAAGAGGACAGAGCAATCCTGATCGGAGTAGCGTTCCAGCACCGATAGCACGTAGACAAAGCGCTCGAACGACCCGAGCTCCAAAATCGCGGCGATCTCTTCCCGTTCCGCTGGTGGCGCTTTAGCATCGCTGTTGAGTGAGGCGCAATTCGAACGCTCGGTAGTCTCCGCTGGCCGCGGGTTGATGGCTCGTACGGCATTCTGGATGATCGCCCGCCGAGCCCAGGAGCGTGCCCATTCCTTGAAAACTGGATTGCCCTTCATGGAATCCTCCAGCCCAGAGACAAAGCATTGCTCTGCTTTCTCCCGATCTCCAGTCAACAGGAACGACAAGAGGTAGAAGCCGCCCATCTCTTGGTGGAAGATTCGGCAGAAATCATCGCTACTCGCGTAAGGTGTGGACTTGGCGGTTTGTGTGGCTTCGGGCATATTCACCCCCTGGCGGTTATGCTGTTGCGAGAACACGATTGCGGTTGGTCATTACGCCTCGCAGCTTGCCGTGGCAGTTCCGGGCAAGTTGTTTCAGCGCGTGTCTTTTTCGTTTTTCTCGTCTGTTCCCTCATGTAGACGATTGGGCACGAGAAATATTTTAGGCAGAAGGAAGAGATCGCATATGTAACCAGCACTCGACGGAATTCAGCGGCGGCCGCTCTCGTCTTATACGATAAAAGCAATCTTCCTAGAATATTGTGGCTTGCATATTCGTCTGCAAAGGCAGATAGACGAGGCGGTGAGAAGGCAGTGGATGATGGTGCGATAAGACCAGCGAATGTCTGAGGCGATCGAGCCCGAGATGCCGCGGTTGCGCGACTTCATTCGTAAACGATTGGCCGGCCAGAGCAACGCAGAGGTCGTCCTATATAGGAGGTCTTCTAAATGCCGGTGGCGCTCTCTGGTTACGCAGCCGCCTCTTCCGGTTCGGGGAGTACACCTTCCGATTCCAAAACGTTTTCTGAAGCCGGCACTCGCGTTTTCGCCACCAGCATGTAGATGGACGGCACGATGAAGAGCGTAAATGCTGTCCCGATGATCATGCCGCTCACCAACATGATGCCGATACTGTTTCGAGCTCCAGCCCCGGGACCTTTGGCCAGTACCAGCGGAAAGTGACCAATGACAGTTGCGGCAGTCGTCATCAGGATTGGCCGCAACCGCGTGCCGGCCGCCTCTATGATCGCGGCTAGCTTGCTGATGCCCCTTTCTTGCAGTTCGTTGGCAAACTCCACAATAAGGATGCCATTTTTCGACACTAGGCCGACCAAAGTGATCAAGCCGACCTGGCTATAGATGTTGAGTGTAGTCAAACCGAGGAACGAAAACAGCAGGGCTCCAGAAATCGCCAGCGGCACCGACCCGGCGAGAATGATAAAAGGATCGCGGAAGCTCTCGAACTGTGCTGCCAGCACGAGGTAGATGAGGATTCCCGACAATAGGAAGGTACCGAGAAACTTGCTGCCTTCGACCCGGAGCTGGCGGGACTCGCCCGCGTAGTCGACCGTGAACCCCTGCGGGAGGATGGCCTTAGCCTCGTCTTCCAGCATTTTCAGCGCCTTGTCCAGCGGCACGCCGGGCGGGATCACTCCCTGGATGCGCACCGCGTTGAGCTGCTGAAACTTTTTCAGCTCGCGCGGCTCGGTTGTAGTGCGCAAGCTCGCAAAAGTGGACAAGGGCACAAGCTTATTCTGCGATCCGGTGACGTAGATCTGCGAAAGTTGGTCAGGCGTCAAACGTTCCGCCCGCTTGACCTGCGGAATAACCTTGTAACTTCGTCCTTGAATGCTGAAGCGATTGACGTAGTTCCCGCCGAGCAAGGTGGAAAGATCCTGGCCTGCTTGGCTCAGGTCAACGCCTTGGGAGCGGAGCTTGTCGCGGTCGAAGACGACTTCAGCCTGCGGCTGGTCAAACTTCAGGTCAGAGTCGGCGTAGATGAACAGACCGCTGGCGAAGGCCTTCCCTACAAGCTGTTTGGCGAACTCGACAAGCTGCTGCGGCTCGGCCGGCGAGGCGATTACGAAATCAACCGGGAAGTTTCCGCCACCGGGCAAGGCAGGTGGGGTCAGCGGAATCACGCGGATGCCGGCAATCTTCGAGAGCGGTCCAGTGGATTCGAGAAGAAGTTGTTGCGCCGTCTTCTTCCGCTCGCTCCATGGCTTGGTCACCATGCCGCCGAAGCCGCCCGTCGGAGAAGTGATCTGGAAGATGCTTTCGCTCTCCGGGAAAGCATGATAGACGTCGTAGACTTGGTTTGTGTACAGGTTCGTCTGATCGATGGTCGAGTTCGGAGACGCCTGGATGACTCCGAAGACCACTCCCTGATCCTCGGCCGGAGCCAACTCCCGCTGCGAGAACATGTAGAACGGAATCACCAGCAGAGCGACAATCGCCCACAGCGTGAGAATCACGGGCCGGTAGCGGAGCGTCCCGGCGAGGCTTTGCGTGTACCATTCGCGCACGCGCTCGAAATGGCGATTGATCATACCGGCGAAGCCGTGCTCCGTGGCTCCCGCACGCAGCAACCTCGATCCCATCATTGGAGAAAGGGTCAGGGCAACGATTCCAGACACGATGACGGCGCCCGCCAGAGTGAATGCGAATTCACGAAACAGCGCCCCGGTTAAGCCTCCCTGAATACCAATGGGCGCATACACTGCGGCGAGAGTGATGGTCATCGAGATGATCGGGCCCACCAACTCGCGGGCGGCAAGGAGAGCCGCCTGGAGTGGAGGACTGCCCATATGAATGTGCCGTTCGACATTCTCCACCATGACGATGGCGTCATCCACCACCAGGCCGACCGAGAGCACAATCGCAAGCAAGGTCAACAAGTTGATGGTGAATCCTGCCACGAGCATCAGGAATACGGCGCCAATGAGGGAGATCGGGATGGCGACGACCGGGATCAGGACAGACCGGAACGTACCCAGGAAAAGAAAGATGACCACGATGACGATGAGGAGCGTCTCGGTGAGAGTCCTGAGCACCTCATTAATGGCGTCTTGGATATAGGCGGTCGAATCGTAGGGGATGCCGACCTTCATGCCAGCGGGGAGCTGAGCTTGAATCTCGGGGATCGCTTCGCGGACATGCTTGATCACTTCCAGCGAATTGGCGGTCGGGAGCACCCAGACTCCCATGAAGGTTGCACCCTCGCCGTTGAAACGTACTTCGGAGTCATAGTCCTGGGCACCGAGCACCACATCGGCGATCTCGCCCAAGCGGACGACAACTCCGTTGTCCTGTTTCACTACGAGCTGGCGAAATTCCTCCGCCGTGCTCAGGTTAGTGTTGGCGATGAGGTTCACCGAAACCATCGAGCCCTTGGTGCTTCCGAGCGCTGAGAGGTAATTATTTTTCGCCAATGCGTCGTGGACGGCGGCGGGAGAAATGCCGAGCGCCGCCATCTTGTCGGGCTTCAGCCAGATTCGCATTGCGAAAGTGCGGTCCCCGAGAATGTCGGCGCGCTGAACTCCACTGATCGCGCTCAGCTTGGGCTGAACGACTCGCGTCAGATAATCGGTAATCTGGTTCTGATCGAGGTCGGCGGAGGAAAAGCCCAGGTACATGGACGCAAACTGGTTGTCCGCCGTTTCCAGATCGATGACAGGCGCCTGAGAATCCGGAGGCAGATCGTTACGAACCTGGGCCACTTTCGCTTGAATTTGCGTGAGCGCCGCGTTGGTATCGTAGTTAAGTTTCAGGTGCACAGTAATCGTGCTGAGCCCCTGGGCGCTCGACGACTCCATGTAGTCGATGCCGTCGGCGCTGGCGATAACACGCTCCAGCGGAGTGGTGATGAATCCGCGAACCAGGTCCGCGTTTGCGCCCACATAAACCGTCGAGATCTGAACCACCGCGATGTCGCTGCGCGGGTACTGCCGCACGCTCAGAGAGCGGATCGCCTGCAGGCCCGCGATCAGGATGACGAGACTGACGACAATGGCAAGGACCGGCCGCTTGATAAAGAGGTCAGTGAACTTCATTTCTCTGTCCTTTTCCTTTAGTTATCCTTCTTTAGCTTTCTTGGTTTAGCTATCTTCGGGTTTGGGAGCCGGATTGTTTCCAGGCTGGACTTTGTTGTTCACCTGGACGGCGGCGCCGTTGCGCAACTTGAACACGCCCGACGTCACGACTTCATCGCCGGGGTTCACACCGGAGATGACGGCGACCTGGTCTCCACGCGAGCCTTCGATTTTGACGAACTGTTGACGCACTCCGCGATAGGTCTTGCCTTTTGGGTCCTTGAGATCGGTGATGACGAAAACCGAATCTCCGTAGGGGGCGTAACTGATCGCCGATGCCGGCAGCGTAATCACCGTGCGGCTTGCGCCCACACCCACATCGACTTGTACGAACATGCCGGGGCGCAGTTTCCCTTCCGGATTAGCGAGGGTCGCCTGCACCTGAATGTTCCGCGTGGTTTCATCGACTACCGAGTCGAGAGCCGTGACGCGGCCCATGAACACCTGGCCTTCAATATCTTCCGAGGTGACGCGCAGACCGCCCCCAACTCGAACTTGCCGCGCAGACTGCTGGGGCACGCCGAAGTCCACATAAATGGGAGTGAGAGACTGCAGCGGAACCACCGCGCTGCCGGCGGGCAGATACTGCCCAAGGTTGATTTTGCGGAGGCCGAGGACGCCTGAAAACGGCGCGCGAATCGTCTTGCGCTCAATGGTCGCGCGGATCTCGGCCACATTCGCCTCCGTGGCCTTTTGCTGGGCTAGGGCCTGGTCGTAATCCATCTTCGAAATGACGCCCGCGTTCACCAGCTTCTGCATGCGGTCGTAGTTCACGCGCGCCAGATCGCGCTGGGCTTCGAGCGCGGCCAGTTGGGCTCGCTCCTGCCGCGTATCAAGCTCGACGAGCAGATCTCCCGCACGCACGGATTGTCCCGACTCAAAGTCGATTCGTTCGACGATGCCGGGCAGGTCCGCGCTCACTGTGACACCATGGACGGCTTCCATGGTACCGATTACGCCCATCGTTGCCGGCCACTGCTCACGCCGCGCCACAATACTGGTGACAGCTTCCGGTGGTGGTTGAAACGAGGCGCCGACCCGTATGGCCGACTCGACTTGCTTGAACTTTACAAAGCCCAACGCCCCGATGACCACTACCATCACCGCCAGCGTCAAGACCATTCTCTTTACCATACTTCCCCCTTCAAGTTGGGAGCGGAGCGTCGGGTATCCACGGGGTAGCGCCGCTAAGGAGTAACGCGTAACGCCTTTTGCCGTCCTCACGTCAGCGTCTCTCAAGTGCGCCCGTGAGCCGCGACATCAGGGTCGCGTCTGCTATAGGGCAAACAAGTTTGCCTATTTCACGAACCGGAGTTCACCCGGAAACTACCACCCCACATTGCAAACTATTGTTAGACTTCGATTCGCGGCGAGTGCGAAAGGATTCGAACTATCGTCGCCCACCCGCTGTTTTTTTTCACAAAACATTACCGCTTTGTGAACGTCAGCGACATCGCCGAGCTCTTGCAAAACGCAAAGCCCAGCGGCCCCCGAACTCTTCCGGTCAGACGGCCTCCTAATTGGATATCTGGAGACTCAGCCCCCTCGTGCGAGTAAATGGCATTGCTCCGGCGACGGCAGTCGATCTAGCGAAGGTATGCCTCGCTCAGGCCACCATCGATGGGAATCACATGACCTGTGTCTTTGCGCTCTGGTCCCCCGAGAGCCACACGATCGCGCTTGCGCAATCCTGTGGAAGTACAGGCTTCTTCGTGAGAGCACGTTGCGCGTGGAAATCCGCTAGTCTGGGCGTAGCTCCTCGCTCGATTCACTCTCTACGTACTTGATTTTGTACTTTCCGAGGGGCTGGATTACGCGATCACGGGGAAACTTGAGCCAGCGAGAATCGATGTGCTTCTCGAACACACGACGATTGGCTTGTGTCGTTAGAAAAAAAGCCGCAAAGGTCTCAGGAAACAGCATGAGAAAGATCCAAGATTTTGTATTCTAAAGGCAAATTCGCCCTGCCCCGGGGACGGCGCGTACCAGGTCTAGGTCGCCCTATGTGCGGCTGTCCAGCCTCCGGGCGACAAGTCAGGCTCTTCTCGACGCACTGGACGGGAAAGCACTGCCGGCCCTACACAGCGCCGAGGAGTGCGCCGGTAATCGCGGCATTCGTATCTGTGTCACCGCGCATGACGGGTGAGCCACCATCGCGATGAGGACTGTGGTCACGGCGTGGCCATGCGCGCGCTGGCTCATAATGCCGTAAACCGGCATGGGAGCAGTCGGCTGGATGACGATCATCCCGTCGAGGATCAGGTCCCAAAGGCCAAGGGTGCAGCGGAGGCGGGGCCATTTGCTGTGGAGACGGTTTGAGAGTCTGCCATGCTGTTCCGTTGAAGCCGGGGGACGAGTTTCGAACTCGCCCCCGCGCCGTCGAGGCGCGCTACCTCCAAGCTGCGTGAGCCAATACGAATGGCCGTTATTGACAAAATTTGCTCCATTCTAATACATTTATGCACGTTATGTATATTATTATGTTCGTTCTGGTTCGAAACATAGGACTTTTTGCGCTCAAGCGGGGAGGTATCATTTGATCAAGAAAGAAGCGGGCAAGAAGACACGCAACATCGCCGGTGGTCGGCCTAACCCGACAAATCAGACTGCTTTTTGGTTTTTTTCTTGGCCGAGTATCGTGCTTCGAGTGCTTGCCATTTTCCTGTCCGTGCGTTTCGCTTGTGCCGCCGACGCCACGCTCAAGAATGACAGCCTGCTGGTAACCGTCGTTGCTCGTGATGGTTCCTACTCGATTGCGACAAAAGCAAACTCGGCTCCGATCCTTCGGGCGAGAGTGGCTGCGCAGGCTAACCATCGCTGGATCGAGTCAACCGACTATCCCCAGCATCAAGTTTTCGAGTCCACCTTCGAAGACACGCTCGGTCGCGGTCACCAGGTCACCGTGGTCTCGAGCGGCCTCCTCGATCGCCCGGTTCTGAGCTATACGATCCGCACCTATGACAACCGGCCGTTCGGCGACATTCAGGTTGCGGTCCAGAATCACACGGGAAAGACTTTGTCGGTTGAAGCCATCCGCTGTGCCGAGGCCACCGGCGAGCCCATCCTGAATCTCCAGGGCAAAGAGAGCTCAGATCGTGTGTTGTCCGACAGCTTTAGTGAAGATTGGCCGCCGATGCGCATTTACGACTTAGGCCGGGCGCCGAATGGCATGCATCGGGCTGTGGGCAGCCAACTCGTGTACAACCAACAGAGCACAGAAAGTTTGTTCATCGGCGCTCTTTCGTCGGATCGTTTCCTTACGATCATGCACTTGCAAACGCAAGCGGGATCCGACGGCCCGACGATCAGCGGCTTCACGGTTGACTCCACTGGTACGACCGAGATTCAGGCTACCGATGAGGAGTCGGGACTGCACGGAGCCGTTGCCGAGAATCTCATCGAACTAAGCCTGCCTCTCGTCAACGGCGAGAACATGACTTCCGATCGGTTGATGTTTGCAGCAGGAACCGACTACCTCGCGCAATTGGAAAACTATGGAGCCGCCATTCGCGAACTGCACCACAGCCGCATTGCTGAAGGCAACATGCTCGGATGGTGGAGCTGGACTGCCTTCTACATGAAGATCACTGAGGGCAACGCTCTCACTAATGCGCTCTGGCTCAAGCAGCACTTGAAACCCCTGGGGTATGACTATTTTCACTTCGACTTGGGATACGGTTACGCACGTAACGAATACACAACCCCGAATGCTTCCGCGTTTCCTCACGGAATGTGGTCTCTCACCAACCGCATTTCCAGGCTGGGACTGAACGTTGGTGTTTGGACCGCTCCTTTCGAGGTAGGCGGACGCAGTTGGGTTTATGAGCACCACAAAGACTGGCTCGTCGAAAACAAGGGGGGCAAGCCCATCCAGATCACGACTGCGGAAGAGATGCCCACAGAACCCGTGTTTGTGTTGGACGCAACCAACCCTGGCGCACAGGAATATCTGCGTCAGACCTACCGCACCATAGCCAGAGACTGGGGGGCCGGGTACATCAAGCTCGACTTCATGGACAACACCGCGATTGAGGGCCGTTATTTTCGGCCGAACACCACTGCGCTCGAGGCGCAGCGGATTGGGCTGGAAGTTATCCGCAAAGCGGTTGGCGAGAACGTGTTATTAGACAAAGATGGCAGTCCGATGCTGAACCCGGTCGGCTTGGTCGACGAAGGTCGCGTGTCCCAGGACACAGGCCACTTGTTTGCGCGCAGTAAGGAAGCCGCCCCTGGTATAGCCGCCCGTTTTTACATGCATCGAAACTTTTTCATCAACGACCCTGACGCCTTTACGGTTTCTCGTCAACTGATGGAAGAACGCGAGATTCAGGCTCCCCTCACGTTAAGCGAGGCCGAGGTTTCGATCGCTCTATCCGCCGTCTCTGGAGGAATGTACGAAATCGGGGATGACCTGCCTACCGTGGGAGAAGACGCCGATCGGGCAGCTTTACTGAAGAATCCTGATCTACTGGAAATGGCGAAGCTAGGCCGCGCGTCGATCCCCATAGACCTTCTCACCTATCGTGCAGAAGATGAGCAGCCGAGCGTCTTTCTGGTGCGGGAAGATCAGCGGCAATCCATCTTGGCCGTATTCAACTGGACTGATCAGATCCGATCTCATGTGTTCCCACTGGGCCAGCTGAATCTGCACGCAGGGCGTGGTTATGAATTGCATGATGTCTTCGAACCTGAGAATCGCATGTCGGTCGACGGCGATTCCATTCGGCTGGAACAAGCCTCCCACTCCGTCAAGCTAATCAAGATCATTGATACCTCGGTCCCCGCGGCGGCTCCTTCTGCGAACTTGCAGGCGCCCGATCGCGCCAAGGTCGGTGAAGAGATCGAATTTGTCAGTACGGCGGCTTCCGACGGAGTGCCGGCGCTCGCATATCATTGGGATTTCGGCGACGGCACCACCGATGAGGGCAGACACGTGACCCACGCCTATACCACCGCCGGAACACATACGGTTCGGCTGGTTGTTGACGGGGTCGACGCAATTCCTATGGAAAAAGTTGTAACCGTTGTGGTGAGTGGCGCAGTCGTGCTTTTGCCTCCCACCCGCTACCAGGGAAACGACTAGAAATCGCCTTGCCCCGTCGCGGCGGGCGGTGAACTCGACGCACGGCGACCGACTTCTCTTTGTCTTTAGATCTTTAATCTCTGCGATCTTTGCGAAAGGAGCGAACGCACACTGGGTGCAACCGCCCCACAATAGACCAAAGCGGTGGCAAGTCGAGGTCGCCAAAATATGGCAGTTGACAAAAGCTATGAAACGAAAGTAAAAGTAATAGTTCGTAATTTTGCATCGGAAGCTTAAACTTCACACCCGAACTTTCGCCCCGGACCACTTGCGAACATTCGGGCTTAGCATCGAGGAGCCTCGCCATGTCTACCCGTTTCTCTCGTTTACAGATTCTGTCGGCCTTCGTCGTTCTTATGTTCCTGGCGCTGGCCACACCGCTATGGGCGCAAAAAGATGCCGGAGCCATTGTAGGTCTGGTGCGCGACGCCAGCGGCGCGGTGGTGACGGGTGCCAAGGTCACGGTGACCGACGTTGATCGCGGCATTGAGCTGACCCTGTCGACCAATGAGGCGGGAGAGTATGTCGCCAGCCCGCTCAGGATCGGGCGCTACAGTGTCAGTGTCGAGAAGGAGGGATTCAAGAAGGCCGTTGCGGGCCCGGTGCAGGTGAACATCCAGGATCGCGTCAACGTGGACCTGAAGCTTGAGCCCGGCATGGCAACAGAAATCGTCATGGTCACCGGCCAACGTCCGCAACTCGAAACCGAGACCTCCGAACTGGGCGAGGTGGTAGACAGCAAGCGCATCAACTCGCTTCCCTTAAACGGACGCAACTACGCCCAACTCGCTCTCCTCGGCGTCGGCATCGCCGCCGCCGAGCCCGGGTCGCGTGTCGAAACCACTTACGGGTTCAGCGCCAACGGCGCCCGTTCTCTGCAAAACAACTTCCTGCTCGACGGCATCGACAACAATGCGAACCTGGGCGACGTCCTCAACGGCTCCGCTTACGTGGTTCAGCCTGCAGTGGATGCCATCGCCGAGTTCAAGGTCGAGACCAATGCCTACAGCGCTGAATTCGGCCGTGGCAACGGCGCCATCATGAACGCGGTCATCAAGTCTGGCACCAACCAGATTCACGGCGACGTGTGGGAGTTTCTGCGCAACGAAAAATTCGACGCTACCAACGCCTTTGACCAATTCGGTCAACAGCCTTACAAGCAGAACCAGTTCGGCGTTACGCTGGGCGGGCCCATCGTCAAGAAC
>Ga0265314_10004429_pt1 | contig 13034 bp, 8 predicted proteins | sample 4126metaG_FD_203106 | JGI IMG/M metagenome (GOLD analysis project Ga0265314, IMG submission 203106) | Rhizosphere microbial communities from Carex aquatilis grown in University of Washington, Seatle, WA, United States - 4-1-26 metaG | ecosystem: Host-associated > Plants > Roots > Rhizosphere >... | reverse complement strand
CCCAGCCCCAAATAACCGCCGCCCCACCCCCCCCCCCGACGCAAAAACGCAGAACCCACGGCTCGCACCGTGGGTTCTTTTTTTTCTGGAAACCGCAAACATCCGCTCACATCTGATGCGCCGGCTTCGGCAAATCCCCATGAATCTTCTGCTGCTGGCTCTGCTTCCCATCAAACGAAAACAGCATCATGTCATCATCAATCCGCGCCTGCAGATGCACCGGCCGCGTCCAGATCTGATGCAGCGCCTTGAGTGTCTCCACCGCATACTTGATCTCAATATCCAGCCCATTGTGCTTCTGAGCCAGATAAAGCTCGCCCGCGTTCCGATAATTCGCATCCACCACATAAATATACGGCTGCCCCATGTTCGTCAGCCGATACAGCATCGCCTCCTTGATCCGCTTGTGATCCCGCGAAACAATCCGCATCTGTCCCGTATGCGGATCGCGCCGATATTGATACAGCTTCAGCCGGTCCACCATTTCCTCGGTCAGAAACTCATCGATGAAATTGACATCGTTGTAAATCCGCCGCACCTCGAAAATCTTCTTCCGCCCCTCGCCCAGGTTCTTTTCCCACCGGTCCCGCCCGCCCAGCGTGTCGAGTTCCTCGTATTCCTTCCCGAACCGCCCGCGATTCCACCGGTCCTCAATGTCCCGGAAAATCTCCACGCCGATCTTGTACGGATTGAAATTCCCCGGCGGCATATGCACGGTGCCGCTGTGATGATCCGCATAATCAATAATTTCCGACGCATCGAGGTAATGCTTCGTCATGATCGTTGAATGCCAGTACGTCGCCCACCCCTCATTCATCACCTTGGTCATCCCCTGCGGCGCAAAGTAATACGATTCATCCCGCACAATCGACAGCACATCCTGCTGCCAGGGCTCCAGCGGCGCATGCTCCAGCATAAACAGCAGCACATCCCGCACTGGTTCGGTCGGAATAATTTTTCGCCGCTTCTCCTGCTCGTTCTTCAGCCGCAGCCGTTCCTCCTCGATGAGCTTCCGCGGGTTGATGAACCGCTCCATGTATCCCTTCGACGCAAACCGCGTGATCTGGTCCTCCATCTCCGCCGCCGCGGTCACATCCCGCATCGGCTCGTCCGGCGCGGCCCGCTTCAAGAACGGCGAATGCGGGTCGATCAGATGCTCCAGCGACAGACACGTATCCAGAAACCGCTCCACCCGCTCCTGCCCGAATCGCTCCGAATGCTTCCGCACCCGCGTCGCATGGTTTGCCATCCCGTCCATCATTTTGCGGTCGGTCTTGGAGAACCAAAGATTGTTCTTGAAAAAATCGCAGTGCGCATACACATGCGCCATCACCAGTTTCTGATCCGTGATCGAATTCGACCGCTGCAGGTACGCATAGCACGGATCATTGTTGATCACCATTTCATAAATCCGCCCCAGCCCATAATTATGCTGCTTGCTCATCCGCTCATATTCCATCCCGAAGCGCCAGTGCGGATAGCGCACCGGGAACCCCCCATACGACGCGATCTGGTTGATCTGGTCGTACTCCAGCATCTCAAAAATGGTTTCAAAAAAATCCAGGCCATAGGATTTGGCCGTCGCCCGAATCTGTTCATTCGCCGAGGCAAGTTCGGGCGGCAATTCAGTCGATTTGCGGGCACTGCTGCTGAGCATGGACACTTCCCAAAGGCCGCCGTTCCGGGGGGCAATCCAGGGAACCCGCCGCGGCCACCGCACGGCTTCCCTCCCTAATCATACCTGCCTATCGCCTCCCCGCCGGAAAAAAGTTCAGCTTCTCTTATCCACCGGAGCGAAATCACCACCGAATCGGTCAAAACCCAAGTCCAATCCAGAGGATTTTCGGCCCTTCGAGGTTCGCTCGCCCACAAAGTCCGAATTCTCGCCAGGAGAACCCACCGCCATCGGAAGCCCAACGCCCGAGCTCCCTCCATGAATCATTCCTCGCAATCCCCACCGGCGCGAAATTGGACGATGGGTATTCCCAATCCAGCCGACCCCAGGCCAACTCCCACGCGGATCAACCAACCCATGCGAACCCGCCAACATCGCCTCCTTTGACCAGGCGCCGAGTATCACCGTGTTCCACTCGTCCGGCAAAACCGTTGTCGGCACCACTGGGATGCTACCGCCACTTTGCGGAACAATGATCGTCACGCTCGACATCTGCTCAATCTCCGCCCCGCCAAAAACAGGCGAATACGTGCCCCCCAGGTCGATCGAAATCGACCCGCTCGCCGTCGCCTGATACTGCGTCGTATCCCCGTATTCCATAGCGATGGTATCCGCCGTCGTCGTCACGGCTTTTGAAAACGCAATATCGACGCTGGCCGGAATGGCGGCAACCTGAACATTGACCGTGAACGGTGTGTTCGGAGTCGGATCGTCAGCGCCCGCATTTCCCGCAAGACCCGAACCGCTGTCGCTCGCAAACCGCGCATCAGAATCAATCGAGCCGTCCGGCGTCCCTCCAGCCAACCCGCTCGGAAGGTAAAACCCTCCACTAATCGGGTAATTGGCGGCGTTGGTGAAATAATCCTGAGTCGCGTCGAGCCAATACAATCCGGCATACGCGCCCGTCGTCGGATCCAGAAGCTGCGCGCCTGCATACTGCTGCCTTTCGGCGGATACATTCGCTCCCGCCGGCGTTCGCGCCGGCGGCGACAATGCATCAATCAACGGCCCTACGTCATAGAACGAGGGAACGCTGCGCGTGTCGCTGTGCACAATTTCCATATTGCTCCCGGGATCCACGACCAACGCCGACAGATCCAGCGCCGTCGCCCCAATCCGAGGGTCCAGGCCCGTCGGCGGCGTGTCCCATTTCGCGGTCGCCACCGCACTCGCCGTCGCATGGTCATCCGTTCTGTCCGTCCACGTCCGACCGCTCGCGCTTAGATCCAGCCCCTGACCTACGGAATGAGAGGTAATCGCGCTTAAGGTCCACTGCACGTCGAGCCAAAGTTGCGTTCCGTCTCCCACCGGATCGAAATCACCCACCACATGCATCGTTCTCAAATCCGGCGAAATCGAAACGCTGATTCCGGGTGGCGGTTCCTCCGACACATTCATCGAACCGCCAAGATAACTTCCATCGGGGCCGGAGAAGCTTACAGAGAGTAAATAATCCGTGTAGGAAGGCGGTGCCCCCAACGCCCCGCCAATCTGCTGAAAATCGAACCAGATATGCGTCTGAATTCCCGTCACAGAATCAGTGGATTCAAAGTGCGAGTCACCGTCAACAAGGTACCCAACGGAAGTCACCGGAAAGGGCACCGCCAACGTCGCCCCCACCGCCGACAGCATCTCCCGCCGCTCCAGCATCTCACAGACAGCCAGGCCAAACCCACACCGCACCCCCCGCCCACCTCTTCGGAATCCATTCCGCATCGCTCGTGACTCCCTAACGTTGCCATTCTCTCAGTGAAGCTCTTACGACAGCTTTTCGCCTTACACAGAGTCCGACGCCTATCGGTTCATCCCCGCCCTTAACCTGCCCAGGCGTGCAGCCATCAATGCAGTCCTCTCCTGGCCACGATAAGTCCAGTGACGCCCCCACTCCGGCATGCCAAATGGATCGCCCAATCCATCGCCACGGGACGGAAAGCGCTCTCCCTGTCCGGGCCCAATGAACCCATGCGCATCCGCAAGTCCGGCCTGCATTCCCGAAAGTGCCGAAATCTCGCCCCACTCCCGCGCCGACACCGGCGAAGCTGGTCCCCACTGCGATCCGCCGCTGCCCTCCGGCGTTATCACGTCAACATCGAACATCGTCTCCACATGGCCATTTGCCATCGATAGCGGCGCGGACCCGTCGCCGAGAGTGAGCGATCCCGTGACCGTCGCATCGTACGCAGCAATTTCCTGATACCCCGTCGAAACCGAGCCCTCGCTCGTCATGACGCTCTTATAAAACGTCTCCTTCAACGAACTCGGAATCGCCGCAAGGCTAATGCTCATGGTAAACGGCGTGGTCGCAAAGGGATCCGCCGCCCCAGCATTCGTCGCGAGCCCCGATCCGCTGCCATTTGCGCGCATCGCCGATCCGTCGATCGTCCCCGTCGCGCCGCCCTGCAGGCCCGTATTGAGATAGAAGCCCATACCTGTCGAAAATGACTTCGCCAGCGATGGCGAATCCAGTTCTCCCAACAGAATCACGCCGCCCGCGAGAGCCCCACTTCCCGGATCGAACAGTTCTGCCCCTGCATCCGGTTCCTGCCGAAACGCGATATCACTGTTCGATGGTACGCGCGCCGGCGGTGAAAGCTGCGAAACCAACCCCGCAATATTGGCCGACGCCGGAATCTCCGCGGTCTGTCCTGTCGCATCCGAATACCCCTGACTCGTCGCCACACCGTCCCACGCCGGAAGCGCATTTCCAGGAAGCTCCGCCATCACCTCCTGGGGCAGTTGCACCCATTGCACCAATGCTGTCATCGAAGCGTCACCCTCACTCTCCGAGCTGGTCTCCAACGTCCGCTCACCGTTTTGCAGACTCAGCGAACTGTAATCGGAACGGCTTTGCACCGACGTTTGCACCCACTGGATGTCCACAAATATCGCCGCCGTGTTCGGAGTGTCTCCCGAGTACGAGTATCCGTAAAACGTCCCCGTCAACCGCATCTGGCTTTGATCCGCCGAGATAACCACCGTGTAGGAATCCGGTAATGTGGGGTTGTCCCCTGAAAAAGCGGCAATCGCCGTCCCGTCTGGCGCAGACATTCCAAACGAAAGAAGCATGAGATCAATATTGTTACCGGCGTTCAACGTGTCCGTATCCCGCTGAAATACCAACGACACCTGTGACTGAATCCCCGTCGCTGGATCGGTCGCGTTCAGTGTCATTTGGCCATCGGCGAAAGAATCCGTTCCGATGACCGGCCACGCCGCCGCCGACAGCATCTCCCGCCGCTCCAGCATCTCACAAATCGCCAACCCATATCGCCGCCGCATTCCCCGCCCGCTTTTCCGGAATCCATTCCGCATCGCCAGTGACTCCTTTCACCAATAACGCATCCATCCAATACTTTCGACCATCCCTTAAGTTTTTCATCATCTCCACCGCGAAAAAATCCCGCCTCACTCTTTATCAGAACTGAACGCCACGCTGCTTTAACCCTCACCCGCTCCCGCTATCCTCCTCGCATCAACACCTGGATCATCACTTCCGCTCCCTTCGTCAGAAGGGTCCGCGGTGCTTGGGAGTGACAGTTCATCATCCACAATTTGATCGCGGAGGCGATCTTCAGGGCCACGCCGTCCTGATCGCTGAACGTGCGCATTGGTTTTTTAACGGAACGCGTTTCCGCAGAGGGTGGTTGCGCGCCCGGCTCCAAGCAAAGGATTGTTATGCAAAAGTCCCGTGGTTTTACCCTGATCGAGCTCCTCGTCGTCGTCGGCGTCATCGCGATCCTCATCGCGATCCTCGTCCCCTCCCTCAGCAAGGCCCGCGCCGAAGCCCGCGCCGTCAAATGCGGCACAGGTATGCGCGCCGTCGGCCAGGGCGTCTCCATCTATCTCACCGCTTACGAAAACGTCTATCCCCCCTCCTACGTCTACCCCGACGCCTCCGGCGCCTGGGCGCTTGATAACCAGGTTCACCCCCCCGCCAACGGCTACATGCACTGGTCCTATTTCCTCTTCGGCGAGGTCAAAGACCAGCGCGCCTTCATGTGCCCGGAGTTTGAAAAGGGCGGCGTCCCGCGCACCAACCCCGGCCCCAACGGCGGCTACTGGATGGACGGCCAGGTTGACCAGAACGGCGCCTCAACGGCCAACAATGCCGTGGAAGACCGCCAGGCGCCGTTCGTCGCCTTTTCCGCCAATGCCGCGCTCATGCCCCGAAACAAATTCACCGAGAACGACCGCGATTCCGACCCCAGCACCGCCGGCGGCGACCGGCTCAACGGCTTCGTCCGCAACACCAGCCTGACCCACGCATCCTCCACCATCCTCGCCACGGAATTCAATTCCAACTGGAAAACCATCGCCCAGCCCCAGGGCGGAAAATTCAAGGCCCTCGGCCACCGCCCAATCATGCCCTTCGGCCTGCTCGGCTCGACAAACGAATTCTCCAACCCCCCGACCGCGCCTTTCACCAACGTCAGCGCCGCGTCCCTCATGGACAGTGCTTCACTCCAGTCGCAGGCCGCCGCCGATTACTCCCTGATCAACGACAACATCCAGCTCAACGCCGTCGGCCGCAATCATCCGGGTGTTTCCACTGCCGGCGGAAAAAGCATGGGCGGCTCCAGTAATTTTCTCTATGTCGATAGCCACGTGGAACGCAAATCCATCGTTACCGCGCTCGATGCCCGCGAATTCGGCAATCAGTTTTACTCCATTTCAGGCACCCAGACGGTCCGCTGATAGAGCTGGCCGGAGAGGAGAAATCAACCGGGAAACGCCGCTCCAAGGGTTCTGTGGGGATTGTTCAATCCGCCCTTGATGCCGGTGTTTACCCTGCCCGCGCGAATGTTTCTCGCGGCCCCTAGAAGGTTTGGAACAGGAGGTAATCCCATGTCGGTTCGATCCCACGCACCCCGCTGCCTCGCCATCGCGGCAGCACTGACCCTCGCCGCCGCTCAGGCCGCAAGGGCAGATTCATCCACCACAACCTCAAGTATCACCATCAGCGGCTCCACCGCGTTCAAGGGCTTCTTCCAGTCGCCCGGCTCCACCAATGACTACATCGACGTCAACGGCGACGGCATCTTCGACTTCAACGGAACCACCGGTGGCTCCGGCCCCACAGACCCCCCTCTCGTCCAGCAACTCGCGCCCAACGTCACCATTACCAACGGCTCCGTCGCCAGCTACCTGACTGGCGCCAACATCAATGGCGCCAGCAACGTCGCGCTCTGGAGCGTCCAATACCGCGGGGTCGGCTCGGTCAACGGGCTCAACGAGCTCGTCAACTACGCCCTCAACGGCGCCATTCCCAACACCCAGAACGCAGATCCCGGCTACCTCAATCGCACCCAGGTTTCCGCTGCCGGAACATCCTCGTTTACCGGTCCCGGCGGCTTCCCCATCGCTACGCCGATGAACTCCGTCGATGCGGCCGTCCTTGATGTCACCATCCCCTGGGGAGTCCAAGGCGTCGCCGGCTCCGCCGTATGGAACGCCAAGCCAACCCAGGCAGGCTACGGCACCAATGCCGCCCTCCCCATCAATGGCAGCAGCCAAACCAACCAGCTTGCCAGCCTTACCTCCGGCAACAAGTCACTGAATCTCAACACGGCCAGCCCGAATGGCAGCACCGTCTTCGGAACCCCCATGGCCTTCGCTCCGATTTCCATCGTCTCCAACCACGGCACCGGCCTCCAGAACGTCACCCAGACCCAGCTCCAGGTGCTCTACGTGACTGGCCGCATGCCCGATGGCACCAACCTCGTTGGGGCTACGCGCGACATCGGCTCCGGCACGCGCAACGGCGCCATGAACTCCATCAACGTCGACCCCTCCTTCGGCGTCGGCGAAAACATCGGTTCGATCACCACCAACGCCAATGTCCAGGCGGTCCTGGGCGCCAATTTCCAGCCCACCAACCTCGACGCCACCGGCACCATGGAAAAAGTCCTCACCAACGACCGCCTCGCCATCGGCTACATCTCAACCACCAACGGAAAGTCCGATCAGGCTTCGGGCGCCATTGAAACCCTGGGTGTCCAGTTCAACCTCGAAGGTGGCACCGACTTCGTCCGCCCAACCGCCTCCACGATCATCAACAATGACACCAACGGAGCGGCCGGCACTGGTTATCGCATCGGTGGCATCGAAACCTTCGCCACCGTCGGCGATCCACTCGCCACCGCCATCAACGCCAATTACCCGGCGATCAACGGCACCGATCCCCAGATGAGCAACCTCGCCGCCGCGGCCTACATCCGCAACATCTACGAAAGCGTTAAGAACTACACGGCGAATCCCAACGCCGTCACCAACACCTTCATGCCCGTGCAATCGCTCGTCAGCTCCAACTTCATCCCCATCGGTGGACTCACCGACGTCCAATCATCCTTCGATGGCACGTCGTGGGTGAGCAATTCGGCGCTCGCAAGCTCAGTTCACACCGCCGCCGCCGGCATCACCGGTCTTAACACCGGCGCGTATGGTTCAGGCTCGAACGCCAACGGGGCGGCGGCATACGGCCTCGTCCCGATCCGTCAAAATCTCACCAGCGGCACCTACTCCGATGGCCAGACCATCAGCTACCGATACTTTGACAACACCGGCGCCCTTTTCACCATCGCCGGCGGACAGAACCTCAACCAGCGCAACGCCATCGCCGGCGACTTCAACGGCGACGGCCAGCGCAACATCAATGACATCAACGACCTCGTCGGCGCCGCGATCAACACCCCCGCATGGGCGCAGGCGCATAACAGCGGCAACGGCGGCGCAGGTCTCGGCAACGCCGCCATCCCCGAAATCCTCGGCGACTTCAATGGCGACGGCAATTACGACAAGAGCGACGTCCGCTATTTCGCCGACGGCCTCGCCATCGATCCCGGCACCGGCCTCCTCAATCGCAAAACCGGTTTCACCATGGTTGACAACGCCGCCTCCGGTAACTTCTTTGCCACCACCCTGGCCACCCCGAAGACTTATGCGGCCGGCGATTCCCGCGGCGACATCGCAGGCTCCATCACCGGCCCCAGCGCCGGCGGCGCCCCCACCGGTTCCGACGGCACCATCAACGTCAAAGACATCGATTACGAAATGTCCCAGATCAAAGCCGCCACAGGGCAAACCTCCATCAAGCCCACCAGCGGCACCAATCCCAATCTCGACGTCAACGGCGCCTTTTCCACCCTGCTCACCCGCGGGGCCGCCAACCCCCTCGTCAACGTCCGCGCTGATCTCTCCGCCGACATGACCGGAGACCTTTCCATCAACAAGTCCGACCTCGATGAGCTCGTCCAAACCATCCTTGGCACCCAGTACGGCGACGCCAATCTCGACGGCAAAGTCACTGGCGCCGACTACACCAACTGGGCCGACAACTTCGGCAAGGCCGGTGGCTGGGCCGCCGGCGATTTCAATGGCGATGGCCAAATCACAGGCGCTGACTACACCATCTGGGCCGACAACTTCGGCTTTGGCACCGGTGGCTCTCCAACCGTCCGTCTCGGTTCAACCAGCGCCGTCCCCGAACCCGCCTCGTTCGGCTTGCTCGGCCTTTCAGCAGTCATCCTGCTTCGCCGCCGCCGCAAATAAGCGCAACCCCACAATCTCGTTCTTTTTGTCTGACTTTTTCATCAATCTCTTTTTTCTCAGGAGTTTTCCATGTTTCGTTTCGGTATCGCTTGTGCAGTTATCCTCGCGTCGGCTTCGCTGGCTTCCGCCGCTCCGTCGCTCTCCTTCACCACCAGCTCCGTCGGCAACGGCCTGACCGCCTATGACTTCACCGTCAACGGCAACGACGCCGCCAGTTCCTCGTTCTTTGCCACCATCACCTTCTCCACCACCGGCACCATCAACCAGATCAAATTCAATGGCACCACCGACGTCAATGACGTCACCTCCGCCACCAACTTCGACAATGTTCTCGGCTACTCCAAGGCCCAGGACTCCTGGTTCTACACCCCATGGTCCAGCAACGTCGTTACGCCGCCGGGCATCACGCTGACCTCCAGCTCCTACGCCATTGCCGCCGGCACCGGTGGCGGAAGCCAGCTCAATTCGGCCCTCTTCGCCCACATCGTTTCGAGTTCTCCGGTTTCCTGGAGCGGCACCATCAGCCGCACCGGCACCGACTTCACGGTCAGCGGCTCTACCGCGCCGGTCCCCGAACCCGCATCCCTCGCCGTCCTTAGCCTCGCCTCGATGACCCTCCTGGCCCGCCGCCGCGCCCGCTGACCAAGCGCCGCGCTCAACCAAAACCACCCTCCAACGGGCCGGATTCGCGACAAGCTCCCAAGCAGCGTTTCCGGCCCGTCCTATTTTGGCCGTTTGAATGCCGCCCCTTAGGTGCCCCCCAAGCACCGTTGGCAACACTTGCCCCATCAAGAACATATCCGACTCAATGAAACGATCCTCTACTCATCCGTAGAATCAGAAAATCCTAAGAAGGGTATTGACCCCATGCCATCCTGAGAGAAAATAATGCGCTTCCGAAGCGCCGGCGGAGCCGGAACTTACGACGAATTGAGATACGTGATGATCCTGGTTGTTGATGATCACCCCGACACACGCAGCGCGCTCCTCCGCCTCTTGGGCTACGAAGGCTACCAGGCCCTCGCTGCCTCCAGCGGCGCAGAAGCGCTCGCCATGCTCGTCAACACCACTCCCGCCCTCATCATCCTCGACTACGACATGCACGGCATGAATGGCCTCGAATTCCTTGCCGAAATGCGCCACACAAATCGCCTCCGCAACATCCCCGTCATCATGTACAGCGCTGAATTGCAGGACGCCACCCGCGATCGCGCCCTCGCCGCCGGCGTCGCGGCTTACGTCAAAAAAGCCTCCCTCGATTGGGCCCAACTCCGACACGAAGTCACCCGCCTTATCGGCCTCGGCAATTCGCAGGGCACCTGGCCCGACATTTGCGATACCCGCGGCAGAGACTCCGCATGAACCGATCCACCGTGAATCGGTTTGCCCAGTCAAACCGATTCGCAGGCGCATCCAATGGATGCGATTCGCCATGATCTGGATCGTTTCTGACCACAAACCAACGGCCGACGCCCTTCTCCCCCTCATCGCCGACCGCGGATATCAAGTCATGCACGTCGCCTGCGACGAGGACGTCCGCAAACGCATCCGCTTCGCCACCCCCATCCTCGTCATCATCGATTGCGGATTCCCCGGCAGTTTCGACATGCTCGAAATCATCCGCACCGAAGAGCGCGGCCGCCATATCCCCGTCGTCATGTATGCCGATGACGACCCCGCCCTCCTGGAAAAAGCCCACCTCAAAGGCGCCGACGCCTGCGTCCCAAAGAAATCCCTCGACTGGGAATCACTCTTCCGTGAAATCGTGCGCTTCGCCGGCCCTCCGCCCCAGATGTGGTGACACCGGCCCTATCATCCCGTGACCTGCGCCAGCGCCCCCCGCAACTCATTCAACTTCGGCGGCTTGCTCAACACCACATCCACCGACGACGGGACATCCCCCTCCGATACAATCCGCTGCCCCCACCCTGTCAGCAGAATCACCGGCATCTTCGAATCCGTCCCCTTTACCGCCTTGGCCACGTGCCGCCCATCCACATGCGGCATCCCCAGATCCGTAATCACCACCGCAAACGGGTTCCCCGCTTCGTGTGCCGCTCGAAACGCATCCACCCCCGCCTGCCCTCCGCCCGCCGCCACCACGTGATGCCCGTCGGTCTCCAGGATGTCCCGCAGCGCCCGTATGATCAACGGATCATCATCCACAATCAGTATCCGCAGCCGCCGCGGCGTCTGCTGCCCGATCGCCGGCGCCGCCCCTCCTGCCGTCGCCGCCGGCGCCGCAAACACCAGCCGCACCATCGTCCCCTTCCCCGGTTCGCTCTCAATTTCAACTTCCGCGCCATTGCGTTTCACAATCCCATACACCATCGCCAGCCCAAGCCCCGTCCCCCGCGCCCCCTTGGTTGTAAAGAAAGGCTCAAAGCACCGCCGCCGCGTCTCCTCGTCCATCCCCACACCCGTGTCCGATACCTCCACCGCGACATTTTTCATCCCCGCCCCTTTCACCGACACCACCTGCGTCCGCAGCGTCAGCGTCCCTCCCTCCGGCATCGCATCCACAGCATTGAATACAAGGTTGATCAGCGCCTCGCGTATCTCGCTCTCCACCCCCGTCGCCGCCGGCAAATCCGCCTGAAATTCCGTCTCCAGCCTTATCACCAGCCCCCGCTGCAAAGGCATGTCGCTCCACCGCGCCCGCGTCAGGTCGATCACCTGCTTCGCCAGCCCGTTCAAATCCACCGGCGTAAGCAACAGTTGCGGCGCCCGCTGCCGGTAAAACTCACTCAGCCGCGCCACCGTGTGCCCCACGTCATCGATCGCCCGCCGCATGATCTCCAGCGACTCCCGCCCCCGCTGCGACAGCCCCGTCTCCTGCTCCAGCAGGCTCTCCGTAAAAAACGATACCGGCGTAATCGCATTGTTAATGTCATGCGCAATCCCGCTCGCCATCTGCCCCAGCGCCCGCAGCCGCTCCTGCTGCATCACCGCCTGCTGCGTCTGCCGCAGATCGTTGTATGCCTGCTGCAGCGCCTCATAAAGCTGCGACTGGTGAACCGCCAGCCCGACATGCTCGCTCAATTGCTTCAGGAACTCGCAGTCCCCGCTCTGAAATGCTCCCGCCGCGCAACGTCCCGCGACGAATATCCCAAACACGCTGCTCTCCACCGCCAGCGGCGATAGCACCACCGACCTTACCCCCGCCCGCGCCAATCGCGCCGCAAACGGAAACGGCACCTCCGCCGTATCCGGCTCATGCACAACCTGCCCCCGCAAACACCGCGACAGCCCGTTCCGGTCCACCGGTATCAACGCTCGCTCCAGCCCCGCGAGCTCCGGCGACAGCAGCGCCCCCTTCGCCCCAAGCTGCGAGACCTTCAGCGTCCCGGCCACCGGATCGTGCAGGCACACACAGCCAAAATCGATCGGCAGCTCATCTTCCAGCGTCTTGACCACCACCTGCAGAATGCTCGCCAGATCCTGCCGTTCCCCGATCGCCCGCGTGATGTGATTCAGCAGATTCAACCGCTCCAGCCGCGCCTGCGCCCGCAGCTCCGCTTCTTTCTTGCTGGTGATATCCGCTCGGATCGCCACATGCTGCCGCGGCTTCCCCTCCTCATCCAGAAACGGCACAATCGTCGTGTCCACCCAGTAAAACGTCCCATCCTTCGCCCGATTTTTGATTTCTCCGCGCCACACCCTCCCGCCGGCGATCGTCCGCCACAGCTCCGTAAAAAATGCCTTCGGATGATGCCCCGAATTGATGATCCGATGATCCTGCCCGATCAATTCCTCGCGCGAATACTTCGAAATCCCGCAAAATTTGTCGTTCACATACGTAATCCGCCCC
>Ga0265314_10004427_pt1 | contig 13037 bp, 12 predicted proteins | sample 4126metaG_FD_203106 | JGI IMG/M metagenome (GOLD analysis project Ga0265314, IMG submission 203106) | Rhizosphere microbial communities from Carex aquatilis grown in University of Washington, Seatle, WA, United States - 4-1-26 metaG | ecosystem: Host-associated > Plants > Roots > Rhizosphere >... | reverse complement strand
CGCGGAGGCGCGGGCGCCGCGATGGGCGCGTCGACGGCCGGGAAGAGCACCGTCATCGTGGTGCCCGTGCCGGGCTTCGTGTCGACGAGCACATGACCCCGCGCTGCGCCGGTGATGCCCGACACCGTCACGAGGCCGAGCCCCGTACCATGGCCGCGAGGCTTCGTCGTGAAGAAAGGCTCGAAGAGTCGCGCCTGCACCGCGGCGTCCATGCCCAGCCCGGTATCGGCCACCTCGAGCACGCCCCAGACGCCCGGCGCGACACCGCGCGCGACGAGCGCATCGCCGCCGTGCACGCGGAGCCGGCGCGTGGCGAGGCGCAGCCGCCCGCCGTCGGGCATCGCGTCACGCGCGTTCACCGCGAGGTTCAGGAGCACCTGCTCGAGTTGGCCATCGGAGAGCGACACCCAGGTGTCCTCGTCGGTGAGGTCGAGCGCGAGGTGCACCGGCGCGATGAGGAGCCGGCGCAACATCGGCTCCATCGCGCGCACCACCTGCGAGATGGAGACCTGCGACGGCGCGGTGACGTCGGCGCGCGTGAAGGCGAGCAGGCGGCGCGTGAGCGCGGCGGCGCGCTGCGCGGCGTACTCGATCTCCTCGATCTCGTTGCCGCCGGGGCGGCCGTCCGCCGTGCGGAGCAGTTGCGCGTGGGAGCTGATCGCCGCGAGGATGTTGTTGAAGTCGTGCGCGATGCCGCCCGAGAGCCGCCCGATCGCTTCCATCTTCTGCGCCTGCCACAGCTGGTGCTCGAGCCCGATGCGCCGTTCCACGAGCGCCTCGATCTCGGTGCGCGCGAGACGCTGGCGCCAGAGCACGAGCAGGAGGAGCACCGCGAGCCCCACCGCGATGCCGAAGAGCGGGGTGTGGGTGAGATCGATGCCCGGGGCTTCGAGCAGGAGCGGCACGCACGCCACGACCGTCGCGACCAGCGGCACGAGATCGGTGCGTCGCGCGATCGTCTCCGGGGCGGCGGCGCGCGCGGGCCTGCGCCGGTATGCGTCGGCGCCGAGGACGAGCGCCATCGCCGCGATGTTGTAGATCACGTCGATGTAGGTGCCACCGTGGTAGAGCTTCAGGTACGAGAGGCGCTCGAAGATGAGGTCGGCCACGAGGTAAATGGCGAACGCCCCGACGAACCAGGCGAGCGTGCGCCGCGGGATCGCCGGCGGGCGGCGCAGCCAGAGTGCGGCCGAGACGTAGAGGAGGCCGAAGTTGATGCTCGTGTCGAGGAAATAGAGCGCCAGCGCGCCGACGTCCCCGGACTCGAGCCGCGCCGTCTCCTGCGCGGCGAAGGTCCAGGCGAGGACGCACCCGGCGGCGATCATCACGGCGGCGTCGAGCCAATCGCCCTTGCGTTGGGGTTCTGTCGGCGCGGAGCGCATGAGCCGCACGAGCCCGGCGAGCGTGAAGAGGCCGTACGGCATCGACCAGAGCACGTACGCCGCGGTCGACACCTCACTCCCGGTGGCGTCGGCGCTCACCCAGGTGATGTCGCCGGCGACGGCGAAGAGCTGCCCGATGGTGAGGAAATACCAGGCGCCGCGGACTTCCGGGTCGCGGGTCGCGGCGGTCGCCTGCGTGAAGACGATGAGCCCCAGGACGGGAAAGGGGAGGTGGATCAGGTCCGTCCAGAGGTCGAGCCGCGGCGTGGCCTGCGAGATGAAGACGTAGGCGAGCGAGGTGACCGCGAGATACCCCAGCAGGAGCGAGACCACGGGCGAACGGCGCTCGGCCGTGGCCGCGGCGGGGGCCGCGCGGGTCTCGTCGGGGGTCGTCATGGCGCTAATATGGCGCATTCCGGGCCACGTTGACAGCAGCTAAGTGCTTGTCTATCTTAGGTGTCTGTCTCAAAACGCCCTTCGGGGCGGCCAAGACCCGGGTTGCATTCCGCACCGGTGAGGCGTTGCACTCCTTCAGTTCCAGTTTAGATGCCGCAGAGCACGTACAGCGCACGTCCCGTCGAGTTCGAACACAAGTGGTTCATCGTCGACGCCGACGGCATGGTGCTTGGTCGCCTCGCGACCGAGATCGCCCGGATCATCCGTGGCAAGCACAAGCCGATGTTCACTCCCCACATGGACACCGGTGACAACGTCATCGTCATCAACGCCTCCAAGGTGAAGGTGACGGGACGCAAGGCCGAGCAGAAGACCTACTTCATGCACTCCGGCTACATGGGGCACGACAAGCAGATTCCGTTCGCCACGATGCTCGCGAAGCACCCCGAGCGCGTGATCGAGAAGGCCGTTCACGGGATGCTCCCGAAGAACGCCCTCGGACGACAGAAGCTGCGGCTGAAGCTCCGCGTCTATGCGGGCGCCGACCACCCGCACATCGCGCAGCAGCCCACCGTGCTCACCTTCAAGAAGGCGGAGGCGAAGTAAATGGCCGACATCACGCACACCGTCGGCCGCCGCAAGGAAGCGGTCTGCCGCGTCTATCTCCAGCCGGGGTCGGGCAAGTGGGACGTCAACGGGCGCACGCTCGGTGACTACTTCCCGCGTCCCTCGCACGTCACCTCGATCCAGCAGCCGTTCACGGCCACCGACACGCTCGGCGCGTACGACGTGAAGGCGAACCTCACCGGCGGCGGCTCGACCGGTCAGGCCGGCGCGCTGCGCCTCGCCGTGGCGCGTGCCCTCGTGAAGATCGACGAGGAGTACCGTCGCAAGCTGCGCGACCTCGGCCTCCTCACGCGCGACGCCCGTTCGGTCGAGCGCAAGAAGCCGGGCCGTCCGAAAGCCCGCAAGCGCTTCCAGTTCAGCAAGCGCTAGTCCACGCGCCGCACTCGGGAGCGCGGGCCTCGGCCCGCGCTCCCGGGAACGGCCGGTTCCATCCGCACCACGCGCACCACCCGTTGTTCACGCTGTTCATCTCTCAGGTCGCACGAGTGCCCGCCGGGTGCCGCTTTCGAGCGGTCGGCACGGCACGCTGACTGCGACCGACGTCACCAACCAACAGGTACCAGGTCCATGGCTCAGCCCACGCTCGACGAACTCCTCAAGGCCGGTGTGCACTTCGGCCACCAGACCCGTCGTTGGAACCCGAAGATGCGCCGGTTCATCTTCGCGGAGCGCAACGGGATCCACATCATCGACCTCCAGAAGACGCTGCGGCAGATCGAGCTGGCCCAGAAGCTCGCGCGCGAAGTCATCCTGAAGGGCGACAACATCCTGTTCGTCTGCACGAAGCAGCAGCTCTCGGAGATCGTGAAGGCCGAGGCCGACCGCTGCGGCGCGATGTACGTCACCGAGCGCTGGCTCGGCGGGCTCCTCACGAACTTCTCGACGATCAAGAAGCAGATCAAGAAGCTCAAGGACCTCGAGGCCGGCTCCGAGGCGGGCGGCGACTTCGAGAACTACACGAAGAAGGAGCAGCTCCTCCTCACGCGTCTGCGCGACAAGCTCGCGAAGAACCTCTCGGGCATCAAGCCGATGTCGCGCCTTCCCGGGCTGATCTTCATCGTCGACGCGAAGAAGGAACGCATCGCGGTGGACGAAGCGAACAAGCTCGGCATCCCGATGATCGCGATCTGCGACACGAACTCCGATCCGGACCAGATCACGGTGCCGATCGCCGGCAACGACGACGCGATCCGCTCGGTGGAGCTGATCACCGGCGCCATCGCCGACACGATCAGCGAGGCGCGTCGTGAAGCGCCGGCGCTCCGCGAGGAGAGCGAGGACGGCGAGAGCTACACGTACTCGTCGGACCGCGGCGCCGAGCCGGCGGGCGAGGACCGCAACGCGAAGAAGCGTCGTCCGCGCCGTCGCCGCGCCAAGCCGGAAGCGATCGCCGCGCGCCTGAAGGACGGCGTGCCGGTCGAGGGCGAGGCGGGCGAGGCGCCCGCCGACGCGGCCGCGGAACCCGCGGCCGAGTAACCGCCGGGCGGCATAGTGCCGCACCTCGTCAGGCAGTAGTTTTCCTATCGCCGCCGGCAGCTGCATCATCGCCGGCGGCGTTTCCACACACAGCATACAGGCGTATTTCACATGAGCTTCACCGCAAAGGATGTCGCGGCGCTGCGCGCCCGCACGGGCGCCGGCATGGGCGACTGCAAGAAGGCACTCGAGGAGACGGGCGGCGACATCGAGAAGGCGATCGACGCGCTGCGCAAGAAGGGCATGGCCAAGGCCGAGAAGCGCGCCGGCCGCGCCGCCGCCGAAGGGCAGATCATCACGTGGGTGTCGGACGACGCCACCCTCGGCGCGATGATCGAACTCAACTCGGAGACGGACTTCGTGGCGCGCAACGACGAGTTCGTCGCGCTCGCGACGCTCGTCTGCCGTCACATCGCCGAAGACACCTCGCTCGACGGCGTGGCCGAGGTCGGCACCGATCACGCGCTCCTCGGCAAGCACTGGCATCACGACAAGGCCATGACGCTGGGCGAGGTCGTCAAGGCGGCCGCCGCCAAGACGGGCGAGAACGTGCAGCTCCGCCGCGTGGCGCGCTTCGCGTCGAGCGGCACGGTCGGCTTCTACCGCCACCACAACGGCAAGGTCGCCGTGCTCGCCGAAGTCACGGGTGTGACGGGCGACGTGGGGCGCGGGGTTGCCAACACGGTGGCCGAGCACGTCGCGGCCGGCGTGCCGACGGTGGCCGTCGCCGTGCGCAAGGAAGACGTGAGCCCCGAGCTCGTCGAGCGGGAGCGCGCGATCTTCGTCGAGCAGGCGAAGGCGAGCGGCAAGCCCGACAACATCGTCGAGAAGATGGTGGTCGGCCGCATCGAGAAGTTCTATTCCGAAGTCACGCTCCTGCAGCAACCGTGGGTGCGCGACGACAGCAAGACGGTGGGCCAGCTCGTGAAGGAGACGCCGGGCGCCGAGGTGGCGCGGTTCGCGCGCTTCCAGATGGGCGAGGCCTGAGCGCCGGAATGCCATCGACCCCGCGCAAACCGACGCTGAAGTATCCGCGCGTGTTGCTCAAGCTCTCCGGCGAGGCGCTCGCCGGGGGGCAGGGCGGGGGATTCGATTTCCAGGTGATCACGCGGTACGCGCGCGAGATCCGCGAGATCGCGAAGCTCGGGGCGCAGATCGGCCTCGTCATCGGCGGCGGCAACATCGTGCGCGGGTCGCAGATCTCGAAGATGGGCATGGACCGGGTCAGCGCCGATTACATGGGCATGCTGGGCACGGTGATCAACGCGCTCGCCTTCCAGGACATCATGGAGAAGGAAGGGCTCGACACGCGCGTCATGACGGCGATCCGCATGGAGGAGCTGGCGGAACCGTACATCCGGCGGCGCGCGCTGCGCCACCTCGAGAAGGGGCGCGCGGTGATCTTCGCCGGCGGCACGGGCAACCCGTACTTCAGCACGGACACCGCGGCGGTGCTGCGCGGCATCCAGATGAAGGCCGACGTGATCATCAAGGCGACGAGCGTCGACGGCGTGTACGACGCCGATCCCAAGACGCATCCCGACGCGAAGAAGTTCAAGAATATCAGCTACAAGGAAGTCATGCACGGCGAGCTCGGCGTGATGGACCAGACCGCGATCACGCTCTGCAAGGAGAACAAGCTTCCGTTGATCGTATTGAACATCAACAAACCCGGCACCGTGCTGAAGGCGATCCAGGGTGAACGGGTGGGGACTCTCGTATCATGACCAGCATTCCGAACATCATGAAGGACACCCGCGCCGCGATGGAAAAGGGCGTGGACGCCGCGAAGCGCGAGTTCTCGACCGTGCGGTCGGGCAAGGCGAACCCGTCGATGCTCGACATCGTGAAGGTCGAGATGTACGGCTCGTTCCTGCCCATGAACCAGTGCGCGCAGGTCTCGGCGCCGGAACCGCGCGTGCTCCTCGTGACGCCCTTCGACAAGACGCAGGTGAAGGCCGTCGAGAAGGCGATCCGCGAGTCCGACCTCGGCCTCGACCCCGCGATCAACGGCGCGGTCATCCGCGTGCCGCTGCCGGCGATGAACGAGCAGCGCCGCAAGGACCTCGTGAAGGTGCTCCACAAGTACGCCGAGGACGGCCGCATCGCGGTGCGCCATGCGCGCACGCATTCGCGCGACCTCCTCAAGAAGCTCGACGGCGTGAGCGAGGACGACGTGAAGCACGCGGAGAAGGAACTGCAGAAGCTCCACGACGAATACATCGCCAAGATGGACGCGCTGATGAAGTCGAAGGAAGCCGAGATCATGGAAGTCTGACGTTGCCGACGACCCTCGCGACCGACTTGCTGGACCAGATTCGCGAGCACGGCGCGAAGCCGAAGCACGTCGCCATCATCATGGACGGCAACGGGCGCTGGGCGCGGGAGCGTATGCTCCCGCGCCCGCTCGGGCACCGGAGCGGCATGAAGTCCGTGCGCGAAGTGGTCGAAGGGGCGATCGAAGTGGGCGTCGAAGTGCTCTCGCTCTTCGCGTTCTCGCAGGAGAACTGGCAGCGCCCCGCGGGCGAGGTGAAGGCGCTGATGTCGCTCCTCGAGGAGTACATCCAGAAGGAAGCCGACGAACTCGACGAGCAGGGCGTGCGCGTGGTGATGCTGGGCGAGCTGTCGAAGCTCACGCCGCCGGCCGCGGCCGCCGTCGACCGCGTGATGCAGCAGACGGCGCACAACACCAAGCTGCGGCTCAACCTCTTCATCTCCTACGGCGCGCGCGCCGAACTGGTGCGCGCCGCGCGGCTCCTCGCCGAGGACGTCGCGGCCGGCCGGATGACCGCCGACCAGATCGACGAGCATGCGTTCGCCGCCCGCCTCTTCACCGCCGACTGTCCCGACCCCGACCTCCTCATCCGTACCTCGGGCGAGCAGCGGATCTCGAACTTCCTGCTTTGGCAACTCGCGTACACGGAGTTGTTCATCTCGCCCGTGCTCTGGCCCGACTTCGGGCGGCGTGACCTGTACGAGGCGATCCTGGACTTCCAGAATCGCGACCGCCGCTTCGGCCGCGTCGCCGTCTGAGCGACACGTCCCAACGCCGCACGCGACACCCCGTGTCTGAATTCTCCAAGCGCCTGGCGTTCTCCCTCGTCGCGGCTCCCGCGGTGGTGGCGATGGTCGTGGCCGGCGGCGCCTGGCTCGCCGTCCTGCTCGCGGTCGCGGCGGCGCTCGCGGCGCACGAGTTCTTCCGGCTCGCCGCGGCGAACGGCGCGCGGCCCCTGCACGAGCACGGCGTGGTGCTCGCCGCGTCGATCCCGCTGCTCATGCATGCGCGCATGCTCGGGCTGTGGGTGCCGCCGCTGAGCCTGTTGATGCTCATCGTGCTCGAGCTCCTCACGGTCGCGCTCTTCTTCCGTGGCCCGGCGGGGCGTCCGTTCTCGGCCGTCGGCGACACGCTCCTCGGCGTGATGTACACGGGCGCCACGCTCGGCTTCGGGTACGCGCTGCGGTACCACCCGTACGCCATCGGCGCGGCGGCCGGCGCGTCGCTGGTCGCCTTCCCGCTCTTCCTGACGTGGGGCACCGACGTCGGCGCGTACGTCTTCGGGCGCTGGCTCGGCGTGCGCAAGCTCATGCCCTCGGTGAGCCCCGGCAAGACGTGGTCGGGCGCCTGGGGCGGCCTCGCCGTGGCGATCGTCGTGAGCTTCGTGTTCGCGCGCGTCGTGCTGCCCACATACGCGCAGTTGACGCTGCGCACGGGCGCCGTGATCGGCGTCGGCATCGCGATGAGCGTCGCGGCGCAGGTCGGGGACCTCGTCGAGTCGATGTTCAAGCGCGACGCGGGCATCAAGGACAGCTCGCACCTGATCCCCGGCCACGGCGGCGTGCTCGACCGCGTCGATTCGCTCCTCTTCACGCTGCCGCTCGGCTACGTGCTGCTCGACTGGCTGCTCGTGCCGGCGCCGCGGTGAGCGACGGCGCGCGCGGCGCGACGGCGGACGGCGTGTCGCAGGCGTCGCAGGGCGTGGCGATCCTCGGGTCCACCGGATCGATCGGGACGACGGCGCTCCGCGTGCTCGCCCGCCAGCGCGACCGATTTCGCGTCGTGGCGCTAACCGCGCACGCCAACGCCGCGCAGCTCGCCGAGCAGGAGGACGCCTGGCATCCCGCGTTCGTGGGGCTCGTCGCCGGTGACGGCGGGCGCGCGTCGTGGGAGCGCGGCACCGACGCGCTCGTCGGCGCCGCGACGCACGAGGAGGCCGACATCGTCCTCAACGCCGTCGTCGGTGCGGCGGGGCTCGACGCGACGCTCGCGGCGCTCGAGGCGGGGAAGCGCGTGGCGCTCGCGAACAAGGAGACGCTCGTCGTGGCGGGCGAACTCGCCGCGGCCGCCGCGGCGCGCGGGGGCGGGGAGATCGTCCCCGTCGACTCGGAGCATTCGGCGATCCTCCAGTGCCTCGGCGAGCACGATCGCGCCGACGTGCGGCGCCTGATCATCACGGCGAGCGGCGGTCCGTTCCGCCTCTGGGACGACGCGCGCCTCCGCGCGGCGACGCTCGCCGACGCGCTCAACCACCCGACGTGGTCGATGGGTCGCAAGATCACCGTCGACAGCGCGACGCTCGCGAACAAGGCGCTCGAGGTGATCGAGGCGCATTTCCTCTTCGGCATCCCGTACGACCGCATCGACGTGGTGGTGCACCCGCAGAGCGTGGTGCACTCGATGGTGGAGTTCGTGGATGGCAGCGTCGTGGCGCAGATGGGCGTGCCGTCGATGGAGTTGCCGATCCTCTACGCGCTCACCTGGCCCGAACGGGTGCGCGACGACGGGGTACCACGGTTCGACCCGGTGGCCGCGAGCCCGCTCACGTTCGAGCCGGTGCGGCACGACGCCTTCCCGGCGCTCGGGCACGGGCTCGCGGCGGGGCGCGCGGGTGGCGCGGCGCCGGCAGTGTTCAACGCGGCCAACGAACAGGCGGTCGCGCTCTTTCTCGAGGGACGCATGACCTTTGCAGACATCGCGACGCGCATCGGCGAGGCGCTCGACGCGCTCGGCGGCCTGCCCGGCGGCGACCGGAACGCGCTCCTCGCGGCCGATGCCGCGGCGCGCGCCTTCGTGCGGGAGCACGCGTGAACTTCCTCGCCCTCCTCGCGCCGATCCTCGTCCTCGGCGTCGTCGTGTTCGTGCACGAACTCGGGCACTTCCTCGCGGCGAAGGCCGTCGGCGTGTACGCGCCGCGGTTCTCGCTCGGCTGGGGCAAGCCCATCCTGCGTTTCCGCCGGCACGGCGCGGAAACCGAGTACGTGATCTCGTGGCTCCCGCTCGGTGGCTACGTGCGGATGGCGTCGCGCGACGACGAGGCCGCGTCGATGCTCGAGGGCGGAAACGAAACCGTCGCCGAGAACGCGCCGCACGAACCGGGGTGGGACAACGACTCGATGGTGCCGCACGGCCCCAAACCGGTGCCGAGCGACCGCTGGTTCGAGTCGAAGCCGACGTGGGCGCGCGTGGTGATCCTCGCGGCGGGCGTGACGATGAACGCGATCCTCACGATCGTCGTCTCGACGGGCATCTTCGCCGTGAACGGCCGCCAGTACTTGCCGGCGGTCGTCGACTCGCTCGTGCCGGGGATGCCGGCGGCCCAGGCCGGCCTCCAGCACGGCGACAGCATCGTCTCGCTCAACGGCACGCCCATCAAGAGCTGGTCGGACATGTCGGCGATCGTCTCGGGGAGCGCCGGCACGCCGGTGGCGTTCGGGGTGGCGCGCGGCGCCGAACGGCTGACGGTGACGGTGGTGCCGCAGGACACCACGGCGCCGAACCCGGTGACGGGCAAGGCGGAGCACGTGGGGAAGGTGGGCGCCTGGCCGCGGGAGAAGGTGTCGAACGAGCCGGTGAGCTTCTCGGAGGCCGTCGCGAGCGGGTGGCGCGCGACGTGGCTGATGGGCGGCTCGGTGCTCGGGGTGCTCGGGGGCCTGCTGCACGGCACGGTGAGCGTGACGACGCTCGGCGGGCCGATCGCGATCGCGCGCACCTCGGTGGCGGCGGCGAAGACCGGACTCGAGTCGCTCTTCACGCTGATCGCGTTCCTGAGCATCAACCTCGCCGTGCTGAATCTCCTGCCGGTGCCGATCCTCGACGGCGGTCAGATTCTCGTGACGATCGCCGAGGGGGTGAAGGGGAAGCCGTTCAGCGACCGCACGAAGGAGTGGATCATGCGCGCCGGGCTGGCGGTGATCGGGATGCTGTTCGTGACGGTGATGTTCAATGACCTGAAGGGGTTGGTGACGAGCTTCATGAAGTGAGCCTGGGGGAGCCGGATGGCCCCCCTTTACAGACGACAAAAAAGACGCTATGTTGTTATGCTACAACTAAATGACAGCATAGGGACAAAGGACAGATCATGGCATTCACGAAGGCAGCGGCGATCGAAAAGAATCGCCAGCACGAGACCGACACCGGGTCGAGCCAGGTGCAGGTGGCAGTGCTCACGGAACGGATCAACTACCTGACCGATCACTTCCGTCAGCACGCCAAGGATCACCATGGCCGGCGCGGGCTTCTGAAGATGGTGGGCAAGCGCCGCCGTCTCCTCGACTACCTGAAGCGCACCGACCTCGAGAGCTATCGGAAGATCATCTCCGATCTTGGCCTCCGTTACTAAGACAACGCATGATGCGAATCGCGCGGCCGCCCTCTGCGGACCGCGCTTTTCGTGTTAATCCAGAGAGAAAAAAGCAATGATGCACAAGATTGAACGGACGTTCGCCGGCCGCACCCTCTCCATCGAGACGGGCCGCATGGCGAAGCAGGCTGCGGGTTCCGCGCTCGTCCGCTTTGGCGACACGATGGTGCTCGCCGCCGTGACCGTGAGCGACAAGGAGAGCACGCTCCCCTTCTTCCCGCTCACCGTCGAGTACAAGGAAAAGACGTATGCCGCCGGCAAGATCCCGGGCGGCTTCATCAAGCGTGAGGGACGGCCGCGCGACGAGGAGATCCTCTCCTGCCGCATCATCGACCGCTCGATCCGCCCGCTGTTCCCCGAGGGCTTCAAGAACGAAGTCCAGGTGTTCCTCTACGTGATCTCCGCCGACCAGGAGAACGACGCCGACGTGCTCGGCCTCGTCGCCACGTCGTTCGCGCTGAACGCGTCGCGCATCCCGTTCGCCGAGACGCTCGCCGGCGTCCGCGTGGGCCGCGTGCAGGGGAACTGGGTGCTCAACCCGACGTTCCAGCAGCTCGAGTACAGCGACATGGACCTCGTCGTCGCGGGCTCGCAGGACTCGATCATGATGGTCGAGGGCGGCGCCCTCGAGATCCAGGAAGAGGACGTCGTGCAGGCGCTGAAGATCGCGCAGGGCGGCATCCGTGAGCTGATCGGCATGCAGAACGAGCTCCTCGAGAAGGAGCGCGCCGAGAAGATGGAGTGGAAGAAGGCGGAGACGCCGGCCGCGATCATCAAGCGCGTGAAGGCGGAAGCCGAGAAGAAGATCCTCGCCGCCATCAACCAGAAGGAGAAGCACTCGCGCATCCAGGCGGTCGAGAAGATCAAGAGCGCGGTGAAGGACCTGCTCAAGACGGAGATCGAGGAGAAGGAACACTCGTTCATCGGCGCCGTCCTCGGCGACCTCGAGTATGACCTCCTCCGCGCGCAGGTGCTCGACACCGGCCTCCGCGTCGACGGCCGCAAGCCGAACGAAGTGCGCGCCATCAGCATCGACACCGGGCTCCTCCCGCGCGCCCACGGCTCGGCGCTCTTCACGCGCGGGCAGACGCAGGCGCTCGTCGCCGCGACGCTCGGCACGGCCAACGACGTGCAGCGCATGGACAGCATCGACGACGCGAAGGAGACGACCAAGTCGTTCATGCTCCACTACAACTTCCCGCCGTTCTCGACGGGCGAAGTGCGCCCGATGCGCGGCACCAGCCGTCGCGAGATCGGCCACGGCAACCTCGCCGAACGCGCGCTCATGGGCGTGCTCCCGGCGTTCGAGGAGTTCCCGTACACGATCCGCATCGTCTCGGACGTGCTCGAGAGCAACGGCTCGAGCTCGATGGCCTCGGTCTGCGGCGGGTCGCTCTCGCTGTTCGACGCCGGCGTGCCGATGAAGGCGGCGGTGGCGGGCGTGGCGATGGGCCTCATCAAGGAAGGGAAGAAGTACGCGATCCTGACGGACATCCTCGGCACCGAAGACCACTTGGGTGACATGGATTTCAAGGTGGCCGGCACCAAGGACGGCATCACCTCGATCCAGATGGACATCAAGATCCAGGGCCTCGACCTCAAGCTCATGGAAGAGGCGCTCGCGCAGGCGAAGGAAGGGCGCCTCCACATCCTCGGCGAGATGGCGAAGGCGATGGCCGTGCCGAAGACGGAGATGAGCCCGTGGGCGCCGCGCATCGTGACGGTGAACATCAACCCCGAGAAGATCGGCGACCTCATCGGTCCGAAGGGCAAGACGATCCGCGGCATCCAGGACGAGACGGGCGCCGAACTGACGGTCGACGACAGCGGCCTCGTGACGATCGCCGCCGTGGGCGGCGAGTCGATGGAGCGCGCGCGCCAGATGGTGCAGGCCATCACGGCCGAGCCGATCGTCGGCGAGACGTACGAAGGCCCCGTGAAGAGCACGACGGCGTTCGGCGCGTTCGTCGAGATCATGCCGGGCACGGAAGGCCTCGTGCACATCTCCGAGCTGCAGCACGGCCGCACGGAGAAGACGGAAGACGTGGTCAAGAAGGGCGACCGCGTGAAGGTCAAGCTCATCGACCGTGACGAGCGTGGCCGCCTCCGCCTCTCGATGAAGGCGCTCGTGCCGAAGCCGGGCGGTGACGCCGCGGCGCCGGTGGGCCAGGCCGATGCGACGTACGCCGAGGGTGGTTCGGCGGCGCCGGAAGCGACGCCGGCTCCGACCGACGGCGAAGACGCCCCGCGCGATTCGCGTGGCGACCGTGGCGGCGATCGTGGCGGCCGCGGTGGGCGTGGCGGCGGCCGGGGCGGCCGCGGGCGGTAACGTGGCTTCAGGCGCCGTCATCGCCGACACCGCCCGCATGGCGGAGCGGGGCGTCGAGCGCACGGTGCTGCCGAATGGATTGACCGTACTCTCGGAGCATATGCCGGGAGTGCGGTCGATCGCTATCGGGGCCTGGGTGCGCGCGGCCTCGATCCACGAGGCGCGCCCCCAGATGGGCGTATCGCACCT
>Ga0265314_10004426_pt1 | contig 13038 bp, 13 predicted proteins | sample 4126metaG_FD_203106 | JGI IMG/M metagenome (GOLD analysis project Ga0265314, IMG submission 203106) | Rhizosphere microbial communities from Carex aquatilis grown in University of Washington, Seatle, WA, United States - 4-1-26 metaG | ecosystem: Host-associated > Plants > Roots > Rhizosphere >... | reverse complement strand
ATCAAACCATACTCGATGGCCGTGGCACCCGACTCGTCGCGAACGAACCGAGAAATTAGGTTGTTCATGAAAACCTCCGCTTGTGGACACCCTAGGACGTCCGGGCGCGCTCCGTTTGACACGGCACTTTGCCAAGACCACGCTAGCTTAGGCGCCAGCACTTAATGGGCGCTTAAGGCGATTTGGGGTGCAAAGGCCCGAGTGTGCCGTGCTGATACGGAAAAGCCGGTTACGGCGGTATGGGTGTGCTTAATTTTTCCGTTTCATTTACCAGTAAGCGACGTGAAGCGCGGCATCGTGCCCGTTCGTCTTCCGCGCACACACGCATCTCATAACACACAGGCGGTTATGAAGAAGAGCTTAATGCTTCTTTTACGGCGCTGCGGATACTCTCGGGTCGAAATTCCGTCGGGACTATGCCCATGCGCTGCGCCACGATTTTGTTTGCGACCGCCTTGTTCGTGGCGGGCTCGGCCGGAGCGTTCGGCGCGGAAACGACGCGCGGCGCCATATCGGTCCCGCTCGACCAAGTCCGCATGATCGCTTTTCCCACGGCGATTTCCACGCTCTATGTCGGAAATCCGGTGATCGCCGACATCACCATGATCGACAAGCGCCATGCTTTCGTTCTGGGAAAGGCTTTCGGCGCCACCAACATCATCGCGCTGGACGCCACGGGCCATCAGATCAGCAATCGTCAAGTGGTCGTGTTCGGCGCCGCCGGCAGCGCCGTCACGCTGCAAAAAGGCGCCTCGCGGGTAACCTATGCCTGCATCGCCTCGCGCTGCGAGGCCACGCCCGTGCCGGGCGACGGCAAAGACCCGTATGAAACGGGCATGTCCCAGATCCAGTCGCATCAGGAACTCGGTGCGAAAACCGGCGCCGCCCCGCAATAGGATCAGTGCATCAAGGGATAGAGAATCTGCATGCCCATGTTCTCGGGCATGTTCTGGTCGGCGATCCCGTAATGCGCAGGCAGTTTTCCCTCGGGCATGTAGAACGTGCCGAACACGAGATCGAAGAACGGGAAGTTGCTGGCGAAATTCTTGTCGCCGCCCTTGTCGGGTAAGTTGTGATGCCAGCGGTGGAACACCGGACTGGCGAAGACATATTTGAACGGGCCCAACGTCCAATCGAGGTTGGCGTGCACGAAGGCCGAGCTTAAGGTCGAGAACGGCATCAAGAACAGAAAGACGTCCGGCTTGATGCCCGAAACCAGCATCAGCACATCGACCAGCGTCGCCCCGAAGATGATGTTGAGCGGGTGAAACCGCGCCGCCGAGGTCCAGTCCAACTCTTCCGAAACATGATGCACGGCGTGGTATTTCCACAGAACGCCGCGATGAAAAGCGCGATGAATCCAATAGAGCATGAAGTCCGCGACCAACAGATAGAACGCGATCTGCGCCCAGAGCGGAAGCCGCGCGAGCGGCCCGTGGCCGTGCGCGAAAAACCCGGCGATCGCACCGGTGTCGGTGATGCCCAGAAGATAGACGGTGAACAGCACCGTGAATCCAATACGCGCCAGACGCGTCAAGACCGGAATGAAAATCCAATAGGAAAGATCGGTGACCAGGCCTTGCTTGTGCCACCAGGGCCGGCCGGCATTGCACGGCGAAATCCGCGACAGCACCGTGAATACGACCGCGCTGACCGCGAGATAGGGAAGCACGTAGCCGAGGGTTTGCGCGAACGAACCCAGCAGCGCGCTAAGAAACTGAAGACCCATATTTTCCCCGCTACTGCGCCACGCGCAGATTGGTGATCTGCTGGCCGATCTGGTTGAAGGTCGTAACGATCGCGCCCGAGGTGGTCAGGTCGAAATATTTGCTGGCGTCCGAGGCGCAGCTTTGCAGCACGCTCGAATTACCCAGCGCGCCATTGAGATCGACGAAGACCGTATAGATCGTGATACCCGCGGCCTTGGCGTTGGAACAAACCTGCGCCATGCGCGCATCCGTGACGGTGTCGTCTCCCCACCCAGCGCCGCTCCAGCGATCCATCGTGTTCAATCCGTCGCTCAGCAGAATGATGACTTGCTGCGTGTTGGGGGGAAGCGTGCCGGGGTCGACGATCGGCGATCCGGGAGTCATCAGCATCCATCCCCAGGCAAGGCCGATCGCCTGGTTGGTAGCGCCGCCGGCCGTCATGCTGGCGACTGTGTTGTTGAGATTCGTCCACCCGGTGCTGTTCAGCACATCTGTTTGGCCGATCAGCTTCGCCGGACAGATCATATTCGCATTGGTAAAGCCCGGCTGGCTGTACAAGCCGACCGGAGCCGCAGGGAACAGCGTCGCGATCGTCCCCGCCGACGGCAAGGTGTTCTGAACGTCGTAGTTCTGGTTGCGGTCCATGACACACCCGGACCACGTGGAATGATCCGAATCGGCGGCGACCCAGTTGCAGCCGGTGGTGCCTTTGGTGCAGCTGCTGCCGTTGCTCTTCTGGTAGGAACCGTAGCCGCTGCCCGCCAGGTCCCAAGGTACGTAGGTCAGCCAGCTTGCAGCCTTGTTGGCCGTGCCGACATTGACCTGGACCGTGAACGGCACGATCGCGATTGTTATGTCGCCGGGCTTCGCCGCCGCGCCCTTCAGCATGGTCAAAAGATTGGCGGTCGCCGTTTTCAGCATGTTGATTTTGGTGTTGGGGTTGGCGTCGTTTGGACACGGATTGCTGTCCGGATCACACATCGACCCTGTATTGTCGAGTACCAGCGCCACACGCAGTTTCATCTGGCCCCAAACGACCTTGGTCGAAGACGTGATGGTCAGCGTGCTCATTCCCGCCACGCCGAGCAAGGTTGTCGGCATCTGATCCGTGGCGCTGATGGTGATCGACTGGCCCGACGGCGTGACGGTGAGCGCGGCGGGCGTTCCGTAGGACGAATCCGCCTTATAGTTCGCATTGAAGTACTGTTGCGCCAGAGTCTGCTGCTGCGCCGTCGTCAGACCCGTCGTTGCGCCCACGGCGAGGGCCGCCGCATCGATCGCCTCGGACATGTTGGAACGCACGACGACGGCGCGCGCATAATCGATGCCGGCGCCCGCCGCAAGCGCCAGCGGAATCAGCGCCAAGCCCCAGATCATCGCCACATTGCCGCGCCTGGACACGGCAAAGACGCGCGCGAGGCTCATCGCGCGACCGGAAAAATCGCGTAATTTCGTTCCGACGGACATCGTTCGTGCCTTTGGCACCGGTTGAACGACACATCATCCCCCTCCAACCATGAACATGCCGTTGCTTTTGCGCTCCATGGTTAGGCATTCGTTACCGACACGCCGCGACCGCCCTGACGCTTAAGATTTGGTTCACCATGCCGACAGTTTTTCCCCTGGTTCGGCCGGATTCGAAAGCCAATGGACAGTCCCATGGGATTACAACAGCTTGGAAACAGGGCGAAGCCGTGAACGCTGTTGCGAAAAGATGGCGCGCCAGAATGCGCGGGCGTATGCGTCATGCCGCAAGGCGCATGCGCGCGGCTGCCCGTTCCGGCTCGGCCGCGATCGAGTTCGCCTTCGTCGCGCCGATCTTCTTTCTTCTGCTCATGGGCACGATGGAAGTGGGCGTCATGTTCTTTGCCCAGTTCACATTGCAGAACGCCACCAACGATGCCGCTCGGCTCATCCGCACCGGTCAGGCGGCAAGCGCGAGCATGAGCGCCGCGCAGTTCCGTACCTCAATCTGCAACGAGATCAGTCCGGTCCTCGCCTGCGACGCCAATTTGCAGATCGACGTCGAATCCTTTTCCGCCTTTTCCACGGCCAGCTATCCGGCAGCGCTCACCGGAACCAACACGCTCAACCCCACCCTCAACAACTTTGCTCCCGGCGGGGTTTGCAGCGTCGTGCTGGTGCGCACGTTTTATACTTGGTCGGTGGTCACGCCTCTCTTGACCCCGTTCATGGTCAACATGGCGAATAATATGCACCTGCTGAGTGCGACAGCTGCCTTCCGCAACGAGCCGTACACGACGGGAGTGTCGGGATGCTGAAACGGTGGGTCGCCATGTTCGGAGCAAGCGGCGGGGCCGCGGCCATCGAATTCGCCTTGTTGGCCCCGGTCATGATTGCCATGTTCTTCGGCGTGGTCGAGTTCTCCGCGGCCGTGGATTGCCGCACGCGGGTCACAAATATGGCCTCCACCGCCGCCGACTTGGTGGCGCAGGATACCGTCATTAGCCCAGCGGACATGACGAACGTGTTTGCCGCGCTCAACGCGATCGTCTTTCCCTTCTCCTCTGCCACGTCGAAAATCGTGATCTCGAGTATCGTCGACAATGGCCGCGGCGGCGGCAAAGTCGACTGGAGCGATGCCCAGAACGGAACTGCGCGCACTCCTGGATCGGCGGTCACCGTACCCGCCGGGCTCATCAGCTCGGGTGGCAGCGTCATCCTGGCGGAGGTGACCTACACCTATTCATCGCCAACCACCGTGGTTCTGATCGGGGCCGTGACGATGTCGAACAGTTTCTATGCTCACCCGCGCCGCAGCGCGAAGGTCACGCACACCTATTAGAGGCGGTTCATTTCTCTGCTCGGCCGTCGCGCGGGCGCATCAAGCCCTCCTGGGCCACGGAAGCGACGAGCTTGCCGTCCCTGCCGTACAACAGGCCGCGATTGAAGCTGCGGGCGCCCGAAGCGGACGGGCTGTCCTGCACATAGAGCAGCCAGTCGTCGACGCGGAACGGGCGGTGGAACCACATCGCATGATCGAGGCTCGCCATCTGCACTTTCTTGTCGAACCAGCCGATGCCGTGCGGCAACAGCCCGGTGTCGAGCAGCGACATATCGGAGGCGTAGGCAAGCAGGCATTGATGGAGCGCGAGATCGCCGGGCACCGCGCCTGTGGCGCGGATCCAAAGCATCTCGTGTGGCGGACGCTTGGCCGGCGTAAAATATTCGCGCGGATCGACGGGACGCGTTTCGAACGGACGCGGACGCGAGACCCAGGCGCGCGCTTCTTCGGACAGAAGGTCGAGGATTTTGGCCCGCAGCTCCTCTTCGCTCGGCAGCGATTCCGGCTGAGGCACATCGGGCATGTCGAACTGATGTTCGTAACCGGGCTCGAGAAGCTGGAACGAGGCTTCCAGGGTGAAGATCGGCCTTCCATGCTGGATCGCCACAACCCGGCGCGACGTGAAGCTGGTTCCGTCGCGTGAGCGGTCCACCTCGTAGAGGATCGGCACCTTGGGATCGCCGGCGCGCAAGAAATAGGCATGCAGGGAATGGCAGACGCGCCCCTCCACCGTTCGCGCTGCAGCCACTAGCGCCTGTCCCAGGACCTGCCCGCCGAAGACGCGCTGCACCCGGTCATCGGGCGAAGCACCGCGATAGATGTTCTCTTCGATCTTATCCAGGTCGAGGAGAGCCAGGACTTCTTGGATGGGGGTAGGCGCGGTCATATCGCTCCCTTAAAGAGGCCCAAATCGGCGTGCAAGTTGCGCCTCGGCAGGATTCCCTTTGCTCCCGGGGGCCATTAGAGCCTAGATAGGCGATCTGCCGACAGGTCAACATAACGGAAAGTCCCTCGACAACAGCCATGGCCAATCCGCTCCTCAAACGCGCCGCCCATCAGCGTCCGGCGAACACTCGACGCGGCGTCCTGGAGCGCCTTTTTACTCTTATGTTTCAAGGGTTTGTGTACAACCAGATCTGGGAGGACCCGGACGTCGATCTGAAGGCGCTGGCGCTTCAGCCCCATCATCGGGTGATCACCATCGCATCGGGCGGTTGCAATGTTCTCAATTATCTGGCGGCCGATCCGGCGAAGATCGTCGCCGTCGATCTCAACCCCAATCACGTGGCGCTGACACGGCTCAAACTCGCGGCGCTCACCCATCTTCCGACGTACGAAGACTTCTTCCGCTTCTTCGGCCAAGCCAACGACAAGGCGAACCGCATCGCCTACGACGAGATCCTCTCCGCAAAGCTCGACCCTGAAACACGGCGTCACTGGGAGAAGCACATTCCATTGCATGGCCGGCGCATCAACATGTTCGCGCGCAATCTCTACCGCTACGGATTGCTCGGCCGCTTCATCGGCATCCTGCACGCGGTGGCGAAGCTGCACGGCAAGAAGCTGGAGAATATCCTGCAAGCGCGCACGCTGACCGAACAGCGCGCCGCATTCGACCTGTTGATCGCACCGCTGTTCAATTACCGATCCATCCGATTTTTGTCGAAAAGTCCGGTTTCGCTGTACGCCTTGGGCATACCGCCCGCGCAGTACGATGAACTTGTGTCCGATTCCGGCGGCAATCCGATTGCGGTGCTGCGCGAACGCGTCGAACGGCTCGCCTGCGACTTTCCGATTCACGACAATTATTTCGCCTGGCAGGCGTTCGGGCGCGGTTATGACATCACCAACCGCGAAGCGGTGCCGGCCTATCTGCGCCGCGACGTTTACGACATTATCCGTACACGGACCGACAGGGTGGAGGTCCATCACGCCTCCCTGACCGAGTTTCTGTCGCGCCAGGCGGCGCATTCGGTGCACCGCTATGTGCTGCTCGATGCACAGGACTGGATGAATCCGGCCCAGCTCACCGCCTTGTGGACCCAGATCGACCGCACGGCAGATTTGCACGACGCACGCGTGATCTTTCGCACGGCCGGGTCCGACTCGCCGCTGCCACGCAAGCTGCCGCCCGAGCTTCTGGCGCCCTGGCAGTATCGAGAGGACGAAAGCCGCGCCTTCCATGCCGAGGACCGCTCCTCGATCTATGGCGGCTTCCACGTCTATACCCGCAGGCCGTACTCCTGAGGATTGCTGTGAGCGCTTTGCCCGATCATGCGGCGCTAATGGACCGGGTTTACCGGCACCAGCGCTATGTCTATGACTTTACAAGAAAATATTACCTTTTCGGACGCGACAGGCTGATCCGCGAATTGAATCTCAGCCCAGGCGATCGCCTGGTGGAGATAGGCTGCGGGACGGCCCGTAACCTGATCCGCATCGCCCGGCGCTATCCCACCGCCCGGCTGTTCGGGCTCGACGCCTCGCACGAGATGCTCAAGACCGCCGCCGAGGCGGTTCGCCGGGCCGGGCTGGAGAGCCGCATCGCGCTTACCCACGGCTACGCCGAGGCCCTGTCGCCTGCCATGTTCGGCGAAACCGAGGCTTTCGACGCCTGTGTTTTCTCCTACAGTCTCTCAATGATTCCGCAATGGAAAGAAGCGCTTAGCGCCGCAAGCGCCGCGCTGGCGCCAACCGGACGCATCCATATCGTGGACTTCGGCGATCTCGCCGGTCTCGGCCGCGCCGGCCGCACCATGCTGCTCGGCTGGCTGAACCTGTTCCACGTGACGCCACGGGCTGAACTTCTGCACACGCTTGAGGCAAAAGCAGCAGGGTCTCTGCGCATGCTGCCGGGACGCTATTCGTTCCTGTTAACCGGGAAAAAACAAGACTTCTTCTAAACTAGTCATGCTGTTGCTGGCTGGTCACACAGGCCCGCCAAATCTATGGTTGACTGTCGAAGGGTAAACCCCCCGATGGACAAGTGGCACCAAGAGTCGCCATTATGCCGCATAAGTTTCTGAAGCCTGACGTCGTGGTGGGGGATCCCTGCTCGTCGGATTTTGATGCGAGGGTGAAAAAATGAAAATTCGTTCGATCGCTTTGGCTGGCGTTGCTGCGCTGGCACTTTCCGTACCGGCAGTCGCAAGTGATGCCACCGGTTGGTACGTCGGCTTGGGAGTCGGCTGGGCCAGCATGTCGGATTTCACACAGCATGTTGTTCCTGTGTCGGGTCCTGCCGTTGACTACAAAACGAAGGTTGAGGACACGGCGCTGGTCATCGGGACCTTCGGTTATCGCTTCGATAACAGGGTCCGGATCGAAAACGAGATCGGCTACGACAGCCACACGGTCAAAGGGGGTGACCTAGCGTTCACGGGAAGCGCCGGGGTCAAGTCCGACTTCGTCAACTTGGTATATGACCTTCCGCTCGCTCCCAGGTGGGACTTGAACATTGGCGGCGGTCTGGGCGTTTCGAGTGTGGACCTCAAAGTGGGCTACACGAGCACCGACTACATCAACGTCTCGAAGATCCGGTTTTCCGCCCAAGGCATTGTCGGTTTGACTTACTCGGCGAGTGACAGCACGGATATCAGCCTGGATTATCGCTATCGTGCGTTCTTCGGCACCAGCGACTGCCAGTGCACACTGTGCACCGTGTCGGTTGGCGATCTGACGGAATCGGCGATTATGTTGAGCCTGCGGTTCTATCTCGAAGGGCCGCCGCCTCCCCCGCCGCCGCCGCCGCCGCCGCCGCCTCCTCCTCCGCCGCCGCCTTGCCCGGTGACGACGTACATCGTCTTCTTCGACTTCAATAAGTCGAACCTGACGGAAGCTGCGCAGGCTGTGGTTGCCGAAGCCGTGAAAGCGACCAAGGTATCGGAATGCGGTCTGGTGAAGGTACAGGTCACCGGCCATACCGACACGGTTGGCTCCGACAGGTACAACCAAGCGCTATCGATGCGCCGCGCCGAAGCCGTGAAGGACGAAATGGTCCGCGAAGGCTTGGACGGCAATGCGATCGGAATCGACGGCAAGAGCTTCCACGATCCGCTCGTTCCGACGGGTCCTGGGGTGCGTGAGCCGCAGAACCGCAGAGCGGTCATCGTTCTGGCGAAGTAATCGCATCATATGCAGACGAGCGAAGGGCGGGCCGAAAGGCCCGCCCTTTTCGTTTGGAGAAATGGCCGGTGACGAACGCAGACCCGCGCGCAGGCGCAGCAAGTCGCCTGTATCGCCTCTAAGAAATAAGGGCTGCCGTCAGTTCCAGAGGCCGGAAAGCCAGCCGGATTTTTTTTCTTTCGGCTCTTCCTTCGGCGGCTCCGCAGGCTGTGCGGTGGGCTGCACGGCAGGCGGCGTTGCGGGCGGCGGTGGTGCGACGTCCGCAGGCTTCGGCGGCTCGGGCGCCAGTGCGGCAACCCGCAAGGGATTGGGCCGAGGCACGATGGTAGGTCCGGCCATGGCCCCCTGCAGCGTGACGGCGACTTCGACGCCGCAAGTACCGATCGGGTTGTTCTGCGCCGCCGCCACGTCGGAAACCGGTACGCCGCCGACAAAATCCTTGAGGCTGGGTTTCTCCGGGGCCAGCGCCGCCGCGAATACCTGACCGGCCGCCGAGCAAAAATCGTCATGCCCGTGGATGCGGCGCAGCTCGGCCTTCGATGCCAGCTCGGTTTTGAACATATTGTAGGCCTGATCGCCCTTCGAGCCGCCCATGATGCGCTTGAACATGCGCAGCAGCGTCTTGTCGGAGCGGCGCAACTCGGGCCCGAAGCTGGTCTGGAAGGCGTTGAAATTGTCTTTCGTGCTGTCGCCACAGGTCAGCGCGGCATCCATCAATTCCTGTTGGATTGCGGCAACCTGCATGGCGGTGACATCCTCCGCCGCGGCGCATTTCAGCGGCTTTTTGGCTTCAGCACTCCCCACAACGGCAGTGCATAGCGCCAGCGCACAGACGCCCGTCTTCAATACTCTTGCGATGTCCGTCATTCCGAACCGACTCCCACTGCCATTTTCCGATTTTGAACCGGGACCATAACATCGCCGCACAGAATTCTGCGAATCCTTCGCGGCCTTATCATTAAGGAACAAATTCCCGCGATTAAGTACTTTGGGATGCGTGCCGATCGTGCTCGGGGTTAATGCGCGTCTTTCTTGTTGCTGCATTTCATTTGACGGCGGCCGCGGCCAAAATACGCCGGCACCCTGACGATTAGCCGCTGCCCCGCCCTTTTCTGCACCGGTTCGTTCTTGTATTCCTGCCAGCCCCGGCGGTTTTCGCCGGCTGGATCAAGGACTGAGGTGTCATGTCGTACAAAGTCGCCGTCGTCGGCGCGACCGGCAATGTCGGGCGCGAGATGTTGAGCGTACTGGCCGAGCGCCAGTTTCCCGTCAGCGAAGTCGTGGCGCTGGCCTCGACGAAGTCGGTCGGTACGGAAATTTCTTTCGGCGACAAGATCCTCAAGGCAAAGGCGCTCGACTATTACGACTTCGCCGGCACCGATCTGGTCCTGATGAGCGCCGGCGGCAAAGTCTCCAAGGAATGGTCGCCGAAGATCGCCGCCAAGGGCGCTATCGTCATCGACAATTCCAGCACCTGGCGCATGGACCGCGACGTGCCGCTGGTGGTTCCAGAGGTCAACGCCGCCGCCCTCGACGGCATAAAAAAGGGCATCATCGCCAATCCCAACTGCTCCACCGCGCAGCTTGTCGTCGCCCTGAAGCCGCTGCATGACGAGGCCCGGATCAAACGCGTGGTGGTGGCGACCTATCAATCGGTGTCGGGCGCCGGCAAGGACGCCATGGACGAGCTGTTCCGCCAGACCCGCGCGGTATTCGTCGCCGATCCGATCGAGCTCGGGAAGTTCACCAAGCAGATTGCCTTCAACGTCATCCCGCACATCGACGTGTTCATGGACGACGGTTACACCAAAGAAGAATGGAAGATGATGGTCGAGGTCCAGAAGATCCTCGATCCCGACATCCAGGTGAACGTCACCTGCGTGCGCGTGCCGGTGTTCATCGGCCATTCCGAAGCGGTCAACATCGAATTCGAGAAGCCGATCAGCGCCCAACGCGCGCGCGCCATTCTGCGCGAGGCGCCCGGTTGTCTGGTCGTCGACAAGCACGAGGACGGCGGTTACATCACGCCGGTGGAAGCGGCGGGCGAAGACGCCACTTATGTCAGCCGCATCCGCAAGGATCCAACCGTCGAGTACGGGCTTTGCATGTGGGTGGTCTCGGACAATCTGCGCAAAGGCGCGGCGCTCAACGCGGTGCAGATCGCCGAATGTCTGGTCAACCGCAAGCTGTTGAAGAAGGCGGCGTGACGAAACCGATGGCGCCGATTCGTCCGCGCCGCAGCGTGCTCTACATGCCCGGCTCCAACGCGCGTGCGCTGGAAAAGGCGCGCGCCCTGCCTGCGGATGCGCTGATCCTCGATCTGGAAGACGCGGTGGCCCCGCTTGCGAAAGAGCTGGCGCGGACGCAGGTCTGCGAGGCGGTGAAAGCCGGCTTCGGCAAGCGCGAGGTGATCGTGCGCATCAATGCGCTGTCGACGCCGTGGGGCGAGCAAGATTTGCTGGCGGCCGCAGCCGCCAAACCCGACGCCATTCTGATCCCGAAGGTCTCCACGCCGCACCATCTTCACGCCATCGAGGAAAGACTGGCGCGCGCCAAGTGCGATCCGTCGCTTGCGCTGTGGGCGATGGTGGAAACCCCGCTGGCGATTCTCAACATCGCCGGCCTGGCAGCGGCAGGTGGACGGCTTTGCTGCTTCGTGATGGGCACCAACGATCTGGTCAAGGAAATCCGAGGGCATCATACCCCGGACCGGCTGAATTTGGCCGCGGCGCTGGGGCTTTCGGTGCTGGCGGCGCGGGCCCACGGGCTCGCGATTATCGATGGTGTCTATAACGACATCCAAGACGCCGAAGGTTTCGCCGCCGCCTGCGCGCAAGGCCGGAGCTTCGGCTTCGACGGCAAGACTTTGATCCATCCCAGTCAGATCGAGCCGTGCAACGCCGCTTTCGCTCCGTCGCCACAGGAGGTGGACGCAGCGCGGAAGATCATCGCGGCTTTCGATCTGCCCGAGAATCAAGGCAAGGGCGCCATCAGCCTCGACGGCCGCATGGTGGAGCTGCTGCATGCCGAGATGGCCAAGCAGACCGTGGCGCTGGCCGACGCGATTGCCGCACTGGAAGCCGCATGACAGCGACTGCGGGCAACTTCTTCGAGGATTTCCGTCTCGGCCAAAGGCTTGTGCACGCGACACCGCGCACACTCGGCGAAGCGGACGCCGCCCTTTACACCGCGCTGACCGGTTCGCGCTTCATCCTGCAATCCAGCGCGCCGTTCGCCCGCAGGCTCGGCCATCACGCTTGCCCGCTCGACGATCTTTTGGTCTTCAACACCGTGTTCGGCAAGTCGGTACCGGACATCTCGCAAAACGCCATCGCCAATCTTGGTTATGCCGAAGGACGGTTCTTTAAACCGCTCTATGCCGGGACGACGCTTTCAGCCGTGTCCGAGGTGATCGGGCTGAAGGAGAATTCCTCCGGTGACAGCGGCATCGTTACCGTGCGCACCGAAGGACTGGACGAGAACGATGAACGTGTCCTCGGCTTCGTCCGCTGGGTGATGGTAAGAAAGCGCGATCCGAAATCGCCCGCGCCTGCGGCGCATGTCCCCGAGCTCGCCGGGGCGGTCGCTGCTGGTTTGCTGATCGCTCCTCATCAAGTCGATTTCGGGGCGTTCAGCGAGACCGCGCAATCGGGCTCGCCGCTGCTGTGGGACGATTATCAAACCGGCATGAAGATCGATCACGCGGACGGCGTGACGGTGGAGGAAGCCGAACACATGATGGCGGCGCGGCTTTATCAGAACACCGCGCGGGTTCACTTAAATCAGCTCGAACAAGCGCAAAGCCGTTTCGGCAAAAGGCTGGTTTATGGCGGCCACGTTCTCAGCCTGGCGCGAGCACTGTCGTTCAACGGTCTGGCCAACGCGGTGCAGATTCTGGCGATCAACAGCGGGCGCCATGTGGCCCCGGTCTTCGCGGGCGATACGCTGTTCGCCTGGAGCGAGGTGCTCGACCGGCACGAACTGCGCAAGGACTGCGGCGCGCTGCGTCTGCGTTTGGTCGCGACCAAAAATGATCCCTGTCATGGATTTCCGCTGCGGGACGAGCACGGAACCTACCTTCCCCAAGTGGTGCTCGATTTCGATATCTGGGCGTTGATGCCGCGCAGATGAGTTTTCTCGAACGCTTCCGACAGGCCGTTGCCACAGGCACGCTGAAAGCCGATGCCGAGCAAGAGGAGGCCGCCCGCAAACTCCAATTTCTGGCGGAGGCGCTGGCGCGCTGGCGGCCGGCCAGCCGATTTTCGCTGGCACGTCCCGATCCGCCCCGCGGGCTTTATCTGTGGGGCGACGTAGGGCGCGGCAAATCCATGCTGATGGATCTGTTCAGCGCGAGCGCCGAGGTCCGCCTTAAGCGGCGTGTGCATTTCAACGCCTTCA
>Ga0265314_10004424_pt1 | contig 13039 bp, 15 predicted proteins | sample 4126metaG_FD_203106 | JGI IMG/M metagenome (GOLD analysis project Ga0265314, IMG submission 203106) | Rhizosphere microbial communities from Carex aquatilis grown in University of Washington, Seatle, WA, United States - 4-1-26 metaG | ecosystem: Host-associated > Plants > Roots > Rhizosphere >... | reverse complement strand
AACAGGGCGAATAGTGAAAGGTCCGGCCCGTTGGCGACTCCGCCAAAAAAAGTCAACAGCACGAAGTAACCGACGAATGCGCCGAACATGTAGAATTCGCCATGCGCAAAATTGATGAGCTTGATAATTCCGTAGACCATGCTGTAGCCGACCGCGATCAGGGCATAGATGCAGCCGAGCGACAAGCCGTTGAGCAGATAATTTATAAAATCAATCACGCAAGGTTCGACTCGAATCCCCGAAAAGATTTCCGACTACGGCTTGATGGTCTCCTTGTATTTAAAATCCGTCTCGCCGGTTTCGAGCACAACCGCGTTCTTCACAACTTCGCGATCTGGTCCCATCGTGATCGTCCCGCAGACGCCTTTTACATCTTTCATGGAGTTGATGGCGTCCTTCATCGCTTCGGGCTTCAATTCCTTCGCGCGATTGGCCGCGTCCGCCATCGCGTACAATGCATCATATCCGAGCGCGGCCATGGCGCCGGGCACGACGTTGTACTTTGCTTTGTACCGCTTGACGAATTCTTGTACGACCGGGTCCGGATCGCCCGGATCGAAATGATTGCACACGAAATTTCCTTTGATCGCCGGGCCGGCCAGTTTGAAAAGCTCTCTGTCATCCCAGCCGTCGCCGCCAAGGAACGGCGCCTGAAAGCCCGCTTCGCGCGCCTGCCTGATGATGAGTCCAACTTCGTTGAAATATCCCGGCACCCAAACCACCGCGGGATTGAGCTGCTTCAGCGTCGTCACGTGCGTCTTGAAATCCTGAACGCCCTTCTGATACGCGAGTTCCTCAAGAATCTTTCCACCCATTTCGGTGAAAACTTTGCGGAACGAAACCGTGAGTCCTTCCGAATACGCGTTGCCTTTGGAAACCATGATCACCGCGGTTTCGGCCTTAAGGCTGTTGCGCGCAAACTTCGCCATGACCGCACCCTGGAAATCATCCTGAAAGCAGATGCGCGAAACGTATTCGCCTTTCTTGGTGATGGTGACATTGGTCGAGGCGTGCGTCATCAGCGGCACTCTCTCTTCCATGGCCACGTCGGCGGCGGCGAGAGTGCGGTTCGATCCAACCGCGCCGATCACGGCGAGAACATTGTCTTGCGTGATCAATTTCTTCATCGCGTTCTTTGAAGCGCCGGGCTCGCTCTTGTCGTCCTCAAAAACCGTCTTCAGCTTCACTTTCTGTTCAGGCTTTGCGTTCACTTCTTCCTGCGCGAGCAGAATTCCGTTCTTGCTGTCCTGTCCCCACGGTGCGGATTCGCCGGACAATTCCAGATTGCATCCAATTACCGCTACTTTGCCATCGCCGCCTCCGCCGCCCGCGGCGGATCCGGAGGATGGCGCGCCACCACCGCCGCATCCGGCAAGCATGCCCAACAGAATCAATGAGGTCACGACAGAAAACCGCCGCATGGCTGCCTCCGGCATAAGACGCGAGAAAATAATCCCTGAAACCCACCATAACTTGCCGCCTCGCGCGGATCACGCAAGGCTTTTTTGGAAAAGAGGTCGCGCATCTTCACCGCTGCGCCTCCTTTATAAGGAGCTGCAAACAAGCGCGTTCACTTGCTTGCTTGACTCTGCAAGGCTGAGCCGCTAAAAAGTCATTTCAGGCATTCGTCACCTCGGATGCCCGAAGCACATCGATTTCCACCCAATTGTCGGGGCGTGGCGCAGCTTGGATTAGCGCGCTTGCTTGGGGTGCAAGAGGTCGAGGGTTCAAATCCCTCCGCCCCGACCATATTTAAAACTTGATCCGGTATAGAGTTCTCACCGCCCGCTACTTTACGTTTGAAACTCGTTTGAAGTTTTTCTTCCGGATGGATCACGATCCAGACCGCCTCGACGAGAGTTTGGAGCCGTTCCGGCCGCACATGGGTGTAGACGCCGTCGGTGAGGCCCTGGGCGGCGTGGCGCGCTAATACGCGCGCTTCTGCGAAAGATGCGCCGGCGTCGTGCAGAAGCGTCACAAACGTATGCCGCAGTGCGTGGAAGTCGACCTTGCCGCCCCACGCCGTAACCTTCGCCCGGTCCATGTCGCGTGCGAGCTCGCGCGCCGGGTGTCCCGGAACGAATAGCAGCGGGTTATCAGGATATGGTCGTTGTCGGGGTTCCTTGTGCATCGTGTACAGCGACTGCGCCCTTCCAGAAGTGACCCATGTTTTCAATTTCGTTAGCAGCGATCGCGGCAGGGGCTGAAACCCTGACTTGCGGTTTTTCGTCCAGCTCGCCTCCAAAGTCAGACCACACCGTTTTACGTCGAGGTGCTTGACCTGCAGCGCGGCCAATTCTCCGACGCGAAGGCCCGTAGAGATCGCGACTTCGTAAAGCAGCCTGTGGTGATCGCAGCTCGCATTGAGGACGGCGGGAATCTGTGCCGACAGGAGTGTGCCGCGTTTCTCTTGCGGCGTGGTGTCGAACCTATTGAGCCCGTCCAGTGGATCCACGCTTAAATAACCGCTCTTTTTCGCCCACAAACAGAACGCGTGAATGGCCTCTGATTTATTTTGCACAGTCTTCCCGGCGGCGCCGTCCGATTTGAGTTTTCGGAGTGTCTTCTCCACGCGCGGGTAGAACCCAGTCGACAGATCGGCTATCGTTTTCAATCCAAGGTGCTCGCGCCAGAATTTCAGATGCGTTTTCCGCATACGAGCGTGCCCAGCGCCCCACGGTCGGCCGCCGCGGCCGCCGTTTGCATTGCCTTGCTCTAAATATTCGTCGATTACTTCAGAGACCTGTCGCGGCTTGGCGATTTCGGCCGATGTGGGCGCTTCACACAGCCCAAGATGAATGCGCCGCCGAAGCTTGGCGTCTTTTTCTTCCAACATCAACGCCTGCTCTAAAGTTTCTTCCTTGTCATCAGTACCGGTCCCATTGGCCTTTTTTCCTTGCCAATCCTTGTACCAGAACTTCCATTTCGGATGTGGTTTTCCGTTTTTATCGAATGTCTGCCAGACGCCTGCCATCGTGTCGCCCTCCTGGTCTCGAGCCTCAGTAGCTTGCGCCCGAAACAGAAATCAAATGATTTCCGGATTTTTCGCCGCGTTCTCGGCTGCATCCGCCATGCGTTTTTCGATGTGCCGGACGATCGAGCCCGCCGTCCAGACCGGTTTGCCGCGCAGCTTCGTGGGAACGGGAAGTTCGCCGTTATTCACGGCGCGGTCAATGGTCTTATCGCAGCAATTGAAAATTTCCTGCAGACCGCGTTTGAAGATCACCGCGCCGGGAGCGAGAGCCCCGATTTTCTCAATGATGCCAGAGCCGGTTTCAGCCTCTGCCGCCACGTCGAAATTTTCCGTTTCACCTGGATTCATGATTTCACCTCGAAAAGTTCGCCCTTCACGTCGCCAAATAATTTCGCGCCTTCGACGTCGATCACGATCGGCGCAACCAAGAATTCAACCCCGACCAATCCCTTCGCGCGGTACCCGGCCGCCGTCCACGCCTCCGCGAACGAATCGTAAACTTGAAACTGCGGCTCGATGCGGCCGTCGCCGCGGCGCGCGAGAATCAGGAATCGGTTCAAGAAGCGGCGCCTCCGACGGCCATTTCCGCCAGTTGTCCGCGCGGTGTTACTTTTCCGAATCCTGAAATCAGTTCGGTCATAAGAGCGCGCGCCGAAATGCCGCGCTCGTCGTCCGATGTGGCGACGGGTTCAGCCTCGCGTGCCATCTTCGCCGCCTGGCGCATGAGATCGTCGTCCGGGGCTGCCCGGCGCCGTTCCGGCGCAGTCTTCTTTTCGACGAATGCGATCACCCCGGCGACGCAATCGTCGAAGTTTTCACGTTCAGCCTGAAGCCACCACGCGAGAATCAGCCGCGCACCGTCGACGCCGTTTAGATTCTGGAATTTCTTGAGCCCCCAGTTCAAAACTCGGCGGACGTCGTTTTCTGGAACGCTGTTGTTTCGAAGTGCCAGTGCAATCAACGGCCACGACGAATTCGCCGCGATCGGTTTCACTTCGGCCTTCGCTCTTCCGGGCCGTTGCTGTTCAACGCCAATTTTGGCGGCCGGCGGCGAAGCCGCGGCAGTTCCGGCGGTCTCCGCGCGCGATGTCTCAACGGGTCGCTGATTAACAGCCGGTGCTACGCACCCGGTTTCTTTTTGTTCTGTTCTGTCTTGTCCTGTCTTGTCCTGTCCTGTAGACGGAGAGTGCTCCGAGTTCTCTCGGAGCGCGCTCGGAGTGCTCTCCGAGAGCCCGACACGTTCAATCCATTTAATTTCAGGCGATGAAAGAACTTGCAAAGCTTCTGAAATGATGGTTTCTGATGCTCCCGTCTTGTCTGAAATGTCGGCGGCTGTCAGCGGGCCATCTTTGTCCGCGAGCGTTCCACGCACCTGACATTTTGACGCAACCTGCACGATCAACTGCCACGCGCCATAAAGTTCGACGCCGTTTGGGCGTCGAATCAGCCGGCGAAAAGACTTTCCATCGTGCTTATTCGGGACGGCCACCCATGAGAGCGTTTTGGGCGCGCGCTTCGACTGGGACACTTCGAAATGCTTATCCCAGTCGCGAATTCGATACAACAATCCGGAGTGCGATTCAACTTCGCACTTGATGTTGTCCGCACTGTTTTGTATCATCACGCCTCTCCGATGTTTTCCGAATGCAATTCCGAAGACTCCGCCGCCCGCGGAGTTTTCGCGTTTTCAATCTCAGTTCAGCACGGGAAAATCTTCGTCGTGTTGATGAAAATATCCCGCCTCTCTTCGTCTTTCGTTGCGCGCGAAGTCCATCGGCGCTTTGCGATCACACGTTTCACGGGAATTGGCGAGCGAGCGCCCGAGCCTACGGGAATGAGGTTGTTGACGGACGTACCGAGCGGGTAAATATCAGCGAGCACACCGCCGAATTCCCAGCCTCCTTCACAACTCAATGAAAACCCGTCGATCAGAGTGCGGTTGCCGTGGCCCATCAACATATCCGGCGGCTCTCCGTCGGCGCCGAGATCCGTACGGAGGGCCCCAGTTGAACGCGTCGAGTCCGCCAAGTCCGGAAACTTTGGGAAGTTCGGCAGCGGATACGAATTGATGCGCAACCAACATTCATACAGGCCGTTAAGATCGATCATCTTCATCCGTGAAAAACTACTGTCGATCCGGTCGACGTGCGGCGAATCGTCCATGATCGGTGTAACTGATCCGCTCGCCACGGCGGAAGGGAAAGTCTGCACGGCGTACTCGAGGCGGTGATCGCAGGGGATCGCGATCGAAGCCCGGATGTCGTTCAAGATGATGTCCAGTTTTCCGCCGGCGACGGCATACTCGACTCCACCATTCCAGCGAAACGAACCGGTGCTTGTATTGTGGGAATTGATGACGACGTCGCGAAGTCCTGGAACAAAAATGATCCCGTTGTCCCGGAGCTCGAAACCATCGGCTTCGGGTCCGAGCGTCCAGTGTGTTCCATCGGACGTGACCTCGAAGCGCACGGGATAAGGCGTGATGTCGTTCGCCTGGGTGACATTGCCGGCGAAGGAGAGCAGTGTCGGCCAAAGCTGGCGCGTGACCGATGCGCGCGGCTTCCCCGACTCGCTCGTTCCAGCCTGAAAATCGAATGCTGGATTCAAAACCCACGTCGTCAGAACCCACCAATATTGCGACGCGGCAATTGCGAACATGTCGGCGTTGGGTCGGCTCAATCCTGCCGCCGTCGTCGCCGTTACCACCGCCGTACAAAATGCGTCCTGGTCAGCCTGTGACCATGCAGGAATGAGTGCCGGCGTTGTGCCGCCGTGGTCCGCCGCGCGCGTGCTGCAGCGTGTTTCGATCTTGATCAGTGATCCGTGAACGACCGCACTCGAAATTGTGTTCTTGGACGATTCTTTATAATCGCTGTGCGTAATGACAGGCGTTTTCATCACGTTCTTTGCCGCGCCGCCAATTGCGATCGGAATATCGACTCCGCCGCCGATCCATCGCGTCGAGACCGCTCTCATCCCGTGTAGGAGGTTCGCCCCATTTTCGCCGTAAGTCGCCGTGTACCAGCTCCACGCGCCCGCGGTCTTGAAAATTAGGTCGAAGATACCTCCGTCCCCAACGAAACTGAGGCCGCGCACATTCAGGTCTCTACCCTTCCGCATGCCGCCCTGAATCGTGTTGTTTTGTCCCACAGCATTGTTGAAATTCGCCTTCGAGATATCGTCAATTGAAGAGCCGAAACCGCGCTGCCAATCCACCGACGGCGGAAACCGCTTGATGTACGAGAAAGCCGCGCTCGCCGCATTCCGCGCAGCGACTACCAAGTTGTCATCCGGAGTGGCATTTCCATAGAATGCCCAAACGTGCTGTAACTCGTCCGCTAAAGACCAGTACCCGGCCACTGTCGTCTTAGAATCATTAGAAGCCGGGTTCGTCGGATCAAGCGGAGCCTGGTCAGTCGAAAGGCCATAGTCCGGATACGGCGCAAAGCACGGCGTTCCGCCTGGGGTGTAAATTCGATTCGGACGCCCTTTCGGATTGAAGTGTGACGGCCAGCCCTGTTGATATTGAACAGTGCCAGTGACGGGATTGTAAATGTACCGACCGAAAACTCGGATGTCTTTGAGGTCCACGCGCGAATCGTACGCGACAACCTCCATCGAATTGGTCTCGGGATGGTCCTGAATATCCTCGACCTTCCCGACCCACAACAACGAAGACGTGATTTGTCCGGACGCCGGGTTCGTGGATCTGATTTTCACGGCTACGGGACAGCCGTGCTTGATCAAATTGCGCGGCCCATCCGGGTTGAATGCCACCGAGAAGCACGTCTCGTCCACCTGACCGGCCGTGTTCGGAATGATGATCCTGGCGAATCCTGGCTGACTTCCAAGCGACTCTTCGCATTCAACGACGTGCCAGTAGGGGTCCGTGATCCCGAGATCGGCGCCGAAGTAGGGCTGCATCTTGTCGGCGCGGCAATCGATCCGGTTCACGCTGTTTGATTTGACGATCGTATTACTCACGTTGCCTCCTCACCGTCTTCTGCCGGCGGAAGAGCGCGCCGAATGCCAGCCAAGAAGGCCGGCGCGTCACGAAGCGGATTCGGGTCACCGATCATCGCGCGCTGCACGAGCGTCGCGGCGTATCCGACCACCTGCGGCTGTTTCTGAAAGCGAGACATGATCACCGTCGCGTCACGTATGGATTCAAAGGCGCGCTTCGGATCGCGCGAAAGCAATAGCGCGCCGGTCTGCAGGCGACATGCCGCGGTGAGCATCTGCGCCACGTCGAGCGGCGAAAGTCCAGCGGCCTGGGCGGCTTCTGAGAGTCCGCCGAGTGCGCCATTCACGAGTTTCTGTTCGCCGTCGGCGAAGTCGTTGAATTCCATTTCAATCGTCCCATTCAACTTTATGCCGGCGCGCGTCCGCGGTCTTTTCGGTGTCGAATTCACGCAGTTTCTGTTGCATTTCCGGAAGCGTGACGACACCAAGGCGGCCGCCCATGTTTTTGGGCTTGGTAGCTTCAGCCTGCCAACGTGTCATGAACGCCCGAAAATCCGCCTCCGAAATTTGGCGTTGCTCCTTGGCGAGTTTAAAAATGGCTTCCGCGCGATCAGACAGAATGGTTTCATCCTGAATGCGCCGCGTCCGATCAGACCTGCCACGGAGGAAACGGTCGTCGAGGTCCGCGCTCATCATTTTCTTGCTGACGAAAGCCATGTTTTCAGGCGTGTGACGCATCAGGTCATCGCGTTTTTTCTTAATCTCAAGATCGACGATCATCGCGCGATTTTCTGGCGTCAACTGATCGGGATTGATGCCGCGCTCAGACGCCCACTTGCCCACCGCACCAGCCACATCGATTCCAAGGGATTGGGCCTCGTCACGCATCCCGACGATTTGATCAACGACTTTATCCCGGCGCTTGTTCGTAGCCTCGTTCAGGCTCTTATCCCAAAAATAATTTCCCGTGGCTTCTTCGTATTCGAACGCTTCGTCACGAATCGCCTTTTGAAGTTTTGGATCCATTCCGGTTTGTTTGTATTTATCGAAACCAGTGGCCTTCGCCTGGGCGAGACCGGCAGCTCCGCCGAGAAAGCTGGCGTTTTGCTCCACATAACTGCCAATATTCCATCCCGTTTCCGCCGCCGCAATGAGTGGCCCTGCACTGCGCACGGCATTTCTCACGGAACGGAACGCGCGCTCACCCGCAAAATTTCCGAGAGTGCTCTGCAGAATTCCTTTCATCGTTTGGCTTGAAGCGACGTCAGCCACTTTCGATACGGCCATCTGCACGAGGCCCATCACCGCGACGGAACCTTGTGGGCCGCCTCGCGAAGCAACGTCCATTAACACAGCGGCGTTTGTAACGTCGCGAATTCCACTGTTAACGCTTCTGAGAGTGGCGCGCGCCTCTGTCGCTCCGGTCTTCCGGATACCGAGTGAATCGCGCATGATGTTCAGGAGTTGCGCTTCGCTCTTGTAGTTGCCGGTCCCGTCGACAGCATCGAGCGCGGCCTTTTGGATGTGCGGTGGAACACTCGGGCCCATCCGCAAAATACTGCCGCCCAGACTTCGTGTCAGGGCTGAGTATTCGCGCGTGGGCGGCGGCGTCATCGCCGGGCGGTTTATTGGATCTGCGCCTGGAACCGTCAGGCGGCCCATCGGATTCAGTCGGCCGGCCGTGCCCGGCGGAGCTGGCGGAGGCGGGCGGTTTGGCGGCTCGACGGTCGTCCCCTGAGCGGCAAAAACCTCGCGCACAGTGGCTTTCGCGCCCTGCTGATAGAAAGCCTCTGTGGCATTGCGCGGCTTGGCGGCCGGCGCTGACTTTCCGCGTTCGTCCTTCACGTACGAAGACACAATGGACTTGATGAGAGCGACAAGGCCGCCTCCGCCGCTCCCTCTGCCCTTTGGCTGTCGCCCTCGCTTTGCCATGTCCGCACCTTAGAAGTAGCACGTTTCATTTGATTCGTGTTACTGTTCACTTAATCCCCGACTGCTTGACCCGACCACACATTGCAGCCGGAAATCTGTTACACCTGCCTGACGATCCCCAGCCGCTTGTTCTGCGGGTTGGCCGTCAACGAGACTTCATCGATGGTTCCAGACGTGAAAAGCATGCGACAAATACGCTCACCATTGAGCAACGGAGACAACCCGACCTCGCCACGGATCGCTTCCCACAGCGCGTTTCTCGCGTCGAAATTGCAATGCATTCCAAGCGGAGTGCTGAGATCGATGATGCCGCGGATTTGACGGCGCGCGGCGTCAAACCATGATTCGAGCACCTGGCCGCATGGCGTCACGGTGCTATGGCGCCAAAGTACGGGGCAATTCTTAATCACTCGGAAGTTTTCGCAGTCCACGAAATCTTCTTTGCCATCGCTGCCTTTGAACGGAGATTCATCACACAGAATCGCCTCGAAGCGGTATCCAGATGGTTTCTCAGGCGCGATGGCCATTGCGAGCCGGAACACTTCTGGCGCGGAAAGTGAGGGTTCGAACGCAGACCACAGACGTTCTGGAATCCGGTAACGTACCAAAATTTCCGAGCGTTCCGAAAACGCCTGCACCTGCCTCAGTAGCTCGCGATCTTTCGAGCGTTTCCAAAATTTGAGCAACGCGCCCAAATCTGGCGACACAGTCGGCGAGCTTCTGAGGGATCTGCCTAAGCCCACGGTTGAGTCCGCCGGCATCGGCGTCAGCGAGATTTCGTGAACATCCCACCTACTATGAAAAATTGCCGGACCATGATGAATGCGCCCTGCATGGCTGAACGACTCCCCTGGATGGATGCGAAACGTTTCGCGGGGCGTAAATCCGACCGAAACCCCGCGCATCAATCCGTCTTTCACTTCCTGCGCCGCGTTCAATGCCGCCTGGGTTTTTCCAAATCTTATTCGCACATGGCCTCGACCTGTCGCTTCATCGATATGCGCGTGGACAGGATGCCCGACGATCTGGTTGCGGTCATGGTTCCGAAGAATGCTGCCGACGTTAAGCAGTGGCGATAGATTCACTCCGGCAACAGAGTGGCCAAGGATCTCAGGAACGTGCCCAAGAACGTCGTCGTCCTGATGAACCTCTCTCGTCTCGCTCGAAAACGATGCTGCAACAATATCGCTCGAATCCGTGTCCGGATGGATCGTACCGACCTCAGCACGATGGATGACGGACGGCCCTTTGAAAATAATTCGTTCCATGGTTTCCATTCCTTTTTCTGCCCAGCCGGCGGCTCTCACCCCGCCGGGCGTGGGCGACTCCAAGGGCCGAAGCCCTCGAAATTACGTCGTGACCGTCGTTCCAGGCACGAATCGAGCTTTTAAATCTTTGGGCCCGCGCTCCGCCGCGAATCGCAGCCCACAGCATGAGCAGGAAACCGACATGCGCGTGGTTTTGGTGCTGTCGTCGAATTCCGTTGTCCAAACGTCGACGTAGCGGCTTTGGCAAAACCGATTTGCGCAATGAATGATCGTGGTCGTTGTGATCGGTTTCGGCATGACTATTTCGAGGCCCCCAACTGCCGGCGCGCCACATCGCGCTCGGTCTGCGCCTGTTCGCGTTCGGCCGCGAATTTGGCAGCGTCCGCCACAGTCTTCGTGTGCACAATCGGTTCGAGCGCGTCGTCATTGCGTTCGACGGTCATTGATCCGAGAAACCGCGATGTTGAACCGAATGCCTGACGCCAATCCGTTTGCGGTCGAAACTTCCCGCGTCGGATGAACGCCACATACAAGGCGACTGCGGCCGCCGCGATTTCGTCGTCCAGCCGGAGGACTTCGGCGTCCGCCTGCGCGTCGCTTTTGTCGAGCACCCGGAGTTGCTCGGCGCGCTTCTTTTCCTTCGCCGCGACGAGTAGTTTCGTGACTGCCACCAAGGCGGAGCTGATCGCCGTAACGTCACGTCGCAATGCCAGCGCCTGCGTGCGGAGTTTTTCCGCTTCAGCGGATCCGCATTCGCGACCGGCGAGGACCTCGCCAGCATCCAGTTCGCCGGCGCGGATTTCGAGAGCCTCGATTTCGGCGTTCTTTTTATCGCGCGTCTTCGAGAGTTCGTCCTGCTTGATCTCGAGCTGATCAACTTGGTCGAGGCCTTGGCTCACAAATGGAATTTTCACTCACGATCCTCCAAAAAGTTCGTTTAACGGCTTCGGCTCCGGGTCAATACCGGGCTCTGCATCAACGTTTCTGCGTGACGAATGCGGTCGATTTTCTCGCGGACTTCCGGACCATCGAGACCGAGGATCCGGGCGGCGGTGGCAATGTCGTCCGCGCTCCAATCCCGGCGTCCAAGGTGATAGCGTGGTTGCACGGCGTTGATGCGAATGAGATTTCGAAGTCGTTCGAGGATGCGTTCAGTTGAATTGGCGGTCGGCGCCAAGAGTGATGCGCATTCGCCTGTTGTCAACATGGTCCTGCCCTCTGAGTGCGCAAAGCGTTCGCTTGCTCAGAGGTCTTATACGTCGTTCAGTTGCGTTTGAGGTCCCGACGATATCCCAGCGATGTCCCGTCAGAGGCTATTAATTCTCTTGGCTTCAATCCTGCCGGCCTCTGTTACAAAATATCGATCGTTTTTCTCGTCAACAAATCCAAGCCGGGCCAGATTCACTTTACGATTTTTCACGGTCTTTTCGCTCAATCCGAGTTTCCGCGCCAAATCGGCTGGCCGCATTTCACCATTCCCGTCCAATTCCTGTAAGAAGGCTTCTTCCGACTCGCTCAAGCGGACTGAGCCCGGGCGTGGCGCTCCAAGCCAACGCGCCAGGCACATCAACGACGCCGTAAATATCCGTTCTGCATTAGTGTCCTCGAATCCGTCGAATGCCGTCAAGAGCTGCGGCGCGTCGAGGCCATCAATTTCCGGAATGCCATGAACAGTTAATATCCATCCGCCAACCCTTGAATTTCGATTGCGAATTAACGCCGCGATTGCATCGAAAGTGATGCGAATCAGTTCAGGGTCAACAGGTTGTGCGTCATCCGTTGAATGAGGGCGGAGAAGCGATTCGATTTTTCTAAGTTCTGCGTCCGCGCCAGCCCAAATAATCCGTTGAATGGCGCGCTGAAGAATCTCCATCACGCGACGTTCTGTACCTTTTTTTACCAAGACCTGCACTGCGGACTGAATGCTATTTTGGTCACGTTCATCACACATCGCTCGGAAATCATCGGCCGTCGTTAAAAACTCCGCGTGCGATGGAAGTGGATTCTCGCCGCCGAGAATTCTTAGAACTCGTGTATACCGTTCGTCGGTTTCATCATCGATCAATCGTTCCGCTTCCATCGCGGTGCCCTTTCGCGCGCCCGAAAACATTCACCGCGGCAGAGACCTGGGCAAGGTCCTTTTCTCCTGGCCGGGATAGCCGCGGCGCACGAATTGTCAGACTGTCTTTACCGCATGAATAATCGCGGCGTGGTTGAATGTCCATCGTCCACGCCGGCGCTTCCCCTTCAAAATTCCGACGGCTGCCCAGCGCCGCACCGTTGCCGGTGAGACGCCGAGAAGCTCCGCCATTTCTTTCGTGTCGATCACTTCACGCATGATTTACGGTGCTCCGCCCACGCCGCCGCGAATTCCTTCGCCTCGACGTGCTTTCCGCTTTGGTCGTGCTTGGTCTCCCACTGCCGCCACTTCGCCGCTTCGTCATGCCGGCCGATCGCTTCGAGTGCCGGAACGTAGAATTCAAAGCCGTGCTCGTTGTAGATGTCCCTATACGTGGCCCCTGGATGCGTCACTGTGAAATCTGCCGCAACCTCGAACCATCGAGCACACTCGGCGAAGTTACCGGCTTTCCCGAGACGACCTGAAAACCAGATGGCTGCCAGTCCAAGCCCGAATCCGCGCGTCGGGTGCTCTGTGTAAATCTTCAAGGCCGCGCGGTAGTGTTCAAATGCTATTGAATTCTTTTTCGTGTATTCGGCAACGTTGGTCACAAAGTCGACGTATTCTGGTGAATCCGTCGCGCCAATGTCCTCGATTATTGCGACAGCCAATTTTAACATTGGAACAGTTGTCGACTCGATGGTGTCATTGATGGCGCCGTCTCGAATCCGTCCAGCCAGCGCGAGGCCGGCGGAGCGTTTCCGGATCAGCCTGGTGAGCATT
>Ga0265314_10004423_pt1 | contig 13043 bp, 13 predicted proteins | sample 4126metaG_FD_203106 | JGI IMG/M metagenome (GOLD analysis project Ga0265314, IMG submission 203106) | Rhizosphere microbial communities from Carex aquatilis grown in University of Washington, Seatle, WA, United States - 4-1-26 metaG | ecosystem: Host-associated > Plants > Roots > Rhizosphere >... | reverse complement strand
CCGGTGTCGAACGCATCCGGACATTGTCGCCGAAACTTGGTTCTGGGTTGGCGGGCATGATCGAAACCTGGGCACCTGCCTGACTGTTTTCACGGTACACATGGTGCCGCACCACTTTGGTGCATAATGGTGTTATGGGAACCAGAAACCAGACAGTTCGGCAGAGCGTCAGTTTGCCATCCAACGTCGCAGCGCAAGTCCGGAACCTGGCGAAGGCCCGCAGGCTGAGCGCCAACCGGATGCTGCTTGAACTGATCGAGAACGGAATGGAGGCTGAGAAGCGCAAGCAGCGGGAGTTCTTCGACCTTGCCGAGCGCTTCCGCGCCGCTACCGATCCCCAGGAAGTCAAACGGCTGGGCGATCAGATGGGCCGCATGGTCTTCGGCGACTGATGCCGAAAATCGAGAGTTGGGGCAACCTTCCGGCGGGCATTCGCCAGCACTTGATCGACCGAATGCGCGACCGGGCGATCGGCATTGCTGACCTGAACCGGCTTCGCCTCTGGATCGAATCGAAACCGGAAGTGCCCGAAGGCGACTGGTACAAGGATTTCGGTTCGTTCAAGATCTGCGGCGAGGGATCGCTGCCGAAGACCTTTCTGCTTCGCGGTCAGGCAGCCAAGGGGAAGGCTGTCTGACGCCTCGTCCTGCCTGCTTGGGGGGCGGAGCCGGTGTCGCACGATTTCCGGTAGGGGCCAGCATCCAGTATGCTGTTGCTAAGCAGTCTGAACCGGAGTGGGCGAAAGCGAGGGGATTTCCATGGCGCGACGATCGTTTCTATCGCAGCTGGTTGCTTTGCCGTTCCTCGGCATGACGGCCTGGGGTCAACAGGACGCACACAAATCGCTCAAGATCATGATGAAGAGCGCCTGGGGATCGGACGATCCGACAAAAGCGGCATTCCCGTTTCTGCATGGGCTCGCACTTTCGGAAGCCGGCCACACGGTGCAGATCTTCCTGCTCGGGGAGGCAGTCTCGGTGATGCGAAAGTCAGTTGCAGGCGCAGTCGTGCCGGTCGGTTGGCCTCCACTGGCCGACACTCTCGCCAAGGTTACCGACAGGCACGTCGCGATTTACGCTTGCGGCGCCTGCTGCCGCGCCCGAGGGGTGACAGAAGCGGACCTCGGCCAGTGGGGAGCGAAATTCGGCAATCCCACGATCTTCGTTTCCCTTGTCGAGTGGGCGGACAGAATCATCACCGAGTAACCGTCAATCACCCGGCCGCTTGAGCCCGCTGCCCGAAGAACGCGAACAGATCGGCGTTGATCTGGTCCTTGGCAGTCGAGCACATGCCGTGCGGCAAGCCCGGATAGACCTTCAGCGTCGCGCCCTTCACGATCTTGGACGACTGCAGCGCCGCCGCGCCGATGGGAACGATCTGGTCGTCGTCGCCGTGGAGGATGAGCGTCGGCACGTCGAACTTCTTGAGATCCTCCGTGAAGTCGGTCTCGGAGAACTGCTTGATGCACTCATAGGAGGCGGGGTAGCCGCACTGCATCCCTTGCATCCAGAAGGAATCCCGCAGGCCTTGCGAAACCTTCGCGCCGGGCCGGTTGGCGCCGTAGAACGGTGCGCTCAGGTCCTTCCAGAACTGCGAGCGGTCGGCGGCGACACCCGCGCGAAGCTGGTCGAATGCCTCGATCGGCATTCCCGCGGGATTGGCCGCGGTCTTCAGCATGAGCGGCGGCACCGAACTGATCAGCACCGCCTTGGACACGCGCTTGGTGCCGTGACGGCCGATGTAGCGGGCGACCTCGCCGCCGCCCGTGGAATGGCCGACGTGGATCGCGTTCTTCAGATCGAGTTTTTCGACCAGAGCCGCCAGGTCGTCGGCGTAGGTGTCCATATCGTTGCCGTTCCAGGGCTGGCTCGACCGCCCATGGCCGCGGCGGTCGTGCGCGATGCAGCGATACCCGCGCGCGGCCAGAAACGCCATTTGGTCCTCGAAAGCGTCGGCGCTCAGCGGCCAGCCATGGCTGAAGACCACGGGTTGGCCCGTGCCCCAGTCCTTGTAATAAATCTCCGTGCCGTCTTTGGTGACAACTGTGCTCACGGTGACACCTCCTGGATCGCGTTAGAATACAGATGACACGAGGGGCTCCGCACCTGTACCATCCTTCTCTGATTCAAGCCCAAACGGAGCGGCGGGGAAATGGGCGCAACTGACAGAGTTCGGGGCAGAACTGACAGCGAAGGGCCGTCTGGACTCGCCGAGATCGGGCTGCTGATCTATCCGGGCGCGCAGAGTGCCGCAATCAGCGGCCTGACAGACCTCTTCACGGTCGCCAATCGTTTGAGCGCTGAGCGTGGCGGGCCGGCCTCGCGAGCGCTGAGGATCAGTCACTGGCAATCGAACGCCGAGAGCGGACAACTCGAACGCGTCTTCGACACGCACCGCGTCGGGCATGTGCCACTGGCCGCCGTGATCCTGCCGCCCAGTCTCGATTCCGAACCATGCGGCGACGCATTCGCGGCCCATGTGCGGTGGATTACGGCCCAACACGCCCGGGGCACGGTCCTCTGCTCGATCGGCTGCGGCGCCTTTCTTCTTGCCGGGGCCGGGTTGCTCAACGGGCGAACCGCCACCACTCACTGGATTCACGCCGATCGGCTGGCCGAGCGATTCCCGGAGATACACGTCGACCGCGACAAGCTGATCATCGATGACGGCGACATGATTACTGCCGGTGGCGTCATGGCGCGGGTCGATCTCGGACTCCGATTGATTTACCGGTGGCTTGGCCCCAGCGTGATGCTGGCTACCGCGCGATTCTTCGTCGTCGATGCGGCGGGTCGCGAGCAGCGTTTCTATTCCAGCTTCGCTCCCCGGCTGCATCATGGGGATGGCGCCATTCTCCAGATCCAACACTGGCTCCAGCTCCACTATGCCCAGAGCCTGACGGTGGTCGCACTGGCCGCCTGCGCGAAACTGGGCCAGCGGACGTTTCTTCGCCGGTTCCGGCAGGCAACCGGGCTGAAGCCGATCGAGTATGTACAGCACCTGCGCATAGACAAGGCGCGCGAGGCGCTGGAGTTCTCGACGCTGACGATCAATGAGATCGCCTGGGCGGTTGGCTATGAGGACCAGGGCGCGTTTCGAAAGATTTTCCGACGCATTCTCGGCCTCTCACCGGGAGAGTATCGCCGCCGCTTCGGAATCGCCGAGCGCGATTCCAGCAAAGCCGCGGCAGCTTAGCCAGTTCTGAACGCGTTCAAAATCTTCTTGACACATCGGCCGCCGCGGCGCATACTGAATCTTGAACACGTTCAATTCTATGCCAACCACGAAAACCACCCCCAAAGCGGAGGAGACGGCCCTCAGAATTCTGGAGGGCGCGCTGGAGCTGTTCCGGCAGGAAGGATTCGACAGCGCCACCATGCGGGACATTGCGCGCAAGGCGGGAGTTGCCACCGGCGCGGCCTACTACTATTACCCGTCCAAGGACGCCATCGTGATGGACTTCTATCGGCGATCCTGCGCGGAGATGCAGCCCAAGATCGAGACGGCTCTCCAGGGGGTCGGCGGCCTCGAGGCCCGGCTGCGCGAACTGATTCGAGCGAAGCTCGCCCATTTCGCACCGAACCGAAATGTCCTACGGGCACTCCTCAAGAACGGCGCGGACCCGCGGCACCCGCTCTCCCCCTTCAGCCCGGAAACGCAGGAAATCCGCGACGCAGACATCGCCTGGTTCCGCCGCATTCTGGTCGATTCCGGAGTGCGGATTCCGCGCGATCTGGAGACGGACCTGCCGGGCGTGCTCTGGTTCTTTCAAATGGGCGTGATCTTCTTCTGGGTCATCGACGAGTCGCCGCGGCAAGCCAGGACCGAGAGGCTGCTGGAACTCTCGTCGAAAACGGTCGCCGGCCTGATTCGGTTCTCCGCGCTGCCGCTCATGCGGCCATTGCGGAAGACCGCACTGCAACTGATCGAAATCGTGAAAGGGAAGTAGGCCATGAACACCCGAGCGCGTTGTCTTGTGGGACTGCTGCTCTCGATCCTTTTGCTTGTCGCAGGAGTGGGCCTGCTGAGGCACGGCGTCTACGGCTGGACGATTTTCGTTGTGTTCCCCGTTCTGGTGGGAGGGCTTGCCGCTTGGGTATTCCGCCCGACGACATGGCTGCGCGCCCTTGGCGTGGGCGCGCTCACGCTGACGGCAGCGTCGTGCTGTTTTCTCCTGATGGGGGAGGAGGGCCTGCTGTGCGTCCTGATGTCGTTGCCGCTGGCCGTGCCGCTGGGTGCGCTTGGGTGCTGGCTGGTCTACCTGGCTGGGTCTTCGCGGCTGCGGGCGCGGCCCGTCGCGATGCTTCTGCTGCTGCCGGCCGCCAGCCTCACGTGGGACGTCAAAGCTCCGCCGCCCGTGTTTGCGGTGCGGACCGCGATCGTGGTTACGGCGACGCCGGAGCAAGTCTGGAAGCACGTGGTCACGTTCTCGGAGCTACCCGAGCCAACCGAGTGGTTCTTCCGCGCCGGGCTGGCCTATCCGAAGCGCGCGCGCATCGTGGGATCGGGTCCCGGCGCCACACGCTATTGCGAGTTCTCGACCGGCCCGTTCGTGGAACCGATCGAAGTCTGGGAGGAGCCGCGCCTGCTGCAGTTCCGCGTCACCGAGAATCCGGAACCGATGCACGAGTGGAGTCCTTATGCCGGCGTCGTGCCCAAGCATCTGCATGGGTACCTGGTTTCCAGGCGCGGCCAGTTCCGGCTCACGCAATTGGCGAATGGCCAAACGCTTCTGGAAGGGACCACATGGTATCAACACGGGCTGTGGCCGGCGGAATACTGGCGTTGGTGGTCGGACGCGATCATCCACCGCATTCACGAGCGGGTCCTGAACCACATTCGGACGCTGGCGGAGCGGGAATAGGCCCCGACAACGGCCGGAGTCACTACCAGATTGATGGGCATGGGACAGCTGCTGGCGCCTTCGCGCTGTTCGCCGACTGAGAGCTGATCCTGGAGAGCCGCCGTTATCCCAGGTCGTCCTGGCCCTACTCTTCTTCCTCCAACAGGGCGCGTTCGTAGCAGGGGATGCAGAACTTGGCCCAGGGGACCGCTTCCAGGCGTTTCTCCGAGATGGGCTCGCCGCAGCCCGCGCAAATGCCGAAAGTGCCCCGGTCGAGGCGTCGCAGGGCCGCTTCCAGTTCGCGCAACTGCGCGGTCTCGAGCCGGTTCTGGTTCACGAAGAGCCATTCGTCGTGGCTCTTCTGACACCAGTCGCCGAAGTCCAGCGGCTCCTCGGGCCGCTGAACGAATTCGGCCGCGCGCCTGGCCGATAGCCCTTGGCGAACATCGTGTATCTTGCTCAGGATCTGCCGCTGGTACTGCTCCGTCTTCGCGGGCGCGAGCGCCTCTTTCGCCATGCCGGGCATCTTCCCCTCCATTTTTGGGCCACACTACGGTAGCACGATTTTGGAGAATCGGACACCAAAGTTTGTAAAAAATGTTTGGGCTGAGGCGGGGGCGGTCCGGCACCGCTGCGGGTGGGCCGCCTCGCTGACCTGCCTGAGGCAGGCGGGCACAGTGCGAGAATCGGAGCATGGAGAACCGGGAGATCGCGCGCCTGTTCGCCGAGACCGCGGATCTCATGGAGATCGCCGCGGAGGACTCGTTCCGCATCCGCAGCTATCGCAATGGAGCCTCCGTCATCGAGAGCTACCCAGAGCGCATCGAGGACATCGCCAAGGACTCCAAGCGCAAGCTCACCGAAATCCCCGGCATCGGGAAGGGCCTCGAAGGCGCCATTCGGGAGATCGTCGCTCGCGGTTCGTTCGAACGCCGCGACCTGCTGCTTACAAAGTACCCTCCGACAGCGCTCGAGCTCCTCAAGATCCAGGGACTGGGCCCCAAGACCATCGCGCTGCTCTGGGAGCATTACCGCGTCAGCACCATCGACGACCTGGAGCGCATCTGCCAGGAGCAGAAGCTGCGCCTGCTGCCGCGCCTGGGCGCCAAGCTCGAAGAGAAGGTGCTGCGTTCCATCGCCCAATACCGCCGCCGCAGCGGCCGCTTTCTGCTGAGTTTCGCGGACGAGCTCGCTGGCGAGCTGGTCGCCTACCTCGCCTCCACTCCCGGTGTCGACAAGGTAACGCCCGCCGGCAGTCTGCGCCGCGGGAAGGAGACGGTGGGCGACCTCGACCTGCTGGTCACCGGCCCGGCTCCCGAAGCCGCGCTCGACCGGTTTGTGGCGAATCCGCGTGTCAGCGAGGTGCTCGGCAAGGGCCCCAACAAAGCCAGCGCGAAGGTGGGCCTGCAATCGATCCAGGTGGATGTGCGCGCGCTACCCGCGGAGAGCTACGGCGCGGCGCTGCTCTACTTCACCGGCAGCAAGGAGCACAACATCACCCTCCGCGGCCGCTGCCTCAAGATGGGCTACACGCTCAGCGAATACGGCCTGTTCCAACTCGAAGGCGAGGCCAAGGTGGCGGGGGAGACCGAGGAGGACGTTTACCAGAAGCTCGGTCTGGCGTGGATTCCTCCCGAACTGCGCGAGAACCAGGGCGAGATCGACGCCGCGGCCGAGGGCCGGCTGCCGCGCCTGGTCGAGCGGTCCGACATCCGTGGCGACCTGCACATGCACACCACCGAGACGGACGGCCGCGCCACGCTCGAAGAAATGGCCGCGGCTGCGCGCGAGCTCGGCTACGAGTACATCGCCGTCACCGACCATTCGCAGGCGCTGGCCATGGCCAACGGCCTTGACGAGGCTCGCGTGGTGGCCTTCGCCCGCCGCGTACGCGAGATGGACCAGAGCGGTCTCGGCTTGCGCGTGTTCTCCGGCATCGAGTGCGACATTCGCAAGGACGGCACGATGGACCTGACGGACGACGCCCTGGCCGAGCTCGATTTCGTCATCGGCAGCGTGCACAGCTACATGAACCAGGAGGCGGCCGAGATGACGGATCGCCTCCTGCGCGCGCTCGAATGCCCATACATACGCGCGTTCGGGCACCCCACTGGACGCCTGCTGCTGGTGCGCGACGCGTTCCCCTTCGATTTCGACCGCGTGGCCACTGAAGCCGCCCGCCGCGGCGTCGCGATGGAGATCAACGCCAGTCCCGAGCGGCTCGATCTGCACGACACGCTGCTGCGGCAGGCCAAGGCCCGCGGCGTCCGGTTCGTCATTTCTACCGACGCGCACCATCCGAAGCATCTGCTCAACATGCGCTACGGCGTCACCATGGCGCGGCGGGGCTGGCTCGAAGCGTCCGACGTAATCAATACGCTACGATTAAGGGAGTTCCAGCAGCTTCTTCATCGGCCATGAGAATTCCCATCGAGAGATACAAGCTGAAAAACGGGTTGCGCGTGATCCTGTCTCCGGACAGTTCCGTGCCCGTGGTCACGGTCTACATCGTCTACGGCGTGGGTGCGCGCGTCGAGGAAAAGGGGCGCACCGGCTTCGCCCATCTCTTCGAGCACATGATGTTTCAGGGGTCGGAGAATGCTCCCAAGGGAACGCATTTCCGCCTGGTGGAATCGAATGGCGGATCGCTGAACGGTTCCACACACCCCGACTACACCGACTACTTCGAGGTGCTGCCGTCGAACAAGCTGGCGGTCGGCCTGTGGCTGGAATCGGACCGTATGCGCGCGCTGGCGATCAACGCAGAGAACCTCGACAACCAGAAGGAGGCGGTGAAGCAGGAGCGGCGGCTGTCCTTCGACAACCAGCCTTACGCGACGGCCATCGTCGATCGCTGGCCCGAACTCTCCTACCGCAACTGGCAGAACTCGCACTCGCTGATCGGATCGTTCGAGGACCTGAACGCGTCCACGGTAGACGACGTCGCCCGCTTCTTCCACAGCCACTACGTGCCCAACAACGCGGTCCTGGTGCTCTCGGGAGACATCGACCCGGCTGAGGCGAAGAAACTGGTGGAAGAGTATTTCGGTGACATGGCGGCCAAGCCGCTGCCCATCGTGCCGGATATGACCGAGCCTCCGCAGACCGCGCCGCGCGCCGACGTGTACAGGGACAACCTGGCCCGCGTTCCGGCCGTGCTCATCGGGTATCCCGGCCCTGGCCGGCGCACGCCCGACTACAACGCGCTGGTCATGCTCGACTTTCTGCTGACCGGCGGCGACAGCTCGCGCTTCCAGCAGAACCTGGTCAAAGGCAAGAAGTCGGTGATCCAGTACGAGGCGAATCTCGGCTGGCCGTTCGCGAGCGCGACCGATTACATGGACCCAGGACAGTACGCCATGATGATGCTCTACCACCCCGCCTTCAAGGGCGAGCAGATCGTGGAGCAGGTGGAAGAGGAGATCGGGAAGATCGTCCGCGAGGGCGTCGATGCGAAGGAACTGGACCGCGCCCGAACGTATTTCCGGTCGGCGCGCCTGAGGCAGCTACAGAGCTCGCACAACCGCGCCACACTCCTCGGCAAGTTCGAGCTGCTGGACGGGAATCCCGATTACATCAACACCGAGATGGACGAGTTCCTGGCTGTCACGCCCGCCCAGATTCAGGCCGTTGCGAAGAAGTACCTCGACCCGGAGAAGCGGACCGTGCTCGACATCGTGCCCTCGGGCGATGAGCCGGCGGACGAGGACGAGTCAGACCATGGATAGAACGAAGCCTCCCCAGACTCCCGAATTGCCGGTCTTCAAGCTTCCTCCCGTTTTCGAGACCCGGCTGCCCAACGGATTGACGGTCCTGCTGGTCGAAGATAAACGCTTCCCCATGGTGACCGCGCGGCTGGGCTTCGAGGCCGGCGCGAAATACGATCCGGCCGAGTTGCGCGGCCTCTCCGAGACCGCGGGCGCGCTGCTGACCGAAGGGACCACCCATCGCACCGCTCGGCAGATCGCCGAGGAGGCCGCCTCGATCGGCGGTAGCGTGCACGCGGACTCCTCCGCGGATTCGATGGTGCTGGCGGCGAACGCGCTCTCGGAGAACCTGCCGTGGATGCTCGACCTCATGGCTGATGTCGCGCGCAATGCCGACTTCCCCGAGGACGAGGTGGATCTCCGCAAGGAGAACCGCAAGCAGGAACTGCTGGCGCAGCGGGCCGACGCCGGTTACCTGGCGGACGAGAAGTTCGCGGAGATCGTGTTCAGCCCGCATCCCTACTCGCGGCAGGACCCCACGCCGGAATCGATCGACCGGCTGGATCGCGCCGCCCTGGCAGGCTTCCGCGACCGCTATCTGGCTCCGGCCAACGCGGTGCTGGTGCTGCTCGGCGCGCTTCCCGAGCGCAAGCAGACGCTCGATCTGATCCAGGCCCGCTTCGGCGACTGGGCGCGCAAGGAAACGCCGGCGGCTCCGGAGGCGCGGTTCCCGGCGCCCGGCAAGTCGATCACGCTGGTGGACCGGCCGGGTTCCGTGCAGGCGGATCTGCGGATCGGCAGGCTGGCCGTGACCCGCACGGATGCCGATTACTTCCCGCTGCTGGTGGCCAACACGATCCTGGGCGGCGGCGCCAGTTCCCGCCTCTTCGCCAACATCCGCGAGAAGATGGGCTACGCGTACGACGTGCACAGCGCGGCCATGCCGCTCAAGGATTCCGGCACATTCGAGGTGGCCACGCAGGTGCGTAACGAGGTGCTGGTTCCCGCGATCGAGGCACTGCTGGCCGAGATGCGCGAGATCGCCGACAAGGACGTCTCCGCCGACGAGCTGTCCACCGCGAAGAACTACCTCAGCGGCGTCTTTGTCATTCGCATCGAGACCCAGGACGGGCTGGCGAGCCAGCTTTCCGCCGTCAAGCTGCTGGGGTTGCCGCTGGACTATCTCGAAAAGTACACCGCGAACGTGCGGGCGGTCGATGCGGCCGCCATCCGCGCTGCCGCGGCCAGGTACATCAGCCCCGACGCCGTTGCGGTGGTGGCCGTGGGCGACGCCGCGCAGATCTCAAAACAGCTCGAGACCTTCGGCAAGGTTTCCATCGTGAAGGCGGACGGATGAAACTGCTCTCCTCGAGAACGCGCTACAAGAACTCAATCTTCTCGGTCAACGAGGAGCAGGCGCTCGAGCCCGGCGGTCTGCGGATCAAACGCGCCATCGTGCGCCACGGCCCTTCGGCGGTGATGATGCCGGTGGACGAGAAAGGCCGCGTGCTGCTGGTGCGCCAATTCCGGCTGGCGGCGGGGCAATTGCTGTGGGAGCTGCCGGCCGGGCGGGTGGACGAAGGGGAAACGGTCCTCGCCGCGGCCAAGCGTGAGCTGATCGAAGAGACCGGCTACCGTGCACGCACCTGGCGCAGACTGGTCACCTATTATGCGAGCCCCGGTTACGTCGCCGAGACCATGACCATTTACCTGGCTACCGGCCTCACCGCCGGCCAGGCGACTCCCATGGAGGACGAGCGGATCGAATGCCGCTGGTTCACGCAGAAAGACCTGGACCGCATGATCCAGTCGCACCGCATCATCGACGGGAAGACGCTGATCGGCTATCTGTTGTGGCGCAGGTACAAACCCGGTGCGCCGAAGCCCACGGCTGCAGGCTGAAGCCCAACGCCACATGCTTTTTGCCGTAGGGCGGACCCCCTGGTCCGCGGCCGACGCCCCCGTCGGCCTGGTCGTCGTACCGATAAGCCTGACTCATCGGCGAGAAAGCGGGTCCTGGGGGACCCGAGCGGACCTGGGGGTCCGCCCCACCAACTTACTTCGCCGGAGCAGCGGGCGTGGCGGGCTTCGGTGCCGGCGCAGCAGCGACTGGGGCGGCGCCCTGGGCCTGGTCGTACAACGTGACGATGTCCCGCGTGATATCGATCGAGTTCGAGGCGAACAGAACCGGTGTCTGGGGCGAACTTACGTCCAGGATGATGGCGAAGCCGTGCTCGCCGGCGTAGCGATCCACCACCACCATGATCTTCTGGCCGAGTGCCTGGAGCACGCGGTCCTGGTCCTGTTGCAGCTCCGCCTGCGCATCGTCGGTGTCGCGCTGCAATTGCTTGCGGCGCTGTTCGATGTCCCGCGCCAGCTTCTGCCGCGCCTCGTCCGACATGGTGTTGGTGCCGGTGCGGTATTGCTGCTCGAGTTGGGATACCTCGGCCTGCTTCTGCTCCAGTTCCTTCTTCTTCGGGTCGTACTTGGTGGTGAGTTCGCCAGCGGCCTTCTGCCCGTCTTTGGTCTGGGCGATCGCCTGCTGAATATTGAGAATGCCAACCTTAGTGGGCGGCGCGACTGCCTGGCCGAAGGCCAGAACTCCGAAACCCAGCGCCAGCAGGGGCGCTCGAAACACGCTTTTCGTCACGAGATCAACTCCTTCAAAGTCTTGATGTTAGCACAGCGCCACTTCTGCGGGGGCAAGCCCGCGCCAGCACCGAACCACGAGCGTGAGCGAGTGGACCGCCAACGCAACACAACACTAGAACGTCCGTCCGATGGTGAAGCGGAAACTGGTCCGCCGGTCCGGGTAGTTGTATCCGGTGCCGATGGTCCCTACCGCGTTCGCGTAGCTGGCCGAATTCGGGAACATCGAGCGGTCCACCACGATTGGCTGCTGTACGGGCCCGTTGTAGATCGACGGGTTGTACGCGTAGTAAATGCGGAACGGCGCGTTGACCACGGGCAGCACCACCTGGAGCTCGAGGCCCGTCGATGTCCGGAGCCTCTGCGTCCCGGGGGCGATCTTGATTTCGTTCGTGAACCCAGCCCAAGGAAACTCCTGGTTCAACTGCTGCAGGCGCGAATTGGCTATGGTGAGCTGCGAGGGCAAGGTCACCCGATCCCATCCTGCATCGAAGAACGCGGCTAGCGTCACCGGGCCGAAGATCGGGATGCGGTACTCGAAGTTGCCGATGGCCTGGGTATCGCCGCCGATAGCGATCGCCTGGTAGACCGGGATGGTCATGGTGGCGTTCGTGTAGGTCACGTTGCCGCTCGAGTCGAAAGACTTCTGCACGCGCTGGGAGCCGTCGGCGTTCAACACGTTGACCGTGGCCGCGCTCGGGATGAAGGCGATCGGACTGATGCCCCAGATCTCGAACCCGCGCACGTCCTGCTCGCCGCCGATGTAGTAGCGGTTGAAGGGCGGCGCCGATTTGCCGCCGTACCCGCTGATCATCGTGCCCAGGAAGCGCGCCCCGATGACGTGTCCTTTCTTCAGGGCGGGGTGGAAGTAGGTGAACGAAATCGAAGGCTGGAGCGTGTTCACGTTGCCGCCCAGATACGTCCCCGCAACGGAGGCCGACACCGACAGGCTGTGGCCGTGCGACGGCGTCATGGGATTGTCGACGGAGTTGTACGAGTACGAAGGCGTGATCGAACTGGTCCGGATGCCGGTCAACTGGTTAGGTCCGCTCAACGTGCCCGAGAAGGTGGAATAGTCGAAATACGTCGTCGCCGCGGTGGTCAGAGGCGTGTAGGAACTCACGCTGTACCCGTAACTAATCCCCAACCGGGAGAAGCTCCGCCGCAGGGGGTAGCTCGCAAACACCGTGAATCCTATGGTGTCGGAGATGTAGTTCAGCAGGTTCTGCGTACCTTCGGCCTGGAACAGCGGTATCAGGTTCTGCCCGTAAAGGATCGACGCTTCGCGGCCCTGATCGTAATTGAACCGTTGGATGGTGACGGTGAATCCCGTCTGGATGGGGCGATCCAGGAAATAGGGCTCGGTGAAGCCGAACGTCACGTTCCGGATGCGCGTTCCTAACTGCGACTCGACGGAGAGCGTTTCGCCCAGCCCCAGGAAGTTGTTGGTCGAGTAATTGAGGCCGACGAAGCTCCCGGCGATCCCCGACACGCCTCCCGTGAGGCCGATGGTGTTCTTGCCGCGCTCCCGCACCTTCAGCGTGAGATCGACCGTGTTCGACTGCGGGTTGCGGGTGATCTGCGCCGCGTCCTCTTTCTTGAGGACCTCGAAGTATCCCAACTGATTGAGGCGCAGGATGCTCATCTCCCACATCTTGGAGTTGAACAGATCGCCCTCGTCGATCAGGATTTCGCGGCGGATCACCTTGTCGCGGGTAGTCGTGTTGCCCTGGAAATCGATGCGGCGGACGTAAAACTGCTTGCCCTCGTCGGCGGTGATCGTCAAGTCGATCTGGTTGGTGCCCGGCACGGTCTCGGGAAGCGGTTCGGGGACGAAGTCGATA
>Ga0265314_10004420_pt1 | contig 13054 bp, 10 predicted proteins | sample 4126metaG_FD_203106 | JGI IMG/M metagenome (GOLD analysis project Ga0265314, IMG submission 203106) | Rhizosphere microbial communities from Carex aquatilis grown in University of Washington, Seatle, WA, United States - 4-1-26 metaG | ecosystem: Host-associated > Plants > Roots > Rhizosphere >... | reverse complement strand
CGCTGGCCCATCTCGATGATGTCGAGGCTGCGAGCCACTTGCTGCAACGCTCGGCGGTGCCGGTCGAAGACGTGCTGGCAAATCGCGTGGCAAGATCTTGAGAGACAAGTCCTGAGAGGCACGATGGCGCAATTATCAGATGATTGCTTTGCCTTTGGCGGCCCGATGATGTCGGTCGATGAGGCCGTCGGCATCATCGCCGCGCGCGTCAAAGCGGTCGAAGAGGTCGAGACCGCAGCGCTTGGCGCGGCCGATGGGCGCGTTCTGGCGCAGCCTGTCGCGGCACCCTTGCCGCTGCCGCCGTTCACCAATTCAGCCGTCGACGGCTACGCGGTGGCAAGCCGCGACCTGCCGCAGGGCGAGGCCAAGGCGTTCGCCGTCACCGGGCGGATCGCGGCCGGCGCGTCGGCGATCGCGGCGATCCAGCCCGGCCATGCGATGCGGATCTTTACCGGCGCGCCGATGCCCCACGGCGCCGACACCGTGTTCATGCAGGAAGACGTTCAACTCACCGGCGACGGCAAGGTGATGCTTCCCGCGGGACTAAAGCCCGGCGCCAATGTGCGCCCCGCCGGCGAAGATATTCCGGCCGGGCATTCGGCACTGGCCGCGGGCCTCAGGCTACGGCCGCAGGATGTCGCGCTCGCGGCCGCGTTCGGGCTCACGCATCTCGATGTGGTCAGGCGGATTCGCGTCGCGGTGTTCTCCACCGGCGATGAACTGGTATCGCCGGGGGAAAAGCGCGCGCCGGCGCAATTATTCGATTCCAACCGCTTCATGCTGATGGCGATGTTGATAAGGCTTGGCTGCGAGGTCAGCGATCTCGGCATCCTGCGCGACGACCGCGCCTCGCTGGCGGACGCCTTGCAAAAGGCCGCCGGCCGTCACGACCTGATCCTGACCACCGGCGGCGTGTCCACCGGCGAGGAAGATCACGTCAAGGCCGCGGTTGAAAGCGCCGGGAAACTGGTGTTGTGGCGGATGGCAATAAAACCCGGGCGCCCGGTCGCGATGGGCGTCATCGCCGGCACGCCCTTTATCGGCCTGCCGGGAAATCCAGTCGCGAGCTTTGTCACCTTTGTGCATGTGGTGCGGCCGACGGTGCTGGCGTTATCTGGCGCTGCACAACAGCCACTCGTGCCAATGCCGGTTCGAGCGGCTTTCTCCTACAGGAAAAAGATCGCTCGCCGCGAATATGTCCGGGTCAATCTGCGCGGGGGCGAGGGCGGCGCGCTCGAGGCGGTCAAATTCCCGCGCGAGGGCGCCGGCCTGTTGTCGTCGCTGGTCGATACCGATGGTCTGGTCGAACTTGGCGAGCAGATCACGCGGGTCGAACCGGGGCAGAGCGTCGGCTTCCTGAGTTACAGCAGCCTGATCTGACAGCGAATTTGGCGGCGGTCGGCCACAATTGACGATACGCGTCGGGTTCGCCATGTTGCGGCATGGCCACTACAAAACTCGACCTCAGCGGACTTAAATGTCCTTTGCCGGCATTGAAAACGCGAAAAGCGCTTAAAACCGTGCCGCCCGGCGACTTCCTGGAAGTGCACTGCACCGATCCGCTGTCGGCGATCGATATTCCGAACCTGATCCGGGAGACCGGCGACAAGGTCGAGATCACCGAGCGCGCCGAGCGTCGGATCGTGTTCCTGATAGAAAAAGCAAATCGGCCGTTGCCGTCTGCAAATCAATCTTAGTCAGGCTATATCTACCTTTTGCCTATCGACACCCGTGGCGGGTTCTGTCCCAATTGATAATCTCCGCAGGGGTGCGGAGAACGAGTCGCGCCGCTGGCGGACAGACTTTTCGGGGCGCGACACTTTATACATCCAGGCCGGCAATTCCGGCGGGCATATGTCGGAGTGCCGGGGGTTAAATTCTCGGATGCGCTTAGCGATCCTGGCGCATATCGAAAATGGTGCGAAGCAACAATGTTGAAACTTCGTGCTGCGATGGGCTGAGGACGGGATCGTCGAGGCAGACACGTCCGGGAATGGGCGGCTGTAGGGGAGAGATACAATGGGTGCCTTATCGTTTCTTGATCGCGATCATACGATTGCGAAGCCGGGATATAGCCGGTGGATGGTGCCACCAGCGGCGCTGTGCGTACATCTTTGCATCGGCCAAGCTTACGCCTACAGCGTTTTCAACCTGCCGATGACGAAGCTGATCGGCATTACCCAGTCGGCACCGGATGACTGGAAGCTCACCGAGCTCGGCTGGATATTCTCGATCGCGATCTTCTTCCTCGGCGTCTCGTCGGCGGTGTTCGGCCGCTGGGTCGAGGAAGGTGGCCCGCGCAAGGCGATGTTCACCGCCGCCTGCTGCTGGGCCGGCGGTTTCTTCATCTCCGCCATCGGCACCACCACCCACCAGCTTTGGCTGATCTATCTCGGCTACGGCGTGCTCGGCGGCATCGCGCTCGGCATCGGCTACATCTCGCCGGTCTCGACCCTGATCAAATGGTTCCCGGATCGTCCGGGCATGGCGACCGGCATGGCCATCATGGGCTTCGGCGGCGGCGCCTTCATCGCTTCGCCGTTGTCGGTGTGGCTGATGAACAAATTCCACACCGCGACCCATGTCGGCGTTACCGAGACCTTCATCGTGCTCGGCGTGGTCTATTTCTTCTTCATGATTGTCGGCTCGATCATCGTGCGCGTGCCGGCGCCGGGCTGGAAACCGGCGGGCTATGTCGCGCCGACGGAGTCCAAGGGCCTGATCACCCGCAACGACGTCTTCGTCTACGACGCGTTGAAGACGCCGCAGTTCTGGCTGATCTGGTGGGTGCTCTGCCTCAACGTGACCGCCGGCATCGGCGTGCTCGGTCAGGCGTCCGCCATGAGCCAGGAAATGTTCCCGGGTCACATTACGCCGATCGCGGCGGCCGGCTTTGTCGGCCTGATGAGCCTGTTCAACATGGGCGGCCGGTTCGCCTGGGCATCGACCTCCGACTATATCGGCCGCCGCAACACCTACTTCGTGTTCATGGTGCTGGGCTTCGCGCTGTATTGCACGGTGCCTTATACCGGTTCGAGCGGCAGCGTGGTCGGCTTCGTGGTCTGCTTCCTCGTCATCATCTCGATGTACGGCGGCGGCTTCTCCACCGTGCCGGCGTACCTGCGCGATATGTTCGGCACTCGCTATGTCGGCGCCATCCACGGCCTGTTGCTGACAGCCTGGTCGATGGCCGGCATCTTCGGGCCCGTGCTCGTCAACTACATCCGCGAGTACAACGTCACGCATGGCGTGCCGAAGGCGCAGGCCTACAACACCACCATGTACATCATGGCGGGGCTGCTGGTGATCGGCTTCATCTGCAACTTTTTCGTGAAAGCGGTGGATGCCCGCTTCCACATGGCAGCAAACGACACTCGCGGAACCGAGCGGGACAGCGCAAATGCGACCGCTCCGGCCGCTGCTCGGGCATAAAGGGACATCGATCATGGATACGGAACATCAGGAAACCACGACGCTGCAACTCGTGCTCGCATGGGGTTTTGTCGGCATCCCGCTCATGTTCGGCGTGATACAAACCCTCATCAACTCGATGAAGCTGTTCCAATAGGTTCCGCTTCGCCCGCAACAAGACCCGGCCTCCTCGTGAGGCCGGGTGTCCGGATGCCAGTTGCGCCCGGCTCTGCCGTTGCAGAAACAAAAGCCGGCTCGGTGACCAATCGACCCGTCGGGTCGCGGTTCGGGCCGGCTTTTTGTACTTTGACCCTCGCTTGACTATACTTAGTCATTGGCATTTGGCATGCCACAGACTAGGGTCGTAAGGGAAATAGGGACTTTCAATGGTGCATGACGTGCAGAAGGTTCGCCCGTTCGAGCATCCGGGCGAGGGACGCAAGCGGGCTCGTTCAACGCCCAAGGGACGTCAGGTCGATCCGGCAGCTGCGCATGAGATCGAGCTTCTGCTCGGCGACCGGCCGCGGCGTCGCGATCTCCTGATCGAGTATCTGCATCTGATCCAGGCCAGATATAACCAGATCTCCGCGGCCCATCTCGTCGCTCTGGCGGACGAGATGAAGCTATCCTTTGCCGAAGTGTTCGAGACCGCGACTTTCTACGCGCATTTCGACATCGTGAAGGACGGCGAGCCCGACATTGCGCCTTTGACCATCCGGGTCTGCGATTCCCTGACCTGCGCGATGCTGGGCGGCGAAAAGCTGCTGCACGAATTGCAGGATCGTGCTGGCCCCGGCATTCGCGTGGTGCGCGCGCCGTGTGTTGGCCGCTGCGACACCGCGCCGACGGCGGAGGTCGGCCATCACTTCGTCGATCATGCCAGCGTCGACAGCGTGCTCGCTGCCGCGAAGGGCGGCGACACCCACGCCCATTTGCCGGACTATATCGGCTATGAATCCTATGTCGCGGGCGGCGGCTATAAATTGCTCGAACGGCTCCGCTCCGGCGATCTCGCGAAGGAAGATTTGCTCAAGGCGCTCGATGACGCCTCGTTGCGCGGGCTTGGCGGGGCCGGTTTTCCGACGGGACGAAAATGGCGCGCGGTGCTCGGCGAGCCCGGGCCTCGGCTGATGGCCGTCAATGGCGACGAGGGCGAACCCGGCACGTTCAAGGACCGCTGGTATCTCGAGCGCGATCCGCATCGCTTTCTCGAGGGCATGCTGATCGGCGCCCATGTGGTCGAAGCGCCCGACATCTACATCTACATCCGCGACGAATATCCGGCGGCGCGCGAAATCCTCGATCGCGAAATCGCAAAACTGCCGCCGGGAGGCCCGGTGCTGCATCTGCGGCGCGGCGCGGGGGCCTATATCTGCGGCGAGGAGTCGTCGCTGCTGGAAAGCATCGAAGGCAAGCGCGGGTTGCCGCGGCACAAGCCGCCCTATCCGTTCCAGGTAGGCCTGTTCGGGCTGCCGACGCTGATCAACAATATCGAGACGCTGTGGTGGGTTCGCGACATCGTCGAAAAAGGCGCGGACTGGTGGAAGAGCCATGGCCGCCACGACCGCCACGGGCTGCGCTCTTTTTCGGTTTCGGGACGGGTGAAAAACCCCGGCATGAAGCTGGCGCCGGCCGGTATCACCGTGCGCGAACTGATCGACGAGTTCTGCGGCGGCATGGCCGAGGGCCATGCTTTCCACGCTTATTTACCGGGCGGCGCCTCCGGCGGCATCCTGCCGGCGGCGATGGACGACATCCCACTCGATTTCGGCACGCTGGAGAAATATGGCTGCTTCATCGGCTCGGCCGCGGTGATCATCCTGTCCGAACACGACAGCGTGAAGGCCGCAGCGCTGAACCTGATGAAATTCTTCGAGGATGAAAGCTGCGGCCAGTGCACGCCATGCCGGGTCGGGACCGAAAAGGCGGCGTTGTTGATGCAGCGGCCGGTCTGGAACCGGGAACTGCTCGACGAATTGAGCCAGGCGATGCGCGATGCCTCGATCTGCGGCCTCGGCCAGGCGGCCTCGAATCCGCTGACTTCAGTGATTAAATACTTCCCGGACGAGTTCCTGCCAAAGGAAGCTGCCGAATGACCGGGCGAATGGACCGTGAGGTTTCACGATGAGCACTGACAGCCCAACTCCGCAAGGCTACGGCCACGACGCCAAAGGCGCGGCTGGAGGCAAGAACGTGCCGGACGGCGGCGTCACGGTCTCGCATAGCGAACCGGTCGGAACCGTCGGCGGCAAGGGTGATGGCCCCCAGGTGATCACCTTCGAACTCGACGGCCAGCAGGTCGAGGCACGTGTCGGCGAGACGATCTGGCAGGTTGCAAAGCGCCAGGGCCACGAGATTCCGCATCTGTGCTATTTGCCGCAGCCGGACTATCGGCCCGATGGCAATTGCCGCGCCTGCATGGTGGAGATCGAGGGCGAGCGCGTGCTGGCGGCGTCCTGCAAGCGCACGCCGAGCGTCGGGATGAAGGTGAAGTCGGAAAGCGCGCGCGCAGTCGCGGCGCAGAAGATGGTGATGGAGCTTCTGGTCGCCGATCAGCCGGCGCGCGCAACCTCGCACGACCCGGAATCGAAGTTCTGGCACTGGGCGGAGAAGACCGGCGTGACCGAGAGCCGCTTCCCGGCCGCGGAGCGCTGGGACGCCGATCCGAGCCATCCGGCGATGCGCGTCAATCTGGATGCCTGCATCCAGTGCGGCCTGTGCGTGCGCGCCTGCCGCGAGGTGCAGGTCAACGACGTCATTGGCATGGCCTATCGCAACCATGACAGCAAGATCGTGTTCGATTTCGACGATCCGATGGGGGAATCGACCTGCGTCGGCTGCGGCGAATGCGTGCAGGCCTGCCCGACCGGCGCGCTGATGCCGTCGGTGATGCTGGACGAGAACCAGACCCGCGTCACCTATCCCGACAAGAAGGTCGATTCGCTGTGCCCCTATTGCGGGGTCGGCTGTCAGGTCACCTATCAGGTCAAGGACGAGAAGGTGATTTACGCCGAGGGCCGCGACGGCCCGGCCAATCACAACCGGCTTTGCGTCAAGGGCCGCTTCGGCTTCGACTACATCCATCACCCCAACCGCCTCACCAAACCGCTGGTGCGGTTGCCGGGCGTGAAGAAGGACGCCAACGACCAGGTCGATCCGGCAAATCCCTACACGCACTTCCGCGAGGCGAGCTGGGAAGAGGCGCTCGATATCGCCGCCAACGGCCTGAGCAGGATCCGCGACGGGAAGGGACCCAGGGCGCTCGCCGGTTTCGGCTCGGCCAAGGGCTCCAACGAAGAGGCCTACCTGTTCCAGAAACTGGTGCGGACAGGCTTCGGCTCCAACAATGTCGACCACTGTACGCGGCTATGCCACGCCTCGTCGGTCGCGGCGCTGTTCGAGGGTTTGAGCTCCGGCGCGGTGTCGGCGCCGTTTGCCGCGGCCCTGGACGCCGAGGTGATCTGGGTGATCGGCGCCAATCCGACCGTCAACCATCCGGTCGCCGCGACCTTCATCAAGAACGCGGCCAAGCGCGGCGCCAAGCTGTTCGTGATCGACCCGCGGCGGCAGTCGCTGTCGCGCCACGCCACCATGCATCTGCAGTTCAAGCCGGGCTCCGACGTCGCGCTGCTGAACGCGATGATCAACACCATCATCACGGAAGGGCTGACCGACGAGCAGTATATCGCGGGCTATACCGAGGGCTATGAGGAGCTGAAGGCCAAGATCGTCGACTTCACGCCGGAGAAGATGGCGCCGATCTGCGGCATCCCGGCCGAAACGTTGCGTGAGGTCGCCCGCATTTATGCCCGCGCGAAATCCTCGATCATCTTCTGGGGCATGGGCATCAGCCAGCACGTCCACGGCACCGACAACGCGCGCTGCCTGATCGCGCTGGCGCTGATCACCGGCCAGGTCGGCCGGCCCGGCACCGGACTGCATCCGTTGCGCGGCCAGAACAACGTGCAGGGCGCCTCCGATGCCGGCCTGATCCCGATGTTCCTGCCGGACTATCAACCGGTCGGCCGCGACGATATGCGCGGCGCCTTCGAAGAGCTCTGGGGACAGAAGCTCGATCCCGAGCGCGGTCTGACCGTGGTCGAGATCATGAACGCGATCCATGCCGGCGAGATCCGCGGCCTGTATGTCGAGGGCGAGAATCCCGCGATGTCGGATCCCGATCTGCAGCACGCCCGCCAGGCACTTGCAAAACTCGACCATCTGGTGGTGCAGGATCTGTTCGTCACCGAGACCGCCTTTCATGCCGACGTCATCCTGCCGGCCTCGGCATTCGCCGAAAAATCCGGCTCCTTCACCAACACCGACCGCCGCGTGCAGCTGGCGCGTGAAGTGATCAAGCCGCCGGGCGACGCCAGGCAGGATCTCTGGATCATCCAGGAGATCGGCAAGCGGATGGGGTTGCCCTGGAATTACGCGGGGCCCGGCGAGGTTTTCACCGAGATGGCGCAGCTGATGCCGTCGCTGAACAACATCACCTGGGAGCGGCTGGTGCGCGAAGGCGCGGTGACCTATCCGGTCGACGATCCCGACAAGCCGGGCAACGAGATCATCTTCACGACCGGTTTTCCGACCGAGAGCGGCCGCGGCAAGATCGTTCCGGCCAAGGTGCTTCCGCCGGACGAACTCCCCGACGACGAATACCCGATGGTGCTGTCGACCGGGCGCGTGCTGGAGCACTGGCACACGGGATCGATGACCCGGCGCTCCCACGTGCTGGATCAGATCGAGCCGGAGGCGGTGGCGTTCATGTCGCCCAAGGACATGCGGCGGTTGAACGTGTGGCCCGGCGATTTCATCCGGATGCAGACCAGGCGCGGCGCGGTCGAAGTGAAGGTGCGCACCGACCGCGACGTCCCGGAGAATATGGTGTTCATGCCGTTCTGCTACGCGGAGGCGGCGGCCAATCTCCTGACCAATCCGGCGCTCGATCCGTTCGGCAAGATTCCCGAATTCAAGTTCTGCGCGGTGCGAGTCGAGAAGGCGGAGCTACGCAGCGCCGCGGAGTAGGCGCGGCGCGGACCTCACATCCAGCGCGCGTACCCATAAATTTCTGCGATGTCCGCTTCCCTGCAATAACGACTGCTCAACTCCGCATTCTGAAAACAGATATCGAGCAGCTTGTCATAGGTGATGGTCAACACCAGGCCGTCCTTGAGGCGCTCGATATTTTGCAACTGGAGCAACAGGCTGATGCTGCCCGGAAGTAATCGCGCCCTCGCAGGATCGCGGCATATCGGGTGCCATGCGCGATTTGCCGTTCACGCTGCTTTATTTGACGAAACTCAGATACGAGGCAAGCGCCTCGATTTCGTCCGGGCCGAGATGGCTCGCCACCATGGGCATCGGGGACTCCGTGCCCGAATGATATCCCTGGCCCCATTGTTCAAGCCGTCCCTTCAGGTAGAAATACGCCAGTCCCCCCAAGCGCGGAATATCGCGTACGCCCTCGGCGTTCGGACCATGGCAGGCGTAGCAGGACACGATATTGGCTTCCGGGATTCCTTCCAGGTAGATTGTTCTCCCCCGAGAGGCGAGCCTGGCGTCACCGTCATTGGCGGCTTTCGGTGGGATGGTGGCAAAATACTCCGCCAGATTGCGCGCCGTATGGGGATCAAGAGCCGCCACCGCGCTCCACATGTATTGCCTTGAAAATGGGTTGTCCCGCGCGTGCTCGCGAAAGCTTCTGATCTGACTCATGATGTATTGCGGCCTCTGTCCGGCCAGCCGCGGCGCGACCGTATAGCCCTGCGCCCCAGCTCCATGACACCAGGTGCAGTTACGAACGGCGGGACTCTCGCCGGCCCACGAGGGGGCGGCGGAGACGAGTATCGCCATGATCGCTATTTTCAAGCCGATGCGCTTCATGACCCCAAGCTTTCGCGCTTCATGTACCCACCGACATGCCGGTGTATGAGATAACAACACTCACTGCAGATAACTGACATAGGCCGCGACCGCTTCAACCTGTGCCCGCGTCAGATTGTGCGCCGTCGGCGCCATGATAGCGGAGGTATCGATCGACGAACCCTGGCCTCGCTCTTTCTTCCAGCCGGTCAACTGGCCCACGGTGTACTGATAAACTTGACCCGCAAGTCGCGGAATTTCATTTTGGCCCTTGCCGGTGGCGCCGTGACAGGCGGAGCAAGCGGGAACGTTGGCCTCTGGAAGCCCTTCCTCGAAGATACGCCTTCCCTCAGCCAGTGATCCTTTTGGCCCTCCACCGAACGGTTTGGGATCAAGATTTTTGAAATGCGTCGCCAGCGCCGACAGCATCGATGGGCTCAAGACATGCGCGACGTTGAACATGATCGGATTGGTTCGCCTGCGCTCGATGAAGGCCCGCAGCTGTGCCTCGATGTATTCAGGCTGCTGCCCGGCAAGCCGCGGCATCGGGAAGTATCCGAGATAGCCCTGGCCCGACAGGCCATGACAGGTTTTGCAATACTCCAGCTTGGCTTCCAGGCCGCCCCTCGTATGCACAACCACGCCTTGTGCGTGACCGATCGCGGAAAAACCCAGCACCAGCACGACCGTCAGCAACGTCTGCCGCCAGCCGGCGACGTTGATCACCTGACCTTCTCGCCTGGCGCCAGGCGGGGCGTCGCGTGAAAGGAGTCCGACCATCACCAACCGGAGCCCCAGATGTGAAAGTTCAACCCGACCTTGACCACCTGCACGGTCTGCTTGACGTCCACGACGCCCGTGAATCCGTTGATCGAGTCGGACATCAGGATGCCGCCATGCCCGAATGAATAGTAATTATATTCGACATTGACGGACCAATGACGTGCGAACGCCCAATCCACGCCACCGCCCGCGACCCAGCCGTAGCGATTTTCCAGCCCTTGAAAATTATAAGGCAGACCCGTGAATGTACCGCTGACATTGTATTTGTCGCCGGCCAGCGCAGCGCCGCCTTTGGCGTACAGCAGTACGTTGTCGAAGGCGTAGCCGACCCGCCCGGTCACGCTCGCAAGAAAGTCGGTGTTCGCCTGCATGAGCCCGATGTCGGGATTGCCGAGCGGAAGGCCGACGGACGTGCTGCCCTTCATGGTGGAACCCGAGGCAGAGCCTTCGATACCAAACACCAGCGAAGAAGCCGTCTCATAATCGCAACCGATCTGTCCGCCAATCACGGCGCCGGCCGGCGATGTGCCTGCGGTGGTGGTCCCGGCGGTCGAGCCGGCGCCCAAAAATGAATCCTGCACCAGCTGCACCGGGTCGGTCATGACCTTGCGGGCAAAACCACCGCCGAGATGGCCGCCGACATAACAGCTGGTCCAGCTGAACCGCGGCGCTGCATACGGCACCGCCGACGTCATCGGCAGATCCGCCGCCATCGCGGGACTCGCCAAGCTCATTGCGAGCGCCGCTGTGTGCACGAAAGGAAGCTTTCTCATCAGACAATCTCCGCATGCGGACGCGTCCGCCTACATCGCAAACCAGGCATGGAGGAACAGGGTGTTGTTGTCGTGGGCGGCAATCGTGGTGCCGTTCAGCTTGTTGTAATAGGTGTATTGCAGACCGATCCGTGCGTTGAACCATGGCCAGCCGATCATCTTGCCGGCCCCGAACGGGATGTAGGCGATCTCGGCCATAAAGCCGTTGGTGTTCGGGGTCGAGGCGAGCCCGGTGACGGGATCGGTCCCGTACAGGCTCATGTCGGCGGTGCCCCATTGATTGAAATATTGCCCGGTGAAAACGACCCTGTTGTCGGCACCGTAAGCAAACGATGCCTGCAGCTTGAGGCTATTGAGCAGGTTGGTCGGATTGGATGCACCGGCGTTGAGAAAGCTCGCATCCAATTGCTGAAACTCGCGAATATAACTGCCGCGCAAGGTCAGCCAGTAATTGTCGCCTTGATACTGATATTGGCTGTCGAAGCCGATATCGGTGAATTTGTCGGACTGCGGAAACACGGAGGTCGACCAGCTCGCGAAGCTTGTATCGATCCATGGATGGACATTGAACTGCGCTCCGAATGCGCCGATCATGAGCGTATTCCTGCCCCAGTGCGGCTCCAGCGCAATTCGCCAATAAGGCGCAATGCTGCCGAGTTGACCGGGTTCGCCGAACGGATCGGTGCCCAGCGCATTCTGCTGGCTGAAGCCGAGCGTCTTGTAGCCGGTGAGTTCCAGATAAAGCAGGTCATTGATAAAGGTGTAGGCGCCAACGCCGCCGACATGCGCGGCAAATGCGCCCTCGATCGTGGTAGGATGGCCCTGCGGACCGAGGATCGTCGAAGCGGTGTAAGGGAAGGACCATGCGGGTGTGGTGTTCCACACATCCTGCACGCTCGGGTTATTGTTGGCTGTGATGCCGTAGATCAGGTCGAGCGGCCCGATGCGAGCGGTGCTGGCATAGCGGACATCGGTATTGTCCCAAGTCCATGTGTGACCGAACGGATCGCCAAAACCTCCCGGGGGCACTGCGTTATACGTTACCTGCGCGAATGCGCCGACATTGTCAGTGATCGCTCCGCCGTAAAACGCGCTGAACGGTGACAGCACAACGTTGTCGTTCGCGCTGTAGGGGTCGGTGCCTGTCAATGGCGCCTGCGTATGGGTGTAGCCAACAATGGCCATCATCGAGATCGGCGGAACGTAGTCCTTGTCGGCCTCGGGCGTCGTCGGATTCGCCGGCAGCGTTTTGACGTAGCCGAGCATCTGGTCGTACTCGGCGCGCGCATCCTGAGCAGCTTTGGACGAGAACGGCGTCGTCTGGAATTCGCCGCCACCAGTCGTATATCCGAGCAGCTTGAACCTGCGGCCATAGGGTGTCAGCGCGGGAAAGTCGGTGTGACAGGTGCCGCAGGGCTGCCCGGTCTGCCGGGCGAAGCTCGGCAAAGCCTGCGCGGGCGATGCAAAACCGACGCTCAGGAAGCCAGCGGCAACGGCAAGCATTGCGACCGCGGCAAACAGCCGGCAGTTTCCCAAGGACCGATCAGAACGACCGCCATAGGTTCGCATAGCGCGCCACCCCGTCGTTTGCGCACCCCGTGCAAGCGAGCGGCACCGCTGCCAAAGCCGCTCACGAGCTAAATTGAAATTAGTGCAGGATGAAAACTGCGAGTGAGCAAAATTGCACACCAAAATGAATTTCGTCCCGGTGAGGCGTTTTAGCAACGGCGAACACGCGTAGACAAACCGTCTGTGGCGTATCACAGAAGAGCATCTATCATTGGTCATCGGTCGCCCCCCCCTTGTTCAAGGTGGTGACGTTCGAAACCTCCGACATTGATCCAGATCAAAGCGTTCCACAAAAATTGCACTGGATCGAACCGCATTCCAAGGCATAACGTGACCATCATCGAAAGGGCGGCCTCATGCGCAGTGCATCTGTATTTTTGACCGCAGCCTTTGTGATTATTGGCTCCGCCGCGACCGCGGAGGACAAGGGCAACGTCACGGTTCCGAAGCAGGAGCTTGAGGCCAAGATCGCCTATTGCAAAACCTGTCACGGCGTATCGGGGCAAGGGTTTCGCGGATCGTATCCGATGCCGCGACTGGCCGGACAGCAGCCCGAATACCTCCAAAATCAGTTGCAGGCGTTCATCGATCGCAGGCGAACGAACCCTGTGATGTTCAACGTGGCGCATGTCCTCAGTCCGGCAATGCTCAAA
>Ga0265314_10004419_pt1 | contig 13054 bp, 4 predicted proteins | sample 4126metaG_FD_203106 | JGI IMG/M metagenome (GOLD analysis project Ga0265314, IMG submission 203106) | Rhizosphere microbial communities from Carex aquatilis grown in University of Washington, Seatle, WA, United States - 4-1-26 metaG | ecosystem: Host-associated > Plants > Roots > Rhizosphere >... | reverse complement strand
GCACTCGCCTTCCCAAGTAGGCCAGCGGCCGGAAAGCCGCTTTGCTTCGCCCTTGTTCGCAGGATCACCCCGCTACGGTAGCCGATCTCCTGGCGAGCCGGCTACTGCCCGTTCCTCGGACGGATACCAAACAAGTCCTCCCCGTGAAGCGTCGGTTGAAAACCGACCCTCGCCTCTTCCCATCGGGCTGGAATTGTGGCAGTGAAGTTCCGCACGAGTTCAGGAAGAGTGACGGAAAAGTCCGCAAGCGGCCCGGTCGGTGCCCGGTCCTCCAGGACTAGTGAAACTTGCGATTCGTGGGGTGACGCATCAGCTCCTGCCAATGCTGAACTTTCGATCGCGAACCATGCTCGATCAAGACAACCTATTCGACGATGGGGGGTTATCTTGATTGACCAGACTATGCCGCAAGTGAGGTTGTTATCTGTTGTCTGAGGGGTTGGAGGAAGGGTGGGGGGGTAGATGTCAATGGTGGGATAGTAGGGCGCCCTGGAATAGTTGAGGAAGAGAATCCGCTACTCAGGTTTCTCTTCGTTCCTGGGGCCAGGGGGGCGGCCGGGAAGAACCGGACCGTCGCCTAGCCTGCGTCTGTCTCCGCGGCGTTCGGTCCAAGGATTGCTCGCTGGATTCGTAAGCGTTGACTATGGTCCGGATTAAGCTATCCTTAGGAAAGACGCACACCTGTGACCAAGAAGACGCGCTCAAGTTTGGAAGCTCTGGCATTACCCCCCCGATGACAACCTCTTCAATAGAAAAAAGCGCTTGTCTCCGGCTTCCGGTCGACATCGCCCTGTGCACTCTAGGATGGCTTTTCCTCTGCTCGCTGGTAGCTGGCGGATTGCACGTCAATGCAGGCACGGTCACCTGGGTTGGCGGCGTGGGGGATTGGAACGTTGGGGCTAATTGGAGCACCGGTTCACCGCCAGGGCCAAGCGATGATGTCCTCATCGAAAAGGGAACTGGGATCACAGTAACTCACTCTTCGGGGATTCACGTGGTGCGTAGCATTCTGACCGAACAGCCGTTTATTTTGTCGGGTGGCACGCTAACGGTTTCGAACACAATCCAGGTTGACAGCCAATTCACGCTTTCCGGGGGTACTCTTTCTGGCGCCACGGTCGTGACATCGACCAATTCCTCCGGGCTCGTAGTCCGAGGCACGGCTGGCATACTGAAGGGTGTCAGAATCACAGGTGCGCTGGATGTGGGAAACGCGTTTCAGTCTTCGGCGCTCACCATCCAGGGCGGCCTGGTCATCGATGGTGAAGCACTGATTGGCAACCCAACCAACGGTTTCTGGGGGCAAATTCACTTCTCAGGTGCGCAAGCCTTGAGCGGAAATGCGATTATCCGCTTTGGAAACAATCCGCAACTCAATCAGTTTCGAGCTATCACTTCCGGTAGCGGACTCACACTCGGGGCCGGGATCACTCTAGAGGGGCAGGGAGGGGCACTGAACGGAACAGGAGATTTCTGGTATCTCAACCAGGGCTCCATTTCGCTAGTTGACGGGGCCTCGTTTCTTCTTTCTGGAAGTTGGACGAACTCTGGAATTATTCGCTCGGTCAATTCGACCGTGAATCTTGGCGGCACCTTTACAGCCAACAGCCTTGGACGGTTTGACCGGAGCGGAGGAACCGTTGTTTTGATCGGCACACTTAACAACACCAATTCAATACTGGACCTCGATAAGCTGGGGGGGCCTTGGATTCTGAATGGTGGCGTAATCAACGGAGGGACGGTAAACGGCAGGGAGCTAATCATAAAATCCACCGGAACCCTCAATAGCGTCGTTCTATCCAGTGATTTGGACGTCGGGAATAGCTTTGGCTCGGCGACGCTTTTCGCCACGCACGGGTTGGTTCTAAACGGTACGGCGGTTGTTGGAAATCCGACGAACCAAAACTGGGGAAAGATCGATTTTGTTGGTTCACAGGAATTAAGTGGGGATGGGACGATTACGTTTGGCAACGGTCCCAATGGCCTTTACCTGAGTCAGGCGAACACGACACTGACTGTGGGAAACGAAATAACCATCCAGGGAGGAACGGGAACGCTCGGCGACGCCAATGGCGCCCAAGGCGGCCTCATCGTAAATGAAGGGCATCTTGTTTTGCACGAAGGCGGTTCGATTGATCTGCCGAGTGGTTGGACGAACCAGGGTACAATTTCTGTTAGCAAAGCCGACCTGTATCTCGGAGGTATCTTCGATCTAGCAACGCTGGGGACACTTCAGGGCACAGGAGGATTCGTTCACATAAACGGGGTTTTGAGCAACACGAACTCAAGCCTCGTGGCGAACTCATACGGGGTCACATGGGTAATGGATGGCGGTGAAATTGACGGGGGCACGCTGGACGTCTCGGGGGGCCCTGGATTGATCGTCACCACTCACGGTGGGACTCTAAACGGCGTAACCGTGCATGGGACGATTGACATCGGTAACACGGTGGCAGTGGCGCAGACCGGCCCAATTTTGACAATAGCCAACGGTCTGACCCTCGATGGAACCGCCTTGATCGGAAATCCTACGAATGGAGGCGCCGGCATTATCGTTTTTCAGGGGACTCAGACCCTGGACGGTCATGCACAAGTTGTCTTCGGCAACAGCTTTGAAAATGAAGTCTACAACGCCATCGAGTTGAGCCAACCTGGTTCGACGCTCGTCATCGGTGATCAAGTTCGCCTCAGCGGCCAGCTAGGAATCCTCGCGGGCGGCGGTGTTAGCTACCATCCTCTCAATTTGTCACAAAAGGTCGCGTTCCTGAATCGCGGTGATCTTTCAGTCGGACCGGGTAGCCAGATGGGGCTCTATGGAACCTGGACCAATTTGGGAGTTATCAATGTCAGTGAAGGCACCCTGGTTCTCGGCGGAGTTTTTACAGTGCAAAGCCTCGGTAACCTGCACCGTTCCGGGGGCACGATCAACTTGTTTGGCACGCTGAACAATACGAATTCGGTTCTTCCGCTGGACAACCTGGGCGGTGACTGGGTGCTCGGCGGAGTTATCAACGGAGGATCGATTACGGCGACAAACAATTCAGCTTTAATCGTTGGTCCAATCCTCGGACGGGCAACGTTGAACGGTGTCACCATGATCGGCACGGTGGACGTGGGCTACACCTACTCTCGACCAACTCTGCACGTTACCAATGGACTGACGTTGAATGGAATCATGTTGGTCGGCGATCCGACTCCGGCCAATTTCCAATTCACTCCAAACGAAGGTATTGTCGAATTCGACGGCTCCCAACAGATTTCCGGAGCCGGTCGGTTCGTGTTTGGTTATTTCGGCCGCGACTTGAAGATCGGGACGGCTGGCGCAACTGTCACTCTGGGGCCGGATATTTCAATCGAAGGTCGTTCAGGGAATCTCCTTTCCAGCTTCGGTGACTCGTTCTTCGTTAATTATGGGACCATGTCCATCGACGAGATTGGCGGAACTGTGACTGTTACCGCGGGGTGCACGAACTATGGAAGTCTTCACATCTTCTCAGGAGCTCAGCTTACCTGGAATGAAAATCTTAACGTTGATTTGATCGAAGCTTTTGTGTGCCAACCCGGAGGCGTCGTATCGATTGGAGGGGACTTGGTCGGATATACTCCCATTCCCGCGGTGTATCGGCCGGAAGGAGTGTTCACCTTCACACCTGGTCAGCACGTGCTCACGGCGATGAGCCAAGACCTCGGAACTGTGGCTCAGGGATACCTTAACAACTATGCCTACGGCACGTTAACTCTGGAAACTGGGACTTCCGTCAAACTACTTGATTCGCAGGGCATTGTGACTGGGGATAGGCACCATTGTCTCTATGTCGACACACTGGTCGTCCCAAATGGTGCGCTGCTCGACTTGAACGGGCTTTCTGTTTACGCGAGGGCAGCTCAAGTTGCACCCGGATCCATAATTGGTGGAAATGTAACTCTGGTTCCGAGTTCGGGAGAGCGGCTATTGTCCGGGCAACGCGTAACTAGTTCGCTGCAACCATCCGGTTCTCCGGTCTCGTGGGCTTTCTTTGCTCGCGCCGGTGATTCGCTGGTACTCCGACTTGAAATGGCGGGGTCTGCGCTGCCATCGCCACCACTAAACTTTGCCACGCTCCAGGTGACCGATCCCGGAGGACACTTACTCGCGCTGGTCACCAACGCTACAGCCCAAGTAGGGGTGACTCTTCAGCTCCCACAACTGGCAGTCGACGGTTTATATACTGTCAGCGTCGCAAGTCCTGAAAAGCCTGGCGCAAATCTCGGTTACTTCGCGATCACGTTTTGGGATAATCCAACTCATTCCGAGAACCTGACGCCTAGTCAAATCATGCGCGGTGCGATTGCCAACGCCTTTGAATCTGACACATGGGTCTTTACGGCGCAGGCAAACGACGTGGTCAGGTTCCGCCTGCTTAATCGGTCAGCATCGGCGGTCATTTTTAATCTTCTTGGCCCCGCCGGTTGGATTGGGTTCACCAATCTAAGCACGGATTCGGATTTTCTGACGCTTCCGACCAGCGGGAAGTACGCTTTGATAGCGGCAAGCAATCACGGCGAGTATGGAGCAGATTACAGCTTCGTCCTGGATGACATTACCCAGACCAAGCTAGAACCCAACCGTTCAACTGATGGAGAAATGACCGGTGACAGCGAGGCTCTCGTTTATGCGCTCGAGCTTAATGAGAAGACATCGATTAAATGCCATCTGTCGCTGCTCGGTTCGATTTCGAACACCACCTTTGAGGTTTACATTCGGCGTGAGGCCCCTCCTTCACGAAGCAGCTACGACTTTCGTTTTACTGTTCAAGACAGCCGAGACGGAGATGTCGTGATCTCTGATGCCGAGCCAGGAACGTGGTACATCCTCCTTTACGGTTCGCGGATACCCGTCAGCACGGCGTTTTCCCTCGAGGCTCTGGTTAAACCGGTGTTTTTGGAACAGGTCTTGTCCGGTGTCCAAAGCGATGCTGGTGACATGGTTTTGGAGCTGCTCGGCGGCGGATTTGACCATTCGACAACCGTGACTGCCGTTGCAGGTGATGGGACCAGCGTTTATCCCTCCTCCATTATTCTTCAATCTGGCAATTTGCTTTCGGCGAGCTTCGCTCCAAATTCGTTGTCGCGCGGAGTGTACACAGTCTGTGTCGTTTCAGAAGCTGGTTCGGATTGCCTTCCCAACGCGATCACTTTAACGAACATCGCGACTCCGAATTTCAAAGTCGAGATTAGTTCGCCTCGTTTTATCAGCTATCATCGGGCTGCAACCGTCTACGTTGACTACTGGAATTTAGGCACGGCACCGATCCAATCACCGCTTGTCACCGTCACCGCCACACAACTGGGATTAGCCCGTGGCTTCCTGACGCTGAAGCAGAGTTACGCAACCAATCTCCACGGGGCGTACTGGGCGTTTCCAGAACCAAGCGGGTTTGGGACATCGGTTCAGTTCCTGGCAGGCGGTGCGATACCTGGCTTGCTCCAACCCAATGAACATTACACAGTTCCGGTGTATTACTACGGGTGGCAGGGCCCCTGGGAGGAGGTGGATTATCCGCCGATTCAGTTTTCAGCCACCACAACCTTCGCCGACAACACTGTTCCAATCGACTGGACTTCATTTGCGGCGAGTTCTCGGCCGGACGGGCTAAGCCAGGACCAATGGGCCAATCTCGTCGGAAGTCTGACCAACCTCTTCGGAGAAACTTGGGGCGGATATGTCCAGATCCTGGATAGCATGATGAGCTTGGTTACACCCGTCAGCGGTGCAGCGGTTGATGTCGAAGAGTTGTTTCAGGCTGCCTACGAACAAGTCTCCGAGGTAGGAATTTGTTCTCTCACTGGCAGTGTCACCGATGCTACGACCGGCCTGGCGATTCCTGGAGCAGAGATCATAGTGCAGCAAGGATTGCAAGGCGGCCAGGTCATCATGCGCTCGACCATCGCAGGCGGATCCGGTTTCTTTGCATTTACAAATTTGCCTTCCGGTACTTATCAGGCCTTCGTCGCCGGTTATGCGCTGACCGGATCCAACCGAATCTTCCTCGTCAACGGAGGAGTCAGCACACGCTTGAACCTGAGTGTATCCCCGACCAGTGGGCTGATGACCACCACTAACTCACCCGCCCAACCGAACGAAGCTGACCCCAGGCTGGCTGTCGACGCTTCGGGAATTCCGCACCTGGTGTGGCAGCGAGGTGGCGAGATTTGGCATGCGTATCATGACGGGACTAATTGGATAGCAACTGGGAACGTACCTGGAGTGTCGGGTTCCGGGCCGATCCTTGTTGCCAGTTCTAATATGATCGACGGGAAGTTGCCCGGCTTGCTGGTGGCTTGGCGTACAATCGAGGCCAATGGCTCGACCCTGTATTATTCGGTCCTTCAAAGCACAAACGGTTGGTTGAGTTTGGAATCGAGCCTGCCACAGACTCTCAACACCGACCCAAATGCTGGGGTCGATAATTCTGGGCTCGCACTGCAGTCCCTGCCGACAGGGGCGATCCTGGCGGCCTGGCAAAAGCGAGCCTCTGGCTATGAGGATGATACCGACATTTACTCTCGATCCATTGTGATTTCGGGCGCCAGCCTAACCTGGAGCCCGGTCCTGTCGTCTGGCGGCGTGCTCGTGAACTTGGATAGGGCGGAGTTGGAGCAGCAAAACTGCGTCAGCATTGGGTGGGAGATGAAGAACACTTTGTTCGGGGACGTGCCTATAATTGCAGGGGACTATGGATTCAGTGTCAAAGGTGAATTCTGTGGCCCGAAGAACGACTGCGAGCCCTCGTTCGAGCTCGGAGCAAGCGCTGAGGTGGAGATCGCCGACGAAAAGGTTGCGGCGGAGGCGAAAGGGAAGGCGTCGTGGAAGGCAGATCCTGTCGCTTGCGAATTCCTTTTCCAGGGTGCGGAGGCTTCAGTTGGATTGTCTCGCACAGTACCGCTCAAAGTAAAACCGATACATTTAGCAGGTGCAGAGATAGAAGTCCGCGTGGAATTAACAGTGGGCGGTGAAATTGGAGCGGAATGGGAGGCAGGCACATTTACTCTGTATCCCGCGTCGATCAAAGGAACCTGCACCGCGAAGCTTGAAATCTTCGGGAAAGCAGCGCTGAGCAAATATTTAGAGGGCAAACTTTCTGGTAGTGGCTCGATTCAGGTGATCATCGAAGGGGATCTTGCGGGCAGCAACAAGGGGCAAGTAGCAATCTATGACGGACCCTATGAGCTGGAGGTCGAGTTCGAGTTCGTAGCAGGCGGTTTCCTCAACTATTCATACAGTCACAAGTGGAGTTCACCCGAGGTGGCCACCAGGTTGAATTCCTTTCCTCACGTATCTCAGGATTGGACCATCACGATCAAACCGCTGATTGGAGCTTCTAATGTCTTCGAGGACGTTCCCATCCTCAAAGATGTCGCGAGCAACCTCGTTAACGATGGTGAACCTGCTGTGGCCGCGCTATCTTCAGGCGATGTGCTAGCCGCATGGACCTTGGACTCCGAGAACACCACCAATTGGCTTGGAAGCCGGGTTCTCGTTGCCACCATGCAAGGAGGAGCGTGGGGCCAGCCGGTCGAACTTCCTCAAAGCAGAGGATTCAATTCGAGTGTCAAATCGATAACGGATGCTTCCGGAGTGCCCATGGTCGTGTGGGCGATGTCGTCCAGCGGGAGTGTCTCAATTGACAGCCCGTTGGAATCAATAACCAACGCAATGTATTTCAACGACATGGTATTCTCCAGGTTTGACGGGAATCAATGGACTGAACCTCTCGTCATCCCTGCGCCGCCGGGGAGCAAAAGCGGACTTTCACTGGGCCATAACGTCGACAATCATATTGTTGCTGCCTGGCTGAACCAGTCAACCGACGGCACGACGATCTACTCAAGCGTCTGGGACGGATCCCACTGGTCCGCAACAACCATGGTCGCATCAGGCACTATCTTCGGTGATGTCGCCTCAGGCGTCGTCGCGGAAAAGACAGTTCTATTTTGGACGGAAGCTGGTACAAACTCCCTAAGCGCCGGAGATAGTCTAAGAATAGCTACAAGCACATTAGATGCCGCTACCGCAAAATGGTCGGAGCCAACACCCTTCGCTCCTTTGAGTTCAGGATCCTCTGCGGTCACCGGGAAGTTTTTGGCGCGCGCCAAGGAGACCAGCTATTTCGATCTTGGCACACCGCCGTCTTCGTGCTGTAACCGCACACCGCCACCGCCTAAAAAGAAACCGAAACCTCCGACAGATCAACCAGATCCATCGACTTCCGACAGCTCACCGGCCTCCAACAGTTCGGCCAGTGCCTGGTCGCAGCCTGTTGGACCAATTGATCCCAATGAAAAGATTGGTCCCTCAGGCTACGGACCGCAGAACTACGTCTCCGTCAATTCGATTCTCCCTTTCATCATTTATTTTGAGAATTCCACCAACGCGACCGCTCCGGCACAGCAGGTTTCGATTTCGGATCGTCTCGACACGAATACACTGTGGAGTTCATTCGAACTCGGCGAGATTGCTTTCGGTGAACAGACGATCTCTATTCCTGCCCATTCCCAGTATTACTCGACGAACCTGCTCATGAACTATATGGGCACTACCTTCGAAGTCGATGTTGAAGCCGGGATCGATCTCGCGACGGGCAAAGTGTTTGCGAATTTCAATTCAGAAGATCCGATGACGTCGCTTCCACCGCCGCTGACCATCGGGTTCTTGCCGCCCGAGGATGGCACCGGACGCGGCCAAGGCCACATTTCCTACTTTGTTCTTCCAAACCCGCAGCTTGCGACAGATACGGTGATCACCAACGTCGCTTTTATCCAGTTCGATGAGAACAGCGTCATTGGTACCGATCAACTGGATCCGGAAGATCCAGCAAAGGGAATTGCGACGAACAAGGTGGCAATGGTCACGATCGACAGCTTGGCACCATTGAGTTCGGTCGTCGCACTACCTTCAGTTGAGGCCAATGACTCCTTTGAAGTGTGCTGGTCTGGTACAGACGTCGGTTCTGGGATCGGAACTTACGATATCTACGTCTCGGCCAACGGAGACGGATGGGCACCTTGGATCACGAGCACGACAAATAGTTGCGCAGTCTTCACCGGCCAGGACGGAAATACCTACAGCTTCCGCTCTGTGGCACGCGACCTTGTTGGGAATGTTGAGGTGGCCTCGGGAGCACCGCAAAGCACAACGACCCTTCATCTATCGCAACCGCTCGCGCTAAACATTAGCCTCGTAAAACCCCCGGGCCAGCAGGTAGGCGAAGTAAGACTTACTTTTCCGACCGCTTCAGGCTTTGATTATGCCGTGGAGTATCGTGACGATCTGGGCCCGCAGGGTTCGTGGCAGATTCTGCCGGGAGCTCCACACAATTCAGGTGAGGTAACCGACACTAACCTAGCGCAAGAACGGTTCTACCGATTAAAACGAACCCCGATTCCGTAGGACCGCCGAGCCCGCTTGGTCAGGCGCAGGCCGCCGTCGAGCGTGCTTTAGCAGGTGTGGGGCGACGGCCCCACCGGCCCGCGGAGCCTTAGCACCCACCTCCTTGGGTAAGCGGTGAAAGAGTAGCCTCTTGCGGTGACTGGCGAGGTGATATGAAGTGGCAGATAAACCATTACCATCAACAACTGCGCATCTTGGTCGATGCATTGACGCTTTATCGTGAACCTTCGGTAAGAATGCGGGAGAGGTCGGATGCGCGTCGGGTAGAGTCTGCGGCAAATGAAAACCACGCGGCGCCTGCCAACCTCATCCCAAGCTTCGTTTCACGATCTGCTCAAACTCCGCCGGCAGCTTGACTCCTGGCGCGAATCTCAACCGGGTCGCGCCCGCGTGCCTGCGAGGGTGTGGGAACTGGCGGCGGCACAGGCCCGGACACACGGGGTTAGTCGGGTCTCCCGGACCCTCCGATTGAGTTTCTATAAATTGCGCCGACGGATCCAGGAACCCGCTTCGCTGCCAACTGGACCGGCCGTGCCATCGGGATTCATTGAATTGGCGCCCGTGACCGGGCCGGATTTGAGCGGCGGTGTGTGCGTGATTGAGTTGTGCGACGGAGGCCAGTCCAGGATGACGATCCGTTTGTCCGGCGAGGGTCCGGCCCTGCTGGGGCTGGCGGAGGCTTTCTGGAGGCGGGGGCGATGATCCAGATCACGCCGCAGATGCGGATCCTGCTGGCGGTGGAACCGGCCGATTTCAGAAAAGGCATCGATGGATTGGCACAACTGTGCCGTCAGCGGCTGCAAGCCGACCCGCTTTCCGGGGCCATGTTCGTTTTCTCCAATCGTCGCCGCAAAGCACTAAAAATCCTGGTCTATGACGGTCAGGGTTTCTGGCTTTGCCAAAACATGCACGATCCAAAATGCGCGGTTATCGAGATCCGCAAAAGTCCTCTACCGTTACCACCCGCTATTCGGCCAGGAGTTGGAAGTTCTTGGCGGCGCTGGGGGAAAACGCGATGTGGTTTATGTGATGCTTCCTGGCCGTACGACTCGGGGTGTGCCAGGTTGGATGTTCGACGAAGTCATTTGCTCGACCGTCCGGCTGGCCGAGCGACCGACGATTGATGGGGGCGCCCTTCTCAGGCTCGCCCAGTTGCTTGATTCGTTCCTGGAGGGTTGGCGTACTGGGGACGATGAAAACAAACCCTGTTTCCAAACCAAAGCCGCTTCCCTTTCCACGGCCATCGCAAGCAGTTCTGCCGTTGGAGTCAGAGGAGAGACCCCAACGAATCCCGGACCTGAGTCGGACCAAGTGCGTGCAATTGCTGCGCGAGCTACTGGAGAGCGTCGTTCTTCAGGCGAACTCCAATCACGGAGGCGGCGATGAGTGATAAGATCAGCAGCCAGCATCTTGAGCGTGCGGCCTACGTTTACATTCGCCAATCCACACTCCAACAGGTGCGAAATAATCTGGAGAGCGGTCGCCGTCAATATGCGCTCGAAGACCGGGCTCGAGTCCTTGGTTTCAAAACTGTAGTGGTGATCGATGACGATTTGGGCATATCGGGCACCGGCAGTCGTGAAAGACCTGGATTCGCAAGGCTTTTAGCCGCGGTATGCAATGGCGAGGTGGGGGCTGTCTTCGCGTTGGAAGCTTCACGACTGGCCCGCAATAATCGCGACTGGCACCACCTGATTGATCTTTGCGTGCTCACGGAAACCATCGTGGTCGATGCCGAGGGTATCTATGACCCCCGCCTTCTCAACGACCGCATGCTCTTGGGTTTGAAGGGGACGATGAGCGAGTTTGAGATTGGTATCCTGCGACAACGCGCTCGAGAGGCCTATAACCAAAAAATCCACCGGGGAACGTGGATGACACGGGTGCCCGTCGGCTATGCTCGAGGAGGCGCCGACGGAATCGAGATGACACCGGATCGAGAAGTTCAAGAGGCCATCCGGGGGGTCTTCCTTCAGTTTGAGCGGATGGGCTCGTTGCGCCAGGTGTTTTTGTGGTATCGGCAGCAGAAGATCTTGATGCCACGCCTCCATGTGCGTGCCGGCGCCTACTCAATACTTTGGACTTTGGCCGATTATGGATACTTGCTACGAATACTAAAAAGCCCGACGTATGCAGGGGCCTTTACTCACGGACGAACAAAGTCTCATTCACGGGTTGTTGATGGACGCTCGCGCAAAAGCGGTGGACACCGGGTGCCGCTGGATCAATGGGAAGTTCTGATCAAGAATCACCATGCGGCGTACATCACCTGGGAAAGGTACTTGGAGAACTTGAACGCATTGAACTCGAATCGGACCAAATCGCACGCGACCAAAAGCGGAGCCGCTCGCGAGGGCAGCGCGCTGTTGTCTGGCATGTTGCGGTGTCGCAAATGCGGCCATAAAATGCATGTGGGATATCGAGGAGACGCCGGGCCGTGTGGACGTTATTTCTGCATGCCCGGCAATCGGGGATCCGACACGTCGTCTTGCCAGAGCTTCGCCGCGTTCCGGGTGGATCGGGCGGTGGTGGATTTGGTTCTTGCGACCTGTCAACCAATGGGGATCGAAGCCTCGATCCAAGCTTTGAACGGCAACCGGGCCGAACACGATCAAAAGCGACGCATGCTAGAATTGGCCGCGCAACGGGCGCGCTACGAGGTGGACCGCGCCCGCCACCAGTATGACGCCGTCGATCCTGTCAATCGTCTGGTTGCAGCCGAATTGGAGGCGCGCTGGAACGCGGCCATGGTCCAAGCGGCGGAGGCAGAAGATCGGCTTAAAAACGAATCAGCGTCGGCGATCCCCTTTGATGAGAATCAACGCAAACGTCTGATGACTCTCGGGGCCGACCTGCAACAGTTATGGAACGACGCGGCTGCTCCGGTCGGGTTGAAGAAACGGATCCTGCGTACGGTCATAAACGAAATCGCGGTGGAAGTAAACCATGCGGCCGGCTACCTCGACCTGCAGGTGCATTGGGCGGGGGGCGTGCACACCGAGTTGCATGTTCGCAAAAACAAGAGCGGCCACAACAAGCATGCCGCCGAGGATAGCGTTGTTGAAATGGTCGCCGAGTTGGCAAAGGGTTGGCCTGACAGCTACATTGCGGGAATATTGAACCGCATCGGATGCCAGACAGGTCCTGGAAACAGCTGGAGCGAAAACCGGGTGAAAAGTTTTCGAGGACAACACCAGATCCCCGTCTACGCGGTCGGCAGCCGGCGCCCGTGGTTGACGATGGAGGAGGCGGCGACGGAACTGAATATAAGCGTGGCGGTCGTCAGAACAATGGTGAAACATGGGAAACTGCCCGCGCGACAAATTGCCAAAGGAGTTCCGTGGATGATTGAACCCGTAGATTTGAATCGCTCATGCGTTTTGTCCCACGCGAAAGACGCCAAAAGTCGGCGTAAGCCGCCGCATGACCACAACCAACAAATGCTAATACCTTGAATATGAACGACGTAGCTTCCAGTGGCAGTGTGTTGCGTGCCTCAAACGGCTGGAGAAATCAAAATTCGGCTGGCCGCAAGGCGAGGGTGTGCACCGCTTGTTGCGGGCTGAGGAACTGACTGCCTTGGTCAGCGGGTTAGAGATTCAGAAGCGGCGAGGCTGGTATCGG
>Ga0265314_10004418_pt1 | contig 13056 bp, 15 predicted proteins | sample 4126metaG_FD_203106 | JGI IMG/M metagenome (GOLD analysis project Ga0265314, IMG submission 203106) | Rhizosphere microbial communities from Carex aquatilis grown in University of Washington, Seatle, WA, United States - 4-1-26 metaG | ecosystem: Host-associated > Plants > Roots > Rhizosphere >... | reverse complement strand
CTGATGTACGCGCTGCATCCGTGGGTCGCTTATGCATTCCTTCTTTCGAGCATGGTGTACTACGTGCGGCTTGGCTCGCCCGTGTTCATCGCATCGATGGCGGTGATCTCGATCCTGGCCGTGGGCATCGTGCAGTCGCTCGGCAGCTATGTGTTGCCGGTGTCGGTGGCGGTGTTCGTGCTGGCATGGATCGCGCAGTTTGTCGGGCACCGGCTCGAGGGCAAGAAACCTTCGTTCTTCGAAGACCTCCAATACCTCTGGGTGGGCCCGCTCTTCGTGCTGGCCAAGCTCTATTCGAAGCTCGGGATCCGCTGGTAGGTCGCCTTCAGGCCCGGCATCGCGAAGCCACTCGATAATTCGTAGCTAGTAATTCTTAGTTTCACTGCTGCTGAGCTCCGGCGGCAGGGTGAAGCGCATGAACTTTTCGCCTTAGCACTCCATCTAAGAGAGTGCTAATATGGCTGGCATACGCTCCATATATGAAAGGAGTCTCCGGAATGTCTGAAACTCTGGCAACCCCCGTCGCGCCCCTGACTGGAACGGCCCTGGCCGCATCAAGCCCGTGGACGGTGGTTCCCTCGCTGGGCAATCTCGACGCGTACATCTCGGCGGTCAACCGCCTTCCGATGCTCACGCCGGAAGAAGAAAAAGAATTCGCACGGCGTCTTCGCGATCACAACGATCTCGAAGCGGCCGGAAAGCTCGTCTTGTCGCACCTGCGGCTGGTTGTGTCCGTGTCGCGCAAATATCTCGGCTACGGCCTGCCGCATGCCGACTTGATCCAGGAAGGCAACATCGGCCTGATGAAGGCCGTGAAGCGCTTCGACCCCGAACAAGGCGTGCGGCTCGTGAGCTACGCGCTGCACTGGATCAAGGCCGAGATGCACGAATACATCCTGCGCAACTGGCGCATGGTGAAGGTTGCGACGACCAAGGCGCAGCGCAAGCTGTTCTTCAACCTGCGTTCGATGAAGCAAGGCTTCAAGGACGACGAAGGCGTGCAGACGCACCGCGATACGCTCACCGAAGCGCAGATCGAAGTGATGGCGCGCCAGCTGAACGTCAAGCGCGAGGAAGTCATCGAGATGGAAGCGCGCATGTCGGGCGGCGACGTCGTGCTCGATCCCGGGCCGGCCGATGACGGTGATGAGGCTTTCGGCCCGATCGCGTACCTCGCCGACGCAACGCAGGAGCCCACGGCCGTGATGGAATCGCACCAGCGCGACGTGCTGGCGACCGACGGCATCGCCGCCGCCCTAGAGACGCTTGATCCGCGCAGCCGCCGCATCGTCGAGGAGCGCTGGCTGAAGGTCAACGACGACGGCTCGGGCGGCATGACGCTGCACGAGCTCGCCGGCGAATACGGCGTCAGCGCCGAGCGCATCCGGCAGATCGAATCGGCTGCGATGAAGAAAATGAGGACCGCGCTGGCCGAATACGCTTGAAGGCGTTCGACAGCCGCTATCAAGGCCTGGCCATGTGCCGGGCCTTTTTGTTTGCAACAATGCGGTCCGTGAGGGGACATCAGGCAACCCGCGCGGCTCTGGCCGCATTGCTGCTTCTCGCGTGCCTGCCGTTCGCGGGCGCGCGAGCGGAGAGTGCCGCGCCGATCGCGCCGATCGTCCTCGATGCGCAGCGCGAAGTAATCCCGCTCGATCATCACGCGCGCTACTGGATCGACGACATGCGCGAGCCCACGCCCGATGCGCTGGAGCTCGCCGGCGATGCGATTCCCTGGAAGGTGCGCGAAGCCGGCACCAGCTACAGCATCGACGGCAAGGCGCTGTGGTTCCAGTTCGATGCGATCAACACGGCCGACCAGCGCTGGTATCTCGAACTCGGCTCGTCCGGCATCGACCGCGCGCAGTTCTTCTATCGCGGCGCCGACGGCAAGTGGGTGGAACAGGAAGCCGGCGACACGAAGCCCGTGTCGGAGTGGCCGCTGCCCGGTCGCCTGCCCACATTCGAGCTGCTTCCCCGCACCGAAAAACCGGTGCGTTACTGGATCCGCGTCGAGCACGAGCGCGTCGATTTCGCGTCGCCGATCACGATCAGGGAACAAGGGGCGCTCTTCGCCTCACGAGAGACGGAGCAGTTCCTGCTCGGCGGCTACTTCAGCCTCGCGCTGTTGATCGCGCTGGTCGCAGCGGGAAACGCGGTGGCCTATCGCGATCGCAACTTTGCGGTGTACGCGGTGTATGTCGTAGCTCTTGCAGCAGGCCAGGTCGCCTACCTGGGTGTGGGCGCACAGCACCTGTGGGACAGCTCGCTCAAATGGAACGAAGTGGCGCCGTTCGTGCTGCCGGGCGTTTCGGCCGCGGCGGCGCTGTGGTTCACGCGGACGGTGACCGAGCCGCAACGATTCTCCCGCGCGCTCGACCTCCTGGTGTGGGCCGTGATCGCCGCGCTGTTGTCGGCCGTCGCACTTGACGTCGTGCTCTTCTCGCGCGGCTCGTACCTGCTTGTCGTGTCGCTGGCCTCGGTAGCGCTCGTGGTCGTCGCCGTACTCATCGCGGTGGTGTGGACGCAGGGCGACGACCCGCACGTGCGCATCATCGCGCTCGGCTTTCTGCCGGTGCTGGTCATGGCGATCTTCCCGATCCTGCGCGGATTCATGCTCATCCCGATCAGCGCATGGACACGCTACGGCGTCTCCATCGGCGCGGCGATTGAGATGCCGATCCTCTACTACGCCATCAGCCTGCGCGGCGCGCGGCGGCGCGATGCCGCAGTGCGCGCTGCGACGCTGTCGCGCAGCGACACGCTCACGGGCCTTGCGCACACGCGCACATTCTTGCAGCGGCTGGACGGCTCGCTCGAACGCTGCACTTCGCTCAAGCATGCTTGTGCACTGCTCACGGTGAAGATCGGCAACTACGACTCGATCATCGCGGAGTTCGGCCGCGACGCCGCCGAGCGCTCGCTCGTGGTTGCTGCATCGCTGCTGCGCAACGTGGTGTCGGACGTGGACCTCGCCGCGCGCGTGGGCGACCATCACTTCGCGTTGCTGCTCGAAGGGCCGACGACGCCAGAAGACGCGATCAGTTGCGCGCAGCAGCTCGTCGCGAGCGGACTGCGCGCATCGGATTCGTTGCCGAGCGGTGTGCTGCTGAAATTCCAGGTGGCAGTGGCGCTGCTGCCCGATCGCAACCTCGATGCCGACGGAAGCTTGAAGTGGTTGATGGAAGGCGTGAACTCGATCCGTCACGACGCACGCAAACTGATCCGGCCTCTCAACTTCTGACCCGACGAAAGCATTTCATGCCGCTTGACCGCCGAACTTTCATTGCTTCCGCCGCAGCATGCTCGGTGACGTCTGCATTCGCGCAGAAATCCGCCGCGGCCGACGCATGGCCCACGCGGCCGATCCGCATCTTCGTCGGGTTTCCCGGCGGATCCACGCCGGACCTCGTCGCGCGCACGATCGCCGAGCCGCTGTCGAAGGCGCTCGGCCAACCCGTGATCGTCGAGAACCGCCCCGGCGCCGCAGGCAACATTGCGACCGAACAAGTCGTGCGCTCCACGGACAACCACACGATCGGCGTAATGATCAACGGCAACTTGACGATCGCGAAATTGCTCAATGCCGCGACGCCGTATGATCCCGCGAAAGATCTCGCACCCATCAGCCTCATCGCGACGGCGCCGCTGCTGCTCACTGCCGCGACGAACACGCCGGGGCAGACCGCGCAAGAGTTCTTCGCGGCCGCGCGACCCGCCGGCAACAAGTGGAGCTACGGCTCGCCCGGTGTCGGCACTGTCGCGCACATCGGCATGGAGCTGCTCAAGAGCAAGGCCGGCATCGATCCCGTGCATGTGCCCTACCCCGGCAATCCGCAAGTGATCACGGCAATGATTTCGGGGCAGATCCAGCTTGCGCTGCTGCCGCCTGCGCTCGCGGCGCAAAACATTCGCGCGGGCAAGCTCAAGGCAATCGGTGTGACGTCCGCGGGCCGCAGCTCGCTCGTGCCCGAATATCCAAGCCTCGACGAACAAGGCGTCACACACGGCTTCCAGCTTGAAATCTGGAACGCTGCCGCGGCGCCCGCGAGCATGCCCAAACCGATCTTGAACAAGCTGTCGTCGCTCATTGCAGAGATCGCGCACATGCCCGACGTGCGGCAGAAGCTCTTCGTGCAGGGATGGCAAGTCGCGGGCACATCGGCCGAGGGCCTTGCGTATCGCATGAAGCAGGACACAGCCTTGCTCGGCGGCATCATCCAGTCGCGCGGGATCAGGACCGAGTAGGGCCTAGAGTGCGTTCGCGAGCGATCGCCGCGCGCGCTTCACGATGTAGCGCGTCTCGGCGGTGCGCGACGCGCGCTCCCACCGCGAACACACCTTGTCGACCCATTCGGGCTGCGTCTTGCTCGCGTCGTTGAGCCAGTTCGCGACCGAGTTCTGCACGTAGCGACTTGCATCGCTCTTGAGCGGCTCGATCAACGCGGACGCACGCCACGGCTCGCGCTTGAGCGCATCGATCTGCGCGCACCACACGCCGCGCGGGCGCGTGAGCTCCGATGCGAAGCGGCGGATGTTCGCATCGGCATCGCGAACCCACGGCATCAGCAAGGCGACGGAGGCGTCAATGTCGCCGGCGACTTCATCGCGCACAGACATCCATGCCACCTCGCGCACGCCGAAGTGCGCATCCGCCGCGAAGCGCCGCACGGCAACCAGCTTTTCGGCGAGCGGCATGCGCGCGAACATCACCCATTGCGCGGCCCAGCAGCGCGCGATGTCGCTCGGGTGCGATGCGAGCGCGTGCGCAGTCGCGTCGCGCTCTTCGCGCGCCTCGGTGATGTCGTAGAACGCGCGGGCGACATGCTCGTGTCGCTTCACTTTGCTGAACGCTGCGATCATCGCGAGCGTGTCGGCCAGGCGTTCGTGCTGCGGATCGATGCCGATGTGCCGCGCCACATTGCGCGACAGGCGCGGCAGATCGAGCGCGAGAAATTCGTTGAGATTGACGGTGGGCACCTTCGCTTCGTTGAGCGCTTCGAGCACGTCGGGCGGGATCAGCTCGATGCGCGCCGCGCCTTTTCTTCCGAGCAGGTGCTGGACCATCGCGTGAATCGGGCGCGGCCCTAGCCCAGCAGCTTGTGCATGTCCGACACCAGCGCCTGCGCGCCGCTGCCGTAACGCGTGTACAGGCGCAGGTTGCCTTGCGCGTCGTAGATGTACATGCCCGCTGAGTGGTCCATGGTGTAGCTCGTGGGCGTCGCGCCTTCGGCTTTCTTGTAATAGACCTTGAAGTCTTTCGCGACTTGCGCGAGTTGGTCCGGTGTCGGCACGAGGCCGACGAACGCAGGATCGAAATTCGCCATGTACGCCTTGAGCACCTTGGGCGTGTCGCGCTCAGGATCGACGGTGATGAACACGACCTGCAACCGGTCGCCCTCGGGGCCGAGCTGCTTTTTCGCTTCGGTGAGTTCGGCCATCGTCGTCGGGCACACGTCGGGGCATTGCGTGTAGCCGAAGAACACCGCGACGGCCTTGCCCTTGAAATCGGCCATGCTGCGCATCTTGCCGTCGGTGTCGGGCAGGTGGAAGTCTTTCGCGTAGTCCGCGCCCGTGACGTCGATCGCGTTGAACTTGGGTTTGGCTTCGCTGCATGCGGCGGCGGCGAGCGATGCGGCGATGAGCGTGAGTGCGTTGCGACGATTCATGATGGGATTGCGATTCAAGGCAGGTAGTGATCCACCAGCAGCGCAGCGAAAAGCAGGCTCAGGTGGATGAGCGAAAAGCGGAAGGTCTTGCGCGACAGCGCATCGGAATATTCGCGCCACAACCGCCATCCATACATGACGAAGCCCGCGTTCAACACGATGGCCGCGGCGAGGTAGAACCACGAACTCATTCCATAGGCGAACGGCATCAGGCAGGCGGCGAAAAGAACGAACGTATAGAGCAATATCTGCAAGCGCGTGAATTCATTCCCATGCGTGACGGGCAACATCGGCAGGCCCGACTTGCGATAGTCCTCGACGCGGTAGAGCGCCAGCGCCCAGAAGTGCGGCGGTGTCCACAGGAAGATGATTAAAAAGAGGATCAGTGCCTCCGGCCCGACGTCGCCGCGCATCGCGGCCCAGCCGAGCACGGGCGGCATCGCACCCGACGCGCCGCCGATCACGATGTTCTGCGGCGTGAGCGGCTTGAGGATCACGGTATAGATCACCGCATAGCCGACGAAGGTAGCGAATGTGAGCCACATCGTCAGCGAATTAACCCATGCATAGAGAACCCATGAGCCGATCGCGCACAGCACCACCGCGAACGCGAGCGTCTGCCAGTCGGACAGCTCGCCCTTCGCGGTGGCCCGCCACGCGGTGCGGCGCATCTTCGCGTCGATACTCTTTTCGACGAGGCAGTTGAACACCGCCGCCGCACCCGCGACGAGCCAGATGCCGAAGCACGCGATCGCCATGATGCGAAGATCATCCGGCGTGGGAACGCCCGGCACGGCGAGCACCATGCCGATCAACGCGCAGAACACGATGAGCTGAATGACGCGCGGCTTCGTCAGCGCGTAGAACTGCGAGAAGCGAGAAGCCGCCGAAGCAGCGACCGTCGTCGTCATGCCGAAGCCTCCCGCGTCGCCGCTGCATGCGAGTGCGCCCTTGCCGCGCGGCTTTCGCACGCTGCCCATGTGAGCAACCCGACGAGCGCAGCGGCGCCACCGGTATGCATCACTGCCGACGCCAGCGGCCAGCCGAGAACGACGTTCGACAAGCCCGTCGCGAACTGGAGCAACGCCAGTGCGAACAACCCATTCGCCTGCCTGCGCAGGACACCCGCGCGCATGAACTGCGTTGCGAGCACGATGATCGCCGCGAACACCGCATATGCAACGAGCCGATGCGTGTAGTGAATCGCCGTGAGCGCCGAGAAATCGATGGGCTCGAGGTTCGAGCTGAGGCCGAGCGGCCGCCAGATCTCGAAGCCTTGCGCGAAATTCATGGCGGGCCACCATGAGCCCTGGCATGCGGGAAACTGCGTGCACGCGAGCACTGCGTAGTTCGTGCTGACCCAGCCGCCCAGCGCGATCTGCAACCACAGCAACGCGAGCGTCGCGAACAAACCGGCGCGCAAACCCGGCGAAAGATCGATGCGCGCGCGCCCGGCCCGCGCATGTTCGTATGCAACCGCCTGCCGCACGAGCAGCGCGAGCAACACCATCCCGCCGAGCAAATGCAGCGTGACGACCGCGGGCAGAAGCTTGAGCGTCACGGTGAATGCGCCGAACGCACCTTGCACGCAGACCCACACGAGCGTCACCGCAGGCCACCAGGGGCTGACTGCCGCGCCGCGCTTGCGCTCGACCAGCGTTGCGATGAGCAGCGTCACGATCAACACGCCAACACCGGTCGCAAGATAGCGATGGAGCATTTCGATCCACGCTTTGGTGTGCGTCACCGGGCCCGTGGGCATTTGCGCTTGCGCATTCGCGATCTGCTGCGCCGCGCCGACCGGGCTTGCGTTGCCATAACAACCCGGCCAATCCGGACAGCCCAGGCCGGAGTCGGTCAGGCGCGTGAAAGCACCGAACAGCACCAGATCGAACGTGAGAAACAGCGTGAGCAACGTCAGCGCCTGCAGCCTGCGCGCCGCGCCGCCTTCGAGTTTGCGCATCGCAAGCCACGCGAGCGGACCGAGCGCGATCGCGATGCCCATCAGCATGATGTGCAAAGCGGGCGAAAGATCGAAGGGCGCTTGCGGTTGCATTGCTTCAGCGCCCCGGCTGGTCCCAAGAGGCGGACGCGCGCAGCAGGCGCTCGAGATCGCGCTTCATGTTCTTCGCGGCGGCGGTGTCGAGCCCGTTCGTGCTCGCGGCGGGAAAGCGCATCATCCAGCGCCCCATCGGGTCGACGACATACAGATGTTCGTGCAGCGAATGGCCGGCCTCAGGCGCAAGCCACTGCGCAAGCTGCGATGCGTCGACGCGCAGCACCGTCGCTTGCGACAACGCCGAAGCCAATTGGGGACGCACGGGCGCCGCATCGTCGACGAGCCACACCCAGTCGACCCGATCCTTGTCCCTGCCGAGCGATTCGCGCAACTGGCGTTGCAGGTACAGGTTCTTTTCGCACAGCGCATCGCACGCGCCACTGGCAACACTCACGAGCAACCACTGCCCCTTGAGACTTGCAAGCGGGACGGCCTTGCCATCGAGCGCGATTGCCTTCGCATCGGGAATGCCGCGCGGCTCGACGAGCGTGCCGAAGCTTTTCGCAGAGCCTGGATGCACGACGTAGTAAGTGAAGTACGACGCGATTACCGGCGCCGCGCACACCACAAGCACCAGCAGCATCTTCATGCGCCCGGTCGACGTGCGGCGGCTGTCGGCCTCGGCCGCTTCCTGCGGAACGGGCAGTGAGTGCACCGTCAGGCCCAGCGGCTCATCGAGCATGCTGGGCTTTTCGGCGGGGGGCGATGAACTGGAACCAGACATAGAGGATCGCGATTGCTGCGCTCATGGCCCACCACTGGAAGGTGTAGCCGTAATTTCTTTCGCTGCCGCTGCCGGGACGCGGCCAGTCGCGCAGCAGGCCTTCGGATTCGGCGGGAGACGTTTGCTGCACGGAAACCGCCACGAGGGCCAGATGCGCCTCGGCAGCGAAAGCCGCAACGTCGAGATTCTGCCGGATCGGGCCGGCATCGGCTCCCGCGAACTCGTACAGCCGTGCGGGAGGCGGGGAGATGCGGCCGCGCAGTTCGACGATGCCCTCCGGTGTTTGCACCGGCGGCAGCTTTTCGCGCTGTTCGAAGTTGCGCGGCACCCATCCGCGCTGCACAAGCACAGCGTTGGGCGTGCCCTCGAGCCTCAACGGCGTGACGACATAAAAGCCCGGCAAGCCGCGCATCTGGCGGTTATCGAGATACACGGTGTGCGCGGCGTCCCATGTGCCGCGCAGCACCACTTGCCGATGCAGGATCGCGGCGGAGTCGGGCGACAACAATGAAAGCGGTGAGAGCGGAGGCAGTTGCTCGCGCTGGTCAATCACGGCCTGCAGCGCATCGCGCGCGTGCCCGCGGCCGAGCTGCCACGCGCCAAGCGCAAGCGTCGCCGCAACGCCGATCCCCGCGGCGATCGTGATGAGCCAGAAGCGATGCGGGCGTTGCGCGCTCACGAGATAATGGGGCCGATGTTGAAACTGCTTGTCGCGCTTGCCTTCATTGCGATCATCGCGAGCTTGGGCTCGGCGCTGTTCTTCATGATGCGCGGCGGGAAAGAGGGCGGCAAGGAAGACGACAAGTCGCGCGGCGACAAGATGGCGCGTGCGCTTGCGTTTCGCGTCGGGTTTTCGGTGCTGCTCTTCATTTGCCTGCTGGTCGCGTGGAAGCTCGGGTACATCCAGCCGACGGGCATTCCGCTTTTGCCGAAGTAATCACAGTCGTCATCGCAAAGGACAAGGGCCGCGGTTGCGGCCCTTGGATTTTCTTGCAAGAGGTGCCGGTCACAGCCAGTACACAAGCGTGTAGAGGCCCAGCCACACCACGTCCACGAAGTGCCAATACCAAGCGGCGCCTTCGAAGCCAAAGTGATGCTCGGCCGTGAAGTGGCCCTTCATGATGCGCAGCGTGATGAACAGCAGCATCAGCATGCCGACGAGCACGTGGAAGCCGTGGAAGCCCGTGAGCATGAAGAACGTCGAGCCATATGCGCCGGAGCTGAGTTTGAGGTTCAGCTCGGTGTAGGCGTGATGATATTCATAGGCCTGCACGCCGACGAAAGTTGCGCCGAGCAGCACCGTGAGCCACATGAAAAGGATCGTCGGGCCGCGCTTGCCTTCGCGAAGCAGGTGGTGGGCGATCGTCACCGTGACGCCCGACGACAGCAGCAGCCCCGTGTTGATCGTGGGCAGCCAGAACGGCGTCATCGTCTGGAACGGCTCGATGATGTTCGCGGGCGATGCCGTCGCGCCGGCTTGCACCGAAGGCCACACCGCTTTGAAGTCGGGCCACAGGAGCGCGTTGTCCACGCCGCCGAGCGCGGGGACCGAATGCGCGCGCATCCACCACAGCGCGCTGAAGAACGCGCCGAAGAACATCACTTCGGAGAAGATGAACCAGCTCATGCTCCAGCGGAACGACTGGTCGACTTTGTGGCCGTAAGCGCCCGACTGGCTTTCGCCGATGGCGTCGCGGAACCACTGGAACAGCACCGTGAAGACCCACAGGAAGCCGACGAGCAGCGACCACTTGGCCCAGTCGGCGCCGTTGATCCACTGGGCTGCGCTGAAGATGATGATCAGCATGCCCACGGCCAGGGCGGCCGGATGCCGCGACGGCTGGGGCACGAAGTAATACGGCGTGGAGCCGCTGGCGTTCGAACTCATTTCAACTTCTCCGTTCCTATATCTTTTTCAATCCGTTTGCGGCGTCACTTCGCAACGACGAAGTGCACCAGCGTGATCAGCCCGGCCACGAACAGCGCCACCACAACAAACGCCACCGCGATCACCGCGAAGGGGTTGAGGCGCCCGCCGAGATCTTGTTCCAGCTCGCTGCGTTTGCGAATGCCGATGAACGACCACAGCACCGCCTTGACCGTGTGCAGAATGCTCATGACGCATGGTCCGCCCCGGGCACTTTCGCTTCGGCGTTCGGTGCGGCGGGCACAGGGCTGCCCACCTCGAAGAATGTGTACGACAGCGTGATCGTCTTGACGTCCTTCGACAGCTTGGGGTCGATCACGAAAGACACCGGCCACTGCTTCGATTCGCCCGGCTCCAGCGTGTATTGGCGAAAGCAGAAGCATTCGACCTTGTTGAAGTACGGGCCCGCCTGGCGCGGCGCATAGCTCGGGATCGCCTGCGCGGACATGCGGCGATTCTGTTCATTGCGGAAGTCGTACATCACTGTCGCGAGCTCGCCGGGGTGCACTTGCAACGAGCGCATCGCGGGCTTGAACGACCACGGGCCGCGCGCGTTCGCGTCGAACTCCACCGTGATCGTGCGCGTGACGTCGATTTGCGTGTTGGGCGCGGCGCGCGAGGCACCGGGCACATCTTTTTCGCCGAGCGCGAGGATGTTGATGCCCGTGACTTCGCAGATGTGCTTGTAGATGGGCACGAGCGCATAGCCGAACAGGAACATGCCGGCCGCAACCACGGCCAGCTTGCGCACCATCGTCCGGTTTTCGCTGCGCGACATTTGCTCTTTGCCCTCAGTGGCCGAAAAAGGCCATCCTCGCGATGAAGCCCACGAAGAACAGGATCACGACGGACAGAAGGATCAGCGCCATGCGCAGGTTGGCTTTCTTCTTGTCGCCTTGCGGCACTACGGGTTCCATGCGATCAACCGATGATGCGAGTGGCCGCGGCGTTAAGCTTGGGCGGCGTCTCGAACGTGTGGAAGGGCGCGGGCGACGGCACTTCCCATTCGAGACCTTCGGCGCCTTCCCACGGCTTTTGTGGGGCCTTCTCGCCCTTGCCGCGCAGCACGGGCAGCAGCACGAAGAACAGGAAGTACACCTGCGTCAGGCCGAACCAGAACGCGCCGACGGACGCGAGCATGTTGAAGTCGGTGAACTGCGCCGGGTAATCGGCATAGCGGCGGGGCATGCCGGCCAGCCCGAGGAAGTGCATCGGGAAGAACGTGACGTTGAACGCGATCAGCGAATTCCAGAAGTGGATCTTGCCGGCGCGCTCGTTGTACATCACGCCCGTCCACTTGGGCGACCAGTAGTAGAAGCCCGCGAACATCGCGTAGAGCGAGCCCGCCACCAGCACGTAGTGAAAGTGCGCGACGACGTAATACGTGTCTTGCAGCAGCAGGTCGATCGGGGCCATCGCGAGGATCAGGCCCGTGAAGCCGCCCATCGTGAACACGAAGATGAAGCCGACCGCGAAGAGCATCGGCGTCTCGAAGGTCATCGAGCCTTGCCACATCGTCGCGATCCAGTTGAAGATCTTCACGGCGGTGGGTACGGCGATCAGCATCGTCGCGTACATGAAGAACAGCTGGCCCTGCACCGGCATGCCGGTCGTGAACATGTGGTGCGCCCACACGATGAACGACAGGATGGCGATTGACGCGACGGCATACACCATCGACGAATAGCCGAACAGCTTCTTGCGCGCGAACGCGGGCACGACCTGGCTGATGATGCCGAAGGCCGGCAAGATCATGATGTAGACCTCGGGGTGGCCGAAGAACCAGAAGATGTGCTGGAACATCACCGGGTCGCCGCCGCCGGCGGGGTTGAAGAACGTCGTGCCGAAGTGGCGGTCGGTCAGCGTCATCGTGATCGCGCCGGCGAGCACCGGCATCACGGCGATCAGCAGGTAGGCGGTGATGAGCCACGTCCACACGAACAGCGGCATCTTCATCAGCGTCATGCCGGGGGCGCGCATGTTCAGGATCGTGACGATGATGTTGATCGAGCCCATGATCGAAGATGCGCCCAGCACGTGCAACGCGAAGATCGCCATGTCCATCGACGGGCCCATCTGCAGCGTGAGCGGCGCGTAGATCGTCCAGCCCGCTGCGGGCGCGCCGCCGGGCATAAAAAACGAAGCCACCAGCATGATCGCCGCGGGGATCAGCAGCCAGAAGCTGAGGTTGTTCATGCGCGCGAACGCCATGTCGGGCGCGCCGATCTCCAGCGGGATCATCCAGTTCGCGAAGCCGACGAACGCCGGCATGATCGCGCCGAACACCATGATCAGGCCGTGCATCGTGGTGAGCTGGTTGAACAGCTCCGGATTGAAGAACTGCAGGCCGGGCTCGAACAGCTCGGCGCGGATCATCATGGCGAGCAGGCCGCCGATCATCAGCATCGCGAAGGCGAACAGCAGGTACAGCGTGCCGATGTCCTTGTGATTGGTGGCGTACACCCAGCGGCGCCAACCCGTGGGCGCGTGGTCGTGATGGTCGTCGTGCGCGTGATCGTCGGCGTGTCCAGGGAGAACTGCGCTCATGGTGATTCCTCTATTTCTCTAATTCACTTGCCGCGTTGGGCGAGAACCTCGGCGGGTTGCACGAGCTGGCCGGTGTGATTGGACCAATGGTTCTTGGTGTACGTGATAGCGGCGGCGATGTCGGTATCGG
>Ga0265314_10004417_pt1 | contig 13056 bp, 12 predicted proteins | sample 4126metaG_FD_203106 | JGI IMG/M metagenome (GOLD analysis project Ga0265314, IMG submission 203106) | Rhizosphere microbial communities from Carex aquatilis grown in University of Washington, Seatle, WA, United States - 4-1-26 metaG | ecosystem: Host-associated > Plants > Roots > Rhizosphere >... | reverse complement strand
CGACCTTCTGCGAGTCGGCGGCGCGGGCGACGGCGAGCTCCTGGACGATGAGCCCCTTCGCGGTGTCGAGCATGCGGCGCTCGCCGAACGAGAGGGGCTTCATGCCCTTGAGGCGGTAGAGGTCACGGAAGACCTCGGCGACCTCGAAGAGCGAGCCGGACTTGATCTTCTCCATGAAGCCGCGGTACCGGCGGTTCCAGGTCTGGCGGTCGACGTGGATCTCCTTGTCGCGCAGGATGTCGAGGACCTCCTCGATCTCCTCCTCGCGGGCGACGCGGCGCAGGCCGACCTGATCGGCCTTGTCGACGGGGACGAGGATGCGAAGGCCGCTGTCGAGGGCCTGCAGCACGTAGAAGCGCTGGATCCGGCCGAAGACCTCTTTCTTCTCGATGCCGATGATCTCCGCCACGCCCTGGGAAGGGTAGACGGCCTTGTCACCGATGATGAACTCGACTGTTGTCACGGCGCGGACCTCCTTGGGTTTTCCTTCTCGGGCCGATGCCCGAGCGCGTTGCCTGGAGCGTTCTCCCCGTGTCCCCCGCCTGTCCCCGTAAGTCCCTGGAATGAAAACCTTTCATCCCCAGGTACCGACGTTTGTCCACAACGGTATCGCTGTCGGACAAAAGGTGTCAAGCGCCGATTTCCACCCCCAAGTAGGGCAATGATCCTACATCGATCGCCGATGGTGCACGGTGACGCACATCGTTCAACACACGCGACTCGGCTCGCGCTAATGTGCCGGTCCGCATGGCGCGGTCCGCATTCGATTCGATGTCCGTACCGCCCGCGCGGTCCGGCGGTGGCTGGAAGGCGATGCTTTGGTTCTCCGTCGCGGCGGCGGGGGTCGGCTTCGCCGGGTACGTCTTCCTCATCCCGTACCAGAACATGCAGAGAGCGCTCGTCACGCGCACGGCCGAGCTGACGACCGAGCGGAACAACGCCACCGAAGCCGCCGGAGAGCGCGACAAGCTCAAGGGCGAGCTCGCGAAGTTCACCGACGCGGAGAAGGACAAGGCCTCGGCCGAGGCCAAGCGCAAGGCGGACGTCGACGGGATCATCGCGGCCCTGCGGCCTAGCCTCGAGCCCCTCGGCGCGACGGTGGCCGTTCAGGAGAGTAAGGACGGCAAGGGCGCCGAGGCCTCGGTGCTCGTCGTGAGCTTCCCCGCCGACAAGATCATCGACAGCAACGGCATCGACGTGTCCGAGGGGGGCACGGCTGCGCTCAAGATCCTCGCCGAGACCCTCAAGAAGTCGTCGGCGAAGGCGCGCATCCTCGCGCGCGCGTCGTCGGCGCCGCCGCCGAAGGAGCTCAAGAACCTGTTCCACTCGGCGGGCGAGCTGCACGCCGTGCGGGCGGCCCGGCTCCTGTCGGCGCTCGAGGACGCGGGCATGGCGCCGACGGCCGTGGCGATCGCCGGCGAGGCCGAGAAGCCGGCGCCGAGGGCGCGAGGCAAGAAGGCGGCGCCTCCGCCGCCGGACCGCGTGGACGTCCAAGTCGAACCGATGTGACGCGCTGACATGAGGCGCTTCGGGCGCCCGCGGGCGGGGCGGGTAGGGTTCTTCGGGTCCTGTGTGGGCCTTGCTCTCGTGGCCAGCCTCGAAGGGTCCGCGCGCGCGTACGACTTCTCGATCGACCTGGCCACCATCGGCCAGGGCTACCAGGTGCGCGGCTTCGCGCCGACCGGCGCCGACGAGCTGCTCACGCGGCGGCGGCTCACGCAGGTGCTCAACCTCTCGATCTTCGACATCGAGCCGGCCGCATGGCACGGGGACGACGCGGACCGCACGGCACGCAACGTCCTCTACTTCGACGCCAACCTGCGCTTCGACAGCGACTTCGGCGGCTACATGACGGGCCGGCCGCTGGGGGCCGACGAGATCCGCGAGCTCAAGCAGAGCCAGGTCGACGTGCTGTGGGCGTTCGTCGGCGGCCGGCGCATCGGCGGGCGCGTCGACTTCCAGCTCGGGCGGCAGGTGCACTACGACCAGCTCGACTTCTATGCCTTCGACGGCGCCGACGTGCTCGCGCGCATCAATCGTCTCTTCGCCGCCGAGGCCTTCGGCGGCGCCGAGGTCCGCGGCGAGCTGCCCCTGTCCTCGCCGATCTACGAGCTCGACGGCACGAGCGCGGGCTCGCGCGACCCCGCGACGCGGCCGGCGCAGAACTCCCAGATCCGGCCGCTCGCGGGCGCGGCGGTCGTCTTCGGCGGTGACGCGGACGCGGCGTCGCCCGTTCAGGCGCGCCTCTCGTACCGGCGCACGTGGGCGGGGACGGCCGACCAGCTCCCGGGCGAGCCCGGCTCAGGTGTCGACGACGAGAAGGTCGGGCTCACGGCGAGCGGCGCGATCGCCCGTCGGGTCTTCCTCACGGCGGGGCTGCGCTACAACCTCCTGCTCGCGAGCTTCGACGACGAGCAGGTCGCCGTGCGCGTGCGCGCGACGGCCCGCCAGCAGGTCGGCCTCGAGATGGCCTACCTCGCGCCCTCGTTCGACGGCGACTCGATCTGGAACGTCTTCGCGTCGGGCGCGTACCGCGATCTGCGCGGCAGCTATGAGCTGGCGCTCGACCCAGGCCTCAAGCTCTACGCGCGCGGGTTCGCGCGGCACTACGACGCCGTCGACGGCGACCCGACCGACGTCGCGCGCTGGGCGGGCGGCGGCAGCGCGGGCGCGGCGTTGCGGCGCCGCCACGGCGTGGTGCGCCTCGACGGTTACTTCGACGGGGGCTTCGGCGGGCGCAAGACGGGCGCGGACCTCTCGGCGCGCTGGGAGATGCGGCCGCGCTCCCTCCAGCTCGAGGGCCGCCTCACGGGCTACGAGTGGAAGTCCGACCAGCAGTCAGCGACGGACAAGGGCGTCGTGTTCGGCGTGCAGGCCGGCGGACGTTTCCGGCTGGGCGAGGGCACGCGCCTCCACCTTCTGATCGAGGACAACTTCGGCTCGTTCTATGCGGCGCAGTACCGCGGGCTCGCCGTCCTCGAGGTGGACGCTTCGATATGAACGCCTTCTCCCGGATCCTCACGATCGTCACGCTCGCGCTCGCGGCGGCGGTGGGCGGCCTCGCGGGCTGGGCCACGGCCGCGCCGGGCCCGCACCCGGCCGCCTGGTCGTCGAACGACGGGGGCGCGTCGGCGACGCCGGACGCGGGCGTCATCGCGGCGCGCCCGGCCGTGCCGCCGTCGCCGTTGATCTTCCCCGCGCAGCAGATCCCCCTCCGGTTCGACCACGCGCGCCACCTCAAGCTGGGCGCGCGCTGCGACACCTGCCACGTCTCGGCGCCCACGTCGACGTCGGTGTCCGACAACCTCGTCCCCGCCGAGGCGGCGTGCCGCGCGTGCCACGAGATCGATCGGGCGCGCCCCGACAAGCAAGTCCCCGCGGGCTCGCCGGCCGCGCGCTGCGACGCCTGCCACCTCGACGAGGCGGGCGCGCCCTGGATGCCGTCCCCGGCGTCGCGCGAGCCGGCGCGCGTGCGCCTCGCCGACCCGAACCTCAAGTTCAACCACAAGCTGCACGTCGGGCGCGGCGTCGGGTGCGAGCTCTGCCACGGCGGCGTCGCCATGAAGGCGCTCGCGACGCGTGACGATCTGCCGCGCATGCCGCTCTGCCTCGGCTGCCACGACGGCAAGCAGACCACGAACCGCTGCGGCGCCTGCCACGTCACGGAGCCCGACGGGCGCCTGCGCACGAACCTCGCGAGCGGCGCGACGGCGGCGACGGGGCTCATCGAGGGCACGCGCCCGCTGACGCCGTCGGGTGTGCTGCGCGGCTTCGACGCGCACGGACCGGACTTCGGCCGGCACCACGAGCAGGCGGGGAAGGAGGAGCGATACTGCCTCTCGTGCCACAAGCGCAGCGAGTGCGTCGACTGCCACGGCGGCGTCGTGCGCCCGTTCGACATCCACCCGTCCGACTACGTCTCCCTGCACGGGAACGACGCGCGGCGGAACACGCCCGACTGCTCGTCGTGCCACCGCACGCAGTCGTTCTGCGTGGGCTGCCACCAGCGGACGGGGGTCGCGCCCGACGCCACGGGCGGCCAGCTCGGCGCGCAGGCGCGCAACCCCTTCGGCACCGGGACCCAGCTCAAGGCCTTTCACCCCCCCGGGTGGGTGAACGAGGGCGGGGCGACGAGCGGTCACTCGCAGCAGGCGCGGCGGAACATCCGCACGTGCGTCTCTTGCCATCGCGAGGAGAGCTGCCTCGCCTGCCACTCGGCCGACCCGGCGCGGGGCGGGGGCGTCTCGCCGCACGGGCCGGCGTTCGCGGGCACGGCGCGCTGCCGGGCTCTGTCGTCGCGCAACAAGCGGGCCTGCCTCAAGTGCCACGCCGTCTCCGCGCCCGAGCTCGACTGCGAGTAGCGCTCGCTTCGCTCGCTTGGCGAAAGGGGCTTCGCCCCTCTCGCCGGCTCTCCCCGCTTCGTAAGGCGGGCCGGCGCGGCGAAGCCGCGCCTCCTCTTGCTTGGACCCGGGCGCAGCTGCGCCCTCTGGCGCCTCCGGCAGTCATGAGATGCCGTCCCGCCGCGACGGCGATCACGGCGCGCGCCCTGGCCTTGCGCGACGCCGCTCGCGTCAAATTTTTTTCCGCTTTCGCGTTGCTGGATTGGGAGAACGATCTTGGTTGACGCGGGACTCACCTCTATAATGACGAGGTGCTCGTCCTGTTCGCCGTGCTTGCCTTCGCGCCGGGGGCCGCCGCTCCCAACGCCTCCGCGCTCGACGCTCCTCCGTCGACGCCGGCGATCTTCGATCCCGTCGTGGCGCGCGGCGAGCACGTCGCGCCCGGCACGGCGCGCGAGCTGTCCAAGAAGGAAGAGTGGCTGCGCGACAAGGAGCTGCGGCCCGACTACCACACCAGCGACGCCGACCTCTCGCGGGCGCAGGTGATGGAGGCCAAGGCCGCGAAGCTCGCGCGGTCGCACGCGCCGCTCGCGCGCGGCAAGCGTGAGGTCGCGCTCGGCACCGATCCCGCGTGGTCGGCCGGCGAGCGCATCGAGCCCGTGACGACGCTGTTCAACGTGTGGACGCACGAGGCGCTGCCGATCCTGCCGGGACAGACGCCCACGACGCTCGGCAAGCGCTTCTGCATGTTCCTGCGCGATCACTTCACGAACCAGCCGACGAACATGGACACGCGACTCATCGGCGTGCTCGAGCACGTCGCCGGCAAGTTCTCCGCGAAGCGCATCGAGGTCGTCTCGGGCTACCGCTCGCCCAAGTACAACCTCATGCTGCGCAAGAAGGGCCACCAGGTCGCGCGCCACAGCCAGCACATGGAGGGCAACGCCGTCGACTTCCGCATCCGCGGCGTCGCGACGAAGTCAGTCCTCCACTACGTGAAGTCCCTCCGCCTCGGCGGCGTCGGCTACTACCCGAACTCCCAGTTCGTCCACAGCGACACGGGGCCGATCCGCTACTGGACGGGCTCGTAGCGCGAGCGCCTTACATGCAGCAGCTGTCGCGGTAGCCGCAGCGGAGACACCGGTAGTGGGCGTGCTCGGGCTGCATCTCGGTGCCGCACGTGGGGCACTGGATCGAGAGATCGGTCGGGCAAGCCTTGATGGCCTCGTCCTCGCGGGGGCGAGTGTCCATCGTCGGCGCAGCGGCGTTCGAGTCGGTGGGCATGGCGGCATCGTACTCCTACTCGCGCGCGCCGTGGAGGAGCTGTGATTCGGCGGTCATGATCTCGGTGATGAAGTCCATGACGACGCGGACGCGGGCGACGCGGGCGCGGTCGGGATGGACGACGAGGTGCATGGGGCGCGAGCCGAGGTTCTTGGCGGCGAGGCGCTGCAGGCTCGGTTCGGGGTCGCCGAGGAAGCAGGGGAGGACGGTGACGCCCAGGCCGGCGAGGCAGGCGTTGCAGGCCGCCATGATGCTGTTGGCGCGCAGCACGACGCGCGCGCCGGCGCGGTGGGCCTCGAGCCACAGGGCGCCAGGGACCTTCGCGAGCGTCTCGTCGAAGCCGATGACGTCGTGGTCGGCGAGATCTTCCGGCGAGGGCGGCGCGCCGCGCTGGCCGACGTAGCCGCGGGCGGCGTACATGGCCCAGCCGCAGTCGACGAGCTTGCGCACGAGCAGCTCGGGATCGGACGTCGACATGATGCGGATGGCGACGTCGGCCTCGCCGCGCGCGAGATCGAACGCCTGATTGCCGCTCAGCACCTCGACGACGAGGTCGGGGTGGCGCGCGCGCAGCAGTCCGAGCCGCTTCACGACGAAGCCCGAGAAGACCTCTGAGGTCGTGAGGCGCACGGTGCCGTCGACGCGCTCGTCGCCGCCCGTGACCTGGCGATCGATCGCCGTCGCGGCGGCCTCCATCGATTCGGCGTGAATCGCGAGCTTGTCACCCGCGGGCGTCGACGTGAAGCCGTCGGGCCCGCGCAGGAACAGCGTCGCGCCGAGCGCGTCCTCGAGCGCGGCGAGACGCCGACTCACCGTGGAGTGCTCGACCTTCAGCGTGCGCGCCGCGCCCGCGAGCGAGCCCGCCCGCCTCACGGCGAGGAAGTAGCGAAGATCGTTCCAGTCCATCCGAATCGCCCGACGCAGACCCTCGTGCAGAATCGCACGGCCGCTGTGCGACTTTGGCGAATTCTCGCGGGCGGGGCTCGCTCGTACCTTGGCCATGGCTCGAACGGTTCGAGCCGAACAAACGAAGCGAACGAGGAGGATCCCATGGCCAGACTGGTTGTGAAGCACCGTGTCGCGAACTTCGAGAGCTGGAAGAAGGCCTTCGACTCGATGGAGTCGATCCGCAAGGAGCACGGGTGGGTCGGGCACACCGTCCTGCAGGACGCGAACGACCCGAACCTGGTGATGATCGTGAATCAGGTGCGCGACCTCGAGGGCGCGAAGCGCTACGGCGGCTCGCAGGCGCTGCGCGACGCCATGGCCAGGGGCGGCGTGCTCGGGGCGCCCGAGGTGTCGTTCTTCGAGGACGCGGAGGTGAAGAGCTACTGATGTGGCTTGCGCCCGAGGCCGACGAGCTGATTCAGCGAGCCCGACGAGAAGCCGGCGAGATCGAGGGCGACGAAGGTGAAGCCCTGCCGCCGGCCGAGCGTCACGATCGCCTCGCGCGCCTCGAGCGCGCGGGGCATGTCGGCGGGCGGCACCTCGAGGCGCGCCACGTCGCCGTGGTAGCGCACGCGCAGCTGGCGGAAGCCGAGCGCGCGCAGGCCGTCCTCGAAGCCGTCGACGCGGCGGAGGCGGTCGGGCGTGATCTCGGTGCCGTAAGGGAAGCGCGACGACAGGCAGGCGAGCTGCGGCTTGTCCCACGTGGGCAGGCCGAGCGCGCGTGAGAGGGCGCGCACGTCGGCCTTGGTGAGGGCGGCGTCGACCATGGGGTGGCGCGCGCCGCGCTCGTCCGCGGCCGCGAGGCCGGGGCGGTGGTCGCCGAGATCGTCGAGGTTCGTGCCGAGGAGGATCTCGGCGACGCCCAGGTCCCGCGCGCGCGGCGCCGCGAGCTCGAGCAGCTCGGCCTTGCAGTGGTAGCAGCGGTCGATCGGGTTCTGCGCGAAGCCCTCGCGCTCGAGCTCGTGTGACTCGACGACCTCGAGGCGCGCGCCGATCTGCGCGGCCAGCTCGACGGCGGCGCGGCGCTCGCTCTCGGCCATCGTCACGGACACCGTCGTCAGCGCGAGGCAGCGGTCGCCGAGGACGTCGTGCGCCACGCGCAGGAGCAGCGTCGAGTCGACGCCGCCCGAGAAGCACACGAGCGCCGAGCCGTAGCCGCGGAGGAGCGCGCGCAGGCGCTCGTGCTTCTCGGCCAGATCGGCCGGGAGCGGCGCGGGAGGCGCGGCGGCGAGCGCGGGGGGCGTCATGCGTCCGGAAGTATGCATCAGGCCACCGAGATGCGCTCGGCGCCCGCCACGGCGGCGTCGACGATCGCGGCCACGTCGACCTCCGCCTCGATCTTCTCCGCGTCCTGCGCGCGCGCCTTGGTGGCCGGGTGGCGCGGCACGAACAGCGAGCAGCAGTCGTCGAACGGCAGGATCGACGTCTCGAACGTGCCGATGCGCCGCGCGAGGTCGGTCGTCTCGGTCTTGTCGTAGGTGATGAGCGGCCGGATGATGACGCGGCGGCAGACGGTGGCGATGGCGGTCATGTTCTCGACGGTCTGGCTCGCGACCTGGCCGAGGTTCTCGCCGGTGACGAGCGCGCCCGACCCGAGCCCGTCGGCGATGCGGTCGGCGATGCGCATCATCATGCGGCGGTAGAGCACGACGGCGAGCTCGCCCGCGCCGTTGTCGACCAGCTTTCGCTGCGCGTCCGTGAAGGGCACGACCGTCACCGAGCGGAGCGCGCCCCACTTGGCGAGGATGCGCCCGAGGGAGAGCACCTTGTCCTTGGATTTTTCGCCGATGAACGGCGGCGAGTGGAAGTAGATCGCGTCGAGCGCGAGGCCGCGCTTGGCGGAGAGCCAGCCGGCGACGGGCGAGTCGATGCCGCCCGAGAGCAGCAGGAGCGCGCGGCCCGAGACGCCGACGGGCAGGCCGCCCGGCGCGGCGCGCGTGCCCCCGTAGACGAAGGCGCCGCGCGACGTGACCTCGACGCCGATGTGGAGGTCGGCGGTGTGCAGGTCGACCGGCAGGCCCAGCGCGGCGACGACCCGCGCGCCCACGCGGCTGCCGAGCTCCATGGACCCGATCGGGAACGACTTGTCGGCGCGGTTGGCGTCGACGCGGAAGCTGAGCTTCCCGGCGGCGGGCGCGCGCGGCGTGCGCTCGATGGCCGCCTGGGCTTCGGCGACGGCGGCGTCGCCGATGGCCGTCTCCTCGGCGGCGACGACGCGCGCGACGGACAGCGAGACCAGGCCGAAGACGCGCTGGACGCGCGACGCGGCGTCCTCGACGTGAGCGCGCGGCACACGCACGAGGATGCGGCCGTGCGGCGCCTCGACGCGCGCGTCGGGCACGCCCGCGATGGCGGCCTGCACGTTGTTCACGAGCATGCTCTGGAAGCGCCGGCGGTTGCCGGCCTTGAGGAACAGCTCGCCGAAGCGGCAGAGGAGGACTGACTCGCCTTCCGTTTCCATCGGGGGGGCTGTTTCTACACGCGCGACGAGGTCTTGGCGAGCGGCGCGAGCTCCTCCACGGCGCCGAAGAGCGCCTCGACGGCGGCCTCGACGTCCGCGGGCGTGGTCGTGCGCGCGAGCGAGAAGCGCAAGACGGCCGTGTGGTCGTCGACGCCGATGGCCTTGAGCACGGCCGACGGACCGCGCGTGCGCGAGGCGCAGGCGGAGCCGGCCGAAGCGTAGACGCCGCGCGCCTCGAGGGCGTGCAGCAGCGGCTCGGCGGGCAGGCCGGGGAAGGCGAGCGAGGCGATGTGGGGCGCGCGCGGCACGCCCTCGACGGTGCGGCGCGCGCCCGGGATGAGCACGGTGACCGCCGCGAGGCCGTCGCGCTCGAGCCGGTCGCGCTCCGCCTCGATCTGCGCGGCGGTGCCCGCCTCCTGGGCCTCGACGGCGAGCGCGGCGGCGCGGCCGAGGCCGACCGCGCCGGCGACGTTCTCCGTGCCCGAGCGCAGGCCGCGCTCCTGGCGGCCCCCGTCCCAGAGCGGCTCGACGCGGGCCCCGGCGCGGATCCAGAGCGCGCCCACGCCCTTCGGGCCGTGGACCTTGTGCGCCGAGAGGGCGAGGGAGTCGGCGCCGAGGGCGCGCGGCCGCACGCGCAGCAACCCGAAGGCCTGCACGGCGTCGACGTGCAGATGAGGGCGCTTCGACGGGGGGGCTCCGCTCGCCGCGAGGGCGCGGGCGACCTCCTCGACGGGCTGAATCGTGCCGAGCTCGTTGTTGACCAGCATGAGCGCGACGACGGCGGTGTCGGGCCGCACGGCCGCGGCGACGTCCTCCGCGCGCACGACGCCCGCGGGCGTGGGCGCGACGACGCTGAGCTCGTAGCCCTCGCGCGCGAGCCGCTCCGCCGTGCGCGCGACGGCCGGGTGCTCGAGCCCGCTCACGACCAGGTGCCGCCCGCGCGCGGCGCGCGCTGCCCCCAGCACGCCGAGCGCGTTCGCCTCGGTGCCACCGCCCGTGAACACGACCTCGGCGGCCTCGGCGCCGAGCGCGCTCGCGACCTCGCCGCGGGCCGCCTCGAGCGCGCGCGCCGCCGCCGCCCCCAGCCCGTGGGCCGACGCCGGGTTGGCGAAGAAGGCGTCCTCCACGGCGCGCGTCGCCGCGAGCACCTCGGGAGCGGGGCGCGTCGAGGCGGCGTTGTCGAGGTAGATCACGCGCGGAATATACGCGGCGCCGTGGGCCGCCGCGCCGCGTTTCTTGCGGCTGATCCCGCGATCCGTGATGGCCCGGCGCGCCGTCTTGCGGTAAAGCTGAGGCGTGGACATCGGCGCCCGCGCCAAGAAAATCCTGCACGCCGTCGTGTCGGAGTATCTGGCCACCGGAGAGGCTGTCGGCTCGCAGACCGTCACGCGGCGCTACGGGCTCGACGTGTCGGCGGCGACCGTCCGCAACGTCATGGGCGACCTCGAGGACGTGGGCCTGCTCAAGCACACGCACACCTCGGCGGGCCGCATCCCGACCGAGCGCGGCCTGCGCTACTACGTCGACACGCTCCTGCGTGTGCGCAGCCTCAGCATCGGCGAGAAGGACGACATCCGCGAGCGCCTCGGTGGCGCCGCCGGCGAGGTGCCCCTCCCCGAGGTCATGCAGCGCACGTCGCGCCTGCTGCGGGAGCTGTCGCACCTGACCGTCGTCGTGCAGGCGCCGCGGCCCGAGAACGACGCCGTGGCGCACCTCGAGTTCGTGCGGCTGCGCGAGGGTCAGCTCCTCGCCGTCCTCGAGACGGCCAGCGGGCAGGTGCAGAACAAGCTGGTGCCCGTCGAGTTCCCCATCGATCCGGCCGAGCTCGAGCACATCAACAACTACCTGAACGAGCTGGCCAGCGGCCTGACCCTCGAGCAGCTGCGCGTGCGCCTCGTCGAGGAGATCGCCAGCGACCGCGCGGCCCACGACGCGCTGGTCGCGCGCGCGCTCAAGCTGGCCACGGCCGCCGTGCCCGCCGAGGCGCCGCCCGAGGTGCTGGTCGACGGGCAGTCGAACCTGCTGGCGGGCGACGCCGACCTCGACCGCGCCAAGACCCTGCTGCGCACGCTCGAGGAGAAGGACCTGCTCGTGCGCCTGCTCGACCGCACGCTCTCGGCCCCCGGCATCTGCGTCTTCATCGGCGCCGAGGCGAACCTGGCCGACCTCACGGACGTCTCCGTCGTCGCCGCCCCGTACGGCGCCGAGGGGCGCCCGCTGGGCACGATCGGCGTCATCGGTCCGGCGCGCATGAACTACTCGCGTGTGATACCTCTCGTGGACTTCACGGCAGAGATGATCGGTGAGGCATTGACGAAGCCGTGACCAGGATCCAGAGCGAGGTGACATGAGCGACGAGACCCAGAAGAACGGCGATGGGGCCCAAGGGGCAGGAGGCGAGGCCCCCGCGGAGCTGGCGGCCGAGACGCCCGAGGAGCGCCTCGCGAACCTCGAGGCCGAGCGCAACGAGCTCAAGGACCGCATGCTGCGCATCGCGGCCGAGTTCGAGAACTGGAAGAAGCGCGCGCGCGTCACGCAGGCGGAGGCCGAGTCCAACGCGCGCGAGAAGGTGCTGCGCGACGTGCTCGAGATCGCCGACAACCTCGAGCGTGCGGCGGCGCACGGGGGCGACGGCGCCGCGGACGGCGCGTCGATCCTCAAGGGCGTGACGCTCGTGCTGCGGCTCCTCCAGCAGAAGCTCGAGCGCCACGAGGTGAAGCCCTTCGACTCGAAGGGGCAGGTCTTCGACCCGCGCGTCCACGAGGCGATCTCGCGCATCGAGAGCGCGGACGTGCCCTCGGGCAGCGTCGCCGTCGAGCTTCAGAAGGGCTACAAGATCGGCGAGAAGCTGCTGCGCCCGGCGATGGTCTCCGTCTCGACGGGTCCGGGCGCCGAGAAGTAGCAAGGCCGAGTAGGGGGAACCGCTGCCTCGCGATTACTACGAGACGCTGGCCGTCGAGCGCCAGGCGACGGACGTCGAGATCAAGGCGTCCTACCGCAAGCTCGCGCTCAAGTGGCACCCGGACCGGAACCCGGGCGACAAGGCGGCCGAGGAGCGCTTCAAGGAGCTGGCGACGGCGTACTCGGTGCTCTCGGACCGCGACCGGCGCGAGCACTACGACCGCTTCGGCGCCGACGCCAGCGCGGCGGGGCCGTTCAGCGCCGCCGACGTCGCGAGCGCGACCGACTTCTTCGACACGATCTTCGGCGACCTCTTCGGCATGGCCAAGCGGCGGTCCGCGACGGGCCGCGACCTGCGCTACACGCTGGAGCTGGACTTCGAGGAGGCGGCGGCCGGCTGCGAGAAGGTCATCGTCTTCGAGCGCCCCGAGGACTGCGAGGCCTGCCGCGGGTCGGGCGCCGAGGGCGGCCCCGCGGGCATGATGATGTGCACGCGCTGCAACGGCGAGGGCAGCATCCGCTCGAAGGTCGGGTTCATCCCCGGGCGGCGCGAGTGCCTCGGCTGTGGCGGCACGGGCCAGGTGCCGCGCGTGCGCTGCAAGGTCTGCGAGGGCGCCGGTCTCCTCGATCGCGAGCGCCGCTACCGCGTGCGCATCCCGCCCGGCTCGACGGGCGGCACGACCCAGCGCGTGCCGCGCGAGGGCGCGCCGGGGCGGCGCGGCGGGCCGTCGGGCGACCTGCACGTCATCACGCGCGTGCGGCCGCACCCGTTCTTCGGGCGCGAGGGCGACGTGCTGACGATCGACCTGCCGCTCTCGCCCGTCGAGGCGGCGCTCGGCACCGAGGTCGAGGTGCCCGTGCTCGACGGCCGCGTGCACATGCGCGTGCCGGCCGGCACGCAGGCCGGCTCGGTGTTCCGCCTGCGCGGGCGCGGCCTGCCGCGCGACGGCGGCCGCGGCGACGCGCACGTGCGCATCGTCGTCGAGACGCCCGCGGCGCTGGGCGACGAGGCGCGCGCGCTGCTCGCGCGCGTGGGCGAGCTGCTGGACGACGAGGCGCTGCCGCGCCGGCGCGCCTTCCGCGAGGCCGCGAAGGCGCCCGCGAAGGGCAACGACGGCGGCG
>Ga0265314_10004415_pt1 | contig 13057 bp, 10 predicted proteins | sample 4126metaG_FD_203106 | JGI IMG/M metagenome (GOLD analysis project Ga0265314, IMG submission 203106) | Rhizosphere microbial communities from Carex aquatilis grown in University of Washington, Seatle, WA, United States - 4-1-26 metaG | ecosystem: Host-associated > Plants > Roots > Rhizosphere >... | reverse complement strand
TAAAGTCCCTTACGACACGCGGGAGGCGGCGCGGACGGCTGCGGAGCGGGGACGCAGCGATTGGGCGTATCAGATCGCTACAGGCCGGGTGGCGAAGGGTTAAGGCTTGGCTGGCGGTACGATGCGTAGCGAACCGATGTTGCCGGTGGCTTGATCCATGACGGCTACGCGAATCTGGCTCAATCCGGGGGCGGGCGTGATCGCGACCTTGAGCGTCAGTCCTTCCTTGAGAAGCTTGTCGCGATTTTCGTCGGTCACATCGATCTTGATCGAATTCTGGACGGCATCGAGCACCAGTCCGGCGTCGGCTTGCTGCACGATAACGAAATTCAACATGTCGGACCAGCGGCTGTTTTTCGCAGCGAGGCTCAGGTTTTGCATATCCATGCCGAGAGCGAGGATAAAGCTGCCGGCGTGCGCGGGGTCGGGAGTGAGCGAGGCGGTGAGGCCCAGGGCCGTGGCGTCGGCGGGACTGGACAAAACATTCTTGAGGATTTGGCTGGCGGGCTGAGAATCGACGGCGGTGAGCGGCGTGGCGAAGTAACCTCTGCGGTAACGCGTATCAGTGCCTTTGCGCGCGACTTTCACTTTGAGCTCGTGGTAGCTGCCGTCGAGATCTTTCTCGTCGGCATAGAAACCCAGGGTGTAGGTGACTTCGGCGTCCTCCGTCGCTTGCATAACGGCGCCGCGAATATCGTTGGTGTTATAAAAGGCCTTGCCTCCGGTCCAATCGGCCAGGAGTTGCATGGTTTCAATTTCGCGATTCCCAGCCATGGCTTCGGGAGTGGGCATATTGGTGGCCTGGCCCAATCCGGTCTGGTTGTGCAATGCGGGCATTTCGGTTCTGACGGCGTTCGAGACCAGGAGGCCACGGGCGTCGACCGGGTATATAGACACATTGGCTTGGTCAATAGCCATCGCGGCGTCCTTCAAGGGGCCGGAGTAAGTACCCGCACGCTGTCCGGCGCCGGACAGGCCGCCGCGATCGAATCCCACACTGAGCGGGAAGGCGCCGGAAATCCAGATCAGATTTTTGCGCCCCGGAACGCCGGCCATGCGGGTGGCGATGGCGTCCATGGCAGAGAGCGTGATGGCGATGCGGCGGTCGAGCGAATATTCCTGCAGCGGCTCGAGGATTTGCGAAACCAAATCCGCGGTGTCCGGGGCGGGCACGGTGGCAGGCCCGGGAGCGGTGATATTCGCGGCACTGGCCGCCTTAGGATCGCCCTGCGAATTGGCTAGTGCGGTGGAGGTGGAGTTACGGTAGCGCTCGAGTGCGCGCGTCAAACTGGCTTGGTCCTGGGTGAAATCGTGAAGGATGCGCAGATTGTTGCCGAGGGCATAAATCGCGATCGGGGTTTCGGGATCGAGCGCCTTTAGAAACGTGAGCACCTGGCGGCGGGCGTCGGCTTGGTCCTTGAATTTGGTGTTGAGGCTGTCGAACAGGAGAACGGTGGCGGCGACGGGGGATTCGCTCTGGCGGTCCAGGCGATTCGAAAAAGTATTGGGCGGGAGCGACGCGCGGGGGACGCGGTCACTGGCGCGGGCCACGCTGAAGGAGGCAATCTGGCGCGACTTGCCTTTATCCAGAATTTCGAATTCGCTTTTCGTTAAATCGGCGACGGCGCCATGTTTGTCGCGGACTACGACGGCCACTTGCACCAGTCGTGTGGTTACTTGAATGGGCGCTTGCGCCACGGCTGCGGCGGTGACCGCGAAGAGCAGGAGTTTTCGCACGAGGATCAGTATATTCGTGCGAATTTATGGCGTCAACGGCGGATTTTCGCGCATTTACTTCGCTGGCGTAATCCGCAGAGAACCGACGTTGCCGGTGGCTTGATCCATTACGGCCACGCGAATCTGGCTCAATCCCGGCGCGGGCGTGATGGCGACCTTGATGGCCAGTCCATCTTTGAGCAATCGCTCGCGATTCTCATCGGTTACGTTGATGGTGATGGCGTTTTGGGTGGCATCGAGAATTGCTCCCGTCACGCTTTCTTGGGCAACGATGAAATTCAAGGCGTCGTTCCAGCGGTTACTCTTCGCTGCCATGCTGAGGTTCTGCAGTTCCATGCCAACCGTGAGGAGAAAGCTTCCAGAGCGAGATTCATCGGGAGTGAGCGATGCGGTAAGTCCCATGGCGGTAGCGTCGGCGGGGCTGAAGAGCGCGTTCCTGAGAACTTCAGCCACGGGCTGCGAATCGCCTGCCATCACGGGAGAAGCGAAGTAACCTTTGCGATAGCGGACGTCCGCGCCCTTGCGAGCGATTTTGACTTTCAGTTCGTGGTAGCTGCCGTCGAGTTCTTTTTCGTCGGCATAAAAACCTAAAGTGTAGGTAACTTCGGCGTCTTCAGAAGCTTGCTTTAGCGCGCCTTGAATATCGTTGGTGTTATAAAAGGCACGGCCACCGGTCCACTCAGCCATCACTTGCATGGTTTCGACTTCGCGCGTATCAATTAGATCCTCTGCCGTGGGGATATGGTTAGAGCGCAGGACGACGGGCTGCGAAGGCCGTTGCGGCGAGGCGGCCTGAAGCGAGGTTGAGGTCATCAATCCGCGAGCGTCCACTGGATACACAGCTACATTGGCGCGATCAATTGCTGCGGTGACACCCTTCAACTGGCCCAAGTAGGTGACCGTGCGTTCGCCGCCACCGGCGAATCCTCCTTTGCCGAAGGCGAGTGTCAGCGGAAAAGCACCTGAGACCCAGATCAGATTCTTACGACCGGGGATCGCGGCCATGTGGTTGGCGATCGCCTCCATGGCAGCAAATGTCATGGCGACGCGGCGGTCGTAAGAATAAGCTTGCAGAGGTTCTAAAATTTGCGTCAGCCAATTGGACGTTCCGAGCGAAATATCCCCGTTCGAGGGCTGTGTCGTCGTATTGGGCGCCTGCAGGATTGGAGGCTCGAGATCGGCTGCCGAATTATCCAGCAGGTGCGAGTTTTCGCTGCGACTTTGCGCGAGTGCATTCACCAGGCGTGAGCGATCCTCTGTAAAATCGTGCAGGATACGCAATTGATTGCCGAGCGCGTAAATGGCTGTCGGGCTTTCGGGATCGATGGACTTCAGCCAGGAGAGAACCTGCTGGCGCGCCGTGAACTGGTCCTTAAAGCTGGTGTTGAGGCGATCGAATAGCACCACGGTGGCGGTGACGGGGGCGTCGGTGCCGTCGAGGTGGTTCGAAAAAGTACCGGGCGGAAGTGCGGCCCGCCGCGGGCGGTCGCTGGAGCGCGCAACGCTGAAGGTGGCGACCTGCCGAGGTTTGCCTTTGTCGAGAATTTCAAAGTCGTTCTTGGTGAGATCCCCGATTGGACCGTGTTTATCCCGCGCTATTACGACAACCTGAACAAGGCGGGTGGTAATTTGGATGGGCGCCTGGGCAAAAGCAACGGCGGCGAGAATTAGTATCGGCAATTTCCGCACGAGGTCAAGTATATTGACGCTTTTTCGCGCGGTCAATAGTATTACTTGTACATTTATTTGGGAATTGCGCTGATGTAATCGGTGATCAGCTTCAGTTCTTCGGGCTTGAAGGGGAAGGCGGGCATGATGGAGTCGGGCGAATACTTGGGCGGGTCAGCGAAGTGGCCCTCGATCCAGGAGCGTTCGCGGCGTTCGCCGACGCCGTTCAAGGGCGGCCCCAGTTCGTCGCCGACACCGTTGAGTTTGTGGCAACTGGCGCAGTCGTTGGCTTGGTAGATCAGGGCGCCGTCGACCGCGGTTTGGGGGGCGTTTTGCCAGGCGTCGACGGCTTTGTCGCTGCGCTTGGCGACGAAGGTCACCAGCATTTGCACTTGCGCGTCGGTCAAGACTCCGGGGGCTTTGGGGTTGGTCTTGATGTGCTCTTCGAGCCAATCCATCGGGCGCGCCGAGGGGGCGATGGTCAGGTCGGGCGCGGCTCCCGGTTGCCCGAGAGTGTGGCAACTGGCGCATTGCGCTTTGCGGAAGTAGCCGATCGAGGCCAGGTTGCCGGCTGAAATTTCCTGCCAGGGCTGGACCAGTGACATATCCATCTCGCGGGTTTCGGGAGTGGTGGCCACGGCGCGTTCGGTGAGTCCGCCCCAGAAGATTGCGGCGAGGAGAATGAGGCCGATGGCTCCAGTGCGCTGCCGCACCGTTTTCATTTTGCCGCGGTCGATGAAGGGCACCAGCAGAAGCGCGATGATGGCGAGCGTCGGCAGGATCACGGCACCTACGACTTCTAGCGGGCCTTCAAACCATTTCAGGAATTGGAACAGGAACAGGAAATACCATTCGGGGCGCGGGATGTAGCTTAAGTCGGTGGGGTCGGCTAAGTGCCCTAGCGGGACGCGCGCCAGCAGCGCCATGCCCATGAGGACGGCAAACCATCCGAAGATGGCGATGGTGTCTTTGGCCACTTGCTGGGGATAGAACTTTTTCTTGGGTTGAAGCTCGTCTCCGGGGATGGGGGCGACGCCGTAGCGGCGCACCAAGTAAACGTGAATGGCGATCAGCAGGACGGTGAGCGGCGGCAGAAGTTGGACATGGGCCACGTAGAAACGCGTGAAGGTGATGGCGCCGATCGACGTGCCGTTACTGCCGAGCAAACGGACTAGCAACGGTCCGGCGCCGGGCGCTAGCGCCGAGATTTGGGTAGTTACTACGGTGCCCCAATAAGCGCGGTTGTCCCAGGGCAGCAGATAGCCGCTTAGGCCGAAGGCCAGCGTCAGCAGCAGCAGCATGACGCCTGCGATCCAAGTAGCCTCGCGGGGTTTTTTATAGCTGCCCCACAGGAAAGTTTGGATCATGTGGAGCACTACGATGACGATCATCAGGCTGGCGCCCCAGTGATGGAGCGCGCGCATGAAGCGGCCGGCGGTCACCTGCATCATGATGTAGCGCAGGCTGTCGTAGGCTTCGGGCGGCGTGGGCGCGTAGTTCAGGGCCAGAAGAATGCCGGTGACGATTTGTAACAGGAATGCGAATAGTGCAACGCTGCCAAACACTTGATGCCATCCCGAGGACGCTGGGATGTCTTCGTACAGGAAGTGTTTGACGGCGCTCTCGACCCCGGTGCGGTCTTCGAGCCAATCGAGCAACTGGCGAAACATGCCCGGCTAGGCCTTCCGGATCTCAGAACCGATGAGTAGCTTGCTGTTCTCCACTCGTACAGGATAGCGGTCCAGCGGACGCGCTGCAGGACCACCCAGCACTTTCCCGTCGATGGAAAAGCGCGACTCATGGCAGGGGCAGACGAACTGATTGCGCGGGGCTTCCCAGTGATAAGCGCAGCCGAGGTGCGTGCATTGCGGGGCGTAGGCCACCACGTTCTGGTCGTCGGTGCGGACCACCCAGGCGATCACCTTTTCCTGAAACGTGCGCCAGCCGTCGACGCGAGTCCTCTCGAAGGTGACTTCCAGCGGCTTGCCGATCTGTAGCTGCGTGAGATTGGCAGCCTCGACGAAATTGCCCTTGGATTTGGAATTGCGCGTCACCAAAAGATAAAGCGCCGTGGGAACGCCCAAGGCGACGCCCATTACGGCGCCGAGTCCGGAGATGATTGTTGTATGAAACGACCTGCGAGTTTGCATCCCTGTTATGTTGACGAGCCCAGTTGCGATTCGTTCCTCTCGCCAGTGGCGGATTTGGATTTCTCCCACTAGCCGGACTGCAGGTCGAGGCGCCCAAGCTACAATGGAGGCATCCAAGGCGTGGCACTTTGCAGCCCGGATGTTTTCTTCTTCCTTAGAGTGTACAGGAGCCTTCCCTGAATTTCACTGTGCCATTTGTCATAACCGGGGTTGCTTTCTTGAGCGTCACGGCGGGGGTGTGGCTGACTTCGGTACACGCGTGGTCGCGAAGGCTGGTGCCCTTTAGCGGTGGGGTGCTGATGGGCGTGGCGTTGTTTTGGGTGCTGCCGGAGATGGCGGATTATCTAAGCTGGCTCAATGCGTTAGCGTGGATCGCGGCCGGCTTCGGCGTGTTGTGGGTGGTGGATCGGTTTGTGCATCCGGTGTGCCCAAGTTGTTCGCATCCGCACGATCACGATCATTGTTCGGCGGAGCTGCATGGGTTCGCGCCGCCGCTGCTGATTGCCGCGGCTTTGCATAGCGCACTCGACGGGTGGAGCGTTTCGGCGGCCGATGGGTCGGCGCATTTGGGGATGCCGTTTGTGCTGGCGATTGCGCTGCATAAAATCCCGGAAGGACTTGCGCTGGGCGTAATCGTGCGGGCGGCGATGGCTTCGCGGCGGGCGGCGCTAGGATGGTGCTTGCTGGCGGAATCGGCGACGCTGGCGGGGGCTGGGTTGGAACTGGTCTTGGCGCCGTACCTGGGGCCGCAAGTTCTGCACGCGTTCCTGGCGATTGCGGGCGGCACCTTTCTGTATTTGGGCGGACACGCGATTCACGGGGAATTTCGGCGGGAGGGCGTGGCTCCTGGATTCCTGCCGGCGCTGGCGGGGATTGCGAGCCCCAGTGTGTTCCGCTTATTCCGCTTGTTGTAAAACACGGGCGGAGTTGTATACTGCTGACAGATGCACCGCGCTCGACACGTCATCGCGCTCGCGCTGATCCTCTTGTTTGGGCCGGCGCCGGTGATGTCGCTGCTGGCGCAGGCGGACGAGCCGCAGTGCCAGATGGCTTGCTGCAAGCGGGCGGGACTGGGGCAGGCTTGCCCTTTGCATCACGGAGCGGGTTCTGAATCTTCCGGGCTAGGTTTCCATGCCGCGCCTAATTGTGCGTCGGGATGTTCACAAATGGCCGGGGCGCCTTCGGCGTCCGCGGTCGCAATGGTGCAGTCGAGCGCCAGCTTCTTCGTTCCTCAGCTCGCGACTTCGGTTCACGCGGTGCGAGCTTCCGGCGTTCGCTGGATCCTCGATTCCTTCCTGCATCAACGGCCTCCGCCGAGCATCAGCGCTTAAATTGGGGCTGATTCGCGGTGCGCGCGCTGCGCACGTTCTCTTGAGGAGTCTTGCAGCGTGAAACTATTTTCTATATTTGTCTCTATCGTTTTTCTATTTCCAGCGGGAGCGTGGGCGGCGGTATTGGGGTCGGTGCGGGGGGTGGTGCATGATCCCGACCATCGTCCCGTGAGCGGCGCGCAGGTGGTAGTGAAATCCAGCACCTCGGATTTTTCGCAGACGGCAACTACGGGGGCGGATGGAGACTTCGAAGTCACATCGCTTCCGGTGGGCGCTTACCAGGTGACCGTCACGCACGATGGGTTCAACGCGGCGGTGCAGGCGGCGGTGGTGGATTCGGGGAGTTCGCCGATTCTGCATTTCCAACTGGCGATCGGCGCGGTGAAGGAGTCCGTGAGCGTGGCGGAATCGGCGCTGGCGGTGAATGCGGAGCAGATGACGCCATCGACCATGATCAGCCGCAGTGAAATCGCCACCACGCCGGGTGCCAACTTGAGCAACAGCCTGAACATCATTACGGATTATGTTCCGGGGGCCTGGATCGCGCACGATCAACTGCACGTGCGGGGCGGGCACCAAGTGACGTGGGCGATCGACGGCGTGCCGATTCCGAATACGAATATCGCGAGCAACGTGGGGCCGCAGATCGATCCCAAGGACATCGATTATCTGGAGGCGCAGCGCGGCGGATACTCGCCCGCGTACGGGGACCGGACTTACGGTGTGTTCAACGCTGTCCCGCGGACGGGCTTTGAGCGCAATCAGGAAGGCGAGCTGTTTACCACGTTCGGCACGTTTAACCAGACCAACGATCAGGTGAATTTCGGAAGCCACACCGAGAAGTTCGCCTACTATGCGAGCTTGAATGGCAATCGCAGCGATTACGGGTTGTCGACTCCTGGCCCGGACGTTCTGCACGATCGCGTGTGGGGGCTGGGCGGGATGGCTACGCTCATTTTCAATCGCGACGCCAATAACCAATTTCGCCTGGTGACGCTGGCGCGCGGGGATGATTACCAGATTCCCAACGATGCGGACGCGCAGGCGGCGGGAATGCGTGATCAGGAAAACGAACGCGATGCGCTGGCGAGTTTTTCGTGGGTGCACACGTTACGTCCAGGGCTGATCCTGACGACTTCGCCGTTCTATCATTTCAATCGCGCAGATTACGATGGCGCGCCGACGGACACTCCGTTGAGTACGACGCAGCATCGCGCATCGCAATATGGCGGGGCCCAGGTGTCGTTGAATTGGCTGACGCCGAAGCACAATGCGAGCGTGGGGGTTTATGGATTCGGGCAGCAGGATGACGAGTCAGTCCATTTGATTGCGAATGACGGCTCGGGGCTGGCGTTCGCGAACCGGCAGGCGACGGCGGGGCATTTGGAGGCGTTGTTTCTCGAAGATCAATACAAAGTGCTGTCGTGGCTGACGCTGACGGCGGGGGTGCGGCTGACGCATTTTACGGGGGCGATTTCTGAAAACGCGGCGAGCCCGCGGTTGGGCGGGGCGATCCGCATTCCGCATTTGAACTGGGTGCTGCGCGGGTTCTGGGGCGAGTATTATCAGGCGCCTCCACTCTCGACGGTCACGGGGCCCGTGCTGGATTTCGCGGTGGCGCAGGGGCTGGGATTTATTCCGCTGCGCGGCGAGCGGGATCAGGAGCATCAGTTCGGCGTGACCATCCCGCTGCGCGGGTGGGCGCTGGAAGTGAACAATTATCATCAGCGGGCGCGCAATTATTTCGATCACAACGCGATTGGAAATTCCAACCTGTTTTTCCCGCTGACGATAGATGGCGCGCGGCTGTATGGGTGGGAGGCTACGGTGCGCTCGCCGCGCCTGTGGCATCGAGGGGAGGTCTATTTTAGCTACGCGTATGCGCACGCCGAAGGGAGCGGGGCGATTAGCGGCGGGTTGACGGATTTTTCGCCTCCTGACAGCGGCTATTTTTTGTTGGATCACGATCAGCGGCAGACGCTGCACACCGGGTTTAACTTCGACCTGCCGTACCGCGTGGTGGCGGGCGGGAATTTATATTACGGGTCGGGATTCACGGACGGGTCGAGCGACGTGCCGGCGCATTTGCCGGGGCACACGACTTTCGATCTCACGGTGGGCAAGGCGGTATCAGAGAACCTGACTATTTCCGTGACAGCGCTCAATTTGATGAACCGGCGGTTTCTGTTGGACAACAGCGAGACGTTTGGAGGGACGCATTATGCGGATCCGCGGCAGGTTTATTTTCAGGTGAAGTACCGGTTCCACTATTAACGCAACCAGCAGCAGTCGCCTTTGGGATAATGAATGCTGCATGGACGCTGCGGAATCATTGACGCTTAGGAGCGCGCGCTGGTTGGCGTTTGCTTCGTCCGCGGCGATTGTGGTGGGGATCGCGCCTTCGCAGATTCTCCTGGGCATGGCGCTGGCGGCGCTGCTGTTATCGCGGGAGAAGTTGCGGCTGCCTCCGATCAAATTGCCTCTTGGGCTGTTCTTGCTGGGGACTCTGATTGCGATTGCGTTTTCGGGGAATCCGGCGGCGGGGTGGCCGCAGATCAAGAAGATCTATGTGTTCACGCAACTGCTGATCGTGTTTTCGCTGCTGCGGAATATGGCGATGATCCGCTGGCTGTTTCTGAGCTGGGCGGCGTTTGGCAGCGTCAGCGCGGGGCTCAGCTTCGTGCAGTTCGCGCGCAAGGTGCAGCAGGCTCACGCGGCGGGGAGCAGCGTCTACAACTTCTACGTCGGCGAGCGCATCACGGGATTCATGAGCCATTGGTACACGTTTTCGGCTGAGGAAATGTTTGTGCTGATCATGCTGGCGTCGTTTCTGTTCTTTGCCCCGGAGGCGCGGAAACGGATGTGGCTGTGGGTGGTGGTGGCTGCGGTGAGTTCGCTGGGGCTGCTGCTGGCGGAAACGCGCGGGGTGTGGATCGCGACTGCCGTGGCCGGGCTCTACTTGCTGTGGTTCTGGCGGCGCTGGCTGGTGATGGTGATGCCGGTGGTGGTGGTCGCGGGATTGCTGCTTTCGCCCAACGTCATTCGCGAGCGCTTCGTGTCCATCCTGCGTCCTAGCAACCTCGATTCGAACGATTTCCGCAAAGTGGTGTGGCGCACTGGATTGGTGATGATCGAGCGGCACCCGGTGTTCGGACTAGGGCCGGAGATGCCGCGGATTCACTTCAACGAGTATGTGCCCGCCGATATTCCGCGTCCGCTGCCGGTGGGGTCCTACATGCACTTGCACAACATCTATCTGCACTATGCGGCGGAGCGCGGCATTCCGGTGCTGTTGATATTTCTATGGCTGATGGGGCGCATTCTGTGGGATTTTTGGAATGGGCTGCGAACGCTGCCGCCGGGGCGCGATGACCGGCGGTTTCTGCTGCATGGGGGGATCGCAGTGGTGATCGCGACGCTGGTGGACGGTGTCGCGAACATGAACCTGGGCGATAGCGAAGTGCTGACGATGTTCCTGGTGGTGGTGGCCTGCGGATATCTGGCGCTCGAAAAAGATGTGGTGCGGGAAGCGCCGAAGGCTCCCGAAGAACTGCCAGTTGCGGCTTAGCTAACGCAATTTCGGAACGATTTTCGCGTTCCATTCGGCAGGCGACAGCACGGTATGCGGCACCAAAGCCCGGCGCAGTTTGAAACGCATCTTGCGGAAACCCTTCACCTGCCGGCCTTGGGTCACGAACGGAATCAGCTTGGCGGCGCTGCGGGCTAGCTGTTCGCGCGCGGTGTGGAAACGCGCGCCATCCTGGGGACGGTATTGCGCCCACGCGATGGTGTGAAAAAACGCGGCGGGGCCGAAGAGGTTGGAGCGCAGAATATCTTCGACGTAGACGCGGATGGGGCCTTCAAATTCATGGAGAGTGTCGTGGAAGGCTACGATCGCGCCGTCGGCCAGATAGGGCGAGAACAAGTCGAAGTCTTCTTTGGCACCGGCGTAGGTGTGGTCGCCGTCGATCCACAGCAGGCGGATTGGGCGGTTCCACCCTTTGGCGACGTCCCGCGATGGGGCGCGATGCACTTCGACGTGCTGGTCGATGCCAGCGCCGCGGATGTTGGCCATGAACTCGTCGAAGGACGAGGCTTTTCCTCCCAGCATGGGGTCAGTGATGGAGGGCGCGGTGTGCGGATCGATGCTGACTACCGGGCCGAATCCGTAATGTGCGGCTAGCGACGCCAGACCCACCATGGACTTGCCTTTGAAACTGCCGATCTCGACAACGACGCCAGGGCCGGGCGCGCCAGCGGCGAGCAAGCCCAAGGCGCGGAATTCCAGTTCGCCGATATAGCCAGGGACGTTCTGGGCGCGTTGCCAGGCAGCGTCGATCACGGATTCGAAATCGGCGGGCAGAGTGAGGTCAGACACTGTTTCTAAAATAACCCGAGCCAGCCTTCGAGGATATGGCGCGCCAGGGGAGCGGTGGCGGCGGCGTGGGGATCGATTGGCGCATCGAGGGTATCGACGTCTCCGCAATTGACGGGCTGCGAGGACCAATCGACGATCATGGCGGGCGTGATTTCAGGATGAAACTGGATGGCGTAGACGAGGTCGCGATAGCGGAAGGCCTGATGGCGGCATTTGTCGGAGTAAGCCAGCAACTCTGTGCCGGGGGGCTGGGTGAAGGTCTCGCTGTGCCAGTGAAAAAAGGTGCTGGGGGAAATGAGTCCGCCGAGCACCGGGTCATTTTGGGCGCTTTCGGTGAAATGGACCGGGGCCCATCCGATCTCCTTTTCGCGATTGCGATATACGTGTGCGCCCAGGGCTTTGGCGATCAACTGCGCGCCCAGGCAGATGCCGAGAACGGGATACTTTTCGTCGATCACCTGTTGGACGAAGTGCATTTCGGCTGACATGTCGGGGTCGTTGGCGGATTGAGGGCCTCCCATGACGATCAGTCCGGCGTGCCGCCCGAGCTCGAGCTTGTCTTTTAAATCACTATAAACAAAAGGGATGCGGCGTTCGTTCAGGATCTCCGCAAAATAGCCCAGATGTTCGAAACGCTCATGGCGCAGAACCAAAAGCGAACGCGAAGCCACGGGAGGACGCTTCGGCATTTTTTAAGCCTAGCAAGAACCTGACTGTTTGTCTGAATCCGGCCGATATACAGGGAAGGGGAGGCGGAGGGTTCCGCCCGTATAATTAGAGTGCAGGCATGAAAATTCTGATTGCAGACGACAGCATTGTTTCACGTCACCTGCTGGACGCAACTTTGCGCCGCTGGGGCTACGAAGTGGTGGTGGCGTGCGACGGCAACGAAGCGTGGCAGATTTTGCAGTCCGAAAACGCTCCCAAAATCGCGATTCTGGATTGGATGATGCCGGGGCTGACCGGGCCGGAGGTGTGCCGCAGAGTGCGCGCGACGGCCAAAGACAAGGACATCTATACCTATATCCTGCTGTTGAGCTCCAAGAGCCAGCGCGAAGATTTGATTGAAGGCATGGAATCCGGTGCGGACGATTACCTGACCAAGCCGTTCGATCAGCATGAGTTGCAGGTGCGGCTGCGGCCGGGCGTGCGCATTCTGGAGCTGCAGCACGAGCTGATTTCAGCGCGCGAGGAGTTGCGCGATCAGGCTACCAAGGATTTTCTAACGCGGATCTGGAACCGGTCCTCTATCCTGGATATTTTGAGCCGTGAGTTGCAGCGTGGGATTCGCGAGAATCGGCCGGTGGGTGTGGTGCTGGCGGATCTGGACAAGTTTAAGTCGGTCAACGACACTTACGGGCATTTCGCAGGCGATGCGGTGCTGCGGGAATTTGTGCGGCGCATGACGGGGTCTATCCGGCCGTATGACGCGATTGGGCGCTACGGCGGCGAGGAATTCCTGATGGTTCTGCCGGGCTGCGATGTGAATGTCACCGAAAAGCAGGCGGAGCGGATGCGCGAGGCGCTGGCCAACGATCCTATGTGGTTCAACGAAGAGTCGCAGTTGGTCACGTGTAGTTTCGGAGCCACGGCTTGGGTGCCGGGGATCACAGCCACGGAAGAAGCGTTGATCCGGGTGGCCGACGATGCGCTCTACGCGGCCAAACGCCAGGGGCGGAACCGGGTGGTGTTTATTCCGTTCACGAGTGCGGCGCTCGAAGCAGTTCCAGCCGGGCCGCGCAACCTGGGCAAGTGATAACAACGTCGGGCACAAAGTGCTAAGCTGAAAGTCC
>Ga0265314_10004413_pt1 | contig 13057 bp, 6 predicted proteins | sample 4126metaG_FD_203106 | JGI IMG/M metagenome (GOLD analysis project Ga0265314, IMG submission 203106) | Rhizosphere microbial communities from Carex aquatilis grown in University of Washington, Seatle, WA, United States - 4-1-26 metaG | ecosystem: Host-associated > Plants > Roots > Rhizosphere >... | reverse complement strand
TGGTTCCACCGTGGTCGCAGCCGGGCGGAGGCGCCGGGCACAACGGGCTCTCGCCGCTGGTTGGGCCGGAAAACCTGGTGAAGGGTCGCGAACTGTTCATTCCGTTTCCTGAAAAATACGAGGCGGCGATGCATGGCGCGGTCATCTCGGCGAACGATCGGGCCTATGTTCTTGCGCGCGTGACGGAATTGGGCAACAACGTTGTGAAGCTGCTGGAATTGAAACTCGACGGCAAGAGTTCGTGGAGTTTCTGCCATTCAAATCTCGCCTCGCTTGAAATCAGCCCCGTAATTGCGCCCAACGGTCTGGTCGTCACGGCGCTTTTGGCCGGCGGCGTCAGCGCCTACGATCCAGAGACCGGGTCGATTGCCTGGCCGACGTACAATGAACGCGCCGGCGTGAAAAGCATGTGTGCCACGCCCGACGGCATGATCGTGCTGACGACATCCGCGGGATTGACGGCGATCGATTCGCGCGATGGCAAGACGGTCTGGAAATGCGAAGCGGCGAAAGAGGCATCGACCACCGCGACCGTGATGGCCAGCGGCCAGATCTGCGTGGAATCCGACAGCGGCAAAGTATACGTCATCGACCCCAGCAGCGGAAAGCTGCTCAACACATGGATCTGGTCGCGCAATATTTCGCAGCCGGCCGCAACGGCGACGCCCGTCGCGGCGCTCGGCAACGGCGACCAGGTGTGGCTGACGTCCGGCGACGGCTACGTCGCGCGCATGGCGATGGAAAAGGGCACTACGATCGAGAAGTACTTCGGCTGGCAGTTGAAATGCAGCCCGATCGGCTCGGGTCTGCTCGGCCACGGATCGATGGTCATGCATTTCGATCAGCCCGCCGCCGTCACCGCTCCGGCGGAAGACACCGTCGTGGCTCTCGTGTCAGACAAGCGCAACGAAGTCTTCGCCGGCTACAGGCGCGGCGTGTTGCACGTGAAGGCGGGCACGCCGAGTGAAGCGATGGCGCAGATGAAAGAAACCGACTTTTCGAATCTGGCCCCCGGCGCCGGCGAAATGATCAAGAACGGCATGGCAATCTCCACCGGCAAACTGGTTGTCACCACGAACAAGGGCGTACAGGTATTCGAATAACACTCGGGATTCCGGCAATCTTTTCCGCGTATTGCGCCCCTTAAATATTTAAGCTAAGTTCTGTAAGCGACACGATTACCTGACGACACTAAACAGACAGACCCCTTCGAGGAACGCCGCGATGCCCGCACATCGTTTGTCAGCCTTCGTGCCCGCCTTTATTTTTCTGCTGCTGATTTCTACCGCCGCATTCGGCGCTGGAACCAAGACTTGGAACGGCAACAGTAGTTCCAACATGAGCGACGGCAACAATTGGGTGGGCAACCTGCCGCCGGTCGCGGGCGACGACCTGGTCTTCGGTTCGGCGACGAATCTCACCGTCACGAACGATTACCCGGCCGGCACATCGTTTAAATCGATCACGTTCAGCTTCGGTGGATACACCGTCTCGGGCAATTCACTGAATCTCGGAGGTGGCGCGTTCGCACTCCAGAATAACTCAGGTTTCAATACGATCAGCCTGGACATTACTTTCGAAAACGGCCCGCCGACGATCACCGTCTCGAATTCAACCGGAGTGACGTTAGGCGGGCGGGTCGACAATGGCGGTTTCCTGCTGAAATGCAACGTCGGCTCGCCATCGGGTTCCGTTGCCTTCAGCGGCACTGTCACGGGAACCGGAGGCCTGGAAGTAGACGGTGGAAACGTTCATATCAGCGGGCCCGGAGCGAACACGTATTCTGGCACAACCGTCGTCAATTCCGGCCAGCTTGGTTTGCAGAAGGCGAACGGCGTAGCCTGCTTCAATGGTGATCTGGTCATTGGCGACGGCTCGGGCGGAGCGAACGCGGACATCGTACAGCTTCTGGCCCCCAACCAGATACCAGATACCTCCAGCGTGACGATCGCAAGTTCCGGGCAGCTCGATTTGTTTAACAACAACGAAACGCTGAACCTGGCGGGCGTCAGCACCGGCAGCATCAAGTTCGGAACCTCCGCTCCTAACATTCTGACCTTCAATCAGTTCAGCAACGCCACGTTTTCGGGTGTCATTACCAATGTGGACACGAACGACGGGATCGTAAAGACCGGAGCGGGCCAGTTGTTGATCGACAGCGTGTTGTCATTCACGGCCACCATTAAAGTGATGGACGGTCAATTGAAAATTGGATCGAACGGCGGCTTGCCGATCAGCACTCCCATTTTCCTGGAGAGTCCCGGCGCGCTCACCGGCTCCGGCGTTGTGGGACCGGTGTCTTCCGGCACGCCCTCGCCCAAGGGCGGAAAATTGATTCCCGGATCGCCGACGGGCATACTTCAGACACGCGACCTGTCGCTGGACGACAACGCTACGTTGTATGTGGATTTAAACGGCGACAATCCCGGCTCGGACTACGACCAGATTTCCGTCACGGGCACAGTGACGCTGAACAACACCGTATTGAATATGACGAATGAGTTTACGCCATCGATCAACCAGGAATTTATCATCATCAACAACGACGGCACCGACCCGGTGACCGGAACGTTTGCCGGACTTCCGGAAAACAGCAAACTCGACTCGAATGGCTGCACGTTTCAGATTTCTTATGCCGGCGGACCCAACTTCAATTTCGTAACCCTCACGCGCGTTCGCATGGACACCAATATCGCGCTCATATCTTCGCAGAATCCTGTCGATGAAAACGTAAATGTCACCTTTAGTGCTTCTGTAACGGCCGCCTCTGGAATTCCCACGGGCACGGTGCAGTTCTTCGTAGATTCCATCGCGTTTGGATCTGCGGTGGCCGTAGACGCCTCGGGCAACGCAACGAGCACAGCGATTAGTTACGCCTCGCCGGGCACGCATATCATTTCCGCGGGATACAACGGCGACACGCTCTTCGCTTCAAGTGGCAGCACGCCGCTCACTCAGACTGTCAACGGGCAGATCACCAGTTCGTTGAATGTCACTGTGCCTCCCAACGCCGCATTCAGTTACACGATCACCGCCGACAATTCGCCGAGCTCGTTTTCGGCGAGCGGACTTCCGGCGAGCGGAAACCTGACGCTGAACACGCTTACCGGAGACATTGGCGGCACACCCACCAACGCGGATCTCGGCACGTACCCGGTCATGCTGCACGCCATCGGCAGCGGAAGCACCGCAATGGCGACGATGACGTTGATCATCGACAACGCGCCCAGTGCCAGCGGGCAGGCTGTGTTCGGGACTGAGGACACGCCGCTGCCGATCACGCTCTCCGGCAGCGACGCCGATCCGCAGGCGCTCACCTACATGATTGTCGTTCAGCCTGCCAGCGGCAAACTCAGCGGCAATCCGCCGAATGTGACCTACACACCGGACAAAGACTTTTTCGGCACCGATCATTTTCAATTCAAAGTCAACGACGGGGTTCTTGATTCGTCGCCTGCTCAGGTGGATGTGAACATCAGCGCCGTTAACGACGCGCCCCTCGCCAGCGCCGATTCACTCTCAACCCCGATGAGCACGCCGGCGAACGGAACGCTGTCCGCATCAGATCCCGATTCGCCGTCGCTTGCGTTCAGCATCGTTTCCAATGGATCGAAGGGTTCGGCAGTCATTACCAATGCGAGCACCGGAGCATTTACCTACACGCCGCTGGCTGGAGTGACCGGCGACGATACCTTCACTTTTAAAGCCAATGACGGAAGTGCCGATTCGAACGTCGCCACGTTTACGATCCACATCAATCCCGTTGCGCCCGTGATCACCAGCGCGACGTCGGCGACCGGCGTCGCCGGACAGGCATTTTCGTACACGATCACCGCTAACGGCAGCACGCCGATCACTTACAGCGCGACAGTTCTGCCCGGCGGGCTTTTCCTGAACGGTTCGACGATTGGCGGCACGCCGACGCAGCCCGGCACGACCGACGTCACGCTGACGGCGAGCAACGGAGCGCATCCGGACAACACGATCACACTGAGCATCGCCATCGCCAGCGCGCAGATTCACATCACCAGTCCAGCCAGCGCGGTGGGGAAGGTGGGGCTCGGTTTCCGCTACGAAATCCAGGCCGACGGCAATGGGCCGTTCACGTTCACCGCCGAAGGCTTGCCGGAAGGGCTGCTCTTCAACCAGTCCACGATTTCGGGCGCTCCGAAACACGACGGGCAGTTCACGATCACACTGGGCGCAACCGACACCGGCGGGCAGAGCACCAGTCTCGCCCTGCAGCTCGACATCAAAGACAAGAATTTCAACCTGCCGCCCGTTGCGAGCGAGATTCTCGCCAATCCCGCCGCGCCGGCTCCGAACGATCCGGTCGAATTTTCGATCGACGCCGAAGATCCTGAAAACGGCACGGTTCTCGTCGCGTGGAATTTCGGCGACGGCAGCAATTCATCGGGCCCGAACGTGGAGCATGTTTATCTTTCCGCGGGAGTGTACTCGGTGAGCGCCAGTGTCTCCGATGGTACGACGACGGTGACGAAAACGTTGTCGCTGACCGTAAGCGCGCTCGATCCAAACGCGCCGCGCATCACCGATGTCACCATCTCCAAAAATGTGGCGCACACCAGTGACCTGCTGACATTCACGGCCGCCGCGAGCGATCCCAACAACAGCGCGCTCACATTCACCTGGAATTTTGGCGACGGATCCAACCTCGTTCAAGGCGCCAGCATTCAGCACGCTTATGCCGCGCTCGGCAGTTACTCCGTGACCGTCACGGTCCTCAATGCCGAAAGCCTGGCCGGCCGTCCGGTGACGCAGTCTGTTTTCATCGTCGATCCCACGGACGTCCCCAACGTCGCATTCGGCGGCCCTCCAATTGTAAGCCCGCTCGACGGCTTGAGCGTAGTCGTCGAAGGCAGCAGCGGCGGTGTGATTCAACTGGGCATCGATGTGAACTCGCTCACTCGCGATGCCTACGACGTGAGCACTGACTTTGGCGTGCCGGGCCGCGCGAGCGTCAAAGGCACGCATCCAGTGGACAAATACGAGAAACCCGCGATCTATGTCGCGACGACTACTGCTCGCGACACCACCACGCGCGAAACAAAAGGCAAGGCGCGCAAAACGCTGCCGGTCTCTGCCGCCGAAGTGCACGCGAAGTCTTCGATCACCGCGCCGGCAACGAACAAAACAATCGTGGTCAGCGCGATCAAGGGCGCGTTCATTTTCGGCCGCAGCGGCGCTGCGACCCAGGCCACTGCCAAACCGGATACCGTCACGCTGAGCGGCACGATCACGCTGCCGGAGGGTTTGAACCTTTCCACGCCGCAGGAAGTTCACGTCGCCGTCGGAAACGTCGTCGACAAACTGGTGCTCGACGCGAAAGGCAAGGCCACCGGCAAGTTTTCAAAACTCGGCCTGAAGCCCGCGAAGAAAGGCAGCAAGGACGCGAAGTTCAGCGTGCAGATGCGCCTGGCCAATATGACGGGCGAAGGCTTCGACACCGAGGGCGTCACCCAGAAACCGAAAACCAACGCGCTGAAAATCCAGTGCGCGCTGCTCGTCGGCGGCGAATCCTACGCCATCGAAACGCCCGTGCAGCTCAAAGTGGACTCGAAAGGCGTGAAGGCGCAGATTTCAGGCCGCGGCGGACGCTAAGTTCGTCGTTACGCCGCCGGCGCGGTCTTGGCGTTCACCGCATCCGCAGACGTGGGCTCCGCGACGTTTTGCGGCACAAGCATATCCACGACCGGCGCCGTCATCGCGGTTGTGACCAGCGCCATAATCACCAGCATCGCAAAAATCGTCGGCGAGATCACGCGCAGGTCGAGTCCAATGTTCAGCACAATCAGTTCCATCAGGCCGCGCGTGTTCATCAGTGTTCCAAGCGCCGCCGCTTCGCGCCAGCTTTGCCCGGTCATCCGTGCGGCGAGCGTTGATCCGCCGAACTTTCCGGCCGTCGCGACGAGGACGATCAGTCCGCACATCAACCAGTGTTCCGTGCCGGCGACCAGTCCGATCTGCGTGCGCATTCCCGTCAGAGCGAAGAACGCGGGCAGCAGCAGGATGCAGACGAAATCTTCGAGCTTATGCGTCATATCGCGTGCGACAATGCTGTCGTGCGGAATGACCGCGCCGAACACAAACGCGCCAAAAATCGCGTGAATGCCGATCGCTTCGGTCGTCAGCGAGGACAGCAGCAACCCGAGCAGCACGTAGGCGATCGTTTTTGTCGAACGCGACGCGCCCTTTTCCTTCGCCAGCAGCTTCAGCACCAGCGGCCGGATCGCGACAAACATGAACACCACGTACGCCACGGCCATCGCGCACGTTTCGAGCGCGCCGCCGATTTTGGCCTGCACCACGCCGACGACAAACGCGAGCAGACACCACGCTGTCACATCGTCGGTCGCCGCGCAGACCAGGGCCATGGCCCCCAGCGGCGTTTTGCTCATGCGGCGGTCGGTCAAAATCCGCGCGAGCACCGGAAAGGCCGTGATCGACATCGCCACGCCGATGAACAACGCGAAACTCGTGAACGGAACATCGCTCGACGAATAACGCGGATAAAGCAGCAAGGCCAGCAGCGAGCCCAGCAGAAACGGCGCAATGATGCTGGCGTGCGAAATCGCAATCGTCGTGCGCACGCGGTTGCGCAGCATCTCCGCGTTCAATTCCAGGCCGACGACAAACATGTACAAAATCACGCCGATCTGCGCGATAACGCCCAGATGCGGCGCCGCTTCTTTGGGCAGAATGAAATTCATCGTCTCGGGACTGATGCGTCCCAGCAGCGAGGGCCCCAGCAAAATGCCCGCGACCACTTCGCCAATCACCGGCGGCTGATTGATCAGCGAAAAAATCCGTCCCAGTCCGCGACCGACAACAATCACCACCGCAAGCGCCAGCAGCACATGAAAAATGAGATGCGCGTTCTTGGCCGGCGAATCCGCCAGCGCTTCGAGGCCAACCGGCGCCGGCGCGGCGAGCGTCTCACCGACGCTGCGAATATACATAAACGCCGCGATCGTCAGCGCGATCATCACGCCATAAAGGATCGTCAGCCGCGAGTGGCCTTGTTCATCCGCCATGCCGCCGAGTTTACACGGAACCCAGTAAATTCAAACTGTGCTGCTCGATCAGAAGCGCGCGCGTCAGCAAGCGCCTTAGCGTGCTCGTTCTCACCTGTCCCTCTACTATAGGTAAAAAAATTGCGCGACAAAAGCACTAAGTCCTTGCCGCCAAAAGAATAGAATCTGAAAAAAATTGCGCTTCGAATTGCGCAACACATAAGTCAATTGTATTAAACGACTTAAATTTCACATGGTCGATTTTTGAGACAATTCAAGCGCTCGAACACCCGCGAAAAACGCTCTCCACTTTTATAAATGCAGTCGTAGATAAGGGTAAAATAATCTCAAAATATTTTCGAGAATTCAAATGCTCGCCACGTTCGTTCGGCTTTGCGACATATTAAAAGTCCTGCTTCGGAGGCGGCGGAGGTTTCACAGGTTTGGCGGATGGTTCAGGTTCCCGCAAAACGGCGTTATGCTCTTTCAGAGCTTTTTCAATATCGGTAGCGCCGGCAAACTGCGCATAAACCAGCGGTGTGCGCTTTTCGCGATCGCCACGATTGACTTCAGCGCCCTTGGAAAGAAGCAAATCCACAAACGCCTTCTGCTTGTGCTCAGCGGCAACGTGAAGTGGCGTATTGTCATACCATCCCGGTGCCTTTGAATTAATGTCTGCGCCGCGCTCGATCAGAAGTTTGCCGATCTCAACATCGCCGACGCAGGCAGCGCCATGCAGAGCGCTCCATGGCTTGGAATTCCTGGCAGTTTGAGGGTCGGTATTCAGCAATTCCAGAACTTTGGCTATGTCTCCCAGCGCTGCCGCTGTAGGGAGGTCCAACTTAACGCCGTGTGCGGCGAATACCGCTGCGATCTCCCGCAAATTATCCCGGCCCATGGCCTGCTGCAAGGGTGTCTCGTCATTCGCGTCTTTCAGATTTGGATCCGCATTCAGGTCGAGCAGCAATTTTACCGAGGCCGGTTCAAAATGTGCCGCGGCATGATGCAGCCGCGTGGTTTTCAAGCGCATCGCCTTATTGACCACCGGACCGACCTTCGCCTTATACGCCGCTTCATCACTGAGTTCATACGCCTGCATGAAGCGCAGACTGCAGGTCATTCCATTGCTGACGAGAACGACTCCCAGGCTCCGGTTGTCCAGGTCGGCGGGTCCATAAAACAGCCGCTTGCCATCGACCGTAATTTCTGCGTCGCCGTCCACAATCGCCATTTTCAATTTGTGAAGCTTGTCGGGCTCGGCGATGAATCCGTTACCCGCGGTCACGCTTAGCGCTTGCGACCAGGAACTAACACGCACATTTTCGGGACTGAATCTTGCGACGAGCATGTGTGCAATGTAACCGGTCACCGAGGCCACTTCTCCAGCTTTCCATTTCCGGCCGTCGGCATCCACCACTTCCTCATCGGCATGAGCGCGATCCTGGTTCATTTCGATGACACCGATGGAAAAGTCCTTGCCGAAGTACCCGCCAGGAATCGGATTGGTTTCTCGCAGTATGAAATTCGCCTGTATGCAGATGTTCTTTACTTCGGGCGTGAAAATACAGCATTGCACTTCGTTATTAATGGCATTGAATCCGAAACGGCCGAACTTATTCAGATATCCCAGATACTCTTCCGTCGTGGCACGCGCTTTCGGCACGGGCACGCCCTGCGGTATGAGCGGATCCCAGCAGAGCTTGTCGGCCGCGGCAAGTGGAGGAACCCGCGCGGCTTGTGGAAGCGCCTTCTGCGCTGCAATCAGTCGTTTCAGCTCCTGAAGCCGCTCGCCTTGCGCCGCTTCCGGACAACGTTCGAGCACATCGGCTGCGGCTTCCAGCTTGTAACTCGCGATCGCCGCATTCAGAAAGATGCGCGCGGCAGTAAGGTTGGGTTGTGGCGCATCGATCAGAAACCAACTGAAGTTCATCGCGTCCGCGTAGCGCAGGTCGTCCAATGCCAATTGTGCAAGGAATAACTGAACTTCGTTGGAGAGCGGGCAGCCGGACTTGACCGCCCGAAAAATTGCTGTTTCCGCGATGTCATTGCGTAACAAATGCAACTTTTCAATGACCGCCGTTTCCTTTTCCCAGCGCGGATCGTTGGGCAGGTTCAAGCTTTCCTTTGGACGTTTATACCAATCCTTGAGACTGACGCCGATTTTTCCGGGTGGGATATCAAGGGTTCGCAGGCCGTTCGATGGAGAATAAACCTGCATTTTTTGAGGTTCAGGTTTCCGGTAACTGTCATTTTCGCTGGCTGAAACGGCGGGTGTATCGTCGTATTTCAATATCACATCGCCGGGCTGCAATCCCAACCGCTGTGCGGGCGATCCGTCATTGACCCAACTGATCAGGATGCCTCGCTCAGGAAGTTGCGCCTCAAGCGCCCATTTCTTTTCAATGGCCGGAAGAAGCGCGGCAACGGCAGATTGGTACGCCTCGCTTTTAAGCCGTTCGACGGGCTGAGGCCGCTGCGTTGGCCGAGTCCACAACATAGGATTTTCAGCTTGCGGCGGTTCACCCGCGCTGCACCGAAAGACCCACAACATGGAGAACAAAATCAACGCTCTGGTCATTTGGATATCCACCCATCAGTTGTATAAACGGCTCTTCAAGCAGTCTCGGCAGTAGTGAATCATGCTAGGGGAAAATGGATTTGCTTGCAATGCGATTCGATTTCAAAAATCGGTGACAGCAGCTTCAACAGAGCTGCCTTACTGCTTCTCATACACTCTCACATAATCCACCAAAAACTTCTGCGGAAAAATACTCGCGTCGACGCCTTTCGCGCCACCCCAATCGCCGCCCACGGCAAAATTCAGGATCAGGAAAAAGGGGTGGTCGAATGGCCAGGACTCGACGCCTTTGCCGTTGTTCTCGAACGTAAAGACATTCTTTTCATCGAGGAAGAAATCAATTTTTTTGTCGGTCCACTCGATCGCGTAGACGTGAAAATCGTCGCTGACGCCGGCTTGCGGCGTGCGCTTGCCTTTCTGCGTGTTCTTCATGTGATTGAACGCGGTGCTGTGGATCGTTGTGTGAATTCCGTCGGGATCGAAGCCCACGAATTCCATGATGTCGATCTCGCCGCACTTCGGCCAGCCGTCCTTGATGTTGTCGCCGAGCATCCAGATCGCCGGCCATGTGCCTTTGCCGCTCGGAAGCTTCGCGCGCACTTCCACGCGGCCATATTTCCAACTCGCCAACTTCTGCGTGGTCAAATCGGCTGACGTGTATTCCGCATTCGCGCGGCTCCACTTTTTGGTCGCATCGTATTTGGGATTGGGGAACTTTTCTTTGCGCGCCTCGATCACGAGCGAGCCGTTCTCAACGCGCGCGTTCTCGCGCCGATCGGTGTAGTACTGCAATTCGTTGTTGCGCAGTCACCCGGTCTCGAAGCTCCATTTCTTCGGATCCGGCGCCCCATCCGTATCAAACTCATCCGACCAAACGAGCTTCCAGCCAGCCCGTTCGGGTTTTGGCGCTTCGGAAGTTTCTGCCGCACCGAGTACGCCAGACGTGATCAAAATGCAGAGTGTGACAGCGCGCAGAATCATCAGGAACTCCAAAGCCGAAAGGATAGACGTCCTAAGCAATACAGAGACGTCGCTGTTTCGTTGAATATTCGAATAAACTTGGGTGGCCCCGCCCAGCGGGTCGGATTGCGAAGCAACACGAAGCAGCGACCTCAGCGCTTAGTCCCCCCCGCACATATCTGGCGTGAGACGCGCTTTTTAGGCCACAATTTGCAATTTTCAATTTGCAATGCCGTTCCGTCACTTCGCCGCCGCTTCAATCGCCCCAAACACCGTCTTCGCAATCATCTCATGTCCCGGAGGTCCCATGTGCGTCTTGTCTTTGCAGTACAGATGTTCGCGGTCCGTCTTGCCTTCTTCGTGAAATGCCGCGTACGTGTCGGCGAGGCCCGTGTTTTTTTCCGCTGCGGCTTTGCGCACGCCGTCCGCCAGTTCGGCCAACGTATCCCAGAATTCGACCGCGGGATTGGTCGTGATCAGCAGCACATCGGCTTTGCCGTTCGTCGCTCGGCGCACGCGATCGACCGCGTCGGCCATCGATTTCTGAAACATCTCCCCGCGCATGCCCGAATTCCAATCGTTGAAGCCGAAGCAGATCGTCACCAGGTCGGGTTCGGGCGTCTGCTGCAGCCAGCGGGGAATCAGCAGAACATTCTGACGCAATTCCGTTCCGCCCATCGCGGGATTCACGATCGTGACCTCGCTGCCGAACTTCGCCTTCAGCTTCTCCTTTAATAGAGTCGGCCAGTTGATCGGCTTGTTGGCCCAGTGCGCGTAATCGGTGAGCGAATCGCCCATCGTCACGATCGTGATCGGCTGCTTGGCTTTCAGTTTCTCGATGACGTGCTGAAGTGGCGCGGCCGGCTTGGCGGCCTCGGCCGGAGGCGGGATCGTGGTTTCGAGCCGGATGTCGTCGATCGCGAACGAATGCGCGGCGAAGTTTTTCCAGTACCACCATTTTCCCACCCACAACGCGCCGAGTTTCGACGGCGCATTTCCGCCCGGGCCGAGCGGCAGCGCTTTGGCGTTGCTCGTTTCGGGCATCAGGTCACTCCAGCGGATCACGACCTGGGTCCAGTCGGTGCTTTTGATTGGAAAGGCGTAGCCGTAGCGAATGGCGTAGTCTTCGTTCCAGACAAACTGGATGCCGCCCATGTTTTCGGAGCCGTCGCCTTTTACCCAGAAGGAGATGCCCGCGGCGGAATCCCAATCGGCCGCGCCGCGAATTTTACTGAAGCAGAACGCGTTCAGGCACTGGTCGGCGAAGACAAATTTGATGGCCTTGCCAACTTTGCCGTCGACGAGCTCAACCGTGGCTTTTTCCTTGGGCTGCTGAAAGGAAAGCACGTCCATCGCATCCAGGACGCGCCCCTCGCCGCCGACAGCAACGGGCATTCCAAGCAGGGTCAGCAGGACGGCGGAAAAAACATATCGATTCATTCGTATTCCTTTCGAAGGCATTGAAACGGTGTACACCGGCTTTCGCGCGAGGACGAAAATCCACGGAATTTGTGTTTGAGTGTTATGACAACATGACGAGGCTGAAATGCGGCACGAAAATCGCGTTCAATCACATTGTCGGTTCAAACTAGAGAACTCGCGGAGCGTGCAATCATGCCGGATCCATTGCTGGTGGAGTTTGAGTTCTTCAAGCTGCATGAATCGAATCTGATGAACCAATGCCCGGGACAGTATGTCCTGATCAAGGAGCGGGAGATCATCGGCCGCTACGCGAGGCAGTACGACGCCATTTCGGAAGGCTATAGGCGTTTTGGAAACGTCCCATTTTTTATCAAACACGTTCCTGCGCGTCGTCCGGCGCCAAAACGGAGAAACGCCAATGCCGTCATTCACCATGCGGAACCCACAGTTTCTGTCGACCGGGCTGGTGGCACCGGTCAGCGTGGGAATAACCGCCGTAGCCGAAGATTTATACAAAAAGACCGGATCCCCGATACCGCGTCCGATCGTTACTAACGCGAAGATCGATACCGGCGCGGACCGCAGCGTCATCGGCAAGGGTATTGCATTGGAATTGGGACTAAAACCTGTCGGCATGTGCATGGTCGACACGCCGTCGTCCAAGAATTTTCACTGTTACGAATACGCCGTGCGGCTTTCGTTCCCCAACGACGTGGTCTGGCAGGGAACGATGCTCGAATTGCCCGCGGCAAAAGAAAGCATCGAAGTGCTGATCGGCCGCGACATCCTCGGCCACGGCGTGCTGATGTACATCGGCTACGACAATTCGTTCAGCCTTTGTTTTTAGAAGCCATTCCCTTTCGTTGTGGTCTTGATGCGCGCGATGCATTTGTCGGCGCAGATATAGAGCACCGTTCCGTCCTCGCCCCAATTGCAATTCGCGGTCGCAACGCCCGTATCGAGCGTGCCCAGATGCGTTCCATCCGGAGCGATGATGAGAATGCCACCGGGCCCGGTTGCGAAAAGATTTCCATCCTTGTCGACCTTCATGCCATCGGGCGCG
>Ga0265314_10004412_pt1 | contig 13059 bp, 15 predicted proteins | sample 4126metaG_FD_203106 | JGI IMG/M metagenome (GOLD analysis project Ga0265314, IMG submission 203106) | Rhizosphere microbial communities from Carex aquatilis grown in University of Washington, Seatle, WA, United States - 4-1-26 metaG | ecosystem: Host-associated > Plants > Roots > Rhizosphere >... | reverse complement strand
GGGCTATATCCGTACCGACGAGCGGAGCATTCAGAGTTGCGCGGCCGGCACCCGCGTCGTTGAAATGCGGGGCTCAGATCACTACATTTTTCTCGCCAGCGAGGCCGAGATGCTGCGCGAATTGCGTCCCTTTTTGGCAGGGTTGCCTCGCCCTTAGCGCGATACTGTGAGCCAAGAGCCTTGATTGTTGGTAACATCGCCATGTCACCAGCAACCGCCGCTAGCGCATTTACGAGATGACTTTTGGCAACTAGCAACTGTCTCTATAATCCCGTCCATGTCCGACCTGACTCCCGAGCGCGACCAGCAGTTCGCTCGCATGCGCGAAACGGCCCGCGAGATCTTCGCCTCCGCGCTCAAGAACGCGTCCATCGAGAGCGCCTTCGCCCGAAACGTTCACTGCGAGCGCGGCATCCTGCGCATTGGCGAGGATCTGTACCACCTCGATTCTTACCATCGCATCTTGGTCGTCTCCATCGGAAAAGCCGCGCACACCATGGCCGCTGCATTTGCATCTCAACTCGGCAGCAACAGCTTCGAAGCGGGCATCGTCGCATCTTCGGCTGAGCCGGCAAGTCAGGTGCGTGGCTTCCGCTATTTTCGCGGCGGACATCCGACGCCCACCGCCGAATCCATCCGCGCTGCCGAGGCCATTCTCAAATCGCTCGCTGCTCTCGACTCTACTTCGCTCGCCATCTTCATGATGTCGGGCGGTGGCTCTTCCATCGTCGAAAAGCCCGTGTCGACTATTGAAGACGATGAAATTTCTTTGCCTGACCTTGTCGCCACCTACCGCGTGCTCGTACATTCCGGCGCGCCCATCGCCGAGATCAACGCCATTCGCAAACATCTCTCCGCGGTAAAAGGTGGCCGCCTCGCGCAGGCCGCCTATCCCGCCCAGCAGATTTCGATTCTCGTCTCCGACGTGCCTGACGATACGCCCGACGCGCTCGCCTCCGGCCCCACCATGCCCGATTCCACTTCCATTCACGATTGCGAGCGCATCGCCGCCAAATACAATCTCGTGGATCAATTCCCTAAATCCGTCGCCGATCTCTTCCGCCAACACGCCCTCGAGGAGACGCCCAAATCCGACGACCCCGCCTTCGTCCGTGCACGGTGGTGGACCGTGCTTTCGAACAAAGTGGCTGTGGACGAAGCCGCTGCAGCCGCCACCCGCGCCGGTTTCGCCGTCGAGATCGATAACTCCTGCGATGACTGGCCCTATGACAAAGCCGCGACTTACCTGCTCAATCGTCTGCAAGAACTGCGCCGGTCCGTATCGCGAGTCTGTTTGATCTCGGGCGGCGAGGTGACGGTAACCGTCCGCAACGGCGGCATCGGTGGACGCAACCAGCAATTCGCTCTCGCCTGCGCCGAGCAAATATCGGGACACGACATAACCGTGTTAAGCGCCGGTACCGACGGCATCGACGGCAACAGTCCCGCCGCCGGAGCCTTGGTCGATGGCAGCACCGTGGCCCGCGTTGACAGCGCCGAAACGGTCCGACACTCGCTCTCCGGTTTCAACGCCTATCCTCTGTTCGATGCTCTAGGCGATACCATCGTCACCGGACCCACCGGAAACAATCTTCGTGACCTGCGCATTCTGCTGGCTTACTAGAAAGCTCCCTGTAGAGACGGGACTTGCCCCGTCTTCTTCGTAGGCAGCGGGAGACGAGGCAAGCCGCGTCTCTACAAGAAATCTGAAGGCCCCTGAGCGACTGGCATCCAGACACTGGCCCACAGTTCATGGCCCTCCGGTTCGGGTAAATTCGTGTAAATCCCGGCAGCGTCTCTACTCCAGCCTGCATCCAACGAGTTAAACCCAATACTGCAGAGGAGGTTTCGTTTTGAAACGCACATTACGCACGGCCATTCTTTTGTCTTTTGCCTGCACTGCTCTCGCATCGTTTCCGAATCTTGCGCAGGCTCAGAAAATCGATGTCGCTTTCGGCGTCAGCACGGTGACCGCTCCCTCGGGCAGTTCGGCCGACAGCAACCACACGCCCGTGTCGCTCACCGGCGGCACCTATCCGGGTTTTAGCGGAGACGTCCTCTTCTGGCACAATCTCGGCATCGGCGCAGAAGTCTATTGGAAGGCAAACCAGCGCAATTACGCCGGCGACCCTACCCAGCCCTTTCGTCCAATCTTCTTGGACTTCAACGCCGTTTATTCGCCGAAGCTCGCCCGCCACACCTATCTTGAACTGGTCGGTGGCCTCGGTGCGCTCGACACCCGTGTCTACGCTAGCGGATGCGGCAATGGCTACAACACCAACTACTGCGTCGACAAACATTTCATGGGAGACTTCGGCGCTGGCATCAAGCTTTATCCCAAGGGCGGCTTCTTCGTCCGTCCCGAGGCGAAACTTTACCTCATCAACAACAATTTGAACTTCAGTTCGGCGCGCGTCACCCGCTACGGGCTTTCTATCGGTTACACCTTCGGAGGACACTAACCACATCTTTTGAGTGGTAAACCCTGAGCGAACGAAGGACCTGCTGTTTGCCGACCTCGGCAAGCCAGGTCCTAGTTCTTTTTGGACCTTCCACTCCAGTCTGTAAAATTATTGTCTGCGCCCGCGTCGAAAGTGGCCGGTTTCACTCTTTCCGCATTATGATAGAGCTATGAATTTTGGCTTCTCAGGCGAGATGATTTTCCTGTTTTTCTTGGCGCTGATCCTATTCGGCCCCAAGAAAATGCCGGAGATCGGCCGCCAGGTCGCGCGCTTCCTGAATGAATTTCGGCGCGCGTCCAACGAATTCCGCTCGCAGATCGAGTCGGAGATCCATTCGCTGGACATGAGCACGAACGCCAGTGGCAGCCCGCGCCAGCAGATACTGCCGCCGCTCCAGGCCCCGCTCGGATCGCTGGCCAACCGCATCTTCAATCCTCCGCCGCCGGAAAGGCTGGAGGCTGCCGAAGCCGCCGCGGAAAAATCCGCCCCCGAGTCTGCGGCTATCGAAGTGCCCGCGGCCACATCGCTGCCCGCTCCCGAGCCTGCTGCCATTCCGAAAGTAGCGCCCGATGCCTGAAGCGGCCGCCTCTTCACCCCTGGACGATTCCGCCAAGGAGCAAATGCCCACCATGGGCTTCCTCGATCATCTCGAGGAACTGCGCAAGCGAATCATCTATTCCATCATCGCGATCGCCGTCGGCTTCTTTGCCTGCTGGGGATATGCCGAAAATATTTACGAGATCATGCAGCGTCCGATCATGGAGGCGCTCGCCCACAATGGTCTCTCGGCAAAACTCGTCTACCTGAATCCCACCGAGCCTTTCAATCTGTATTTGAAGGTCGGAGCGATGGCCGGCTTGTTTGTCGCTTCGCCCTTCGTGCTCTACCAGCTTTGGTGCTTCATTTCGCCCGGTCTTTATCGCAACGAGAAACGCTACGTGATGCCCTTCATGGTCTCGACGGTGGCACTGTTCCTGGCCGGCGGATACTTCGGCTACAAGCTGGTCCTCCCGCAGGCGCTCGTGTTCCTGATCGGCTATGGCAAAGCGTTTCAGCCGATGATCACGCTCAGCGAATATAGTTCGCTGTTCCTGACGATCATCGTTGGGCTGGGCGCAATCTTCGAAATGCCGATCCTGGTATTTTTCCTGGCGCTGATGGGCATCGTGAGCGCGGGCTGGATGTGGCGCAATCTCCGCTATTCCATCCTGGTCATCTTCATTATCGCGGCCATCATCACGCCCACGACCGACATCCTGAACATGTGCATCTTCGCCGCGCCCATGATCGCGTTGTATGTACTGAGCATTGCCATCGCCTGGATGGTGCATCCCAAGCAGCGCAAGAAGCGGGCGGAGAAAAACTCCTAGCCACGGAGGATCGCAGGGACCATGAAACGACGCACGAGCGAAATTGAAATTCGTCGAGCCTTCCCCTGTGGTCCCCTGTGTCCCCTGTGGTTAAAGATTTTCGCACTGCTAACCGTGGCAGCAAGCACAGTAGCGTGCAGCAAGGAGGCGAGCATCACCGCCAGCGCGGCTCCAAAATCCGAATCAGTAGCGGAGACATCCGCGTCGCCACAGCCCATCGCACCCGACTCCGCTCCGCTCCCCCACATCGATGCCAAGCGCGCCTTCCAATACACGCGCGAAGTCGCCGCTTTCGGACCGCGCTACATAGGCAGCGAGAATCACAAGAAACTGGAACGCTACATCCTCGACCACCTCAAAGGCGATCAGGTTGAAGACGACGCCTTTACCGCCGACACCGTCGAAGGAAAGTTTCCGGTCCGCAACATCATCGCAAAATTTCCCGGCGCGAAAGACGGCATCATCGTCATCATGGGCCACTACGACACGAACTACCCGCTGCGTAATACTGGATATGTCGGGGCCAATGACGGCGGCTCTTCGACTGCCATTCTGCTTGAATATGCCAACCAGTTGCGCGGCGGGTTACATGACAAAAGGCGCGATGGCTACAGCGTCTGGCTCGTCTGGACCGACGGCGAAGAAGCGGTGAGGACCTGGTCCGACACCGACAGTCTTTACGGCACCCGCCATCTCGCCGAAAAGTGGGAGAAAGACGGCACGCTCAAGAAGATTAAAGCGCTCATGGTCATGGATATGATCGCCGACGCCGACCTCGACATCATCCGCGTCACTAACGGAGCTCCATGGCTGCTCGATCTCATCTACGCCGCTGCCGAGCGCGGAGGCTGCCAGTCTCACTTCTATGCCAACCAGGGAGAGATCGAAGACGATCACGTGCCCTTCGTAAAACGTGGCGTCCCAAGCGCCGACGTGATCGACCTGGATTACGGCTACAACAACGTCTTCCACCACACTCCGCAAGACACCATGGACAAGCTAAGCGCGAAGAGCCTGGAGATCGTGGGCGATACCATCCTCGAGGCGATCCACATGATCGACCAACGCTAGCGCGTGCGTAGGGACCGACGGCCTCCTTCGACTTCGCTGAGGACCCATCCAAGGCGAGTGCTGTGCGGCAGTTGCCTGCGGTCAAGGTAGCTCTGGATTCAGTAGATCGTGTAGCCCGGAGCGGGATTCCGCACATCGGGTTTAGACGCCATCAGCAGCAACGCTCCGATGCGTTTGAACGCCTTGAGGTCGTCGAGCGAATGGAATGACGTAGTCTGGTAATTTTCCGGCGTGGGCGTGTCATCCGGAATCTGCGCGTACTCGACGTTTTCGAAGGCATGCTTCTTCAGCAGTTCGGCGTACTCCGCCGCCGACCGAACATGCACCGGCACCTTCAACTTCGGCACCCATTGCAGCGAATACGGATTGTCTTTATAAAGATTGATCAAGATGAACAGCCGCCCATGCGGCGCCATGACGCGAAACAACTCGGCCAGCGCCCGTTCCTGGTCGGGGTAGTAATAGAACGACTCCACCGATAGCACTTTGTCAAAAAAGTTTTCTTCCCAGGGAATCTGCGCCGCCGATCCGACAATAAACATCACGTTGTCGAATTCTTTGGAAGCCACTCGCGCCTGCCGCACCATCTCGTCGGAGATGTCGACGCCGACGACCTGACCAAACCCCTGCGGCCCGTCGCCGACCATGCGAGCGAGCAAGCGCGTCGCCCAACCCGATCCGCAGCCAAGATCGAGAATGCGCTCTCCCGGACGAAGATCCATGCGGCGCAGCGTCTTCTCGGTAATATCAAGGTGATGGCGCTCCATCTTCGCGCCCTCGCCGTCATCGGCCCAGCGGTTGAATTCCTGCTGCAGGCGCTCGTCGGGAGATTGGGATTTATCAATGCTCATAGGACGCTCGCTTCTGGCATGTTAGGCGACCCCGATCCCAGTCCCTCGGGTCAGTCAATCGCAGATTCCGTGGCTGCGGGCACTCGCTCTCGGAAAGCCTCGCATCCGGAGAAACCGCCGGACCTTCCGCCAAGACGATTTCGTATGTACGCCCTTGCGCCGTCCCAACAACTGCCTTTTCAAGATAAGCGTCTTTTGCCGGCATACTATAACGTCCCCAAAAAGCCCGGCCCTCTTGCTGTGCGGCCTTGAGAATGCAGTCGTTGACCCTCTCGGGTGCGCCCACAGATGCACGCCCGCAGTTAATGGCACCTGGTCCCGCCAATCTCCGGCTCTCACGTTCCAACAAGTCGCCAACCCAAAGTGTTGTCCAACGATTAGACGCATAGTCGAGCATGGAGCGGTTTGAATAGGCTGCCTCGTGCCGCCAAATAGAAAAGAGTCCCGCAAACAAGACCAGAACGACTGTAATCCCTGCTCCGATCATGCGATATCGCGCCATCTCTTTGGAGTCTATCAACAGCCAGTGACTCTTGGTCGATCCTCAAAGACCATCCCAAGGATCAACTACGTCAATACCGCAGTCCTCGAAGTCCCTAACATTTCGCGTCGCGAGCTTGGCCCTTCGCACCTGGACGATGGCCGCGATCTGCGCATCCGCGTGGCTGATCGGCCTGCCGAGAGCGCGACGGTGAGCGGCAATCTTGGAGAAAACTCGCGCCGCATCGCTCTCGAATCCAAAAACGCGGTCCGCAAAATCTTCGGCAAACATGGCTTCCGCCGCTGCCAGCAGTCCTTCGCGGCGTTTGCCCTTGGCAAGCAACTCAATTCCATAGAAAATCTCTGCCTCGGTGATCGAGGTCGTAGAGAGCTCCGTAGCCGACTGTTTGGCAACCCATGCCGCCACCGGAGAAAACGGGTTGGGCCGCATGAGCTGTGATAGCACATTCGTATCGAGAATGATCACTCGCCAAATTCCTGAGCCGGCCGTATAGCGTCGCGCCGCGGCAACTCAAGTTCGAGCCCGCCAAACGGAGCAAACCGACGGCGAATGATCTCCGCCAGGTTTCCCTTCGCCGGCGAGGAGGAGATTAGAGCGGAGCGCAAAATCTCCCGCGCCTCTTCCTCCATGGAACGTCCGTGATGGGCGGCACGAACTCTCAACCGGGATTTGGTCTTCTCATCCAGTTGCCGAATGGTGATCGTCGCCATGCTATCAATGATAGCACTGCTAGCAATGAATTCAAAGCGAAAATCTAAGATACCCCGGAGTATGCGCTAGGAGCCAGTTACCCCGCGCAATCCCTCGAAGAACGTCGGATACGACACACCCGCCGCGTCAGCGCCAACAATCTTGGTCTCGCCTTCCGCGCGCAACGCGGCGACGGCGAAGGCCATGGCGATGCGGTGATCCCCGAACGAATCCAGTTCCGCGCCGTGCAGATGCTGGCCGCCGGGAATCCGCATTCCATCGGGGCGCTCTTCCACTTCCCCGCCCATCTTCCGCAGATTGGCAGCAACGGCGGCGATGCGGTCCGACTCTTTCACGCGCAACTCCTTCGCGTCGCGAACTTCGAGGCCGCCTTCGGAATATGGCGCAACCGCCGCCAGCACCGGGATCTCGTCAATCAATGCGGCCGTGTCGGCGCCGGAGATTACTGCTCCCTTCCACGCCGCTCCGTGCGCCTCAATCGTTCCGATCAACTCGCCTTGATGATCTTCGAGATGCGCGACCGAAATCTTCAGCCCCATCTGCACCAGGATATCGAGCAGCCGCGCTCGCGTCGGATTCATCAAGATTCCGGGCAAGGTAAGCTGCGATCCGGGGAACAGCGCCGCCGCACAAAGAAAGAACGCAGCACTCGAAAGATCGCCGGGCACGTGCGCTTCAATCGCGCGCAACCGCTGTCCGCCCTGAATCCGCGACGCATTCCCTACGCGCTCAACTTCCGCGCCAAAAGCCCGCAGCGCAATTTCGCCGTGATCGCGCGTGCGGATCGGCTCTTCCACCACCGTCTCGCCTTCGGCGAACAGCCCGGCAAACAACACGCACGACTTCACCTGCGCGCTGGCCACTTCCGGCTTGTAGTGGATGGCCTTGAGCGCGCTGCCTTGAATCTTGAGCGGAGGCCGCCCCCCGTCGCTCGAAGAAATCTTCGCACCCATCTCGGAAAGCGGCGTCATGATGCGCGCCATCGGACGGCGAGAGAGCGACTCATCTCCACACAACTCGCTGGTGAATGGCTGGCCAGCGAGGATTCCGCTCAGCATGCGCATGGTCGAACCGGAGTTACCGCAATCCAGCACTTCCGTCGGAGGGGTCAACCGTGGCCCTAGGCCGCGGACTTCAATCGCTCCATCTTCCAAACGCGTCCACGCGCAGCCGAGCTTGGCCATGCAATCGAGGGTGCTGGCGCAATCGCGAGCCGCGGAAAAATTCTGGAAACGGCTCGTGCCCTCCGCAATCGCCGCCAGCATGGCGTAGCGGTGGGAGATTGATTTGTCGCCGGGAATACGGACAACTCCACCCACACCGCGCGCCGGGCGCACGACGACATTCGAACCATCATCAGGCATGAATTAAATATAGCGGAGATTTCGTGGGAGGTCAGAGGCGAAAGGTCAGATTGCAGAGGTCAAAACCGCCAATTTCACCTCTGCAATCTGACCTCTTACCTCTGAAATTCTACTGCGTGCGCACGCGCCCGGCGGCTTCGGCGAGGATCTCCTGCGGAACTTCCCGCAGCGCGACCTGAAATTCGAACATAGGCGTCACCGTCCCGCGGCCCCACCGCGCCACTTCCCAATGGGCGCGGACAAACTTGATCTCCGGCCGCGCCGTAAGATTGAGCAGCAGCGGAGCTTCCTCGCGATAGAACTTCTGCGGAAAGGCCACGACTGGCTTGGGATCCCACGTCGCACCGTCCGCTGATCCAAAGATGCTGACGTCGAGCGACTCCTGCTCGATGATATTGGTGATCGCGAGCGTCAGCAGAAAGACGCGGCCCTCCGCCCGACTTATATCAAGCGCAGGCCCGTCTCCCTTGGCGTTGACCACGGTTTTTTCTGGAACTAGGAAGGCTTCCATCATGACGCGAAGATTCTAGCAGAGAGACGCCGCCGATGGCTGTGACACTTTGCCGTGGAGATAGTGCCCTCATTAGTCCCGGTTTCACTTTTTTCACCACGGAGGCACAGAGACACGGAGAAGCCCGACGGCTTGGCAAAGACGTCCGTTCGCGTTTTTGCCGGTACGGGGTTTTCTCCGTGTCTCCGTGCCTCCGTGGTGAAAAGAGCAAACTAGGACATTACTTTGCGTGGCAGACCGTTGCGGTGCGGTTAAGGACTACGCCGCAGCCTACGCAACTTCGCATATCATCGAACGTTAGGCGCAGGGTTTCACCTAATCTTGGCAAAACTCGACAAGGCGACCGTCGCAACCATGCTGGCGGGCATGTGCACGTTTCTCAACGTCTACAGCACCCAGCCCTTGCTGCCGCTATTGCGCGAGACTTTTCATGCGTCGGAACTGGAAGTCAGCCTCACGGTAAGTGCGACCATCTTGGCTACGGCTCTCACCGCGCCCTTGATCGGAATGATTGCCGAGCGCCGCGGGCGCAAGAAAGTTATCGTGCCTTCGCTGTTTCTGCTGGCGATTCCAACCGCGTTGGCGGCGACTTCCACCAGCCTCGCCGCCCTCATCTTCTGGCGCTTTGCCCAGGGCCTTTTCGTGCCCGGGGTAATCGCGGTCATGCTCGCCTACATCAATGAAGAATGGGCCGGACGCGGCGTGGGACGCGCCATGTCATCGTATGTGACGGGAACCGTGATCGGCGGATTTCTGGGCCGCTTCATCTCTGGCGTGATCGCCGCTCACTGGCATTGGCGCACCGCGTTCCTGGTAATCGCCGCCCTAGATTTGATCGGAGCGTTTGTGGTCCGCGCCTGGCTTCCGCTGGCGAAGAATTTTGTGCGCGCCGAACACGTGCAGCAGGTTCTTGACCACGCAAAACAACATCTGCGAAATCCGCGTCTCCTGGCCAACTTTGGCATGGGCGCGACCGCGCTCTGCGCGCTGGTGGGATGCTTCACCTACGCCAACTTTTACCTCGCCGCCGCGCCCTTCCATTTGAACTCGGCACAACTGGGCAGCATCTTCTGGGAGTCGTCATCACTCCGCAATCAGGCCGCTTCCTCGATCGCTTTGGCTTTCGCCACACCACGCTCGTCTATTGCGGCATGATGATCGCGGGCCTGCTCCTCACCTTGGTCAAATCGCTGCCCGTCGTCATCGTCGGCCTCGCCATTTTCTCTTCGGGAGTCTTCGTAGCGCAGGCGGCAGCCACTGTGCAAACGGGAACCATCGCCGGCCGCGCCCGTTCCTCTGCCGCCGGACTCTACGTGACCTTCTACTATCTCGGAGGAACCGTGGGCGCGACGCTGACCGACTGGTTCTGGCGCTGGCAAGGCTGGCCCGGCTGCGTCTTGTTGCTGGGTGCCGTTTCGCTGCTGAGTCTATGGCTGGCCCGGATCAGCAGTCGCCCGGTGGACCAACTCGACTCTACGGAGATTGAATTGGTCGGCGGTTGACATCACGGAGCGGATTCCACATTGCCGTGCCCGCCCGTCCAAGCCGAGCGCAGCTCGGCAGCCACCGCAGACCCAGATCAACGCCAAGCCACATCATCCAGAAATTGTCGCAGCACTGTTCCCACCGCATCCGGCTGCTCCCAGGGCGCGTAGTGACCTGCCTTGGGAATCACCTTCAACTGGCTGCCCGCGATGTTCTGCCGCATCAGTTCTCCGTCGGCTACGGTGGAGAGGACGTCTTCTTCTCCGATGGCGATCAACGTGGGGACGTTGATGGTCTTCAGATCTGCGACCGAGTCGGGACGCTCCGCCATGCCGCGCAGCACCAGGCTGATATCTTCGGCGGACATTTTGCGCATCATGGCGTGCGCTCCGTCGACTAAGTCCGGACGCGTGGCTAGTGTCGTGCGCCCCATCAGCTTCGGGATCATGCTTTCGAGGAACGACTCGGTTCCCTGCTCCAGGACGGTGTCCGCGGTCTTCAAGCGATTTGCGTGGGCTTCGGCGGTATCGGGCTGAGGACGCGTGTCACACAGCGCTAGCGCAGTCACTCGCGCGCGAAAACGCCGCCAAAATTCAAACAAAATGTACCCGCCGATGGAACATCCGATGAACGCAGCCTTGCCGACTCCAGCGGCATCGAGCACGCGAGCAATGTCGCTGGCGTGTTTCTGCATGAGGGCGGGGCCTTCGCCAATCTCCGAATCGCCGTGGCCGCGCAGATCGGGAAGAATCAGCCGGTAGCGCGAATCGAGCGCCGCGGCTACCGGATTCCAGAATTCGTGATGACTGGGAAAAGGATGGAGAAGGACGACGGGCGGGCCGTCTCCGCGAATTTCATAAACAATTTCGGCGTCGTCCGAGCGCAGACGTTCCATGGGAGGAGATTAGAACACAACGGTAAGAAAAATTTCCGGTAGAGACGCGGCTTGCCGCGTCTCCGCTCGCGCCGCCAGTTCTTCGTCTGGCAACGAGAGACGGGGCAAGCCCCGTCTCTACGGCTAGTTTGTCACGGGTTGCTGCGATCTTGCGACTGGTAGCAGGAATGGCTCCTCGGGAATGATGATCCATCCGAGAATGTAGGCCACTAGGCCGGGGAATACTCCGCAGGCGAGCGTGATGAAGAACCAGAGAATGCGCACGAGCGAAATATCGAGATCGAGATACTGAGCGACGCCGGCACAAACGCCCCCGATTTTGCGATCCGCGCGCGAGCGCATCAGTCTCTTGGGCATGGGATGAATCCCCACTAGGATGCCGCAATAGGAGCAAAAACGGCCGTCTTCAGCGATGGTTTTGCCGCAAGCGTTGCAGTACATGGCGCGCCTCCCTGATGTAGGATACGACGGTTGAGGTCAAAATGTTCCCCTTCAACGCGATTGAATCATTGACTCATTGAATCAATGTCTTAATGACTCAATACCTCAATGACTCAATGATTCAATGACCCCTCACTCCCTATACGCGTCCTTGATTCTCTTCCGCGCTTTCTCCGCTTCGGCATTGCCCGAATTCGTGGCCACTACCGCCTCGTACTTCTTCACCGCTAGATCGCGCTTCTGGAGCTGGTCATACATCTCGCCGGCTCCCAGATTCGCTTTCTGCAGTAGTTCCGGATCGGCTCCGGTAACCTCGCCCACTAGTTCGTATGTCCCAGCCGCAGCCTGATATTTCTTCTCACTGCGCAGCAGGTCGCCGAGCCCAATCGCCGCGATTTCGTAGTGCAGACTGCCGTACTTTCCCTCGCGGCCGCTCTGCCACACCCGGCGGTATTGTTCCTCGGCTTCATTAGTCTTGCCCGACGCCCGCAGCAGGTTGCCCTCTTCCAGCGGCAGCAGATAATTGCGCGGGAACCTTGGAGCAAGCGCTCCTGTGATCTGCAAGGCCTCGGCATAACGGCGTTCGCGGCGCAGGAAGACCATGAGCACAATCCCGGCATCGACGCTGGTTTCGCCGTTGGCGCGGTAGGCGTCGTTCAGATAGCGAAGGCCCTTTTCTTTGTCGCCGCTCAAGCCCACCAGCGCGACGGCGATTTTGACCGTCAGGGGCAGGTTTCCCATTACGTAATTGTGGGCGCCCACGACCAGCTTGGCGTCAGTGTAGTTCGGATCGAGTTCCAAGACTCGCTCATGATCGTGGCGCGCTCCGACGGCATTGCGCAGGGCGGAGAACCAGGCGCGCTCGATCAGCGCAGTGTAGAGCGCAAATTGTCCGCGAGTCACACCCCGGGCATAGAGCATGTCCACGTTATTCGGATTGCGGGAGAGTTCGGCGTTCTCCAGCTTTTCCGCCTGCTGCACCAGTTGCTTGATGCGTTCTTTCTGCGTAGGATCGGCGGGCCGGTGTGCCGATCCTATGAAATTGTCGTTCGAGTAATCCCCAGTATTCATCGCGCCCATGCGATACAGTTCGCGCACCTGAATCGCCGAGAGCAGGTGATTGAGGGCAAAGGGATCGTTCGGATGGCGCGCTGCGATCCGCTCGAAATCCTGAATGGCCGCATCGTGGTCCAGGTTGTAGTAGTGCTCGAAAGCGGCCTGGTTTAACGGGTCCGCGGGACGGAGAGGGGTCGAAGTGGCTGGGTCGGCCGCCAGGCAAGCCTGCGCGAGGATCAGCAGGACGACGGCAGTCAAAGCAGGGCGATGCCGGGAAAGGGGGAAAAGCACGCCGGCTTAGTTTAACAGTTCTCGGTTCCCAGTTCTCAGCCAGAACCCG
>Ga0265314_10004409_pt1 | contig 13066 bp, 11 predicted proteins | sample 4126metaG_FD_203106 | JGI IMG/M metagenome (GOLD analysis project Ga0265314, IMG submission 203106) | Rhizosphere microbial communities from Carex aquatilis grown in University of Washington, Seatle, WA, United States - 4-1-26 metaG | ecosystem: Host-associated > Plants > Roots > Rhizosphere >... | reverse complement strand
CGCCTGCCGCACTTCTGCCTCGCGCGGAAACTCCTTGGGATTCCCTGTCCCGGATGCGGAGTGATGCACTCCTTGATCGCCATTGTTACATTTCCAGCCTAAAGAGGCATGGATGTTTAATCCTGCCGGAATTGTTCTTGCGTCGTATTTGGTCTTCCAGGTATTCGGACGTTCCTTGGTATTGGCATCCGTCTTAAATGCAGGCAGCGTTTCCCTGTTTGGCATGCTTGCTTGTCTCGCTGGGCGTCGGCCGACCGTCTGCAGGAGTTGTGGACTGAGCTGGCATGCTGATGAAAGAAAACCGACGGGGAAAGTAGTAAACACGAGTCAATACCTTCGGAGGAAATCGGCAGGAAACCAGCCTCTTCGGAAGGTTTTAACTGAGAGCCGACAACTGAGAGCTGAGAGCTAAGAGCTAAGAGCTAAGAGCTAAAAGCTAAAAGCTAAAAAACAAATGCGGCTCGGGCCAGCCACCCAAGCCGCATTGTTATCGTGGACATCCTGACTGCCGTCCTTCGCTTTCACAAAGGATCACCGCGCAACGGCGCTCCGAAGAGCGCCATGCTCTCGATGCTCCCCTGAGGCTTGCGCTTCAGGGTTCGGATTCAGCGTTTCTATCCTCCTTGGAAGAAGGATTTCTCAGGAGGCCGCAAAGCCCGGGCACCGGCACACTGGACATGCGCCGAATTTCCCCCGATGATTCACTCTCGAGAAATCACCGGCAACGCTGAACCCTTGTCGAACAGACTCAGAACATCTCACGCTTTTAACTGTATGCACTTTGCGGCACCGGAAACATTAACGCAACCGCAAACTGCACCTCGATTGTGTAAAAACTGTGCAGCAGAGGAACTTCCTGTGGAAAGGGAAGGAAAAGTGTATTTTTATTCGCGCGTCCGCGTTTCCGGTTATGATTCAAGCAGTCTATTCGAGGAGAACACTGCATGATCAACGGCAAACGCATTGCCGTCGTGCTTCCCGCTTACAACGCGGAAAAGACGCTGGAAGCAACGGTGCGGGAGTTGCCCGAACTGGTCGATATCCGCATTCTCGTCGACGACCACAGCTCGGATCGCACCCTCGACGTGGCGCACCGACTGGGCTTGCAGTGCTTCGTCCACAACCGCAATTATGGTTATGGCCGCAACCAGCAGACCTGTTACCGCGAAGCTCTGGCGGCCGGCGCCGATGTCGTGATCATGGTTCATCCCGACTATCAGTACACGCCGCTGCTCGCAACCGCCATGGCGAGCATGATCGCTTACGGCGTCTATGACGTTGTTCTCGGTTCCCGCATCATTGGCGGCACGGCATTGCGCGGCGGCATGCCGTTCTACAAATACGTTTCCAACCGGCTGCTCACCGCGTTTGAGAACCTGTTTCTGCGCGTCAAGCTGTCCGAGTATCACACCGGCTACCGGGCCTTCGGCCGCGAGGTGCTCAGCCGCCTTCCGCTGCTCGAAAACAGCGACGACTTCGTTTTCGATAACCAGATGCTCGCGCAATGCGTCTACTTTGGCTTCCGCATCGGCGAGGTTTCCTGCCCGACGAAATATTTCGAGGAAGCTTCTTCCATCAATTTCCGGCGCAGCGTGCAGTACGGTTTGGGTGTGCTGGGGACGACGATTGAGTTCGCGCTGCAGCGGGCCGGCATCATCCAAAGACCTATCTTCAGCGACGAGGGAAAGACTCTCGAGTCCGCTTCCGCTGCCTACTACGAGGGAACATCGCCGACCGCGTGACGCGGCATTGAGAAAGCCAGCCGGAAATCAGCGCTTGCGCGACAGGAAGCCCAGAATCCTGCTGGCAAGGGCATCCGAGAAACCGAAGCGCGCTTTGGCCCGCGAATAGAGATCCACAGCCTGCTTATCCAACCAGATCATGCTGGACTTCAGCGGGCCGTCCTCCGGTCGCGGACGATAATTTGTGGAACGCGCTTCGACCTCGCCACTGGACTCGATGGTGTAGTAATACAAGGCCAGGCTCTTGCGCGATTCGCCTTCGGGACAGCGCAAGGGATCGGGGAACCCGTGGTAGGAAATGTCATCGGTCCGGAAGATCAGCGCTTCATTGAACAGCGGCGGAACTTTCACCACGCACCGGCGCATCTCCCGGTCCCACAGTTCGAGCGCACCACCCCACTGCTGCTGCCAGTTGGGATTGAGATAGAGAATCAGATTCACCTGGCGCCGCCAATGCTTGTGGTAGTGGTGGTTGCTGAAATCGGTGTGCACGTTGAGGAACCCGCCGGCGCCCGACTGGTGCAGGCCGCCACCTTCCAGCATATCGTCGGACAGCAGCTCCGGAATGCCGGTCAACTGCGAGAGCCAATGCACGAAGGCTGGCGAATTCAGTTCGTCCACGACGTCGCCGAGCAGCGGCGGGAAGAGAGATCGCTTCGCGAGGCCCAGCTTGTTTTCGTTTGGGTGTTTGTAGCGTGTCCAGGCGTCGGTCGCCAAGCCCGGAAACTCGCTGGCCATTTCGTCTGCCACGTATGGGTCCAGAAACTGCTTGAGATGCACATGCGGATAGGGCTGGGCCTCGCGAAACTGCCTGCGCAGCCTGGGCAGTTGAGAAGACCATCTCAAATAGGGGAACAGAGGCCGAGTTACGGGGGTCAGGATCGGATTCGCCATACGCCTAGCCGGTAAGTGTAAAGGCTACCACACGCTGCGGCAGCGCGTCGTCGACAGAATATGCAATAAGTCTAGTACGTCGATGGGGATTCTGTGTTATGGCCGAAAGTCAACACTAGGGTCTGATCTTGCCGTCTGCCATTAACTCTAAAATCTCATCATCTCGTGGTGAGTATTTGAGTGCAAAGAAGGGGTTCTTCTGGTTGTTTATCGAGAACATGGATTTGAGAGTTTCGACAGGTGATAACACTCGCACCGCAAAAGGTCTGCCTTCCTTGTACGTTAACGCGGCTCGGTGTGACCCATCAACGGCGCGAAAGCCAAGAGTAAAGCTCAACGTACCGTCAGCTTCTAGGTCAGGGTGAGCCTCAAGAGCCGCAATGCCGGGATCATCTCGGTGCTCTTTGATATGTTCCAAGTGTGCGGATTCCACCCAACTGTGATATACGAAGTCTCGGTGCAGGTTTGGTGTTAGGATGATCGGGTCCTTCCCCGTTGCGAAATGTTCTGCCGCGTAGCGGCTGAATTGAACATCCGCCGACCCATTCAAACACTTGGGTGCTGCTTTTAGTTCGGTACTCAAATCTCGCTCAAACTTTCGAGCGGCGCATTTCCCACAGACCCCATCCACTGATTTGGCAAACTCGAATTCGTCACCAGGTTCCCAAACTCGGTGCTTTTCCAGATAATCGAGAATTTCTGCGATGGGTGGATGCTGGTTAACAGCCTTGAGATATTCATCAAGCGTCATCCCCTTCGGTGTCCAATAATTGCTCTTGGAAGCGAGATAGGCTTGCCGGCGGGCAATGCGTTCACGTTCGGCGCGTCTCATGCGCGGAGTTTAACAAACCCCCATCCTGGCCTGCTCTAAAAAGACATTACCTTCGTACCCATAACGACCCCTAGTAATCTTGCGAATTTCCCTGAGTGGGGTGTAACGTGCCTCCTTGAAGGAGGTAAGGAAAGATGGAATTTCCGACGTACTTGGGAAAGATCAGAGGCTCCGAGCCGGAACAGTTCATGTTCATTACCATGCAGAGCGACCACAGCGCGATCAAAAGCACCTCGCGTGCTCTGACGGAGCAGGAGTTTCGAGAGTTCACCCGGATCAACGGGAAGCCTGGTCTGAGAAAAGACGAAATTGATTCAATGATCGAGAATGCGCGGAAGCGCGAAGTCTAACAGCCATTCGGGAAGGAGTAACGAACAAATGCCTGTGACATGGAACGTGGAAAGAGAAGCGGATGGTGGTTTTGTGATGGGGATTCCTGACACAGAGCCGCGCATTCGAGCACGCGACTTTTTGGAACTGAAAAAACAAGGCTACCCGAACGGAATTGTCGACGATCTTTACGAAGACGTTTGCCGTCAACTGGAGACAGGTGACAAAGCAACCGTCGAGGTTCCTATATTTAAGTTCCGTCAAGTGTAAGGTGAGAAGAATCTGCAACTGCATCGGCAGCCGGAAAAGATCAGGTCGCTTCATTACGATCGATGACCAACAACAGTGCAGCCCGCATGTATGATGTGTGATCCGTTGGTACGGGAATCCTAATAGAAAGAGGCTCAACCCCTTGTCGCGCTTCCGACTCGTACATTTTGGGCCAAACCGCGCCGGATCCCCGCTTCGGATCAGCTGGGGACAGACCCCTGTTTGCGTTCCGCGAGCGAATCTTCCGGGATTTTATTTGCCGGCGCCACGCCATAAACCGCAAGCACCACAATGAGCGGATCGATCTGGCGCCGGTAATACACCTCCACGTGGGTCAGGTAGAAAACTGACGGAAAGAAAAAGAGCACCAGCGAAAAAAACGCGGCCCTGCGCCAATCCTCTCGCCAGAGACGGCGCAGACCGATGAGCATGAGGATGGTCAGGCTGGTGCAGAAGAAGACGTTGGCCGGATCGAGCGGCTCCTCGGCCAGGTAACGCTTGTCGAAACTCCAGAATCCCGTCCAGATGTAGGTGAAGCGGCGCACCGTGACGACGGCGAACCATCGCGGATGGCTGCGAATGAAATCGAGTCCTCGCTGTTTTTCCCGATCCATGTAGGCAACTTCGCCAAGTTCCTTGAAGTCCCTCCACTCTTGGTCATTGTGCCAGGGACCGATCCAGCGCGGGCGCCAGTGAAACGTGTCCCCGCTGTTGCCCATGTGAATCTCCATTCCCATGGTGTCGCGAAAAGGGATAAAGCGACCGAAAACCTCATAGTTGCGGACAAACCAGGGCGTCACAACCAGAAAGAAAGCCAGCACGCTCGCGGCCAGGGGCAGAAACCAGCGGGATTTTCGGCGATAAAGGCAATAAGCGCTCCAACCCATCACAAAGGGCCAGGCCGTCATGACCACCGGCTCGGTCAGCGCAGTGAATCCCCAAAGCAGGCCGAATCCAATCCAGAGCCACAGGCGGTTGGATCTCTCGAGATGAAGGGCAATCAGGAAAAGAAGGCTGAGCAAAAGCGTTGAAAGCCATGTGCCCCATATCCGCTCCATCGGAAAATAGACGGCGTATGGGAAAAACGCCCAGGCCCAACCGGACCATAGGCCCACTCGCTGGCCAAAGAGTTTTCGTGCAAAGCAGAAAATCGGGAGACAGTTCAGCGCGGACACCAGCGCCTGGAACGTCAGCAGCACGAACGCGGACGCGGTGCTATAAATGCCGAAAACTTTGAAGACTCCGGCAACCAGGTAGGGATAGACCGGCGTCATCCAGGCACTGACGCCAGTGTCCGTGAAAAGAGGACTGCTCAGGCCTCGTCCCTGGACGATGGAGCGCGCTAGCCGGCCGTTCTCATAAGCAAATTTCCAGTGATCGCGATCCGGATCCAGTTGTTCCTGGTAGAGGAAGCCCATCACGGCCAGTCGAATGGCGAGCGCGATCAGCACGATGCAGAGCGGACTGTGAAAGCAGCGGTTCCGTATTATGCGCAACCGGCTCGCCTGCGGATCGCGGTTCTCCATGACCTGGGGCTTGCTCCTCTCGTTGTGGGCGAAATTGTGAATGACAGCATCCGTCAGGCCGGAACTTGGAGTGCAGAATGGCGGCCAGGCCCTTGATTGCCGCAAGAAGCTGTCGGACGCGGATTGTAGGCTTCTGGAAGAGAATACCTGCCGCGAGAATCCGCAGTCAACGCGGCCAAGTGCAGGGAGCTCAGTTTGCGAAACCGTTAACCACCAAGGCCACGAAGGCACGCGAAGGAAAATATGTGAGACCGAAGGCCTTAGTGATACTTCGTCTCCCTGGGTGGTTCAGTTTCTTCTCGGTGGCATCGCGAAACTGAGCCACTGCCATATGCCAGATGCGGCCAAACGCCAGATCAAGCCGGGCCACCCACGTGAGCCGTAGGGTGGCTGTTCCTGCGTGGTCAAGAATCAAGCCAGTAACAGGTGGGAAAGAAGGCCTGGTTTTCGGCAAACGGACGGCGGGAATCGTGCGCTTTTCATCCCCGCAACTTCACTTGAGGCGGACCGCGGAGGCACAAGGCTTGTCAACTGTCATAAAATTGCCAGACGGCGAGTGCTTCTTGCCGACCAAGTCATGGAATCGGATTCAGGATCGAACTCAACCAGCACCCGGAGCCGCGCTGTGGTCCTGCTGAGCGGCGGGATGGACTCCTGCGTGTGTGCGGCGCTGGCGGCGCGCGGCCACCAGGCCGCTGCCGTCCATGTCAGCTACGGGCAGCGCACCGAAGAGCGCGAACGGCGATCGTTTGAAAGCATCTGCGACCGGCTCGAAATTCGCGATCGCCTGCTGGTGCGCAATGAAGCTCTGCGGGCCATCGGCGGCTCCGCCCTCACCGATACGACCATAGCCGTCCCCGAAGCGCTCGGCATAGGAGCCAGCCTGCCGGCAGTCGGCATTCCTGTTACTTATGTACCGTTCCGGAACGCGCATTTTCTGGCGGTTGCGGTCAGTTGGGCGGAGGTTCTGGGAGCCGAAAAAGTGTACATCGGCGCCGTGGAACCAGACAGTTCCGGCTATCCCGACTGCCGGCCGGAGTATTATCGGGCGTTCAACGAGGTTGTGAAGGCGGGCACGAAAGATGGGACCATCCGGGTGGTGACACCGCTGATTGCGATGCATAAACACGAGATTGTGACGCTTGGCCTTGAACTGGGTGCCCCGTTCGATTTAACGTGGTCATGTTATCAGCGCGAGGATCGCGCCTGCGGTGTCTGCGATAGTTGTGTGCTCCGCCGGCGCGCGTTTCGCGATGCAGGCGCGGAAGATCCCATTCCGTACGCGGAAGCCGCGGCTCGATTGAGCTAGCGGGCAAGAACGACTTCCTCTTCCCCGTTGCCAGGGACACGCAGCGTGCGTCCGTGACGGTTGAAAAGTGGAAGTCAGATTCGGTTAATAGAGTTCAGCAGTTAGAGTTCAGTAAATTCAGAATTAATGCCGGGAGGCCAAATCATGAGGAAATATTTCATCCTTCCCCTGTTCGTACTCGCGGTGGGGCTGTGCGCTCCGCTCGCGTTGGCGCAATCTACGGGCACCGTGAAGGGAACGTGCAAAGACTTTGATGGGAAACCGATCGTGCAGGCCCAAGTGGAGTGGACTGGGACCGAAACCGGCCACAAGTACACTCTCAAAACCAACAATAAAGGCGAGTATTTCTCGCTCGGCATCGCCCCCGGCAAGTACGACGTCAAGCTCAGCAAGGACGGCAAGGAACTCTTTCACTTCAACGGTGTCTCGGTAGGACTGGACGAAACGCCGTTGGACTTCGACCTGAAGAAGGAACAGTCGAGCGTGGCCAAGGGGCAAGGACTGCCTCCGGAACAGGCCGCGAAAGCGAAGGAGGCTGCCGCCAAAGCCGAGAAGGAAAAAAGTACCGTCGGCGCGCTGAATGAGAAGCTGAATGCCGCCAAGGCGGCTTCCGATGCCGGCGACTTCGATGCCGCCATCGCCGCCCTCAATGAAGCCAACCAGATCGACAACACGCGCGATCTGATCTGGTTCAAGCTCGGCGACGCCTACCGATTGTCGGCGCCCAAGCAGACCGATCCCGCCGAAAAACAGAAACGCTACGAGCTGGCCGTAACCAATTACGAAAAGGCACTGGAGCTGCGCGGCGCCTCTGAGGCGGCACAAAAGGATCCCGACAACAACAAGAAACTGGCTGCCTACTATAACAACCTTGCCGATGTTTATGCGAAGGCCAACAAGGTCGATGAGGCCGTGGCCACCTATAGCAAGGCGGCCCAACTGGATCCAGCGGGCGCGGCTACGTACTTGTACAACGAGGGTGCTGTTTTCACCAACACCGGCAAGGTGGATGATGCGATTGCGGCATTCGATAAGGTGATAGCCGCCGATCCGACCCGAGCCGCAGCTTACTACTGGAAGGGCGTGAACTTGATCGGCAAGGAGACCATCGGGAAGGACGGCAAGGCCATCGCGCCCGAAGGCACGGCCGAGGCCTTCCAGAAGTATCTCGAGCTCGAACCCAATGGAACGTTCGCCGAGGCGGCCAAGGGGATGCTGGCCAGCATCGGGTCTTCCGTACAGACGGGCTTTGAGAACAAGAAGAAACCGGTGAAGAAATAGCTTAAACTCAGATCTCAGCTTGGTTCCCAGTTCTCAGTTAAGACCGCACCTGGCTTTTCTGAGAACTGGGAGCTGAGAACGGTTCTTCAGTTACCTAGGTCGTTGGCCTACTTGTTCTTCGCTCTTCCCTGCATCGGCGTTACATTCATTACATAGGTTCCTCGGCGAAGTCTCTCCCCTGTGGTGTCAATACCGGTAACTGGAGTGTATGGAATGGCTGCTCCGGGGAATTCCCCGATTGCGATTGCTTTTGAGGGCATCAGCGGGACGGGCTCGATCCCGACGTCGATCCTGCTCGCCGGCATGTTGCGCGCTTCCGACAAAGTCAGCGATCTGATTTTTTCGCCGGGGCGTCCGCCGCAGGTGGAGATTCACGGACAACTCACGGCGGTCGAAATCGCCGGGAGCAGCACGCTTTCGGCGGACGACACGCGCCGCATCGCGGCTGATCTGATCGGCAGCAACAAGCAGGCCATCAATACGCTTCGCGAGCAAGGTTCGTGCGATGTTTCCTACGGATTGCCGGGAATGGCGCGATTCCGCGTCAACGTCTTTATCCAGCGCGGGAGTTGCGCGATTGTAATGCGCGTCATCCCGACGGTCATACCGACCTTTAGCACGCTGCATCTGCCGGCGCACTTGGAAGAGGCGACGAGGGTCCGCAACGGAATCATCCTGGTGACGGGCGGGACCGGATCGGGCAAATCTTCGACGTTGGCCGCTTTAATCGACCGCATTAACAGCCAATATTGCTATCACGTTCTCACGGTCGAAGATCCGATTGAGTTCCTGCACAAGCACAAGATGTCGACCGTGCACCAGCGCGAGTTGCACAGCGATGCGCCGAATTTCACCATGGCGCTGCGAGCGGCGTTGCGCCAGGCGCCGCGCGTAATTATGGTGGGCGAAACCCGCGACCGGGAAACGCTCGAGATTATTCTCGAAGCCGCCGAGAACGGCCACCTCGTTCTTTCCAGCATGAACACGGTCGATGCCTCGAAGACGGTGGAGCGCATCGTCGGCGCGTTCGCCGTGAGCGAGCAGCAATCGGTGCGAGAACGTCTTGCGAAGACCTTCCGCTACATCATTGCCCAGAGGCTGATCCCGCGCTCTGATGGCGGCGATCGCGTCGTCGCCGTCGAAATTTTGAAATCCAACTCGCGCACTCGCGATTGTGTCGAACAAGGCGAGCGGCCGGGCCGCACGCTTCTGGATGCGATCAAGACCAGCGAAAACGAAGGCATGCAACATTTCGATGGAGAGATCGCGAAGCTTGTCCGCTCCGGGCTGGTGGATCTGGAGACCGGCCTTTGCTTTGCCAGCAACGCTACGGTGCTGGGGCAGGAACTGGCGCGGTAGGGATCTTCGCAGTGCAAATTCGGAGGGGTACCCCCCCCCCCCCCTATTTCTCGCTAACGTATAGATAAATCGATACTTAACTCCAAAATATTCAAAGTAAAAGACTTATTGGACAAGCCGGAATTTTAATCGTTTAGAATCATATACTTATCCTCTGGATGTTTGTGGCGAAATTCTTCAGCGCGGTGAGCCGTTCTTGCAGATTCCAATATCTTTCCGTTTTGGAACGTCAATTTCGTATACGCCTGAAGTGAGACAAGCATGACCTCGGGGCGGACCTGGTCGTCGTCACGAGCGATGACGCTCTGGAGCCAGGGCTCAGATTCGGAGAAGCGCCCCGCGAGAAAAAAAATGCAGCCCATCAGGCCCTGTACGTCAGCGAGACGGCGATCACACACTTTGCCCGATTCGTCGCCAGCCGCGATACATTTCTCATAAAAGCCCTCGGCTCTCACTGCTGTGTCAGCCGCCTTATCAACCTGCTGAGTGCCACCATACTGCGATTCGAGATCAAACAGAGCCAGTCCCAATTGCAGACCAGCAACCTCCGGCGCCCGCTCAAGGACGCTGACACTCTCCTTCAATAACACCTCTGCCTGTTCCGGCTTGTTCTCTGCATTGAGAACATCTGCGAGTTTGCGGAGTGCTTTCGCCTTCAGAACGCAATACCGATCGGGCAGGGGACGGGACAGATCCACTGCCTTGCCGTAGTCGTCATTTGCGGCCCGGAGATCGTGCCTCGCTTGATCGTTGTCCCCCCTGGCGATTGCTGCGTCTGCCTCATACGACGTTTCCAAATCCTTGTCGGGGTGTTTCTTCGCTTGCTTAGCTGAGACCTGTCTCGTCGGCGCTCCGTTCGGGTTCTGAGTCAACCCCGACGGCACGACTGCGAGAATGACGGTTAGATGGCAAACGGCGGTCACAATCCAGCCCCGGATTAGGATCATGCGCAACATACTATCGTAGGCTTCAAAGCACTGCTGCATCGTGCCAGCATCCTCAGTTACTTTATCTCAGTTGTCGTAAACAGGGATTAGCGCAACTTTACGCCGTTTGTTTGCCCTTCGGCCATTACGCTCAAAACCCTGCTACGGCCTGACGGTAGCGACCCCGTCCGACGGCGTGGTGTGCAAGGTCAAGTCGTGGCTATTACAAACCAGGACACTACCGAAAATGCTAACTGGTGGCTCGCAAAGAAGCAGGCGGGGTATCATCCGTGCATGTCCTCCAGCGCTTCCAGGGCGGGAATTGTCAGCTTCGAACAGGCCCGGCGACTGGTTGAGCAGCACGCGGCTACGGTGTGTCCGGGCGAGGTGGAGACGGTTGATCTGCTCGCCGGTTTGGGGCGGGTGCTAGCGGAGGCGATTGTCGCGGACCGCGATTTTCCTCCGTTTGATCGGGCGACTCGCGATGGATACGCGGTGCGGGCAGCGGACCTGGCGCAGGTTCCCGCGCGGCTCGAAATTGTGGGCGAGGTGAAGGCGGGCGATTGGCCGAAGCCGGGAGTGTGCTCGGTCGGGCGCGGGCAGGCGGTTGAGATCATGACGGGGGCTCCGCTGCCGGTGGGGGCGGATGCGGTGGTGATGGTGGAGCATACCTCGGTGGCGGACCAACCCGCGGATCGTGCAGTGGAGGTCGGGCGCAGCGTTCGCAGCGGCGAGAATCTCGTTCCGCGGGGAGCGGAAGCGCTTGCAGGGCAAGTGCTGCTGGATCGCGGCCGACGGGTGGACCACACGGGAATTGCGATTGCGGCGACGGTGGGCAAGAGCCGGGTGCAGGTTTTCCGGCGGCCGCGCGTGGCTGTGCTTTCGACTGGGGACGAGGTGGTGGAGATCGAGGCTACTCCGGGAGCGGCGCAGATTCGAAATTCGAATTCTTATTCGCTGGCGGCACAGGTTCAGAATGCTGGCGGTGAGGCGGTGCGACTGGCGATTGCTCCGGATGAGCGGGGACGGCTTAGATCGTTGATCGAAGAGGGGCTGGGGTGCGACCTTCTCTTGCTGACCGGCGGCGTGTCCATGGGCAAGTACGATCTGGTGGAGCACGTTCTCGGGGAGTTGCAGGCCGAGTTTTATTTTACGGGGGCGGAGATTCAGCCGGGGCGGCCGGTGGTGTTTGGGGCTTGTGGCTTGGAGACTTCCGTCCGCGCTGACGGCGAAGCTGCTGCGGGCACGCGGGCGAGGGCTCCCGCCCCACACAAGAAATATTTTTTTGGGCTGCCGGGGAATCCGGTTTCGACGATGGTGACTTTCGAACTGTTCGCGAGGCCGATGATTGAAGCTTTGGCGGGGCAGACGCCGCAGAAGTTGATTTTTCTTCGGGCGCGGCTGAAATCGGAGATTCGGACGAAAACAGGTTTGAAGAGATTCCTTCCGGCGGTACTTTCGGGAGAGTTTGAAAATGCCGAGGTCGAACTGGCGCGGTGGCAGGGCTCGGGCGATATCGCGACCCTGGCTCGGGCGAACTGTTATGTGGTGGTTCCTCCAGACCGGGAGCGAATCGACTCGGGAGAATGGGTGTCGTTGCTGATGCGATCCGATTGATGCGATCCGATTGATGCGATGAAACATTACCTCAACCTGGGGAAGTCGCTGATTCCGTCGGATGGGGAGACGAGGAGCGGTAGAATGCGGTCTTTGGCTCGCCTATGAAGAAAGCGATCCTAACTGGCTTGTTTTTCCTTCTGCTCGCCAACGCGCGCTTGGCCGTGGCCGGGGCGGATCCGGCGGCGCAGCAGTTGCTCATTGCAGCTGAACAGCAGGCCGATCTCTTTAGCCACGATGCCAGTCCTTTTCAGTTGGAGGTCGATTTCGTTGCGCAGGTTACGGTGCCGACTCAAGGACATTTGACATACAGGTGGGAAGCCAAAGACCGCTGGTGGCGCAAGGTCAGCATGGGCGCTTTCCAACAGGTCGACGTAAAGAACGGCGAGAAACTTTACACCAGTCGCAACGCTCCTTTCACTCCAGTGCGAGTCAGACAACTTCTTAGCTTGCTACAAATCTCCGAGAGCCCTGATCATCTCCAGGCAAGAAAACAAAAGCAGCGGGTTGAGCGGGGGCTAGCGATCACGTGCGCGCAAGTGCATGAGGAAGGTAAGAAGAGCGCGCCGCACGAGTTTTGCGTGAACCCTGCCTCGCGCGAGATTGTGTCTGACGAATGGAAGGAGCAACCCGATGGCAGCGGCAGGCTGGAATACTCCGACTACTTAGAGTTTCGTGGGCACCGCTATCCGCGCAAGATCGAACGATTCGAGAACGGGATCAAGGCCATTACGGCGCAGGTGGTGAGTGTGGCCACCGCACCGCTCAATGAAGCCCTGCTCGTACCCCCGAAGGGGGCAATCGAGCGCCGCCAATGCGCGGACATGAAACACGCTGTCCCGGTGAAGACGCCGGACCCCTTGTATCCCAAATCGGCAAGTGAGAATCGTCTGATGGGCGACACCAGGGTGTCCATGACAGTGTTCGCCGACGGTTCGGTTGGCGAAATTCAACTGATTAGCAGCGGTACGCACTCCATG
>Ga0265314_10004407_pt1 | contig 13073 bp, 11 predicted proteins | sample 4126metaG_FD_203106 | JGI IMG/M metagenome (GOLD analysis project Ga0265314, IMG submission 203106) | Rhizosphere microbial communities from Carex aquatilis grown in University of Washington, Seatle, WA, United States - 4-1-26 metaG | ecosystem: Host-associated > Plants > Roots > Rhizosphere >... | reverse complement strand
GGCCGAAACGATCGTCCAGAGCGGATTCAGACCGCCGAATAGCGCGACGACGATGCCGTTGTACCCGGCCGAGCCGGTGAAGCCGTTGAGGCTGCCGTCGGTGACCATTCGGTGCGAGTCGCTGCCAATCACGAGCATCGCTCCTGCGACGCCGCACAGCGCCCCGCTCAACGTCATCGCGAGCGTGATCGTCCGTTTCACCGGCATGCCGGCATACGTCGAAGCTTCGCGGGACAGTCCCACGGCGCGGATCCGGAAGCCGAAGCTGGTGCGCCAGAGCAGAACGTAGACCGCGATCGCGAGCAAGACCGAAATGAGGACGCCGAGATGGAGCTGAGTGTTCGGGATCAGGATGGGCAGCCAGGAGTGCTTGGAGAGCAGCCTCGTCTGAGGGATGAGACCGCCGACGGACCCGGACGACTTGTCGACGAGCGGCCCGGCCAGCAGATAGTTCATGAGCTGCACCGCGACGAGGTTGAGCATGATCGTGCTCAGGATCTCGTTGACGCTGAAGTACGCCTTGAAGACCCCGGGGATCCAGCCCCAAAACCCACCTCCGACCGCCCCGCCCAGGAGCACGAGCGGGATCAGGATGGCAGCCGGCAGATTGGGGAAGACGAGCGCCACTGTCGTTCCCGCCAGGCCACCCATCGCGATCTGGCCCTCACCGCCGATGTTGAAGACGTTCGCGCGGAAGGCGATGCAGATGCCGACACCGACGAGCAGCAGCGGAATGGCCTTGACCGCGGTGCTGCTCAGCGCGTAGGTGCTACCGAACGCCCCGGACGCGAGCGCGTGGTAGCCGCTGATCGGATCCGCGCCGAGCGCCGCGATCATGATCGCTCCGACCAGCAGGGCGGCGATCGCCGAGGCGGGCAGGGCAAACCAGCTCAGGAAAAAGCGGCGCCAGTTGAGTCCCGTCGAATGGGCCACGACCGAGCCGAGCGTCCCGGACACGCTCGACCACCGCATCGGTTCGTCGCCCGTCGGGCACTGCGGGTTTCCACTGGTCTTCCACCCGGAACCTGCTCGGCTATGCGGGGATTGCCGCTCCGGCGCGCTCGAAGAGAAGGTCGCCGTTCTGCGCTTCGACGCGGATCAGGTCGCCCTCGCCGAAGTCGCCTTCGAGCAGCCGCAGCGCGAGCGGGTTCTCGAGCAGCCGCTGGATCGCCCGCTTGAGCGGACGTGCGCCGTACGCCGGGTCCCAGCCCGCTTCCGCGATCGCCTCCTTGGCGGCATCGGTCAGCTCGATCGACAGGCCGCGCTCGGCGAGCCGCCCGCGCAACCGCCCGAGCTGCAGGTCGACGATCTCGGCGAGCTGCTCGCGTGAAAGCGCCTTGAACTCGACGATCTCGTCGATCCGGTTCAGGAACTCGGGGCGAAAGTGCTCGGTCAGCGCCTCGGCGCTGCGGATGTTCGACGTCATGATCAGCACGGCGTTGCGGAAGTCGACCGTCCGGCCCTGGCCATCCGTCAGCCGGCCTTCGTCGAGCACCTGCAGGAGGACGTCGAAGACCTCGGCGTGCGCCTTCTCGATCTCGTCGAGCAGGATCACGCAGTAGGGCCTTCTGCGAACGGCCTCGGTCAGCTGGCCGCCTTCGTCGTAGCCGACATAGCCGGGCGGTGCGCCGATCAGGCGCGACACCGTGTGCCGCTCCTGGTACTCGCTCATGTCGATCCGCACCGTCGCCTTCTCGTCGTCGAACATGAACTCGGCGAGAGCGCGCGCGAGCTCGGTCTTCCCCACGCCGGTCGGGCCGAGGAAGACGAACGAGCCGATCGGCCGATCGGGATCCTGGAGGCCGGTGCGCGAGCGGCGCAGTGCGTTCGCAATCGCGGCGACCGCTTCGCTCTGACCGACGACGCGCTGGTGCAGCCGCTCCTCCATGTGGATGAGCTTCTCGGTCTCGCCTTCGAGCAGGCGGTCGACCGGGATGCCGGTCCAGCGGGAGACGGTCGTCGCGATGTCGTCCTCGTCGACCTCTTCCTTGACCAGCAGATCGTCCTGCGGACGATCCGCTAGCACCTTCTCCAAGCCAGGGATCTCGCCGTAACGGATCTCTGCGACGCGCTGGAGGTTGCCGTCACGTTCAGCGCGCTCAGCCTCCATGCGCAGCTCGTCGATCTTGCGCGTTGCATCCTTGACGCCTTCGAGCACTGCTTTCTCACGCGCCCAGCGTGCTGCAAGAGCGTCGCGCCGCTCCTTCACCTCCGCGAGCTCCTTCTCTAGCGGAACCCGCGCAGCGGGTTCCGCCGCTGTCGCGGCGAGCTCGATCTCGAGCTGCATCACGCGGCGGTTGGCCTCGTCGAGCTCGAGCGGGCTCGAGTCGATCTCGATGCGCAGGCGCGCCGCAGCTTCGTCGACGAGGTCGATCGCCTTGTCGGGCAGGAAGCGACCGGCGACGTAGCGGTGGCTGAGCACCGCGGCGGCAACGAGCGCCGCGTCGCGGATGCGCACACCGTGGTGCGCCTCGTAGCGCTCCTTGAGGCCGCGCAGGATCGCGATCGTGTCCGCGACGGACGGCTCGCCGACGTAGACGGGAGCAAAGCGCCGTTCGAGCGCGGCGTCCTTCTCGATGTACTTGCGGTACTCGTCGAGCGTTGTCGCGCCGATGCAGCGGAGCTCGCCGCGCGCGAGCAGCGGCTTGAGCAGGTTCGCGGCGTCGACGGCGCCTTCGGCGGCGCCCGCGCCGACGATCGTGTGCAGCTCGTCGATGAACAGGATGATCCGGCCGTCCGAGTCCTTGATCTCGGTGAGCACCGCCTTGAGCCGCTCCTCGAAGTCACCGCGGTACTTCGCGCCGGCGAGCAGCGCGCCGAGGTCGAGCCCCCAGACGCGCCTGTCCTTGAGCCCTTCCGGCACGTCGCCTGCGACGATGCGCTGCGCGAGCCCTTCGGCGATCGCCGTCTTGCCGACGCCGGGCTCGCCGATCAGCACGGGGTTGTTCTTTGTGCGGCGGCTGAGCACTTGGATGACGCGGCGAATCTCCTCGTCGCGGCCGATCACCGGGTCGAGCTTGCCGGCCTCGGCGGCCTCGGTGAGGTCGCGGCCGAACTTCTCGAGCGCCTGGTAGGTGCCTTCCGGGTCCTGTGTGGTGACGTGCTGGCCGCCGCGCACCTTCTCGATCCACGCGACGATCTCGTCGCGCGGCACGGGCTCGATCGCGAGGAAGAGGTGCTCCGTCGAGACGTAGTCGTCCTCGAGCCTGCGCCGCTCGTCGTCGGCCTTGTCGAGCACGCGCGAGAACGCCGCAGAGACGTTCGGCTGCTGCTGGCCGCCCTGCACGGTCGGCAGTCCGGCGAGCTTCTGCTCGGCCTCGGCGCGCAGCCCGCGCCAGTCGGCGAAGAGCTCCTGGTCGAGCAGCGCGAGGAGCAGGTGCTCCGGGGTGATCTCGGGGTTGGCCCGTCGGCGCGCAAGCTCCTGCGCAGCGGCGACGGCTTCCTGGGCCTTGATGGTCAGCTTGTTGAAATCCATGTCTCCTCAGTTCCTGTCGTTCTTGTCAGCTCCACACGACGGTGTCTGACACCGGACTGGTCTCGGCGGCGTTGGTCCGTTCGGGTCAGTACGTCCTCTGGTGCGCCGGGAGTTGCGTTGGCTGGTAGAGGACGAGGTCGCGGCGGTACTGGCGATGGACCTCGTCGAGCGCCGTGCGCATCTCGTACTCCATGCGCTCGAGCCGGCGGCGCATGCGTTGCAGCTCGTCCTCCATGGCGAGCACCCGCTCGACGCCCGCGAGGTTGAGCCCGAGCTCGGTGGTCAACCGCTGGATCAGCCGCAGCCGCTCGACGTCGAGGTCGGAGTACAGCCGTGTGTTGCCGGCGGTTCGCTGCGGACGAACGAGACCGCGCTGCTCGTAGATGCGAAGCGTCTGCGGATGCATGCCGACGAGCTCGGCGGCGACGCTGATCATGTAGCGAGGACGGTCGGGCACTACCCGTTCGCCTTCTGCAGCTGCTCGAGCAGCTCACGCTGCTTCTTCGAGATCCGCTTCGGCACCTCGATCTTGATGCGCGCCAGGACGTCGCCCTTGCCGGAGCCCTTGAGGCGCGGCGCGCCGCGGCCCTTGATGCGCAGGAGCTTGCCGTCCTCGGTGCCGCTCGGCACCTTCAACGAGATCGCGCCCTCGGGTGTCGGCACTTCGACGGTGCCGCCGAGCGCGGCCGTCGGATACGAGACCGGCACGTTGACGACGAGGTCGTCGCCGCGCCGCTCGTACACCTTCGACGGCTCGACCCGCGTGACGACGTAGAGGTCGCCGGCGGGAGCGCCGCCGTAGCCGGCTTCGCCCTTGCCCTTCAGCTTGATCCGCGTGCCGTCCTTGACGCCGGCCGGGATCTTCACCGTGTAGCGCTTCGTGCGCCGCTCGCGGCCGGAGCCGTGACAGGTCGGGCACGGCGTCTCGACGATCGACCCCATCCCGTGGCAGCGCGGGCACGGCTGCTGCAACGCGAAGAGCCCCTGTGACGTCGCGACGACGCCGGAGCCGCCGCACTGCGGGCACGTCGTCGGTGCGGTGCCCGGCGCAGCACCCGTGCCGTGGCACGTGTGACACGCAAGCTCGAGCTGCACCGGCACGGTCACCTGCGCGCCGCGCAACGAATCCTCGAACGACACGCGCACCTCGACCTCGACGTCGTTTCCGCGCTGGCCCCGCTGCTGTTGCGGCTGCTGGCGACCCCGCCCGCCGCCGAACATGCCGCCGAAGATGTCGCCGAGGTCGAAGTCGCCGAAGTCGAACGTCGTCCCGCCCGGCGACACACGCCCGTTGGTCGAGCCCATCACGTCGTACTGCTTGCGCTTCTCCGGGTCGGAGAGCACGTCGTACGCGCCCTGCACCTCCTTGAACCGCTCCTCGTTGCCGGGGTTCGTGTCCGGGTGCACTTCGCGCACGAGCTTGCGGTACGCCTTCTTGATCTCGTCCTGGGACGCGTTCTTCGAGACGCCGAGCGCTTCGTAGTAGCTCTTAGCCATTGCTCCCTGCTGAGATCACGACCCGCGCCGGCCGCAGTACGCGGTCGCCGAGCCGGTAGCCCTTCTGCAGGACCTGGATGACGTCGCCCTCCGCTGCGTCGGACGGCTGCGAGAGCAGCGCCTCCTGCGTGTGCGGGTCGAACTTGCCGTCGGTCTCGATCTCGCTCAGGCCTTCCTTCGCGAGCGCGTCGGCCAACTGGCGGTGGATCAGGCGGATGCCCTCTTCCACGTCGCCTTCATGTGCGAGCGCCCGCTCGAGGTCGTCGAGGATCGGGACGAGCTCCTTGACCAGCCGCTCGTGGGCGCGCGCGGCCAGCTCCTGCTGGTCGCGCGCAACCCGCTTGCGGTAGTTGTCGAACTCGGCCTTCAGGCGCTGGAGCGTGTCGAGATACTCGTCGCGCTCCTTCGTCACGGCCGCGAGCTCGTCGACCTCCTCGACCTCCTCGGTCTCCTCGGTCTCCTCGACCGAATCGAGGTTCGTCGGCTCTTCGGTCACTCGTCGACCACCTCGTACTCGGCGTCCTCGACGACCTCGTCGTCGGAGGGCGCGGAGCCGTCGCCGGCGTTGCCCGGCTGCGACTGCGACGACGAGGAGGATGCCTGCGCGTAGAGCGCCTGGGCGGCCTCCGTCCACGCCTGCTGCAGCGCGTCCGTCTTCGCCTTGATGTCGGCGACGTCGCTCGACTCGAGCACGCCGCGCAGCTCCATGATCCGTCCTTCGACGGTGGACGCCACGGACTCGTCGAGCTTCTCGCGGTTCTCCTTGAGCGACTTCTCGATCTGGTAGGCGAGCGACTCCGCGTTGTTGCGCGTGTCGACGAGCTCGCGCAACTTGTGCGCCTCGTCGCTGTGAGCCTCCGCCTCCTTGATCATGCGGTCGACCTCGCTCTGGTCGAGCCCCGAGCCGCCTTCGATGCGGATCTGCTGCTCGTTGCCCGTGCCGAGGTCCTTGGCCGACACGTTGATGATCCCGTTCGCGTCGATGTCGAACGCGACCTCGATCTGCGGCGTGCCGCGCTGCGCCGGCGGAATGCCGACGAGCTCGAACTTGCCGAGCGTCTTGTTGTACGCCGCCATCTCCGACTCGCCCTGCAGCACGTGCACGAGCACCGACGGCTGGTTGTCCTCGGCAGTCGAGAAGACCTCCGTCTTCCGCGTCGGGATCGTCGTGTTGCGATCGATCAGCTTCGTCATCACGCCGCCCTTGGTCTCGATGCCGAGCGAGAGCGGAGTGACGTCGAGGAGCAGCACGTCCTTGACCTCGCCCTTGAGCACGCCGCCCTGGATGGCCGCGCCGATGGCGACGACCTCGTCGGGGTTGACGCCCTTGTGCGGGTCCTTGCCGATCAGCTCCTTGACCTTCGCCTGCGTTGCCGGCATGCGGGTCATGCCGCCGACGAGCACGACGTGGTCGATGTCGGATGCGGATAGACCGGCGTCCGTCAGCGCCTGCTTCGTCGGGCCGACGGTGCGCTGCAGCAGGTCGTGCGTGAGCTCCTCGAGCTTCGCGCGCGTCAACTGCTGGTCGAGGTGCTTCGGGCCGTCCTGCGTGGCGGTGATGAACGGCAGGTTGATCTGCGTCGTCATCGTCGAGCTGAGCTCGATCTTCGCCTTCTCCGCGGCCTCGTAGAGCCGCTGCAGCGCCATCGGATCGGCGCCCAGGTCGATGCCCTGGTCCTTCTTGAACTCCGCGATCATCCAGTCGACGATCGCCTTGTCGAAGTTGTCGCCGCCGAGGTGGTTGTCGCCGTTGGTCGACTTCACCTCGAAGACGCCGTCGCCGAGATCGAGCACGGACACGTCGAACGTACCGCCGCCGAGGTCGAAGACGAGGATCGTCTGGTCGCCGCCCTCCTTGTCGAGCCCGTAGGCGAGCGCGGCCGCGGTCGGCTCGTTGACGATGCGCAGGACGTTGAGGCCGGCGATCTTGCCGGCGTCCTTGGTCGCCTCGCGCTGTGCGTTGTTGAAGTAAGCCGGCACGGTGACGACCGCGTCGGTGACCGACTCGCCGAGGAACGCCTCGGCGTCCGCCTTCAGCTTCTGCAGGATCATCGCGCTGATCTCCGGCGGCGCCCACTGCTTGCCGCCCGCCTCAACGCGCACGTCGTCGTTCGCACCCTTCACGACCTTGTACGGGACGATGGTCATCTCTTCGTTGACCTCGTCGAACTTGCGGCCCATGAAGCGCTTGATCGAGAACACGGTGTTCTCGGGGTTCGTGACCTGCTGCCGCCGCGCCGGGGCGCCGACGAGCCGCTGGCCGTCCTTCGTGAAGCCGACGACGGACGGGGTCGTCCGGCCGCCTTCGGCGTTCGGGATCACGACCGGCTCGCCGCCCTCAAGGGTGGCCATGCACGAATTGGTCGTTCCCAGATCGATGCCAATGGTCTTTGCCACGTGTTTCGTCTCCTTCTGGTGGTACTGAGAGAAAATCTAAGTCGGAGACTATCAGATTATTGGTGCTACTGCGTGGCGCCGATCACCGCGCCGCCGAGGACGATCAGGAGCGCCCCGAGGGCGAGCCGCCGCCCCATGCCCTCCGTGTGGCGGATCAGGAGCGCCGAGAGCGCGACGCCCCAGAGCGACTCCGTCGCGACGAGCGGCGAGACGACCGTCACCCGCCCCCGCCAGTAGGCCTCGAAGAGGCAGACGTACGACAGCCCGAAGAGCAGCCCGGCAGGCGCGAGCCGGCGCAGCTCACGTACGGTCGGCGCCCGCCGCGTCCACGTAGCGGCGAGGATCGTCCCCGCGACGAGCGTCGCGGCTGCCGCCGTCTCGGGGCTCGCGTGCGCATGCAAGGCGCGCACCACGTTGTCGCGGGTCGCGAAGAGCGTCGCGGCACCCGCCGCATAGAGCAGCCCTCGCGCCCGCAGGTGCCCTGGACGATCGCGCTCGGCGACGAGCAGCACCCCGCCGGAGACGACCGCCAGCGCCCCGACCAGAAGCGGAACGCGCACGGGCTCTCCGAGGAAGACGAGCGCGATCGCGACGGCGACGAGGGGCGCGGCGCCGACCATCACCGACGTCCGCGACGCCCCGATCTCGCGCACCGCGAGCGTGAACAGCACCTGCGAGCCGCCCGGTGCGAGCAGCCCGGCGAGGAGAAACGGCCAGATGTGATGGAGGTCGTGGCGGAAAGACGCCGCGACGAGCGCCACGCAGAGGGCCGGAATCACCGTCGCGAGCGCCGCGCCCCCGGCCTCGCCCCCACCCCGCAGGCCGAGCCGGACAGCCACCGTCATCCCGCCGAAGAGCGCCGCCGAGGCGAGCGCGAGCAGGACGGCGGTCACGCGGTTCGTGACCTCCGCACGAGTCGCACGAGCGCGTCCGCCGCAGCCGGCTCCGCAATGACGATGCCGGCCATGATCACGACGCAGCCTAACCAGGCGACACCGGCGAGCCGGTCCCCGGCGAGCGTGAAGCCGAAGAACGCGGTCCACACCGGCTCGAGCGAGAACGCGAGCGCGGTCTGCGTCGCACTCGCCCGGCGCTGCGCCCACGTCTGCGCGAGGAACGCGAGCGCGCTCGCGAAGACGCCGGTGACGACGAGCGCGCCCCAGACCGTCCACCCGTGCGGCACGCCGAGCTGCCCGGACGCGACCGCGACGACGAGGATGCCGACGAAGGCCGCGAGCATCTCGACGAGCGTGAACGCGATCGCGTCGTACCGCGGCGCAAACCCTTCCAGCAGCACGATCTGCAGCGAATAGACGGCCGCGCCGGCGAGCACCAGCAGGTCGCCGAGCACCGAGCCGGCATGCACGCCCGAGAGCAGCGCGAGCCCCGCCGTCGCGAGCACGACCCCCACCCAGACGCCACGCCCGGCGCGCACCCGGAAGAGCGCGAACGCGAGGAGCGGCGTCAGCACGACGTACATCCCGGTGATGAACCCCGTCGAGGAGACCGACGTGCGCTCGAGCCCCGCCGTCTGCAGGACGTAGCCGGTGCCGACGAGCCCACCGGCGAGCGCGCCCGCACCGGCCCCGCGCAGCCCGAGCGAGCGCAGGCGGCGCACGCCGGCCGGAGCGAGCGTGCAGCTCGCGATCGCGAAGCGCAGCGCGAGGAAGGCGAAGAGCGGATAGAGCGCGACCGCGTCCTTTACCTGCACGAAGGTGACACCCCAGACCGCGGTGACGATGACGAGGACGAGGAGCGCGCGCACCCGGGCGATTCAACAGCCTGGACTGGTTGTCACGCTACGGTTTGCGAATGGACGTGCTCGACACCTTCGGCCGGCCGTTGCGCGACCTGCGCATCTCGGTCACAGACCGCTGCAATTTCCGCTGCGTCTACTGCATGCCGAAGGAGGCCTTCGGCCGCGACCACGCGTTCCTCGACCGGCGTGAGCTGCTGACGTTCGAGGAGATCGCGCGCGTCGCTGGGCTCTTCGTCGCGAGTGGCGTCCAGAAGCTCCGCATCACGGGCGGCGAGCCGCTCGTGCGGCGCGACCTCGAGCGGCTGATCGCGCAGCTGGCCGAGCTCGACGTCGATCTGACGCTGACCACGAACGGATCGCTCCTGCCGCAGAAGGCACAGCTGCTCGCCGAGGCGGGGCTGAAGCGGATCACGGTCAGCCTCGACTCGCTCGACGACGCGCAGTTCCGCGCTTTGAACGACGTCGACTTCCCAGTCGAGCGCGTGCTCGAAGGGATCGAGGCGGCGCGCGCGGCTGGGCTGCCGGTGAAGGTGAACGCCGTGATCAAGCGCGGCGCGAACGAGAACCAGATCGTGCCGATGGCGGCGTTCTTCCGCGAGCGCGGGCACACGCTGCGCTTCATCGAGTACATGGACGTCGGCCACACGAATGGCTGGCGGCTCGACGACGTCGTCTCGGCGAAGGAGATCGTCGGCGCGCTCGACCAGGCGTTCGGCGTCGAACCGGTCGAGGCCGGGTACCGCGGCGAGGTCGCGAAGCGCTGGCGCTACAAGGACGGGCAGGGAGAGTTCGGCGTGATCGCGTCGGTCACCCAGCCGTTCTGCGGCGACTGCACGCGGGCGCGCCTCTCGGCCGAAGGGAAGCTCTTCACCTGCCTCTTCGCGGTCCGCGGGCACGACCTGCGGGCGCTGATTCGGGGCGGCGCCACCGACGAGGAGCTGCAGGCAGCCCTGCACGGCGTCTGGAAAACCCGCAAAGACCGCTATTCCGAGCTCCGCTCGAAAGCAACCGAATCCTTGCCGAAAGTGGAGATGAGCTATATCGGGGGATAGCGGCCGCACCCGGCCGAGGGTCTAGAATCCGAACTGGATGTCCACCATGGTCGCAGTCGGGCGGCGTCATTTGCCGCGTGGTTGGGCGGACCTTGGTCGCCAGTTGGCGATCTGGTTCGGCTTCGCCGTGCTCTATCAGCTCGCACGCGGGTTCGCCGACCGCAACCCGAGCAAGGCGATCGCGAACGGCTATCACGTCGTCCACTTCGAGACGCGCGTCGCCAGCAAGCTCTATGAGCTGACCTTCCAGAACTTCGTCGACCAGCGGCACCTGCTCGAGACCGCGGTGTCGTGGACGTACTGGCTGTCGGAGTTCGCGGTGCTCGGGCTCGCGGTGCTCTGGGTCTATCTGCGCCGCCACGAGCAGTTCGTCGGCTTCCGCAACTCCGTCCTGCTCGCGAACGTGATCGGGCTCTTCGGCTACGTCTTCGTGCCGACCGCTCCGCCGCGCCTGCTCGGCGTCGGCTTCGTCGACACGCACCGCGACGGCCTCGTCAACCTGGCCGCGAACCCGTATGCCGCGATGCCGAGCCTGCACGCCGCGGACGCGCTGATCGTCGCCGTCGTGCTCTTCAGCGTCTGCCGCAGCCCCTGGGCGAAGGCGATCTGGGCGCTCTGGCCGGCCTGGGTGATCTTCGCCGTGATGGCGACGGGCAACCACTTCTGGCTCGACTGCCTCGTCGGCTTCGCGGTCGCGATCCTGGCGATGACCGCGGTCTACAACAAGCGGGTTCGGCGCGTGTTTGCCGCTCGTCGTGCGTAACCGACCGTCTGCCGACGCAGACGGGGACCTCGGCACAGGCGGTGGTACGGTCAAGTCCGTGACGAGAGCGGCTGCGATCAAGCACGGCTACACGTCCGGTGCGCGCACGCTCGCCTCCCGGTCGGTCACCGGCCTGACCCGTACGCGGGTGACGCCGAACGCCCTCACCACGAGCGGCGTGCTGCTCTGCGGCGCGGCGTCGATCATCGTCCTCTTCGAGGGCCGCAACGAGTTGCTCTTCTACTGGCTCGCCGCCGTCGTCTTCGTCGCAGGCTCGCTCCTCGACATCCTCGACGGCGCGCTCGCCCGCGCGGGCGGCAAGACGACGCCGTTCGGCGCGTTCCTCGACTCCACGACCGACCGCATCAGCGAGGGCTTCATGCTCGCCGCGATCGCGTACATCCTGGCGACGCACCACCGGCCCGTCTTCGTCGCAGTCGCAGTGGCTGCGGTCGCCGGCTCGTTTCTCGTCTCGTACACGCGCGCGAAGGCCGAAGCGATCGGCCTGCGCGGCGATGTGGGCATCGGCTCGCGCGCAGAGCGCGTGGTCGTGATCACCGCCGGTCTCGTTCTCGCACCGTGGGGCGTGCTCCCATGGGCGCTCGTGCTCCTCGCCGGGACGGCCTGGATCACGGTCGGCCAGCGCGTCCTGCACGTCCGCAAGCAACTGATGGAGGCTTCCAGTGAGTGAATCGAACAACAACGGTCGCGGACGGCAGCAGGACAAGGTCCGCGTCGCGATCATCGGCGTCGGCAACTGCGCGAACTCGTTCATGCAGGGCCTGACCTACTACAAGGATGCGAAGCCGGACGAATTCGTCCCCGGCCTCATGCACGTCGACCTCGGCGGATACCACATTCGCGACATCGAAGTCGTTGCTGCGTTCGACGTCGTCAAGGGCAAGGTCGGTGTCGACATCGCCGAGGCGATGTGGGCGCACCCGAACGACACGATCAAGTTCGCCGACGTCGCCACGACGGGCATCAAGGTCAATCGCGGGATGACCCTCGACGGCCTCGGCAAGTACCTCTCGGAGATCGTCGAGAAGGACGACGGCCCCACCGACGACATCGTCGGGATCCTCAAGGAGCGCCAGGTCGACGTCGTCGTCAACTACCTCCCGGTCGGCTCGGAAGACGCCGTCCGCTGGTACGCCGAGCACATCATGTCGGCCGGCTGCGCGATGGTGAACTGCATGCCCGTGTTCATCGCGCGCGAGGACTACTGGAACAAGCGCTTCCAGGATGCCGGTGTGCCGATCATCGGCGACGACATCAAGTCGCAGGTCGGCGCGACGATCACGCATCGCGTGCTCACCTCGCTCTTCCGGGAGCGCGGCGTGCATCTCGACAAGACGATGCAGCTGAACGTCGGCGGCAACTCGGACTTCCTCAACATGCTCGAGCGCGAGCGCCTCGAGTCGAAGAAGATCTCGAAGACGAACGCCGTCACGTCGATGCTCGACTACGACCTCGGCGCGAAGAACGTCCACGTCGGCCCGTCCGACTACGTGCCGTGGCTGACCGACCGCAAGTGGGCGTACATCCGCCTCGAGGGATCGGCCTTCGGCGACGTGCCGCTGAACGTCGAGATGAAGCTCGAGGTGTGGGACTCGCCGAACTCGGCCGGCATCGTGATCGACGCCGTCCGGCTCGCGAAGCTCGCACTGAACAACGGCATCTCGGGCTCGCTCGAAGGGCCCAGCTCCTACCTGATGAAGTCGCCCCCGCGGCAGATCCAGGACGACGACGCCGCCGAGCTCGTCGAGGAGTTCATCGAGCGCAACCGCCGCGAGATCGCGGCGCCCGCGCCCGCCCAGGTCTGAGAAGCTCTACGGCCCAGTACGCATCGTCCCCGGGCTAAGCTCGGGGACGATGCGTATCTGCCTGGTGACGCCGTTCGCGTGGTCGCAATCCCACGACGTGAACGAGCACGTTGCGGGCGTCGCGGGAGCCCTGCGGTCATTCGGGCACACCGTGACCGTCCTCGCGCCCTCCACCCGAGCGGCCGACCTGCTGGCCGGGCGCCGCGCCTTGCTGCGCGGCGAGCCCGCGGACGTGATCGCGCTCGGGCCGGCGGTGCCGGTCTCGCGCCGGTCTCAGCTCGGCGTCCCCGTCGGCGTGCAGGCG
>Ga0265314_10004404_pt1 | contig 13082 bp, 9 predicted proteins | sample 4126metaG_FD_203106 | JGI IMG/M metagenome (GOLD analysis project Ga0265314, IMG submission 203106) | Rhizosphere microbial communities from Carex aquatilis grown in University of Washington, Seatle, WA, United States - 4-1-26 metaG | ecosystem: Host-associated > Plants > Roots > Rhizosphere >... | reverse complement strand
CAGACATCGCCATCGAAGTCCTGAAGGTCGACGACTTCTACCTGCCGCGCCACCGCACGATCTTCACCATCATCGCGCAGCTCTTCCAGAAGACCGAAAACATCGACGAAGTCGCTCTAACCAGCGAACTGAAAAAGCAGGGCATGCTCGAGGCCGTGGGCGGGGAACCGGTCATCGGCCGCCTGATCATGAACACGCCCAGCGCGTCGAACGTCGAGTCCTACTGCCAGATCGTGCGCGACCGCGCGATCGAGCGTGAACTGATCGAGAGCGCTGGCAAGATCCTGAAAATCGTGCGCGAACCTTCGGGCACCAGCAGCGAAGACATGGTCGCCGCGGCCGAAGAATTCGTCTTCAACATCGCCGACAAACGCAACAACGACGACGTTGTGCCGATGATCAAGCTGATGGAAGGCACGCTCAGCCAGGCCGAAGCCGCGTTCGTCGCGCGCAAAGAAGGCCGCGAGATCCCCTGCCCCGCCATTCCGACGCACTACGCCGACCTTGACGGCCTGCTCTCCGGGGGTTTCTGGCCGGGCGAGTTGATCATCATCGCCGGACGCCCGTCTATGGGCAAAACGACCTTCGCACTGAATATTGTGCGCCAGATTTCGGTCGGCAACGAGAACCGCATCAAGCCCACCGCGGTGTTCAGCCTCGAAATGCCGAAAGAACAGATCGCCAAGAACATTCTCTGCGCGCAGGCGGAACTCGACGGCCGCAAGATGCGCCGCTACGACTTCAACGAGGAAGAATTCGAGCGCGCGCAGTTCTTCGGCAAAGTGCTGCAGACCGCGCCGATCTTCGTCGACGACACCTCGGGCCTTTCGATCAGCGCGCTGCGCGCACGCTGCCGCCGCTTGAGACAGCGCAGCAAGGTTGAACTGGTCGTGGTCGACTATCTCCAGCTCATGCGCGGTTCGGGCGCGAACAAGCAGACCAACCGCGAACAGGAAGTCGCCGAAATTTCGCGCGGACTGAAATCCATCGCGCGCGACATGGGCATCCCGATCATCGTGCTCTCGCAGCTCAATCGAAGCGCCGAAAAGCGCGAAAATGACGACAAGCGCCCGCAGCTTTCGGACCTGCGCGAATCGGGTTCGATCGAGCAGGACGCGGACGTCGTGATCATGCTTTACCGCCCCGATTACTGGAACATCGAAACGAATTCAAACGCCTTGAACATCGGCGAAGCCATGGTGATGAAGAACCGAAACGGCCCGGTCGGCTCGGTGAAGCTCACCTTCCGTAAAGACATCTTGCGCTTTGACAGTTACGTACCTGATCACACCGTGGCGGCGGGGGAATAAGAAGTTTTGCACTTGAACCGATCACTCACTACCCGCTCAGGTCTCGCAATCCCTCTGTGCGAACTGGGCGCTCCGCGGCAGGAGCAATTCAACACACTCCGCACGCTGTTCGCCCTGATATTATCGGCTGTTCTTTTCGCCGGAATGCTCGCCGCGCCCACCGCGCTGGCCGGTGAACCCAAGCCTGAAAAGGTCGAGGAACCGCCGGACTGGGCCGAAGGTCAGGTGGTCCAGGAAATCGAAATCCGCGGTCTGACGCGCGTGGACGAAGGCCAGGTGCTGCGCACCATCCGCACGCGCAAGGGCCGCCCTTTCGACCGCAAGGTGTGGGACGAAGACTGGCACCGTCTCGACGAATTCGGCGCGTTCCTCAACGTGCGAACGACCGAACCGATCGTCTGGCCGGGCGGCATCAAGCTCGCGATCGACCTGGTTGAAAAAGCCTCGATCAGCAAGATCAATTTCCGCGGCAACAAGTCCGTGAGCTCCGCGAAGCTGTTGACTTCGATCAAGTCCTACGAAGGCGGCCGCTACGACAAGGGACAGATCCATCTCGACAAAGTCTCGATCGAAAAATATTACCAGGACAAGGCCTTCCGCAGCGTCAAGGTCGACTACGCGATCGAAACCGTCTCCAGCCACCGCCAGCCCATCGGCGGAAAAGAAGTGGAAGTCGACGATGAAGTGCGCGTGATCTACACCGTCGATGAAGGCAGCCCCGTCGGCGTGCGGGTGATCCGTTTTCAGGGCAACAAAGCCTTCTCCGAAGGCGAACTGCGCGTGGTCATGAACACCAAGCACCGCCGCCTCTTCCGCGCCGGCGATTTGAAAGACGAGGACCTCGAAACCGACAAGAAGCGCCTTGAAGCGCACTACCTGCGCCACGGCTACATGGACGTCGAAATCGAGAAGGTCGACATCAACGTCTCGGACGAAACGTATTGGAACTGGTTCCGCAAGCGCAAGCGCCTGGCGGAGATCGTCATCCACATCAACGAAGGCCCGCAGTATTTCACCGGCACGATGTCGATCACCGGCAATCAAACGGTGGAGACCGATGAAATCCAGGCCGTGATGAAGGTCAAGCCCGGCTCGGTGTACTCCGACACCCTGCTGCAGGACGACCACGACGCGATCCTGAGCCTCTACGGCGAACGCGGGCGCGTGTTCTCGAAAGTCGAATACGACCGCAAGCTGGTCACCGATCCGGACCGCACGGCGAAGACGCCCAATCTGTACGACGTCACGATCGTGATCAAGGAAAGCGCGGAAGTGACGCTGCGCGAAGTGATCACGCGCGGCAACACCAAGACGCGCGACAAGGTCATCATCCGCCAGATGGAACTGTTCCCCGGCGACCGCATCGACACGACCAAGATGAAGATCGCGGTGCAGCGCTTGAAGAATTTGAATTACTTCAACGACGATGTGCGCATCACGCCGGAATCGACGGACAATCCGGAAGAAGCGAACCTGGTCATCGACGTCACCGAAAAGAGCACCGGCGAATTCAATTTCGGCGTGGGCGTCTCGTCGGTCGACTCGCTGGTCGGAAACATCAGCCTGAAGCAGCGCAACTTCGACTTCCGCGATTTGCCCAAGAGCTGGCGCGATATCATCGGCGGCAATGCGTTCGTCGGAGCCGGCCAGACGTTCGCCGTCGAAGCCACCGGCGGCCAGCAGCGCCAGCGCTACAACATCTCGTTCTTTGAACCGTGGGCCTTCGACCGCCCGATCCGCCTGGGCGGCTCGCTCTTCCGCGTCGTCGACAACTACGCGAACTTTGAAGAAACCAGCTCGGGCATCACCACACAGGTCGGCAAGCGCCTGTGGGGTCCGCGCTGGGACGGCGAAATCGATTACAAATTCAGCTACACGCAGATCAATGACACGCGCAACAACCGCAACCTGCCGCCGATGCTGCGCAACCAGGAAGGCGATCGTCTTCTCAGTTCGGTCACCCCGCGCCTGGTTTACGACAGCCGCGATTCGCGCCTGCAGGCCAGCCGCGGCTGGCTGATCGAAGGCACACTGGAACTGGGCGGCGGTCCGTTCCTGGGCGATTACAACTGGGTCAAACCGCAGCTTGATGCCTCGCGCTACTTCACGATGTACAAGCTCAAGAATGGCGGCAAGCACATCCTGGAACTGCGCGGCAAAGCGGCGGCGATCGAATCGTACGGCGACACCGACGACGTTCCGCCCTTCATGCGCTTCTATGCCGGCGGCATTGATTCGATCCGCGGCTTCCAATACCGCACGATCACGCCGCGCGAGAACAACTTCCAGATCGGCGGCAAGAAAGAGCTGACCGGCACCGCGGAATACTCGATGCCTTTGTATGAAGAAATCGTGCGCGGCTCCGTCTTCATGGACGCCGGAAGCGTGTGGGACCCGGGCAATACCGATCCGCGAACCCGCGTCACCAACGACCACGGCTACCGTGTTTCCACCGGATTCGGGCTCGCGATCCGCACGCCGCTCTCGCCTATGCCGATCCGAATCTATGTTTCGCGCCCTCTCGTCAAGAACGAGCAGGACCGCACCAAGACGCTCGACTTTACGTTCGGAACGCGTTTCTAAGCTGAAGGATACGATGGAAAAACGGATGCCTGCCGTCACGACGGCGGCGTCCGGAACATGTTAAGAGATGATGAGTTGGCAGTAGACATGCAGTGCGGGCCCTATAGTGTAGTCGAGTTTGCCGGATGACCGGCGCCGCCCGCGACAGTCTGGGGCTTAGTACCGAGCTCTTTTTGACCGGCTGTCCACGTTGTTTGGAGGAGTTACTTTGTTCCGCACGGAAACCGTCTCGCTCAAACCCCTTTGCGCCGCGCTGGTGTGTATGCTGCTGGCCGCGTGCTGCGCACGCCCCGCACGGGCTGAAGACGACCAGAAACTGGCCGTCGTCAATGTCTCGCTGGTCTTCGAGAAATACAACAAGGTCGCGGACGTACAGCGCAAGATCGACGCCGACACGAAGGACAAGAAGGAAGAATTGAACAAGCGCGCCGAAGACCTGAGCAAGCGCAACAAGGAAGTCGAACAGCTCTACACCCAGCAGAACCAGAGCGAACCGGTCTTCGACATGGTGCAGCGTCTGCGCAAGGACCAGTACAAGTTCGAGCGCGACCTCGCGGCGCTGAACATGGACATCCAGAAGGCCTATACGAAGGACATGCGCGATGTACTGACCGACATCCGCGTCACGGTGCGCAACATCGCCGAAAAAGGTGGGTTCCAGATCGTGCTGCGCTCGCCCGACACCGACGATCCCGACGTGAAAGAAAGCGCGGACGAAGCCCCCAATCCGGCGGCCGGCGACAACCACACATACCTGGAAGTGACCTCGCCCAAGACCGTGGCGCAGCTGGTCGAACGCTTCAACCGCAACCCGGTGCTCTTCGGCGCGAAAACCGTGGACATCACGCAGGATGTGCTGACGAAATTGAACGATGATTATCTGAAGCGCTCGATTTTGGGCAAGAAACAATAATGTTTGCGGCAGCGGGCTCCGCCCGCGCCGTTGGAGTGAGAACCACGGATCAGACAAAGGAGTGGATGATGAGTTTCAGTCGTGCAAGTTTGCCGGTTTTCTCCATGTTGGCGGTGGCTCTGTGCCTGAGCATGGCCGCGCGCGCGGAAGCGGAAGACGCCAAGCGAATCGGCGTGGTGAATGTCTCGCGCGTCTTCGGCCAATACGTCAAGGTCAAGGACGTGCAGCAGAAGATGGAGACGCTCTTCGATGCCGACCGCAAGGCCATCGAAGCGCAGGGCAACGATCTGAAGAAGTGGGAAGACCGCCTCAAGGTCGATCCGCGCGATCCCAAGACGAACGTCGAATTCTTCAAGGAAATCCAGAAGTTCGACCTGGCCAAGCTGGAACTCGACATGAAGTTCCGCACGCTGGCCGAACAGGTCGAGAAAAAGCGCAAGGATGAGATGAAGGGCGTGCTCAACGACATCAAGGCCGCCATTCGTTCCGTGGGCACCGCCGAGAAATTCGACCTCGTGCTGCGCGCGCCGGAATTTGACGATGAATTCGACCCGGCCAAGGCCCAGCCAAACCAGCCCAATCAGAACGAACCGCAGAGCGCCGCTGAACTGGTTCGCAAGTTCCGCGAAAACCCGGTGCTGTTTTTCTCGGCCGGCGTCGATGTCACGCAGAAGGTCATCGACAAGCTGAACGGCGATTACAAGAAAACGACGCCGTGAGCTCCTGAGTGCCTGAATGCTTTCATCGCCGCGGCGCCATTTCGCCGCGGCGATTTTCTAGGATGGTCTGGCGCTTCGCGGGCGAAGGCTCGCGTGTGCGCAGCGAAGGAGTCCTGCCATGCCTGTGACCCTGCAAGACCTGGCCGCAAAAACCGGCGCCACACTGAAATGCGGCAACCCGGCCGCGACGATCGACTCCGCGGGCAGCCTCGCTTCGGCCCACGCGCAACAGATCGCGGTCTTCTTCGATCCGCGCTACGCCGACCAGCTCGCCGCCACGCGCGCCGGCGCCGTGATCGCGAAAACCGACGAGATCGCCGCACAACTGCCGGCCTCGGCCGCGCTGTTGATTTCGCCCGATCCGGAGATGGCGTTCGTCAAAGCTCTGGCGCTGCTGCATCCTGAAATTCCCGAAGCGCCCGGCATCGACCCGCGCGCCGTCGTCGAACCCGGCGCGCAGCTCGGCGCTGATGTGAGCATCGCCGCCGGCGCAGTCGTGCGCAGCGGAGCGCGCATCGGCGCCCGCACGCGGATCTACGCCAACGCCGTGATCGGTCGAAACTGCAAGATCGGCGAAGACTGCCGCGTTTACCCGAACGCCGTTCTTTACGACAACGTGAGACTCGGCGATCGCACAACGATCCACTCCAACTGCAGCATCGGCGCCGACGGTTTCGGCTACAAATTCCGCGGCGGAAAGCACGTCAAAGTGCCGCAAGTCGGCGCCGTCGAAATCGGCAACGACGTCGAAATCGGCGCGAACACCTGCATCGACTGCGGCGCGCTCGATCCGACGCGCGTCGGCGACGGCACAAAGATCGACAACCTTGTCCAGATCGGCCACGGCGTGAAAATCGGTAAACATTGCATTCTCTGCGGCCAGGCCGCGCTCGCCGGATCAGCCGGCATGGACGATTACGCCGTCATCGGCGGACAGGTTGGCGTCGCCGATCATATTTTCATGGGCAAAGGCTCGAAAGCCGGCGCGAAAACCGGCGTCGGCAAAGACGTCCCGCCCGGCCAGGAAATCTGGGGCCTGTGGGGTGTGGAACGCCGCGACGCATTCAAGCAACTGGCCGCTTACCGTCGCGGGCCGGAAATCGCCGATCGTGTGCGCGAATTGGAAAAGCGCCTCGAAGAACTCGAAAAAAAGTAAGCGCGTACGCTCGGCCACTGCGTGTCCGGCCGCCAATGCCCGCGCCTTGCTTCTCCCTAATGGAGAAGATAAGCTAATGATATCAAATGTGAATAATGCGATGCCATCCGTTGCGGCATCCCTATGGAGGAAGTCATGGACGAAGAAGCTGGCCTGAAACCCAAAGCGCCGTTTTACGTGGTCGTTGTTCTGATGATCCTGGGCCTGATCGGCTTTGCGGCTTACCGCATGGATATTCTCGCGCCGAAAGGCAAGAGCAACGCCATGCCGCAGCTCTCGAAAGAGGACCTCGACAAGCTGAAGCCGACGGTTGAATCGCCCGATTCGAACGCGCCGACGACGGTGAAAGAATACAAATACATCGCCGCCGACAAGCTGCCTGCCGTCGCGGGCGTCGCAGGTTTTCAGAAGCTTGAAAACGACACCGTCAAATTCGCACTGAACGTCTGGGCCGGCTGGGCGCCGATCATTTACGCCAACGACGGCTTCAAGCCAAAGAAGGAATGGACCACGCCCGACGGAAAGAAATTCAAAGTCGAACTGGTGCTGCTCGACGATCCCGTGGCCATGCGTGACGCGTACGCGGCGGGAAAAGTTCACATCGGCTGGGCGACCGTCGACATGCTGCCGCTGTTCATGGACGAATTGAAGAAAGATTCGCGCACCATGCCGCGCGTGTATCAGCAGATCGACTGGTCGAACGGCGGCGACGGCATCGTCGTCCGCGGCAACGTCAACAAGGTCTCGGATCTGCGCGGCAAGACAGTGGTTCTGGCGCAGAATTCTCCCTCGCAATATTTCATCCTGAATACGCTGATCAACAGCGGCGTGCAGCCGGCGGAAGTGAATTTCAAATACACTGGCGACGCGTTCCAGGCCGCAGCGGCGTTTGCGGCGGACAAGTCCATCGCGGCCGCCGTCTCGTGGGCGCCGGACATTTACAATCTTGCTAAGATTCCCGGCAACAAACTGCTCGTAACGACTGGCGACGCCAACCATTTGATCGCCGACGTCTGGTTCGCGCGCGCCGATTTCGCCAAGGAAAATCCGGGCATCATCGAAGCGCTCGTGCGCGGCATTCTCGACGCCGACGAAGAGCTCGAACCGCAGGACAAGAAGCAGAAAGTCGCGAAGCTGATGGCCGAAGGCTACAACCTGCCTGAAGCCGACGCGCTGAACATGCTCGGCGACGCGCACTGGACCAACTACGCCGAGAACAAAGAGTTTTTCCTCAATGCGAACAACCCGACCAATTTCGAGCGCACTTGGGACAACGCGTACTACCTGTACCGCGCGATTCGCAAGGTGAGCGACAAGGTTCCGTTCGACAACGTCGCCGATTTTAGCGTCGTTCAGAAACTCGGCGCCGATCCGAAGTACGCCAAGAGCGTCGATAAGTACAAGACTGACTTCGCGCCCAAGAGCGTCACCGCGATCAAGGCTGAAGCCGGCGAAATCCTGACCAAGACCGTCGTCGTCCATTTCCCGCCGAACAGCTGGGATCTGAATTCCAAGATCACGCGCACGATTGACGGCAAGAGCGTCGAAGAAGCCTACGATCCGAATGTCGATGCCGTGATCACCGAAATCGGCAAGATGGCCGGGCAGTTCGGCGCGGCGCGCATCGTCATCGAAGGCCACACCGACGCGTCGATGAAAGGCACCGTCCCGTTCCAGGCGGTAAAGGATCTGTCAACGAACCGCGCCAATGCCGTGCGCGAAGGGCTGCTGAAAAAGTTCCCCAGCATTCCGCCCAATCAGATCGGCGCCGACGGGATGGGCTGGAACGTCCCGGCCGATCCGAACAACCCAATGGACCACGTCAAAAACCGCCGCGTCGAGGTCAAGGTGTACCCGCTCGAAGCGACGAAGTAGTGCAGCCAGTCGTAGCACGAAGAAATAAATGTGTGCCACGGGCAGCCTGCAGTTGGCTGCCCGTGCCCGCCGGACGGACTCGCGCGAATCCAAGCGATTCGGCAGGAGTTTGAATGCCTGAGCGCACTGGTGTTATTGCCCGTTTCTTCAAATTGCGAGAACAGCCCTCCGTGCTCGCGCGCATGATCGCGGGATCGATCTGCCTCCTGCTGCTGCTCGGCCTGTGGACTTTTTTGACGGCCGGAAAAGCGGAAGACCGCATCCTGAAGCGCGGGATCATGGACAGCCCGTCTGAAACATTTTCAACATTCCATTCACTCTGGTTCGACCGCGCGCTGACGCGCAACATGATCATCTCGCTGATACGTTTGCTGAAAGGCTTCGGCCTGGCGGCGCTTGTCGGCGTGCCGATGGGCGTGATCTGCGGGACGTGGCCAATCATCAACGCGTTCATCGCGCCGGTGTCGGTGTTCGGCCGAAACGTTCCGATCTCGGCGCTCGTGCCGCTGACGCTCGTCTGGTTCGGCATCGGCGAAGAGCAGAAATACATGTTCATCTTCGTCGCCTGCGTCATGTTTGTGCTCTTCGATTCCTCGCGCGCCATTGCTTCGGTGGATGAAAAATACGTGCAGACCGCACTCACTCTCGGTGCCAGCAAAGCGCAGATCGTGTTCAAAGTTCTCGTGCCGCTTGCGCTGCCGGATATTTTCGGCTCGCTGCGTCTGCTCTTCGGTCTCGCCTTCGGCTACATCATTCTCGCCGAACTCGTCGGCCAGGAAGGCGGCGTGGGCGCACTGATCAACGATTCGCAGCGCATCGGCCCGAAAGAGCACATCTACCTCATCCTCTTCGCCATCACGCTCGTCGCGTACGGCATCGACCGCCTGCTGCTGCTCACGCAGCGCACACTCTTTCCATATCGCGAGGAATAACGCGCCGCATGACTCAATCCTCCGATCCCGTTCCCGATCCCGCCGCGAAATTGACGGCCGCGCCGGAAGAGCGCACCATTCCGCCTGCGCCCGAAGGCCGTCCGCACGTCGTCGAATTCCACAACGTCACGAAAACGTACGCCGCAGGCACTTCGCGCGAATACACCGCGATCAAGAACGTCACTTTCCATGTCGCGGACATCGAAGCGATCGGCGAGTTGATCTGCATTCTCGGTCCGTCAGGTTGCGGCAAAAGCACCGTGCTGAAATTGATCGCCGGCCTCGAACCGCAGCATCCGCCGACGATCGGCGACGTAAAAGTGCTCGGCCAGAAAGTCGAAGGTCCCGGCTCGGACCGCGGCATGGTTTTTCAGGAATACACGGCCTTCGACAACCGCACCGTTCTCGACAACGTCGCGTTCGGACTCGAATGCCGCGGCGTGCCGCGCGCGGAACGCCACGAACAGGCGCGCGCGTGGATCGAAAAGGTGGGCCTCAATCCGAAGAAAGACGCGCTGAAATTCCCGCACGAACTTTCCGGCGGCATGCGTCAGCGCGTGGCGATCGCGCGCTCGCTCATTCTCAACCCGCGCATCCTGCTGATGGACGAACCTTTCGGCGCGCTCGACCCGATGACGCGCTTGCGCATGCAGGATTTGCTGATCAAGCTGTGGGCCGAAGCCGAAGCGACGGTTTTTTTCGTGACGCACTCGATCGAGGAAGCCGTTTTTCTCGGCGACCGCATCTATCTGTTTTCCAACGCGCCGGGCACGATCATCGAAGAAGTTCACGCGCCGCGCCCGAATAAATCCGCGGTCGAATCGCAGGCGCTGCCCGAATTTTCTGAACGCGTAAAATACATCCGTCAGAAAATCGCGGCGATGGAAGAGCAGGCCGGGATTATATAGCCACGCCCGCGCCAGACATCACGAGCGGACTTTTCTTATCCGAAGACTGCGAGTGCGGATGCCGGCTGTCCGCGGCACATCCGTCTTTGACGTGTTTTTGAAACAATTTTAGGATAGATTATCGGAGGTCACCCTTCGGGAATCACTATGCCAGGACGGCTATCCTTCGGAGACTACCTTCAGGCGGCTTTCTTCAACCGCTGGAACCTGCTCTTTTTTTCCGGCGCGGTCGTGGCCTCCTTCATTGCTCCTTTGCATGACGTCGGACTGGCGCTGGCCTCCGCGGCTGAAATCGCGTTCCTGGCCTACTGCAGCACCAACGAACGATTCCAGCGCGCGATTGATTCGCAGGTGGATGCCAGCGTTGAAACCAAGACCGCCGAACAGATGCGCATGCGCTTCAACCAGCTTTTCTACGGGCTCGATTCCGCGGCGCAGGCGCGCTTCAACGAAATTCGCGCGCGCTGCGAGGTCCTCGGCGACGTGAAACTCGGCCCCGCCGACGAAGACGCGTCCTCGAAGCTCGAAAAAGTCGCCGACATGCAGCTCACCGGCGTGAACCGGCTGCTCTGGGTGTTCCTGAAACTGCTGCACACCCGCGCGACGCTGCAGCGGTTTTTCAAGGCGACGAACGAAGGCGAGATCAAGAACCTGATCGAAGTAACGAAGCTCCGCATCGATGCGCTGCCCAAAGAAAACGCCGGCGACATCGATGAGAAAAAACGCCGCAGCCTCGAAGACACGCTCAAAACCGCGACCTCGCGCTGGGACAATTACAAACGCGCGAAGGACAATTTCGAGTACGTCGAGCTCGAACTCGAGCGCATCGCCGCGAAACTCACCGCGCTGGCCGAACTCGCGATCAACCGCCAGGATCCCGACCGCATCACCAACGAGGTCGACCAGGTCACGCAGAGCGTGCAAACGACCGAGGAAACGATGAGCGAGTTGCACGACATCACCGGCTTCACCGCCGAAGATCTCGTCGCGCCGCAGATTCTAAACCGCCCCTCCGGCCGCCAACGCGTCCGCGCCTGAATCAGAACCGCCCCTCCGGCCGTCAGCGCCTGAATCAGAACCGCGACCGTCAGGGAGCGTCCTTCGCGTCGTGTTACCAGCGCCGCGCCCATTCTCGCCTCGCGCCCCGATCGCTAAGTCGCCCCTTGCCGTTCGTGTGCCACATCACGTAGCGCAGCGAAGTGGTGTGCCCTCCGCGCATTCGCCGTACAAAGAACACGCGTCGGGCCGCCGATCACGTCCAACGTTTGAAAACCGTCGAACGTTTTTTCGCGCGCCCCGCACACCACTACGCTCCGCTTCGTGGCGTGGCACACAACTACAAGCGACTTAGCCATCCATGCGCTGAGACTATCCGAACTGCTCGCGCATTTTCGCGAGCCACTCCGGCTTCGCGGTCTCATTGGCCGACCACCGATCCAAAAACGGTTCGGCCGGAAGTGTCTCCGCGTCGCCGCAATACACCTCCCGCGCCCGAATCCCCATCTCATCCTCGCGCATCGCAAGACCACGCAACGCCCGATCCTCCGCCGCGAGATAGTACCGAACAACCTCCCCCGCCAAAATCCGCTCAAGCTGCTCCATCGTCCGCCCCATCACGCAAAGACACGCCGCCCGAAACTTCGCAACCGTCTCAAACCCCAACAACGTCACAAACGCCCCCAACCGAAAATCATTCTCCTCCCGCAACGCATCGAGCCCACCCAGCAACTCACTGACACGAATCCCTTCCTCTTCCCAAGCCTCAGTCCCCAAAAACTCGCTCGCCGAACTCCGAAAATACCGCGACCGCTTCGCGAGCCGCCGTTTATGGGGAGCGTCCGTCCCGCCCGCCAAGGCGCGAAGCGCCGCCGCAGTTTTTCCCCCCTTCATAAGGGGGGACAAAGGGGGGTCGTTCGTCTGGCCCATCCCAACCCGTCGCACCGCGAAATCCCCCGGCCGCCCCCAAAGCCGCGCCGCCGCATCCCTCAAATGCGCAATCAAAAATTTCCGCAACCCGCGAATCTTAAACCCATCCAAAAGCTCCCCCGCCGAAACCCCATGCGTCTCCTTCAAAAGCGAAGTCAATCGCCCCCGCGAAATCCCCAACCGAAAACAAATCCCCTCAACCGAAACCCCGCCGAGCGACACGCGCCGCCACTGAGAAACATCCTCGCCCCAAGCCTCCGTCAAATTTGCAATTTGAGATTTGCAATTTTCAATTTTCAATCGCTCTTCCGTCACGCGCCGATCAATCCAGGCGACAAGTTTGCGCACACACCGCTTCCGAATTTTCGGATCGCGTGTCTCCGCATTCGCCCCCACCAAATCCGAAATCCTTCGCCAGGGCTCATTCCTTTTCTGCGCCCCCGTTCCCCCCTCTCCGTGAAACGGGGAGGGGCCGGGGGTGGGGTTTCCTTTCGTGCGATAAACCTCCCGATACCGCCCCACGCGATTAATCCCAACGTTCTGATGCGAAATTCCAAATCCCATACCGCCCTCCTTTTCAAAAAGTGTGTAGTGAATGGGTGCCCCATCCGGCGCGAAGCGACGGGTGGGTTGCGAAGCAACAAGAAGCAGCGATGAAAACGTTCAATGCCCGCCACGCTCATCCGTCGTGCGACGCGCGCGCACCATCGCGCGGGTGGCCCATCCGGCGCGCAGCGACGGGTGGGTTGCGAAGCAACAA
>Ga0265314_10004400_pt1 | contig 13087 bp, 6 predicted proteins | sample 4126metaG_FD_203106 | JGI IMG/M metagenome (GOLD analysis project Ga0265314, IMG submission 203106) | Rhizosphere microbial communities from Carex aquatilis grown in University of Washington, Seatle, WA, United States - 4-1-26 metaG | ecosystem: Host-associated > Plants > Roots > Rhizosphere >... | reverse complement strand
TCCGCGGCATCGGCGTCCGGCAGGTTCGGCTCGCCTGCGGCCTGGTGCTGTTCGCCTATCTGGTCAGCCATTTCCTCAACCATGCGCTCGGCAATATCTCGATGGAGGCGCTGGCCGCGGGCGTGTACTACCACACCATGTTCTGGCAGTTCCTGCCGGTCGCGATCGTGTTCTATAGCGCGGCGCTGCTGCATGTCTGTCTCGGGGTCTGGGCGCTCTACCAGCGCCGGCAGTTCGGCTGGAAGGCGATCGAGCCGCTGCAGCTGGTGCTGGGGCTGAGCATCCCCGCGCTGGTCGCCGCCCACGTCATCGGCGCCCGGGTCGGCCAGGCGCTGTTCGGCCATGAAAAGCTTTATCCGCAAGAGCTTTATGCATTCTGGGTAGCGCATCCATACAAGATCTGGCTGATGTCGAGCGTGCTTGTGATCGCCTGGATCCACGGCAGCATCGGCCTTTATTTCTGGCTGCGGATGAAAGCCTTTTTCAAGCGTGCCGCGCCATTCCTGCTGGCCGCCGCGGTTCTGGTTCCGACGCTGGCGCTGCTCGGCTTTTACCAGGCCGGACGCAGCGTTGTGGCCGACAGCGACGACGAGGACTGGCGAGTCAACAATCTTTCGACGCGACAGGTTGGAACGGCGGCCCAGCAGGGAACGCTGGATGACATCACTGATGATTTCCTGATCGGCTATCTCGGCCTGGTCGGACTGGTCCTGCTGGCCCGCGGGGCGCGCGCGCTGAACGAACGGCGCGCCGGCATGATCAATCTGTCCTATGGCAACGGCCGCACCGTCCGGGTGCCCAAGGGTTTTAGCGTGCTGGAAGCAAGCTTGCGCAACAACGTGCCGCACGCCAGCGTGTGCGGCGGCCGCGCCCGCTGCTCGACCTGCCGCATCCGGGTGATCGGCGACTGCAGCGCGCTGCCGGAGCCGTCCAAGCGCGAAGCTTTCGTGCTCAACCGGGTCGGCGCCGCCGATCCCTCGATCCGGCTGGCCTGCCAGTTGCGTCCCTCTGAAGACCTGTCGTTCTTCCAGCTTTTCGTTCCGCACGCGATGTCGGCCAACGCACACGCCACGCACCCGCAGCGCATCGGCGAGGAGCGCTATCTGGTCAGCATGTTCGTGGACATGCGTGGATCGACCAAGCTCGCGGAAGCGCGGCTGCCGTTCGACACCGTCTTCATCGTCAACCGCTTCCTCGGCGCGGTATCGCAGGCCGTGATCGAATGCGGCGGTCGGCCCAACCAATTCGTCGGCGACGGCGCACTGGCGCTGTTCGGACTGCACAGCGGCCCGCAGACCGCGTGTCGGCAGGCCTTGAAGGCGGCCGCGTTGATTGCAGCCAATGTCGAGGAGCTCAATCAATTTCTCAGCCACGATTTGAACGAGCCAATCCGCTTCGGCATCGGTATCCATGGCGGCGAAGTGATCATCGGCGACATCGGCTATCGCGATCACATGGTGTTCACCGCGCTCGGCGATGCGGTCAACGTCGCCGCGCGGCTGCAGGACATGACCAAGAGCCTCGGCTGCGAAACCATCGTCTCCGAACAAGTCCGCATCACCGCCGGGCTCGGGGCCGACCTCCTGCCGGCGAGGGAAGTCGCGATCCGCGGACGCAGCGAGCCGATGACCGTACGCACCATCAGCAATGCGAAAAGTCTGGCCGCGCTGCTCGATGCGCCTGATATCGCTGAAGCCGGCACCTGAACAGGCGTTCAGAAAATTCTCCTGCCATTGTCCCGAACTTTCTCGAACCGCGTTTTCGCGGGGCACGACTGATGAGCGGTGGGTAACACGTGACTGAAACCCGCGCCGCGTGCGCATCATTCGAGGAGAACGACCATGCTTCGCAAAATGACTCGCAAAATGACTCTTGGACTCGTTGCCGCAGCTTCCCTCAGCGCACTGGCGCTGGCTCCCTCCGCCGCTTCCGCCCATCCCTGGGGTGGCGGCTGGGGCTGGGGCGGCGGCTTCCATCACTTCCACGGCTTCGGCGTCGGCTATATCGCCGGCCCGGCCTACGCCGATGACGGCTGTTACGTGACGCGGCGCGTGCCCACGCCGTACGGCTATCGCCTGCGTACTTTCAACGTCTGCTACTGATCCGGACCGGTCAGCCTTCGGATCGGACGGCCCCGGTCGCCTCACGCGGCCGGGGCTGTTGGCGCGATTTGGAGCCTGAATCCGGCAAAATGAGCTAAATTTGCCCCGATTATGATCGTTTTCCGCCGGAATCCCCATGTCGTTTAAGCTATCAAGGTTCGCGTAGACCGCGTATCGTGCGCCCGTCGGACATGCCGGTTTGCGGGGACTGGCGGTTCGTGATCAATTTTTGATCCCGCGGAGACGACGTGATGGCTAAAGGTACTGTGAAGTGGTTCAACGCAACCAAGGGGTACGGATTTATTCAGCCCTCCAGTGGCGGCAAGGATGTTTTCGTTCATATTTCAGCAGTCGAGAAGGCTGGCCTGTCCTCGCTCAACGAGGGGCAGACGGTGGAGTACGAAGAGGTCGCCAATCGCGGTAAAACCTCGGCCGAGAACCTCAAGGTTTAAGGCAACGACGCTAAGGCTGGGGATCGGCATCGGCACACTCTCGGACCTAATCCGGGAGCGGGGCTTGCGGCAATAACTCAGACAGACACAACGTTCGGCAGGAGCAGGCGATGCTCTTGCGCGCCCTGAATTGGGCGCTTGCGCGCTTTCAATTCGGCGCTTGCGTGCATGGGATTCGACGCCAGCCAGCCTTTTGGCACGGCGCCAATGCATCCTCGAACTGGCGCGGCGCGCCGGTTCCTTTTTCATTTTTCCTTGACCCATTGAGCAAGCGTCATGACGTCCGGCGGCTGGCCATAGCCGCGCGGCCACAGGTCCACCACCCACTCGACCTTGCTGGCGCGATCGAGCAGCACCGCGGTGTTGTGCGGCAGTTGCAACACCAGCGGATTGCCGCGGTAATGCGGATCGCCGACGTCATGGAATTTGAACAGGCCCCATTGCTGCAACACCAGCAGCAGGCTGGTGACGTTGCGGGTGGTATCCCAGCAATCGTAATTGTGCTTGTCGTCGAGTGCGCGGACGTCGGCATTCGCCACCCGTTTGTTGGTCCCGATCACCGGCCCCATGCGATGGTCGAACCAGATCACCGCGCGCTGCGCCGCCGCCCGCTCCGCCACCGCCGAGGTGTGGCCCGAGTTCATGATCTGCGTCAGCGCGGCACGATCGCCCGGCGTGAAATTCAGAACCTCGCGGCGGCGGCAGACAAAACCGTAGCAGACCGTCATGGCGGATGCCGACGGCGGATAGATCGACACCGAGGTGTAAAGCTGCGCCTGCGCGGCGCTCAGTTCGCCGGCGCGCAGCGGCGCGGCCGCCGCGATCAGCGTCGATCCCAACAACAATAGCGCCAATATCGGGCCCTTGGCGGGCTCGCCCGCCCGCCTCCAAAATCGCATCAAGTTCATTGTTCGCCGCACTTCACATCAATTCCGTGCGAAACCTATCGCAGTGGTTTCGCGATTCCAAGCCGCGGTCCATGATGGGAAACAGGAACTTCAGGTCATGCCGTGATGTCCGAATCTTCACCGCCGCCTCCCTTCGAAGCGCCATATGCGCCGGACGATCGCATCCTCGCGGCACGCCTGCTCGAAGCGGCCCGGCTGGACGCCGGCCAGGAGCAGCGGATCAGCGGCATCGCGACGCGGCTGATCGAGGCGATCCGCACCAATGACGATCCGCTCGGCGGCGTCGAGGACATGCTGCGCGAATTCGCGCTCTCGACCAAGGAGGGCCTGGCGCTGATGGTGCTGGCGGAGGCGCTGCTCCGGGTGCCGGACGCTCATACCGCCGACCGCTTCATCGAGGACCGGCTCGGCCAGGGCGACTTCGTGCATCACGAGACCCGCTCCAGCGCCTTCCTGGTCAATGCGTCGGCCTGGGCGCTCGGCATCTCGGCGCGCGTGATCCAGCCCGGCGAGACCCCGCAAGGCACCATCGGCCGTTTGGCAAAACGGCTCGGCCTGCCCGCGGTGCGCGCCGCCACGCGGCAGGCGATGCGGCTGATGGGCAGCCATTTCGTCCTGGGCGAAACCATCGAGGCCGCGCTGGAACGGGCCGAGGGCGACCAGGCGCCGGCGCCGCGCTATTCCTTCGACATGCTCGGCGAAGGCGCCCGCACCGCCGAGGATGCGACACGCTATTTCAATTCCTACGCCAGCGCGATCGAAGCGATCGGCCGCAGCGCCGGTCACCGGCCGCTGCCCGACCGTCCCGGCATTTCCGTAAAGCTCTCGGCGCTGCATCCGCGCTACGAGGCGGTGAGCCACAAGCGGGTGATGACCGAGTTGGTGCCGCGGCTGATCGATCTGGCGCAGCGGGCAAAAGCCCATGACCTCAATTTCACCGTCGATGCCGAGGAAGCCGACCGGCTCGAACTGTTGCTCGACGTGATCGCGGCGGCACTGGGCGATGCATCGCTTAAGGGCTGGGACGGGTTTGGGCTGGCGATCCAGGGCTACCAGAAGCGCTCGAGCGAAGTGATCGATTACGCCGACAGCCTGTCGCGCGCGCTGAACCGCCGGCTGATGGTGCGGCTGGTCAAGGGCGCCTATTGGGACACCGAGATCAAGCGCGCGCAGGAGCGCGGCCTCGACGACTACCCGGTGTTCACCCGCAAGGCGATGACCGACCTGAACTACATCGCCCGCGCGCGGCAATTGCTGGCGCTGCGGCCGCGGATCTTTCCGCAGTTCGCGACCCATAACGCCTTGACGGTCGCGACCATCCTCGAACTCACGGAAAACAGCGGCGGCTTCGAGTTTCAGCGCCTGCATGGCATGGGGGAAGCGCTCTACGCGCAACTTGGCCGCGACCGCCCCGAGCTTGCCTGCCGCACCTATGCACCGGTCGGCAGCCACCGCGACCTGCTCGCCTATCTGGTGCGGCGGCTGCTGGAGAACGGCGCCAATTCCTCCTTTGTCGCGCTCGCCGCCGATGAAACCATTCCGGTGGCGACGCTGCTGCGCCGTCCGGCCGAGATCGTCGGCGACGCCGATCATGCCCGGCACCCAAAGCTTCCGCTCCCGCGCGATCTCTACCAGCCGCAGCGGCGCAATTCGCGCGGCATCGAATTCGGCGAACGTGCGGCGTTGAGCGAATTGCTCGCGGCAGTCGCAGCCGGCCATGCCAAAACGGATCGTGCCGTCGATATCGACCCCGAAATCGCCGGACATCTGGTCGCCGCGGCGCAAGCGGGATTTTATGACTGGGACCGGACACTGGCCGACAGCCGCGCCGCGATCTTGCAAAAGGCTGCCGATCTGCTCGAGCAGCGCCGCGCGCAGTTCATTGCGCTGCTGCAGTCCGAAGGCGGCAAGACGCTGGACGACGCGCTCTCCGAAGTGCGCGAGGCCGCCGACTTCTGCCGCTATTACGCAGCGCAGGGCCGCAAATTGTTCGGCGAAGGCGAAGCGATGCCGGGCCCGACCGGCGAGAGCAATTTGCTGCGGTTGCGCGGCCGTGGCGCCTTCGTCGCGATCTCGCCGTGGAATTTTCCGCTGGCGATTTTTATGGGCCAGGTCACCGCGGCGCTGATGGCCGGCAATTCTGTTGTGGCAAAACCCGCCGAACAGACGCCGCTGATCGCGGCTGAAGCCGTCCGGCTGCTGCATGAGGCCGGTGTCCCGGCTTCCGCGCTGCATCTGGCGCAAGGCGATGGCCAGATCGGTGCGGCGCTGGCGGCGCATCCCAATATCGCCGGCGTGGTGTTTACCGGCTCGACCGAAGTGGCGCGCTCGATCAACCGCGCGCTCGCCGCCAGGGATGGCCCGATCGTGCCGCTGATCGCGGAGACCGGCGGCATCAATGCCATGATCGTCGATGCCACCGCGCTGCCCGAGCAGGTCGCCGACGACGTCATTACCTCGGCGTTCCGCTCGGCAGGCCAGCGCTGCTCGGCGCTGCGCCTGCTGTTCGTCCAGGATGACGTCGCCGACCGCATGATCGAAATGATCGCCGGCGCGGCGCGCGAATTGAAGATCGGCGACGTCAGCGACGTCGCCGTACATATTGGGCCGGTGATCGATGCGGAGGCGAAGCAGCGTCTCGACGCGCATATCGCGAGCATGAAGCAATCCGCGAAGCTGCATTTTGCGGGCACCGCGCCCGCCGGCGACTACGTCGCGCCGCACATTTTCGAATTGTCCGATGCCGACCAGCTCACCGAGGAAGTGTTCGGTCCGATCCTGCATGTGGTGCGCTACCGCGCCGACGCCATCGAATCCGTGCTGCGTTCGATCGAACGCTCGGGCTACGGGCTGACCTTCGGCATTCACTCGCGGATCGACGACACCGTCGAGCAGGTGATCGAACGACTTCAAGTCGGCAACGTCTATGTCAATCGCAACATGATCGGCGCGGTGGTCGGCGTGCAGCCGTTCGGCGGTCATGGGCTTTCGGGCACCGGCCCGAAGGCCGGCGGCCCGCATTATCTCGCGCGCTTCGCCACCGAACAGACGGTGACGATCAATACGGCGGCCGCCGGCGGCAACGCCGCGCTGCTGTCGGGGGATGAGGGCTGAGTCCAATTCGTCATTGCGAGCGCAAGCGAAGCAATCTGTAGCCTGCATGAGCGAAGCGACATGCGGGATCGCAAGCAAACCCCGGATGTCGCTTCGCTCATCCGGGCTACGATCACGAACATGCGTTCTTGTTCTCGCGACACACTGCGCCCGAGGTTTGCGAATTAGCTCCGCCCCCAAAAGCAAGAGGGCGCATGCGACCCTCAAACAGAGGGCGCAGGGAAGACCGGGTGCGCGCTGCACCCGCGATCTCGTGTGCAATGATGCACAAGGAAATGCGCACACGAGCATACAGGTTCAGCGGAAACACTCCGGCCTTCCCTGCGCAATGGCTTTACGGCTTATATCGTGCTCTCCCTGGTGAATCGGAGCTTCTTGCCACCATCGCCCCCGGGAGGCGCTAACCTCTCAGGGACTTGACGCCAGCAATCCGGGCGTCAGGACCACACGACTTCGCCGTGCGCGCCACGTCATTCGCCTTGTGACGCGACACGCCCATCGCTCCCCGCGCCCAACGTTTCGTGACGGTCGACACGCCCCTCTTGCGGGCACGGGATAACGCAATAAAAGCCGGTGATTTGCCGCCGCGTTCAACAACGAAAGCTGCGACATTTTGGCACGACGGGCAAATCACCTAAACGCTGTCAAGCGGATTTTCTCATGACAAAGCTTCGCGCGTCGTCGATCGCCGGCGCTAAAGGCAGTGTCCCTGGCCACGCTCCGGGCAGAGCTTCAGTGCGTTGGAAACCGAGAACAACAGTCGCGCGCTGCGCTCCGAATTGTCCGGCGCACGATAGCTGAGCGGGAACGCCACGCCGATATCGGCTTGCAAATCATCTCCGAAGAAGAAGCGGACGCCGCCGCCGGCGGACACCAGGGAAACACCGTCCCAGGGATGATAGCCATCGTTCCAGGCAAGCCCGGAATCGGTGAACGTATAAAACTGCAATCGGGACAGATAGGAAAGGTTGAGTTGATGGTCGAAGCGCAGTTCGAAGGAACCGGCGATCCCGTTATCGGCGCTGATCTCCGCCGCACCATAGCCGCGCCCGAAGGCCGCCCCGCCCAGGTAAAACTGCTGTGAGGTGAACAAGGGACCCGACGCCGTCTGGCTGGCCATCGAGAGTTTTGCCGACCATGGGCCAGCCAGCGCCTGGTAACGCGTATAGGCAAAATTCAGCACCGAGAAATTCGCATCGGCGCCATAGCGCGATACGAAATCGTCGCCGATCTGGGACGCGCCGAAGATATCGAGACCTTGACGATAGGTCAGCGTCGCGTAGTTGGCGCCGCCGAACGCGTCCTGTAGCCGATAGTCGGAGATGAGACTGACCGTCCGGATGTGGTCGTCGTAGAGTTTCCCGAACACGTCGCTTTCGCTGACATTGCTGAAGCCGGCCGCTGCCGTCAGCGTCAGCGTCTGGTGCTGCGACTGGATCGGAACGAGGCTGCCGTGAAGCTCGAAAGCTTCCGTCGTGGTGATGTCGTTGTAGAGCCGCCTGTCGTCGCCGGGACGAACCTCGCTGTAAAGCGCCGAGCCGCCCATCCTGACGCCGTCGGTGCCGATCGGCGCGTCATAGGAAATTCGCCCGAAGCCGAGTTGCCGTGGATCGTTGGCGATGGTGGCAAGGTTCACGGCAAGCATATCGCCGGGCGTTAGAAGGGAATTATACGCGGCGGTCGCATAGCTTTGCCACGGGCCGACGCTCGACGAGCCGAGATTGTCCAGGCCGGTAAAGGCGTAGACATGCCAGGTCTTCAACTGAATGACGAGGCGGAAACGGCCGGATGTTCGGCCGATTTCCTCCAGGGAAGAGTCGACGATGCGCACGCCGGGCAAATTGTTGACCAGCAGTAGTTGACGCTCCAGCGTCGCAAGCCGTGAGGGATGCTCGGCGAGCACCGGATTGAACATCGGCTTGACACCAAACTGTTCGGCGCCATCGCCTCTGAGGTCCACCTCGGTGATGCTGGCCTCGATCACCTGGATACGCACCCTTCCCTCGGCAATGTCCTGCGGCGGGATAATGGCGCGGCTCAAATGGAAACCAGCCACGCGATAGCAATCGGTGATGGCCTGGGCGATGCCGGCCAGGTCCGCCTGCGAGACCATCTTGCCGAGATAGGGCCGATAGCTTGCCGCCAATTGCTTGGGCGGCAGCGCGGAGGCGCCGCTGACCGACACCGCACGGAGCACGAAGAGCGGCTTGCTGTCGGCGGTGACGTCAGGCCGCGCGAGCGTCGGGGTCCGCGGCGGCGGTCGCAGCGGGTGGTCGGGTCCCGATTGATGATCGTCGAAATATTTCTCGGTCTGTCGCGGGTCAAATCCGGGCTGGTTCGCTTGCTGCCCAAGTGCCGGTATCGCCATCACCGACAATTGCAGGATGCAGAAGGCAGTCAGAAAGGTAGCGCGATATGGGCCAGGCGGCGTACGCAGCCTGCGCCCTCCGTAGTTCCACGGAGAGCAGCGCGAAAACCCTGAAGGAGAACCTAGCCGCATGATTCTCAATAGGTTTTTATGGTCAACGAATGGTTAAGCTCGCCCTCCGGCACGGCCGTCTCGACTAACCTGATCTTGAGACATTTGCGCAATCCTCGTGACGGGTGGGCAACCTGAGGAACACGATGCTTTCACGTAGTGGAATGCGCGCCGTGCTGGCGATGGCGCTGGCGATGGTTCTTAGCGCCGGTTCCGGCGCGTTGGCTGCGGAAGGCGGAGTCTGGTCGGTCAGCAAGTCGTCCGGCGAGGTCTGGATCACCACGACGGGCGCAGCCCCGGCATCCTTGACGCAACAAAACACGCTGAATGCGGGTGATACGATCCGGACCGGGCCTAATGGCCGCGTGCTTCTGATGCGCGGCGATGAGACGATCCTGATCTCGCCAAATTCGGTAATCGGCCTGCCGACCGGGAATACGGATGCGCTGTCGACCACGATCATGCAGCAGGCGGGCTCGATCCTGCTCGATGTCGAGAAGCGCAACGTCAAGCATTTCGCGGTCGAGACGCCCTACCTCGCCGCCGTGGTCAAGGGTACCCATTTCCGCGTCACCGTGAATGCCGGCAATACGCGCGTCGACGTGCAGCGCGGACAGGTCGAGGTTGCCGATTTCAAAACCGGTCAGATCGCACAGGTGATGCCCGGTCAGGCCGCGACCAGCTTCGCCGCCGGCAAGTCCGGACTGTCGCTGAGCGGATCGGGTACCTTCAATCCGATCGAGCAGGGGAAGCCGCGCGCATCAACGATCGAACGGATTCCTGTTCCAAGGGGCGGACTTCATGCACCGAAGAACGCCGGCGAAGGCAGGTCGATCCGCGCGTTCGGGCCGCCCGGCGTATCGCCCAGCAGAATTGTGAACAATGCGGGGCCGCAACTATCCAGGGTGAACGCGCCGATGAAATCGCACGTCATCCGACTGACGAACGCGCTCGGTGAGGTTCATTTGAACGTGCAAAAGGCCACCCATGGGCTGGCTCACGGAGGCGTCGTGCCCGGAACAACCGGGAATCCGTCTCGGGATGCAGCCAAGAACACGATCTGGAACGACAGCAATTCCACCAACGCCAGCGTCGCGGGCAACACCAGCGGCAACGGCATTGGCAACAGCAGCGGCAATCCGTCGTCACCGGGCAGCACCGCCGCTCCGGGCTCGGCTTCGCCGGCTTCGGCTGCCGTCATTGCCGCCTCCAGCGCCGCCCCGGGGAACAACGGCAATGGCTTTGGTAACGGTAACGGTAACGGTGCGATCGGGAACGGCAACAACGGCATCGGCCATGGCAACGGCGGAGTTGGCAACGGCAGGGGTATCGGCAACGCCAAACACTGACCCATGCCAGTCAGTTCGAGGGACGCGCGCGGCCTGAGAGCGGCGTGCGTGGGGGAAGAACGTGAAACACTATCGACCGCATATTCTCGTGGTGATCGCGCTGGCGGTCGTGCTAATGTCGGGATGGCACGACGCTTTCCGTAATGCGCTTGCCGATTTCCGCTTCAGGTGCCTGCACCGCGATGCGAGCGGCAACGTCGCCGTCATCGCAATCGACACTCCGTCGATCGAGAAGATCGGGGTCTGGCCGTGGCCTCGCCGGCTGCATGCCGAATTGCTCCGTCAGCTGGAAAAAGCTGGTGTTGCCGACATCGCCTTTGACGTCGATTTCAGTTCGCCATCGGATCCGGCATCCGACCGCGACTTTGCCAAGGCGTTGCAGGACGGAGCCGGCTCGGTAATTCTGCCGTCGTTCCAGCAACCCGGCGCGGATTCATCCAATCCGGCCGCGATCCATATCAATCGCCCGCTGAAACCGTTCGCCGATCAATCCTGGGCGGCACTGGTGAACATTGCGATCGAGCCGGATGGCCGCGTGCGTCGCTATCCGTTTGGCGACAGGCTCGGCGATGAATATGTGCCCGCAATGGCCGCCATGCTGGCCGGGCAATACACGGCTGGGTCAGCGCCTTTCCTGATCGACTTCGGCATTCGCGCCAGTTCCGTGCCGTCGGTCTCCTTTGTTGACGTATTGCGTGGCGATGCCGCAACCCTGGCAAAGCTGAAGGGCCGGAAGGTCATTGTCGGCGGCACCGCGCTCGAGCTTGGCGACCGCTTCAGTGTTCCCAACGGCCAGATCATGTCCGGGCCGGTGCTGCAGGCCCTTGCCGCCGAGTCGATGCTGCAGAACCGGACCCTGCATTGGACGTCCGATCTCGTCACGCTGGCCGGAATTGTGCTGATGTCGCTGGCCATGATGTTCGCCTGGCGACGATTCAAGCCGGGCGTAAGGGTACTGATGATGGCCTTCACGGGCCTGGCCGCCGAAGCGGCCGCGATGTTGTTGCAGGCCAAATGGCCGCTGATTCTGGATACGTCGCTGCTGTACACGGCCATCGTCGCCTACCTCGCTGCGATCGCGCTCGACGAAATCGATTTCCGTGGACTTCTCGGCCTCATCGCCGAACGCCGTTTCCACCGCATTGCGATGTCCCTCGGCGATGGCCTGGCCTGCACCGACCAGAACCATCGGATCACGTTCTGGAACCGGGGCGCCGCGGCGATCTTCGGATATTCCGCCGACGAAGTGATTGGCAAGCCGATCGATCTCATCTGCGCGGACAACGCGGGCCGCCCGCGGTTCATGATCAGCGATGCGGCCGGGCCGGCGTGGCTCGCGGCCGGGGGCGCCGTCCTGGAGTTCGAGGGACTGCGGAGGAATGGAGAGACGTTTCCGATCGAAGCGTGCTTCTCGGCATGGCCTGGCAAGGACGGACTTCAGTATGGCGCCGTTCTGCGCGATATCACGTTGCGCAAACGCGAGGCCGAGCGCATCCGCTATCTGGCGGAATACGACGCGCTTACCAGCCTCGCGAACCGCAACACACTCCAGGTCAAACTCGCAGAGATGATCGCCTCGACGGAGAAATCCGCCGACGGGATCGCGTTGCTTGTGATCGGCCTCGACGGATTTCAGAACATCAATGATCTGTTGGGTCATTCCTACGGCGACCGCGTGCTGCAGGCCGTCGCGGAGCGGCTCAAACTGGAAGCGGGAGAAGATGGCCTGGTGGCGCGTCTGAGCGGCGACGAATTCGCCGTTGCAATCCCCCGCGTGGCCCTGCCCTACCCCGCCGGCGAATTCGCCGAACGCATTGTCGAGGCCTTCGAGCGGCCGCTTCTCGCGGGCGCGCGCGAGCACCGCGTCAAGATCAGCACCGGCATTGCCCTCCATCCCGAAGGCGGCCGCGATGCCGAGGAGCTTCTGAGCAACGGCCACCTGGCCTTCTGCCGCGCCAAGGGGCCGCGACGCGGCGGTCACGTGATGTTCGATAGTTCGATGCGGCAAGAGCTCGAATCACGGGTCACGCTGGAAACCGAACTTGCGCTCGCCGTCGAGCGCGGCGAGTTCGAGCTGTTCTACCAGCCCCAGGTTCACCTCATCGACGGCCGCTTGAGCGGTGCCGAGGCGCTGATCCGGTGGCGCCATCCGACGCGCGGTCTGGTGCCGCCGATACAGTTCATGCCTGTCGTCAATTCGTCCGCCATCTCGGAGCCGCTGGCGGCGTGGGTGATGGAGACAGCCTGCAGACAAGCACGGAAATGGGAGCTGGCCGGAGCCGGCGTGCGCGTTGGCATCAATTTGTCGCCATCGCAATTGCAGTCCGGCGACCTGGCAAGATCGGTCGCAGACGTGCTCGATTCCGTCGGATTGTCGCCGAGCCTGCTTGAGATCGAGGTCACCGAGGACATTCTGCTGCAGGACGAGGCGAGAGTGCTGGAGACCTTCCAAAGAATCCAGCAGCTCGGCGTGCGCGTGGTGTTCGATGATTTCGGTACCGGCTATGCGAGCCTCAGTTATCTTAAGAAATTTCCGCTCGACGGGCTCAAGATCGACAAGTCGTTCGTGTTCGATCTGCTGACCGACACCGATGATGCGGCGATCGTGAATTCAACGGTCGGATTGAGCAAGCAACTGGGCCTGTCGGTGATTGCGGAAGGCATCGAGAACCGCGCCACCGCC
>Ga0265314_10004398_pt1 | contig 13090 bp, 13 predicted proteins | sample 4126metaG_FD_203106 | JGI IMG/M metagenome (GOLD analysis project Ga0265314, IMG submission 203106) | Rhizosphere microbial communities from Carex aquatilis grown in University of Washington, Seatle, WA, United States - 4-1-26 metaG | ecosystem: Host-associated > Plants > Roots > Rhizosphere >... | reverse complement strand
TGTCTCCGCGGATTTAAATCTCACCAGAGCGGAAAACGGCATTTACGCCTCCAGTGCGCAGATCAAAACCCTGGCCGAGATCGAGCAAACAATCGCGGGCGAACAGCCGACCGCGGAGCACGGCTTCTCAGGTCTGCGCTCGCCGAGCTGGCCGAAAGACATTCTGCCCGCGATCGACGAACAAAGGGCGGCTCGCGGGGCGGCGCTCTACGAGGAGGTTTGCCAGGATTGTCATCTGCCGCCGGTGAAAAGCCCGGAGTTCTTTCAGTCGCAGCGATGGCTGGCGCCGAATGCCGGCGGCGAGCGCGTGCTGGATCTGGAGCTTATTCCACTGCAGCACATCGGGACTGATCCCTCGCAGGCCGTCGGCATGAAGAACCGGACCGTCAAGCTTCCGGCCAGCCTCGGCATTGGTACCAACGAATTCGGACCTGCACTCGGCATGCTGGTCGAGAAGACCGTAAAATTCTGGTACGACAGCCAGACTGCGGCTGTGACCCAGTCCGACCGGCAACGGACCAGCGGCAGCAGGCCGAACGGGATCCAGGCGCCGCTCGCCTACAAGGTCCGGCCGCTGAACGGCGTGTGGGCGACGCCGCCCTATCTTCATAACGGCTCGGTGCCCAACGTGTACGCGCTGCTTTCGCTGGTCGCCGAACGGCCGGCAAAATTCTATCTCGGCAACCGCGAATACGACCCCGTGAATCTGGGATATCGCACCGACAAGCTCGACAATGGATTCGAGTTCGATACGTCGCTTCCCGGCAATTCAAACCGGGGCCACGAGTTCAGCGATCGGAAGGGCGACGGCGTGATCGGCAGGAGCCTGTCGCCTGACGAGCGCAAGGCCCTCATCGAATATCTCAAGACGCTGTGAATGACGGGTAGGCGGTCAGCCGGTCGGGTTCGCTTGAAGACGGGTGATTTGCCTGTCGAGGCAAATCACCCAAAGCCCGTCCGGCCTCTTTTGGGGCGAAGGCTATTTGCAGGCCTCGGACGCCGTGTGTCGCGAGAACGCGAACGTATGCCTCGCCGTCGTTGCGAGGAGCGCTTGCGACGAAGCAATCAAGTCTTCGCTTGCAGCACTGGATTGCTTCGCTGGCGCTCGCAATGACGGTGTGTATTGGCTGTTTGAGCATCGAATCAGAAATCGTCGTGGCGGCGCGCGCGATGCTAAACGCGACGCAATCACCCAATCGCCTCGCTTTGATCCACCACGGCCCAGGCCGCGCATTGCGGCACTGTGACGGTCACGGTGTCGCCGACGGCGTAGCCGCCGAAGGCGGGCGCGTCGACGTTGAGACGGCCCTGATCGTCGCGCCGCGAAAGATGGTGTGGGCGATCCGGCCGGACCAGCGCAGGCCGTCATCGTCGGCGCCGTCGGAGATGCGGATGTCCTCCGGCCGCACCATCACGGTGACGGCGCCTCCTGCCGGCACCTCGATCGCCGCCTCGCATCGCCCGCGCCAGCCGGATCCGGCGACGTCGAGCCGCACCCTGCCGCCGTCGATGCGGGCGCAGGCCTCCACATTGGCGGGCAACAAATTGGGCGTGCCGAAAAATCCGGCGACGGTGCGGTTGGCGGGGTAGCGATAGATTTCCTCGGGCGCGCCGACCTGCTGGATGCGGCCGCGATCCATCACCACCACGCGGTCGGACAGCGCCATCGCCTCGGACTGATCGTGCGTGACATAGAGCGTGGTCATGCCGAGCCGCTTCTGGATCGCGCGAAACTCGTCGCCCATTTGCAGCCGAAGCTTGGCGTCGAGGTTGCTCAAGGGCTCGTCGAGCAGCAGCACTTTTGGTTCGAACACCAGCGCGCGCGCGATCGCGACGCGCTGCTGCTGGCCGCCCGACAGCGCCGGCGCGGGGCGCTCGGCAAAGCTCTCCATCTCCACGAGCCGCAGCGTCTTCAGCACGCGGTCGCGGATTTCGTCGGCCGGGCGCCGGCGCACGCGCAGCGGATACGCCACATTCTCGAACACCGTCATATGCGGCCAGATCGCGTAGGACTGGAATACCATGCCGAGACGGCGGCGCTCCGACGGCACGAAGACCCGCGATGCCGCGTCGCTGACGATCTCGTTGTCGATGCTGATCCGGCCGCCGGTGTTTTGCTCGAGCCCGGCCACCATGCGCAGCGTCGTGGTCTTGCCGCAGCCGGACGGGCCGAGCAGCGTGACGAACTCGCCCTGCGCCACGCGCAAATCGACGTCGCTGACGGCGACAAAATCGCCGAAGTGTCGGCTCACCTTTTCAAGCACAACGTCAGACATCGAACACCCGATTCTCTCTATAGCGTTTTCGAGCGAAGTGGAGCCCGGTTCGCGCGAAGAAAACGCGTCCAACAAAAAATTAGAGCGCGCCGACCCATTTGCGGATCACGCGCAGCTGCACCCACCTGAACACGATCACCATGGCCATCATCAACAGGCCGATCACGCTGACCTGCTCGGCGCTGCCATTAGCCCACAGTTTCAAGAGCACCACCGACAGCACCTCGGAATTGACGGAATAGAGCAGCACCGACGCGCTGAGCTCGCGCATGATGCCGAAGAACACCAGCACCCAGCCCACCGCAAACGACGGCCAGACCAGCGCGATCATGATGTGCCGCATGGTCTGCAGCCAGCTCGCACCATGGACGCGCGAACATTCCTCGAGATCGAACGACAATTGCGCGTAGGCGCTAGACATCACCCGGACCGACAACGGGGTGCCCAAGGAGATATAGGCCAGCAGCAGCGCCCAGATCGTGCCGTAGATCGGGATCGCGTGCGGCAACAAGGCAAAACCCCAGAGGAAGCCGACGCCGAGCACGATGCCCGGCATCATCCAGGGCAGCCACGCCATCGCGTCGATCAGGCGCCGTCCGCGCCATCTGGTGCGCACCGAGATGTAGGCGACGATGCCGCCGAGCCCCATGGTCAAGGTCGCGCCCATAAAGCCGAGCAGCATGGTGTTGCCGAAGCCGTGCCAGAACTCGTCGCTGCCGAACACCTCGCGGTAATGGTCGAGCGTCAGCATGTCCCAATCGTAGAAGCCGAAGAACTTGAAGAACGAGCCGATCAGGAGCTGGCCGACCGGCAGCACCACGGTGATGACGAAGAACAGCAGGCAGAAGGCAAACGTCGCCCAGCGCCATTTGCCGAGCTTCATCACCGCCGGCGAATAGCCCTTGCCGGTCACGGTTTGAAAACTGCGTCCGCGCAAAAGACCCCATTGCAAGAGGATGATCAGGAACATCAGCGCCATGATCACAAAACTGATCGCGGTGGCGTATTGGTATTGCGGCGGCGAGCGCTGGTTGATCGAATCGTAGATGTCGGTGGTGATGACGTGGATGCCGGCGGGCGAGCCGAAGAACAGCGGCGATTCGAAATTCTCGATGCCGCGCATAAAACTGAGGATGGTGGCGCCGGTCAGCGCCGGCAGCATCAGTTTCAGCGTCACGGTGAAGAAGGTCCGCAACCGCGTTGCGCCGCACATCCGGGCGGCCTCCTCGAGGCTCGGGTCCATCGCGCGAAAGGCGTCGACGATCAAGAGGAACAGGAACGGGATCGAATACTGGCTCATGTGCCAGATCACGCCGCCATAGGAATAGACGTTGATCGGCGAGGCCGTCGAGCCAGTGATCCACTGGAACAGCTGGTTGAGCAGGCCGACCTGCGGGTTGCCGAGCATGCCCCAGGCCATCGCCGTCAGGATCGGCGGAATGAAGAACGGCAGCGTCACCAGCACTTCGAGCGAACCGCGGAACGGCGTGTCGGTGCGCGCCAGGATCCAGGCCAGGAACACGGCGACGATCACGGAGGGAGCGGTCTTGGCGAGCGAGATGCCCACGGTGTTGAGCAGCACCAGCAGATTGCGTTGCGTGAAGATGTCGCGATAGCCGTCGAGATTGAACACGCCGGCGGCGCCCGGCGGCGTTGAATGCAGGCTGCCATAGAGCAGCATCGACAGCGGGTAGACCGTCAGGAAGGCGAGCAGCAGCGCCAGCAGCGTCATGCCGATGAAGCGGCCGGCCGGCGTCCCACCGAGCGACGGCCACCACGCAGTGCCGCGCGATCGCGGCGCCGCCACCAGCTCCGATACGCGATTGTCGGCCGACAGGGTCATCGCGTCAGGGTGTCACGGATAGAGTCAAGGATAAAGTTTTCTGGCGAGCGCCATCATGTCAGGGCGTTCGGACAATTTTGCCGGGCCGATCAGTTTTGCATTGGCGAACGGTTTTGCATCGGCATCGGCCTTGTCGGCCGCCGCCTGCACCACCGGCAGCATCCAGCCATTGGCGTAAGCCAGTTGCGAATCGACGCTCAGGAAATGCTGCATGAACAGCCGCGCCGCGTTCGGATGCGGCGCACCCTTCAGCATCGCCATGTCCATCTGCGCATAGGGCGCGCCCTCTTTGGGAATCACCACCTTGACCGGCAGGCCCTTGAGGTCCGAGGCCAGCGCGAACACCTGGGTGATGTAGAGCGGGTATTCGCCGCGCGCGATCCGGCGCGCGTCGTTGCGTATATCGCGGCTGAACACCGGCTTCTGCTCGGCGAGCCTCTCGTTGAATTCGTGCCCCATCACGTGTTCGAGGATCGCGAACTCGGTGTTGCCGCTGCCGAGCGGGCGCATGTCGTCCGACAGCAGCTTGCCCTTCCATTTGGGGTCGGTGATGTCGTTCCAGCTGGTCGGAATGTCGTCGCCCTTGACCAGCCTGGTGTTGATCAGGATGCCCATCGGCTGAACGTAGGCGGGGACGCCGTAGTCGGTGGTTTTGAACGGCGGGCGGAGGTTCGCGGCATTGGGGATCGGCGGCAGTTTCTGGATGAAGTCGCCGTTTTTGAGCTGCTCCTCGATCATGGTGGTCGACACCATTTCGGTATCGCCGAGGAAGCGACCGGCCGATTGTTCGGTCCGGATGCGCTCGACCAGTTCGCTGGCGCGCAAATCGAGGCTGTCGACGGAAATGCCGTATTTCTGCTCGAACGATTTGACCACGGCCTGGAAATAAGGCGCGCCTGCCGACATGTTGTAGAGGACGAGCTTGCCTTCCTGTTTTGCGGCCGCGACCACGGCATCCCAGTTCGCATCCTGTGCCGAAGCGGGAACGGCGGCCGTTGCCAACAGCGCGGTCAGCGCCAGCCTCTTGATGGTCCTCAGCAAGATTTCGATCCTCCCCAATTATTGTTGCGCCGATCGAAGGTTCAACCGGGTATCAGGCCTTCCCGATCGAACCGCCGGCATCAATCGGCGAGCAGCGGGAATAGGCGCGTCACGGGTAGATCTGCTTCGCGAGTGCGAGAGTTTTGTCCATCTTCGCGGCGTCGGTGGTGCCGAGAAGTTTGGACTGTTCCAGTTTCGCGATCTCGGGGTCCAGCTTGGACACGATGCCGGCGATGGTGGGCAGCAGACCGAGATCGGCATACATTTGCTGCATCCTCTGACCGATGCAATATTCCATCAGCAGCCGCGCGGCGTTCGGATGCGGCGCGTGCTTGAGCAAAGCGAGATCGTAGCCGACATAGGGCAAGCCCTCCTTCGGCACCAGGAATTTGACCGGAAGCCCCTTCAACTCCGAAATCGACGTGAGGCTGACGGGGATGTAGAGCGGATATTCGCCGCGCGCGACGCGGCGTTCGTTGGCGGGAATCTCGCGGCTGAATTTCAGGTCCTGCTTGGCCAGCTTCTCGTGAAATTGCTGTCCGAGATGCTCCTCGAGGACATAGAACAGCACGCCGCCCCCACCGAGCGCGCGCAGATCGTCGCTGAGGATTTTGCCTTTCCAGCGCGGATCGGTCAGATCCTGCCAGCTCTTCGGTTCGTCCTCGGGTTTTACAAGCCGCGTGTTGGCGAGAATGCCGTAAGCGATCGCAAAGGCGGGAAGCCGAGTGTCGTCGGCGCGGAATTCCGGCTTGAGATGGCCGAGGCTGGGCAGCGGCCCGAACGGATCGAACACGTGATCCTGTTCGATCTGCAGCGTCGTCGTGGTGCGGCCGTTTTCCGAGACATCGGCGGTGAAGCGGCCGGCGACCTGTTCGATGCGGATTCGTTCGCGGATTTCGCTGGCGCGGGCCTCGAGGATCTCGACCGTGATGCCGTAGTTGGATTCGAAATCCTTTTTCAGGTTCGCGTGCGCGGCCAGCCCGACGAAGGCGCTGTACAGCACCACGTGGCCCTCCTTCTTCGCCTCCGCGACGATCTTGTCCCAGCCATCTTCCGCCCGCGCGATCTCGGACGCCGACAACATGGCCGAACCGGCCGCCAGCCCAAGCAAGGCCGAGCGGCGGGTGATGCCGGGGTTTCCGTTTCCTGCTCCTGAAGACATTATTTTACTCCGCCGGTTACTCCGCGGCTTGCTGTCCGGGTGCTGGCCAGCGGACGGCAGTCTTCAATTGCTCCCGATAGGCGTCAAGCCAGTCGATGGTCGCATCCGCGTAGAACGAGCCGGCCCGCGCCTTCCAGAAGATTTCGGTATCGTCGACGCCGGGAGGCACCGTGCCGTCATCGGCGAATCCGCGCGCCACGTTGAGCAGCCTTCGCCGCGTGCGCGCGATCATGACGTCGCTCGGCGCCAGATGCTCCTTGGTGTGGTCGACGATCGGCCCCATGCTTTCGGTCACGGCCTGATCCTGCATCACGATGTTGCGGATGCCGGAATAGATGCGGTTTTCGTGCTGCGCCTGGCGGTCGATCTGCCAGTCGTTGGCGGGGTTCTGCACCGCGCGCCAGCGGCCGAACCAGTCGGTGCTGTTGGGCAGCATATCCAGCGGTTCGGCGCCGGGAATTGTCTTGCCGCTGGTTTTCAGTTTCATCGACGAATAAGTCGCGCCGCGGGCACGGCCGCCGAAGATCGAAATCAGCATGGTGTGGGTATCGTCCATCGGCACCCAGGCCTTTGCGACGACATGATCGGCGAAATCGGCATTCGGGGTCTGGGTCCAGAACGGCAGGCAGAAATGCGCCATGCGCCAATGCATCTTGCCGTTCGAATCCGGCCTGAACGCGCCATACATCGTGCCCCATTCGGTCTCGTCGACCTTGTATTCGGGCGCGCGGTTGGAGACGGTGTGACGGGCGGGGTGTCCTTCCTCGAAATCCTCGGCCTTCAGCGAGCCGGCGTGGAGGAAGCCGAAATGCGAGGTGTCGATGTCGCCTTCGAGGCCCTGCAGCCAGTTGCTTTCACGCATCAACAGACTGACGTTCAAATCCTGCTCGGGGACGAACAGCGCTTCGAGCATCGGCATGGGAGGTGCTTCCGCGCGCGCGCCCATATAAACCCAGATCAGTCCCGCGCACTCCTTTACCCGGTAGCTCTTGGCGCGGACCTTTTCCTTGAAATCCTGCGGCGGCGGCACGTTCGGCATTTCCAGACACTTGCCGTCGACGTCGAACTTCCAGCCGTGATAGACGCAGCGGATGCCGTTCTCCTCGTTGCGGCCGAGGAACAGCGAGGCGCAGCGGTGCGGACATTGGTGGTCGAGCACGCCGACCCGGCCGGAGCTGTCGCGGAACGCGATCAAGGCCTCGCCGAGCAGCATCAGCCGCATCGGGTCGCCGTCAACTTTCAATTCGGAGGAAGCGGCGGCGGGAATCCAGTATTGCCGCATCATTTCGCCCATGACCGTGCCCGGGCCCACCCGCGTCAGATCGTGGCCATCGCTCGCTTTGGACATCTCGGTCCTCCCATTTTGCTCTTGCGCGGCGGTGTTCTTGCGCAGCGCCCGCCATTTTGGCGTGACCGCGCCGCCTCTTTAATTGCATAATGCAACTAATTCGCAACCCGGTCAACATCGCCGCGGTTGCGCAGGCGGCGGTTTATCTTGAGCGTTGTGGCTGTTGTCACTATAGGTCGGCCGAATTCGGGGGACGCCACCTTTGACCAAGAAGACAGCCTCAATTCCGCTCGAGAACTGGATCGGCTACCGTTTCGGCCTTGTTGCAACGCGGCTCGGCAATTTCGTTGCGCCGATGTATGCCAGCCGTCACAATCTCTCGCAGCCGGCCTGGCGCTGCCTCGCGGTAATTGCCCGCTATCAGCCGCTGACGGCCAAGCAGCTGGCATCATTGACGTCGTCGGATGCGTTCAAGATCGCGCGAGCGATCGATCTTCTGGTGCGGCGCGGGCTGATCCGCCGGGATGCCGACAAGGCCGACCGCCGCCGCGCCAGCCTCAGCCTCACGGCGGAGGGGCGCAAGATCTATCGGGATATCGACAAGTATATGGTCCGCGTCGAGCGCGAGCTGACGGCGGCACTCGATCCGGCCGAACTCGTGACGCTCCGGCGCAGCCTCGACAAGCTGGACCGGCAACTGGAAGACCGGATTCGTGCCCACGACTGGGAGCAATTTCTGAACGGCTGAACAGGCGCCGTCGCACCGGATCGCACTCCGGTTGCCTCCCGGCCGGCTTGACAGAAAATCTACATATATGGAATATGAGGAATGCCGCGAAAACCAAACAATTCCCGTCAGACCCGGGCGCTCCTGGCCACGTTTCTCGAGCGCGCCCAGAGCTGGCTTCATGGCTACGACCTTTCCAAGGAGACCGGGCTGAAGTCGGGCACACTCTATCCCCTGCTGATGCGGTTGAGCGAGCAGGGCCTGATGGAATCGCGCTGGCAAGAGCCGGAGCGTCCCGGTCTCCCGCCGCGCCACATCTACCGGCTGACGTCATCGGGGCTGGCGCTGGCGCGTGAGCAAGCCCGCGAAGGGGCGACAGCAATCGGCGATACCTCGGGAGCCAATACTTCAGGAGCCAATACTTCAGGAGCTTTGGCATGAGCGCGATGCCGGGACGATGGCGGCGGATCGCCGTGTTGCTTGCCCAACACGCGTCGCGGGTTCTGCCCCGCGCACGATCGGCCCGATCACCTTGGGCCGAAGCAATGCGGCGCGAACTCGATTACATCGAAGACGATCGCGTGGCGCTGCGCTGGGCCATCGGTTGCGTTACGGCGAGCTACACGGCGCAGCTTGTAGCCGTGTTGCGATTCTGCGGACGCCTGCTGTCGCGACCGCTTCTGGCCGCCGGCATGCTGCTGTCCGTTGCGCTAGCGCTCGCCCATGCCAACGATCTGGCCAACAGGCCTGACTGTAGATCACGATCCAACGCTGAATTGATCGGCGATCCCAGGCAGGCGCCGAATCCCTCTTGTTCCGATCGCCACCAGCCCGTTCGATTCATCGCAAAAGACGGACTTCCCCAATGAGCCAGGCCAAGGCAGCAAAGCAACGCGGCAGTTTCGCGGAAACTTCGTGGGTGATCGTGCAGGCGCTGGTCATTGCGCTGGTCATTCGCACCTTCCTGTTCCAGACCTTCAGCATTCCCTCGGGGTCGATGGAAGCGACGCTCTTGGTCGGCGACTATTTGTTCGTCTCGAAGTTCAGCTACGGCTACACGCATTTTTCACTGCCGTTCTCACCGCCGCTGTTCTCGGGACGCATCCTTGGGTCGGAACCGAAGCGCGGCGACGTCGTGGTATTCCGGCTGCCGCGGGAAAATTCGATCGACTACATCAAGCGCGTGATCGGCCTGCCCGGCGACAAGATTCAGATGCTTGACGGGTTGCTGTATATCAATGGCGTAGCGGTCCGGCGCGAGCGAGCGGACGACTACGTCGATCGCGAAGGTTTTCAGCCGATCCGCGTCAAGCGCTGGCACGAGACTCTGCCGAACGGCGTCAGCTACTACACGCTCGACCGCATCGAACATTCCGACGTCGACACGACGCAGGTCTATACCGTCCCACCGGATCACTTCTTCATGATGGGGGACAATCGCGACAATTCGCTCGACAGCCGGATATCGCCTGCCAGCGGCGGCGTCGGATACGTCCCGTTCGAGAACCTGATCGGTCAGGCTGAGATCATCTTTTTCTCGGTTCGCGACGGCGAGCATCCCTGGCAAATATGGCTCTGGCCGTGGTCGCTGCGCTGGGAGCGCCTGTTCAGCATCGTTCGCTAGGCGTTTTCGAGTTGCGACAGCTTGGCCCGATGATACAAACGGCGCCGCTCCGTCACTCACAACCGGTCTGTTCTCGATGCGCATTGCCCTCGTCCACGCCTTGAAACATTCGATCGTGCCGATCGAGGCGGCCTTTGCCAGGCTTTGGCCGGATGCACGCCTGATGAACCTGCTCGACGACAGCCTGTCGGCCGATCTGGCGCGGGACGGCCGCATCACCGATGCTATGGCCGAGCGTTTTTCAAAGATCGGGCGTTACGCTGCCAGCACCGGGGCGGACGCGATCCTTTTCACCTGTTCGGCGTTCGGCTCCTGCATCGAGGCCGTGGCGCGCGAGCAGGCGCCGATGCCGGTACTGAAGCCCAACGAGGCGATGATCGAGGAAGCCGCAGGCCGAGGCCGCAAGATCGGCCTGCTCTCGTCATTCCCGCCGACGCTGGTTTCGATGCCGCCGGAATTTCCACGCTCGGTCGAGCTTGTGCCAAAACTCGCCGAAGGCGCCATGGCGGCGCTCGATCGCGGCGACCGCGCCGAGCATGATCGGCTGGTGACGGAGGCCTCAAAGGACTTACGAGGCTGCGACCTGATCGCGCTGGCGCAATACAGCATGGCGCCGACGGCGGAGCTGGTGGCGCGTGCGACCGGACGCCCGGTCGTGACGACGCCTGATAGCGCGGTGTTGAAGCTGAAGCGGGCGCTCGGCCAGGGCTAAATTTCCAAGGCTGAATTCAACGCCGTCTTATCGGCGCAGGTCGCCAAATACGACATTGGGCACCGCGCGGTTGACGATCTCGCGCAACGCAAAGCTCGACTGCACCCGTGCTACCCGCGGCAGGCGGGAAAGCTCGGTGCGATGAATGCGCTCGAAATCCTCGATGTCCCGCGCCATCACGATCAGGATGTAATCGTCGGTGCCCGACATCAGGAAGCACCGGACGACGGAAGGGCATTTTGTCACTTCCGCCTCGAATTTCTTCAGCGCGTCGTCGCTCTGGCTTTCGAGGGCAATGCGGACCAACACCGTTGTCCCTAGGCCGAAGCGGGCGAGATCGAGCGTTGCCTGGTAGCCTTTGATGTAGCCGCTGTCTTCCAGCGCTTTCTGACGCCGCGCCAGCGCCGTGCTCGACAGGCCAACCCGGTTGGAAAGCTCGGCGTGACTGGCACGCGCATTCTCGGTGAGTTCCGCGAGAATGGCGATGTCTTTGCGATCGAGTGACAAGATGTGGTGTCCGGTGATCGAGGAAATGACAAGGTCGGTTTCGATCTGCAGCCTATCGGAATCCCGCGGGAAGCCCAACACATCCTGTTGATATTGCGCCCTCCGTCCGCGCCGTGCGAGGGTCTGGCACTCGCCGCTGCTGCCGAGAGAACAAGCCCATGGTCGCGAATTCGATGAACCTGTCACGACGAACGTTGCTTGGCGCGGCGTCGGGTCTGCTGCTGCCTGACTTTTCGCACGCGGCAGGTCCGGAGGGACATCCCGCGTGACCGGTGCGCATGCTGGTCGGCCTGGCAGCCGGCGGCGCCGCAGACGTGACCTCGCGCCTGATAGGAAAATGGATGTCGGAACATCTCGGTCAGTCCTCCTTTGTCGAGAACCGGACCGGGGCAGGCGGCAATATCGCGGCCGAAGAAGCCATCCGGGCCACGCCGGATGGCTACACGCTGCTGTATTGCGCATCGGGCAGTGCCATCAATGCCTCGATCTATCACGATCTGACGTTCAACTTCATTCGCGACACCGCGCCGGTCGCCGGCATGCTGCGGCTGCCGGATGTTATGCTGGTTACGCCGTCGCTGCCGGTGAGGTCGGTTCGCGAATTCATCGATTACGCCAGGGCGAACCCCGGCAAGATCAATTTTGCTTCGCCGGGCATCGGCTCTTCGCAGCATCTGGCCGCCGAGTTGTTCAAGATCATGACCGGCGTCGACATGGTGCACGTGCCCTATCGCGGCGGTGCGCCGGCGGTCGCCGCGGTGTTCGGCGACGAGGTCCAGCTGTATTTTGCCACGCTAACGACCGCACTCACGGCAATTTCCACGGGCCTGCGTCCGCTGGCGCTCACCACCAAACGACGCGCCGCAGTGCTGCCCGATGTTCCCGCGCTGGATGAGACGGTGCCGGCTATGACGTCAGCAGCTGGTTCGGGATGTCGGCGCCGAAAGGCACGCCGGTGCCGATCATTGCCAGGCTCAACGAAGTGATCAACGCGGGTCTGTCCGAGCCGGCGATCAAGCAGCGCTTTGCCGAACTCGGTGGAATTCCGATGCCGATGAGCCCGGCGGAATTCGGCAAATTCGTCGTGGAAGATACTGACAGATGGGCGAAGGTCGTGCGCTCGATCAATCTCACCGTTCAATGATGCGGGCAGCGATGCGGCCTCGCCAAGTCGCCAGGTTTCGATTCGCGCGCCAATTCGACCTTCGACGCCCGGTTCCGGCGTCGCGATGGTCATTTCGCCCCGAGTTCGCCGGAAAGCAAAGTGCAGCCGGTGATAGGTTTGGCGGCGTCAAATCAAGGGAGCTAACGGCCATGCGCATCGGAGTACCCAAGGAAGTCAAGACGCACGAATATCGCGTTGGCCTGACCCCGGGCGCTGTCAGGGAATATGTCGCTGCGGGGCACAAGGTGCTGGTGGAAACCAGTGCCGGCGAAGGCATTGGCGCCTCCGACGAACTCTATCGCAAGGCAGGCGCCGACATCGCGGACACTTCCAAGGAAGTGTTTGCGTCGAGCGAGATGATCGTCAAGGTCAAGGAGCCGCAGCCGGTCGAATGGGCGCAATTGCGCGAAGGCCAGCTGCTGTTCACCTATCTGCATCTCGCCCCCGATCCCGAACAGACAAAAGGCCTGATCAAGTCGGGCTGCACCGCGATCGCCTACGAAACCGTGACCGACGAGCATGGCGGCCTGCCACTGCTGGCGCCGATGAGCGAGGTCGCGGGCCGCCTGGCGATCGAGGCGGCAGGTACTGCGTTGCAGCGGCAAAATGGCGGGCGGGGCCTCCTGATCGGCGGCGTTCCCGGCGTGCAGCCGGCACGGATTGTGGTGATCGGTGGCGGCGTGGTCGGCACCCATGCGGCGCGCATGGCGGTCGGCCTCGGCGCCGAGGTCACGATCCTCGATCG